>Ga0209916_1000048_pt1 | contig 307779 bp, 287 predicted proteins | sample ThiBio_1000_plan_FD_183956 | JGI IMG/M metagenome (GOLD analysis project Ga0209916, IMG submission 183956) | Wastewater bioreactor microbial communities from Cape Town, South Africa - Thiocy_solids_2 (SPAdes) | ecosystem: Engineered > Bioreactor > Thiocyanate-remediating > Anaerobic-Aerobic ... | reverse complement strand
CTACCACCGCCGCCGACGCCAGGTCCGCCTGGGCCGTTTGACGCCAATCGAATTCGAGACCATCATGAACACGACCGTCGCCCTGGCGGCGTGACTACAACCTGTCACCTATCCGTGCAGCAGTCCCCTTCGACGGCTGGAATCAGTAGACAATGAGCGCTCCTCTCCATGTCGATCAGCGGCATGATCAGCAACAGGCCACAGCCGGATAAAACCGGTACCAAGTCCATCTTTGACCTTCCCCCTTAGGGCAAGGTCAAGTCACGAGTTTCGCTTCAGCGACACGCTGTAACGGAAGGCCTCAACCTCAGCTGATCGGTGGATCGAGGGTAAACAAGCGATCCCTTGCCTGTACTGGCATTGTCGCGATTCTTGCCATCGCTGCCTTGACCGGCGGAGCATTCGATCGCATTTCTGGTGGGGAACCAGCTCCAACAACATCCATCCTGGAAGGAGCGAAGTACGTACCGGCGGTGGTGGTGACGGTGATGGGTCGTGAGCTCGACGAGGCTTCCGGTAGCCTGCAATCCATCCAGCGGGTCGCATCCCTGATCCGCCACCCGTCTGGTGCAGGGGCCGGACGGAGATTTGATGCCCGTTCCGGCCCCAATCTGCTTAGCGGTCGCGATCGATCGTTCGGTCGGGCTTGCCCTTCGTCTCGGCGCGCGGCGACTTAGGCCGGGTGCCCCGGATCGCCTCGCCCGCGTGACGGGCTTGGTCGACGTCGGCCTGCTTCCATGCGGCCGCGTCAGCCGTGCAGCGGGACGCAATGCGCACCTGTCCATTAGGAAACCCTTCTGATGAGACAGGAGCATCCCGATGCGAACCAAAGAATCCCTGTGGGGCTTCTTCGCCAGCGACCCGCAGTTGTCCTTCAACGAGGACGGTGAGGCGCGGTTGTTCGCCTGGATCGGTCAGGAGCAGTTCGAGCGCAACCCGGACGGCTCGTTCACCCAGGGCGAGACGAAGTTCTACCCGTTCAAGATGTTCCGGCGCAGCGCGGAGCACGCCTACGAGAAGTTCGCGCGCGGCGACAACTTCGTCGCCAGCGGCCACGTCCAGAAGTTCAGCTACGAGAAGAATGGTGAGACGGTCAGCGGCGAGGAGTTCATCGCCACGCACATCGGCCCCGATGCTGCCCGGACGAGCTACGCCGTCGACCGTGGCCGCTCGCGCTCGCAGCAAGTCGAGAGCGTCCCCATCGAAGCGCCCGACCCGACCCTCCCGCAGCAGACGTCGCCCCGTCCGATGACGCTGTGAGGCCGAGTCATGACCATCGAGGAAACGTTGTTCCCGCCCGATGACCCCGACTTCGACGTGCCTCCGCTCGAAGAACCGGAGCCCGACCCGGTAACGACTTCGCCGAGGCCGGCCAAGGAGCAGGAGCCCGAGGCGAAGGACACACCGGAGCCGCCGCGCCCGGTGAACTGGAACATCCTGACCGCGGCCGAGGCGCAGGTGGAGTGGCTGGAGCTGAACGCCTTCGTGAACTGGCTGCGCCACGAGTTCGGGCTGAGCGTGAACGTCGTGCCGCCGTATTGGCACCGGCATCCGGAGCTGGTGTGGCCGCTGTCGGCGCTGCGCCAGCACTACCTGAATGCCTACGACAAGAAGCAGCACGGCTCGGCACCGTTCGGCTGGTGGCGAGATTTCTGGGCCTTCATGCCGCAGCTTCGGGACGCGGTGACCGCGTGCGGCACGAAGCTCAACACGGATCGCCCGACGCGGCAGGCGGTGTGGCCGGGCGAGGACGAGCGCCCCGCTCCCGTGGAGACGGTGATCCCCAACCGGGACGCCGACTTCACGCAGTTCGTCAAGGAGGACGTGGCGCGCAGGCAGGCGATCGAGGACGAGTTCTACGCCCACCTCGCGGCGGAGCAGTAGGGCGCGGGCGGTGACGGCGAATGGCGCGGCAGCGATCCCGGAAGCCCTGGCCGGGGCAACTGGAGTTCGATCTGTGGGGGCTCGACGAGCCTGCGGCCGACGCCGCGCTCACCGCCGCTCGGGAGGCTGGGGCAGCTGATGAACAAGTACGGGCAGATGGCGCTGTCGCATTGGCAGGCGACGGCCCTGAGCCGGGTGGCGGAACTGAACGATCCCGCGGCGTTCTTCGAGGCGATGGGCCTGGAGATGCAGGCGCAGGTGACGAACCTCGCGTCAATGCTGGCGGGGAGCGACCGGCAGGGGGAGACTTTCTTGCAGAAGGTCGCCCGGCTGACAGCGGCCCGGAGGCAGGCGGAGGAGGTCGTGATGTCGCAACTGGCGTGGATCACCGACCCGAGCCTGCCGCTGGATCAGGCGCGGGAGGAATGGGAGCAGACCCGGCCATCCGACGAGAACCTGATCCTCTGGGCGGAGCGGATGCAGGACTGCCCGGATTCGATGCCCTCCTCCGTGGAGCTGGAGGAACTGGCGAAGAAGTGGGCGCTCAGCGTCGAGTTCCTGCTGGAGCTCGTGGCGACGGAGCCCCCGCGGGAGTACATGCGGGCGAATCAGGCGGCGCTCGCCGAGGCGGCGACGATCCGCTTCTTCCGCGAACTGCGGTAGCGCCTCGCTTCGTCCCCGCCTCCCAGGACGACCTCGGCCCCTCGGGGGCGAAGGCCCGGTATCGGGCGAACGTGGAGGCGATCCAGCTCATCCACGATCTGAACTCGACGGGTCGCCCCGCGTCCCCGGATGGTCAGCGCGTGCTCGCCCGCTGGTCGAGCTGGGGTGCGATCCCCGAGGTGTTCGATGACCTCAAGCCGGAGTGGGATGCCGAGCGCACCGAACTGCGCGAGCTGCTGAGCGACGACGAGTGGGAGGCCGCGGAGCGGACGACCATCAACGCGCATTACACCGACCCGATGATCGCCCGGCAGGTGTGGCGACTGCTGGACGGGCTGGGGTTCAGCGGAGGCGCGGTCCTGGAGCCCGGCTCCGGGGCGGGCACGTTCATCGGCCTCGCGCCGGAGTCGGCACAGATGACCGGGGTGGAACTCGATCCGCTGACGGCGGCGATCTGCGCCGAGCTGTACCCGCACGCGACCGTCCGCGCCGAGTCCTTCGCCGACACCCGACTGCCTGAAGGACACTTCGACGCCGCCATCGGCAACGTGCCGTTCAGCAGCGTCACCCTGCACGACCCGCTGCACAACGCGACCCGGCAGTCGATGCACAACCACTTCATCATCAAGTCGCTGCGCCTGACGCGGCCCGGCGGACTCGTCGCGGTGTTGACCTCGCACTTCACGATGGACGCGCAGAACCCCGGCGCGCGGCGGGAGATGAACGAGCTGGCCGACCTCGTGGGCGCAATCCGCCTGCCCACCGGGGCGCACCGCCGCGCCGCGGGGACGGAGGTGGTGACCGACCTGCTCGTGTTCCGGCGGCGACCGGACGGCGAGCAGATGCGCGACGACGCCTGGGAGACGGTTGCGCAGGTGCCCATCGACGGCGAGCCGATGAGGATCAACCGCTACTTCGATGAGCATCCGGAGCAGATGCTCGGGGAGGTCGGCGTCGGCCACGGGATGTATGACGCGGCCACGCTCACCATCACGACCGGTCTGGCCGACTTGGAGGCGGAACTCGGGGTCGCCGTCGACCAGATCGTGTTCTCCGCGCGCCGGGCCGGGCTGACGATGACCGAGCGCACCGCCGAGCAGCAGGCGCGCCGGGCGGCGTTCACCCCGTCGGCGCCGGAGCTGTGGGACGGCAGCATCGTGGCGAGCGATAGCGGCGGCTTCCGCACCGTTGTCTCCGGCTCGCTGGAGCCGCTTGCGGTGCCGAAGTCCGCCGAGCGCGAGCTACGCGCCCTGCTGCGTCTGCGGGACGGGGCATCCCGCCTGCTGACCGCGGAAGCTGCGAGCGTGGACGATACGCCTGACATCGTGCTCACCCGCACGACGCTGCGCCGTGACTACCTGAAGTACGTCGGCACCTATGGGGCGCTGAACCGCTACACGCTGCGCCCCACCGGGCGCACGAACGAGGACGGCGAGGAGACCTTCGCGCGCATCGTGCCGACCCCGATCCGGCTGCTGCGCTCCGACCCGTTCGGCCCCCTGGTACTCGCGCTGGAACAGTTCGACGACGAGGATCAGTCCGCGTCGCCCGCCGCGATCATGAGTCACCGCGTGGTGGTGCCGCGCGCCGAGGTACAGGGTGTCGACAGCCCGGCCGACGCCATCGCGGTCAGCCTCGACCGCACCGGCCGCATCGACATCACCCTCGTCGCCGACCTGCTCGGCATGAACGACCGCGAGGCGCGCGAGGCGCTGGGAACGCTCGTGTTCGCCGATCCGGTCACGAACGAGCTCATCCACGCGCCGGAGTATCTGTCGGGCGACGTGCGGGTCAAGCTCGAAGCGGCACGGCTCCGCGCCGAGGACGACCCGGAGTTCCAGATCAACGTCAATGCGCTCGCTGAGGTGTTGCCCGCGCCGCTGGGCATCCAGGACATCCACGCGAAGCTCGGCGCGGTCTGGATCAGCGCCGACGTGCACGAGCAGTTCCTGCGGAGCACGCTGCGCGCGCCCGACGTTCGCGTGGAGAACCCGCTGCCAGGCATGTGGGAGGTTCGCGGCGGTCGGCAGGGGCTGCCCTCCACCTCGGAATGGGGCACGCCCCGCCGCCCCGCGCCGGACATCGCCCAGGCCGTCATGGAGCAGCGGACGATGCTCGTATACGACGAGGAGAAGGACATCGACGGCAAGGTGCGTCGCGTGCTCAACCCCGTCGAGACCGCCGCAGCGCAGGAGAAGGCCGACGCCCTCCAAGAGCGGTTCAGCGAGTGGGTGTGGGAACACCCGGCCCGCGCACAAGCACTCGTGGACGAGTACAACCGGCGCTTCAACTCCATCGTGCTTCGCGACTACACGGATGCCGGGGCGTATCTGTCGTTGCCCGGCCTGGCGTCGAACTTCGAGCCGCGCACGCACCAGCGAGCCGCTGTCGCGCGCATGGTGTCCGAGCCTGCCGCGGGCCTGTTCCACGAGGTCGGCGCGGGCAAGACCGCGGAAATGATCATGGGCGCGATGGAGATGCGCCGGATGGGGCTCATCAGCAAGCCCGTCGTGGTCGTGCCGAATCACATGCTGGAGCAGTTCGGGCGCGAGTGGCTCCAGATCTACCCGCGCGCCCGTGTGCTCGCGGCGTCGAGCCTCGACCTCACGGCAGACAAGCGGCGGCTGTTCGTCGCCCGCGCCGCCGCGAACGAGTGGGACGCGATCATCGTCACCCAGGGCGCGTTCGCCAAGATTCCGCTGCGCGCCGAGACGCAGGCACAGTACATCCGCGGGCAGGTCGAGGACGTGCGGCAAGTGCTGGGCGAGGCTACCGGCGAGCAGCGGATGAGCGTCAAGCGCATCCAGCGCAAGCTCCTGGCGATGGAGAACAAGCTCAAGGAGCGCACCGATACCGACCGCGACCACGGCGTCTGCTTCGAGGACACCGGCATCGACTACGTCATCGTCGATGAGATGCACATGTACAAGAACCTCGCCACGGAGTCGAACATCCGCGACGCCGCCATCGAGGGTTCGGATCGCGCGAGCGACCTGCACATGAAGCTCGAATACCTTCGCTCGGCAGGACGCGAGCGGGTCGTGACCGCGGCGACCGCGACGCCCATCTCGAACTCGATCACCGAAACCTATGTCATGCAGCGATACCTGCGGCCCGACGTGCTGGAGTCGGCGGGCGTCGGCGCGTTCGATGCGTGGGCGGCGACGTTCGGCGAGCTGGTCACGCAAATGGAGATCTCGCCGACCGGCAGCACCTTCCGAATGAAGACCCGCTTCGCCCGGTTCCAGAACGGGCAGGAGCTGCTTCGGATGTGGTCGGTGTTCGCCGACGTGAAGACCGCCGACGACCTCGACCTGCCCGTGCCCGCGCTCGTGCAGCGCGACGACGGCAGCCGTGCGCCCTCCACCGTCCCGGTGCAGCCGACCGTCGAGCTGGAGCAGTACGTCGCCTCCCTCGCCGAGCGCGCCGAGAAGGTCGCCACTCGCCAGGTGCGGCCCGACGAGGACAACATGCTCCTGATCGCCACCGACGGGCGCAAGGCCGCGCTCGACATCCGCATGGTCATCCCCCGCGACTCGTCCGGGCCGAGCAAGGTCGACGTCGCCGCCGACGCGATCCACCGCATCTGGGAGCGCACCCGCGACAACGAATACCTCGACACGCTGACCGGGCAGCCCTCCGCGGTGCGCGGGTCGCTCCAGCTCGTGTTCTCCGATATCGGCACTCCGAACCAGGACAGGTGGAACGCCTACGACGAGTTGCGGCAGCAGCTCGTGCAGCGCGGCATCTCCGCCGAACAGGTCAGGTACATGCACGAGGCGAAGACCGACGTGGAGAAGGCCCGCCTGTTCGCCGCGGCCCGTGCCGGCCACGTCGCCGTGCTCATCGGATCGACGGAGAAGATGGGCGTCGGCACGAACGTCCAGGCCCGCGCCATCGCGCTGCACCATCTGGACTGCCCGTGGCGGCCCTCCGACATCGCGCAGCGCGACGGGCGCATCATGCGGCAGGGCAACCAGAACGAGGAAGTGGCGATCATCCGCTACGTCACCGAGCGTTCCTTCGACTCCTACATGTGGCAGACCGTCGAGCGGAAGGCCGCGTCGTTCGCGCAGCTCCTGCGCGGAAAGATCAACGCCGGCGAGATCGAGGAGATCGACACCTCCGCGCTGTCCGCAGCCGAGGCCAAGGCCATCGCCTCCGGCAACCCGCTCCTGCTGGAGCACTCCGTCATCCTCAACGAGGTGAACCGGCTGCGCCGCTTGCAGCGCGCGCATGAGCGCAACGAGGACATGCTCGTCCACACCGGCAACCGCGCCCGGTCATCCGCCGAACGCGCAGCATCAGACATTCGTGCGCTGGAAGCCGCCGCCGCGCGGATGACCGACACGAGCGGCGACAGGTTCCGCATCACGCTCGGCGCGCGCGACTACGACTCCCGCTCCGAAGCCGCCCACGCCCTCGCCGCGTGGATGGGCGACTCCGGGCTGAAGTGGCTGCCGCGGTACGGGCACAAGGACTTCGGGATCATCGGCCGCATCTCCGGCTTCGACATCCACGTCGAGGCCCGCTCCGGGCTCGCCGCCCTCGATGTGACCGTATCCCTGCCCGAGGTGCCCCGCTCGGGATTCACGATGCCGAAGGAGTCGTTCCTGGAGGCCGGGCTCGGACTCGTGCAGCGCATCGAGAACCGCGTCAGCGGCATCCCCTCCCTCCTCGACCAGGCCCGCGAAGACCTGGAAGAAGCAGAGCAGACCGTCGCCGACACCCAGCAGCGCCTCGGCCAGCCCTTCCGCCACGCTCAGACCCTCGCCGACGCCGAGGAAGACCTCGCCCGCGTCGAGTCCCAGCTCGCCGCGATGCAGGACGAACCGGCACCCGAGCCTGCCGCGCCAGACTCTGAGCGCGTCGAGCTGACAGTCGAGGCCGTGCGCGCCTACGAGCCGAACCTCGGGTCGCGGGAGGGTGCGGGTCGTGAGCCCGCGGCCCCGTTCGTCCCCGCGCCGCCCCCTGCTGCGCCGCCGGGCAACGCCCCGCGGCTTTAGGTCAGCGGCACTCCGGGCCGAGCCCGTCGATGATCGCGGCGGGGTCGGCGATGATTTGCTCGCAACGCAGGCAGCGCGCGCCGCGGAAGATCACCTCCGGTTCGCGGTGGATGCCTTGCTCGGGCCCGACCTCATAGAGGTCCGCGTGTGCGGCGAACAGGCGCGGGTGGTTCTTGGCGATGGCGGCGTGGAATTGCGCGGGCGTGGTCGGCGGGTTGAGCTGACGCTCGACGAACAGGTCGATCACCGTCGAGTAGGCATCGCGGGTGAGCCGCGCGGCGAGGAACAGATCGGGGTTCGCCGCCGAGATGCCGACGCTAGCAAGATCGTCCAGCCCGTAATCGTCCACATCCTCGGTGACCAGGAAGCGCGCGCCCGCGGCCGCAGCATCGGCAAGGATCTGCCGATCCGCGCCCTTCGTGCCTCCGAAGCGTTCCGCACCCGTGCCGGTCGGCCCGAGCAAGACGTCGAATCGCTCCCGGACACTCGACGGCGGCAACACCCTCGGACGCATGTGCACCTGGGCTTCCCGCTCGGCAGCCCGGCTCCAGAAGGCACGGAAGCCGCTCGGCACCCCGCCGACGACCAGCAGAGTCCGAGTGACGGGCTTAGCGATGATGTTCGCGTCCAGGAGAACGCGCGTCAGCTCACTGATCGCCGAAGAGGTCGTCACGGAGTTCATCGCGCGTCAGCTCCACGAGGTCGCCCATCGTCTTGCGCCAGTACCGCTCGAACTCCTCGTAGGGGATGCGATTGCGATTGCCGACCTTGACCGCGCGAATCTCCCCCGCCTTGATCTTCCGCGAGATGGTGGGACGAGACACGCCCATCGCGTCGGCGACCTGCTCGGGGGTCATCATGCGGCGCTTCGCCGTCAGCGTCACCGTCTCCCCATCGGCTGCCGCCTGCTGCACATACGCGGCGACCTGCTCCAGCCAAGCCGGGCGCGCCCCGGCGCTGGAGCGCACATCCTCCGGGTTGATCGTCAAGCTCGTCATAGTCATGACCTAATCCTATCTCCACCTGCACACTCTGGACAATACAAGTGTTCATACGGCATCCCCTTCTTGAGCCCTACAGTTCATGCGTCGATGCCCGCGAACGCCTCGTCGAGCGCGTCAGCCGCAATCTCGACGATGAGGTCGGGACGCTTCGCGTAGTGCCCTTCCGTGATGTCGGTACTGCTGTGCCCGAGCAGGTCGCGTGCGACCTCGACGCCAGCCGTGTCCGATACCGCGGCAGCGACGGCCTTGCGGAGACTGCGGAAGGTGAGGTGCTCGGCGTCGACCCCGATAGCCAGCAGTTCCGGCTCGAACTCGCGGCGGAACATCCTGAGCAACTCGCCGACGGCGCTGGGGTCGCGCGGACGGCCGCGCTCGGTCGTGAACAGCACGTCGTCTGGATTCCGTTCGGGGTCGGGAACGTGGCTCACCACGAGTTCGCTCAGTACCTTCGCCGCGAACTTCGGCACGCGAACCCAACGCTTCTGCCGCTCCGCCTTGGGTGAGTCCTGACGGAACAGGCCGCGGGACTTGGTGCGCACCATCGTCCCGCCGACCCAGACGAGCGCCTCCATCGTGAGGCTTCCATCCGGTTGTTCCACCGCCTCGAACCGCACGTCCTGGAACCGGATCGCAATCGGTTCCGCTGTCCTCTCGGAGGTGCCGAGCGTGATGAGGATGTAGTCAGCGAGCAGCTTGTAGTTGGGCCGTCGGCCCACCGGATACCGCTTCCGGTGCCGCTCGGGCCACACCTCGCGGATGAGGTGGAGGATGTACTTGACCTGCACCGCGTCGAGTTCGAAGTACACCGTGTCCGGCTCGTCCGCTCGCCTGGTCGCGCGGATCGGGTTCGCCACGACGACCGCTCCGTACCGCGTGTTCTGTATCGACCCGGCAGCCGAGAAGTGCCCCTGCTGGATCGCCCAGTCGAACATGAGCGACATCACGTTCCGAACCTTGTTCGCGGTCGTCACCGACTTCTCCCGTGCGATGTCCATGAGCAGCCCATCAGCACGGTCGGCGGTGACGTCGGCGATGGGGATGGCCCCGGCGCGCGGGATGACATGCGCGCGCACCACCGAGGCGTAGCCATCGACGGTCTGCTCACGGCGCTGGCGCAGCACCCGCGGATCGTCGTCGTGGTACGCCGTCTTCAGCCACGTCGTCGCCAGCTCAGCGACCGTCATGAGCTGTGTTCGTCGCGCCAGGACTCGACCGACGGCGACATCAGCCGCTTCCTGCAACGCGGTCAGAGCCTCAGCCTCTGTCGCTCCGCTGCCGCTGGGACGACGCTCTTGCCCGTTGCCGTCATAGACTCGCGCTCGCGCGATGACCAGGCCGTTCGGCTCGACGGTGTAGGTTACTTTGCCGAGTTCGCCGAGCGCGCGCTTCGGCCGCGCCATCAGTCGCCCGCCCTATCCGTCGGGGCCACGATCCGCCGCGCGATGAACGCCTCGACATCCTCATCGCGGTAGCGGACGTTGTGCGACGAGAGTGCGACGAACGGCAACCCGAGACCTCGGCTGCGCGCACGCTCCGTCCGCCAGTCAGCGAGCGTCCTGATCGGGATGCCCGTGTACTCTGCAAGCTCCTGCGGAGTCCAGAGGCGGGGGCGGTTGTCGCTCATACCAATGAGGTAGGCGGCACCACCCGCAGACCTCCAGCGACCCCCGTAGGACGGCCAAGAATCGAGTAAACGGACGGGTTCTCGGACAGCCGCAGCAGCGACCCCACTCATGCTCACCATTGCACTTCCCTGTGTTTGCAGGGAAGTGTGAGCCTGCGGAACCCCCTCCGGTTCTCAGATCCTCAAGCCGAGCTGTACTACGGCTGCTGATCACAGCATCCGCCACTGAGGGCTCGGGATCCGCACTGCGGAGCCCGAGCCCTCAGCCGTAGAACTGCTTCTCGAACACTCTCCTGGCCCGGCGCGTCACCCGCAGGTACTCCTCCTCGAGCAGCATGGCGCCGCGATCCGGGTAGCCCAGCAGGCGACCCACGCCGTCCAGCTCTCGATGCTCCATGGGGAGCACGTCACTGGTCCGCCCGGTCAGCAGCGTCATCGCCGAGCGCAGTCTGCTGGCCAGCAGCCAGGCGCTGCGCAGCTGCTCGGCGCCGTCGGCGGGGAGCAGGTCGGCCAGCACAGCGGCGTCCAGCGCCTGCAGCGTGGACGTGGTGCGCAGATCCGGCACACGGTGGCCGTACTGCAGCTGCAGCACCTGCACCATCCACTCCACGTCGCTCAGCGTGCCAGGGCCGAGCTTGAGGTGCCGGCGCGGATCGACTCCCTGCGGCAGCCGCTCCCCCTCCACGCGTGCCTTGATGCGCTTGATCTCGCGCACGTCCTGCGCGGAGATCTGCTCCGGGAAGCGGATGCTGTCAGCCAGCGCCATGAACTTCGCGATGAGCTTCTGGCTGCCGGCGATCCCCCGAGCTCGCAGCAGCGCCTGCGCCTCCCACGACAGCGACCAGCGCCGGTAGTACTGCGTGTACGCCTCCAGCGTGCGCACGATGGCTCCGTTGCGGCCCTCCGGCCGCAGGTCGGCGTCCAGGTCCAGCGGCAGCCGATGATCCGTCAGGTGCTCGCGCAGCCCTGCGACGATCTTGGACGCCAGCTGCTGCGCGCGCTGCGGCTCGACCCCGTTGGGGTCGTAGACGAACAGCACGTCGGCATCCGATCCGAAGCCCAACTCGGCCCCGCCGAAGCGCCCCATCGCGATGATGGAGAAGTCCAGCGCGTCGTCCTCCTCCGGAACGACCTCGCGGTACACCGCGCGCAGCGCCGCCTGGATCGTGGCCTCGGTGATCTCGCTGATGGCGCGGGCCATCTCGTCGACGCCGATGTGGTCCAGCACCGCGCCCATGGCCGTGCGCAGCAGCTCGCGGCGGCGCAGCGCCCGCACGGCCTTCAGCGCGCCGGTGATGGTGGTGTGCCGCGTCTGGATCGCGCGGGCCTCTTCGTCGAGCGCTGCGCCGCCACGCGGACGCAGGGCGCCAGGGCTGTCCAGCCACGCCACCGACTCGGGGATCCACTCCATGAGCTCGCCGATGTACCGCGAGCTCGACAGCACCCGAGTGAGACGCTCGGCGGCGCCCGACGAGTCGCGCAGCATCCGCAGGAACCAGTGCGTGTCGCCCAGCCGTTCGCTGATCCGACGGAACGCGATCAGGCCGTAGTCCGGATCGGTGCCGTCGGCGAACCAGCGCAGCATGACCGGCATCAGGTAGCGCTGGATCGCGGCCTTGCGACTGATCCCCGAGGTGAGTGCGGCGATGTGCCGCAGCGCCCCCTCGGGATCGCGGAAGCCGATGGCGGCCAGGCGGTCCGCGGCCTGGCCCGTGGTCAGCTGGCGCTCCTCGGCCGGCAGCGACGCGACGGCGGCCAGCAGCGGCCGGTAGAACAGCCGCACGTGCTGCTCGCGCACCTCACGCCGCACGCCGTCCCACAGCGCGCGCAGAGCGGATGCCGAGTCCGCCAGCCCCGTGGCGCGGGCCAGACGCCGCATGCCCTCGTCATCGCGCGGCATGAGGTGAGTGCGGCTGAGCTCGTGCAGCTGCAGGCGGTGCTCCAGCAGGCGCAGCAGCCGATACTGCTCGGCGAACGACGCGGCCTCGACCCGGCCGATGTATCCGCCGTCGGCCAGCGCCTGCAGCGACTCCAGCGTGCCGCGGGTGCGCAGGGTCTCGTCGCTCACGCCGTGCACGAGCTGCAGCAGCTGCACGGTGAACTCGATGTCGCGCAGTCCGCCAGGGCCGAGCTTGAGCTGGTACGGCACATCCTCGGGCGGGATGTTGGCCGTCACGCGCTCGCGCATGCGCTGGACGCTGTCGACGAAGTCCGACCTCTCCGAGCTGGTCCACACCCGCGGCTGAAGCGCCGCGATGTAGTCGGCGCCCAGGGCGGCGTCCCCCGCCAGCGGGCGCGCCTTCAGCAGCGCCTGGAACTCCCAGCTCTTCGCCCACCGGTCGTAGTACGCCACGTGCGAGGGCAGGGAGCGCACCAGGGCTCCCTGCTTGCCTTCGGGTCGCAGGGCGGCATCCACCTCCCACAGCGGCGGCTCGGTGTCGATGCCGTCCAGCGCGCGCATGGTCTCCCGCGCGAGCCGCGTGGCGATGTCGATGGCCCGCGACTCGCCGACGATCGTCTCGTCGGCCGTGCCTCCGACGAAGATCACGTCCACGTCGCTGAGGTAGTTCAGTTCGCGCGCGCCGGTCTTGCCCATCCCGATGATCGCGAGGCGGGTCGCGGCGACCTCGGTGCGCGGGATGCCGGCATCCGCCACCTCGGTGCGGGCGACGGCGAGAGCCGCCTCCAGCGCGGCCGACGCGGCATCCGCAAGCGCCGCGGAGACGTCGGAGATGATCTCGACGGGGTTCTCGGATGCCGTGTCCGCCGCCACGATGCCGACCAGGCAGCGCCGGTAGGCGACACGCAGCGCCAGCGTCGCATCCTTCGCACGAGCGAAGCCGTCCTGCGCGTCGACCGCCGCCAGCAGGCCCTCCCGCAGTTCATCGGCAGTGGGGAGGACGGTGCGCCGCAGCACCTCGGCATCCAGCTGCTCGGGGCGCCGCGCGAAGAAGTCGGCGATGCCGGAGGAGACGCCCAGCACCCGCCACATCGCTGCACGGGCCTGCGGATCCCGCAGCACGGCGGCGGCTCGCGCCGGATCGCGGCGGGCGACCTGCAGGATGCCGGCGACGGCGGCATCCGGGTCCGCGGCCACCAGGTCCTCCGCCAGCTCCGTGCGCTCCAGGCCGGTCAGCTCGGCGAGCTCGGTCAGCCCGGCCGATGCTGCGGTGAGCTCGACGAAGCCGAGCCTGGCCAGCGCCGACAGCGAGACGGACGCATCAGGTCGAGCCATCAGGACGACTCAGAGCAGCCCGAGGTTGTTCTGCAGCTCGAACGGGGTGACCTGCCCGCGGTAGGCCTCCCAGTCCTTGCGCTTGTTCAGCAGCACGTAGTTGAAGACCTCCTCGCCGAGCGTCTCGGCCACCAGCTCGGAGTCCTGCATGTACTCCAGCGCGTGGTCCAGGCTGGCCGGCAGGGGCGCATAGCCCAGCGCGCGGCGCTCGGAATCGCTGAGCGACCAGACGTTGTCCTCGGCCTCCGGAGGCAGCTCGTACTCCTCCTCGATGCCCTTCAGCCCCGCGGCCAGCATGAGCGCGTACGACAGGTAGGGGTTGGCCGCCGAGTCCAGACCGCGGTACTCGATGCGGGTGGACTGCATCTTGTTGGGCTTGTACATCGGCACGCGGATCAGGGCCGAGCGGTTGGCGTGCCCCCAGGTGACGAAGCTCGGCGCCTCGTCGCCGCCCCACAGCCGCTTGTACGAGTTGACGAACTGGTTGGTGACCGCGGCGATCTCGTTGGCGTGCCGCAGCAGGCCCGCGATGAAGCGCCGCCCGGTGAGCGAGAGCTGATACTCCGCCCCGGCCTCATGGAAGGCGTTCACGTCGCCCTCGAACAGCGACAGATGCGTGTGCATGCCGCTGCCGGGGTGGTTGTTCAGGGGCTTCGGCATGAACGTGGCGTACACGCCCTGCTCGATGGCCACCTCCTTCACCACGGTGCGGAAGGTCATGATGTTGTCGGCCGTGGTCAGGGCGTCGGCGTAGCGCAGGTCGATCTCGTTCTGACCGGGACCGCCCTCGTGGTGGCTGTACTCCACCGAGATGCCCAGGTCCTCCAGCATCCGCACGGCACTGCGGCGGAAGTCGTGCGCGGTGCCGCCGGGCACGTTGTCGAAATAGCCCGCGGAGTCCACCGGTACCGGGCCGTCCGGTCCGACCTCGGCCGACTTGAGCAGGTAGAACTCGATCTCGGGATGCGTGTAGAACGTGAACCCGGCGTCCGCGGCCTTCGCGAGGGACCGGCGCAGCACGTGCCGCGGGTCGGAGACCGCCGGACGGCCGTCAGGGGTGGTCAGGTCGCAGAACATGCGCGCGGTGGGGTCGACCTCGCCGCGCCACGGCAGGATCTGGAAGGTGGTGGGGTCCGGCTGCGCGAGCAGGTCGGACTCGAAGGTGCGGGTGAGGCCCTCGATGGCGGAGCCGTCGAAGCCGATCCCCTCGGCGAACGCGCCCTCGACCTCGGCCGGCGCGATGGCGACCGACTTGAGCGTCCCGATGACGTCCGTGAACCACAGGCGCACGAACTTCACGCCGCGCTCCTCGATGGTGCGCAGCACGAAGTCGCGCTGCTTGTCCATGCTCATTCGTCGTCTCCGGCATCCGACAGACTCGAGGACCCCCAGGCGTCGTCGGCGGCATCGTCCTCCGCCCAGGCGCGCGAGCGCTCGCGCAGCTTCTCCGGGGCGTTCTTCGCCTCTTCGGCGGTGTCGAACGGGCCCACCCGGTCGACCGCGGCCGACAGCATGCCGAATTCCACCTCGTGCGTGCTGAGGTTGTACCAGTACTTCTCGTCGCCGTCGGCCATGTCAGCTCCTTCGTCGGGATCTGTCACGATCCTAATCGCGAACCCGCGTTTGGATAGGCTGTTCGGCATGGCACAGCAGGCAATCGGCGTCGACATCGGCGGCACCGGCATCAAAGCAGGAATCGTCAACCTCGAGCACGGCACGCTCGACTCGGATCGCGTGCGCATCCCGACGCCGAAGGGCGCGCACCCCGCTGACGTGCTGGAGACCGTGCGCGAGGTGCTGGACAAGCTGGGCGTCGCGGATTCGGATCTGCCCCTGGGTGTCGCCTTCCCCGCGATCGTGAAGCGCGGCAGGACGCTGTCGGCCGCCAACGTCTCCAAGGATTGGGTCGACTTCGAGGCCGAGAAGTTCTTCGAGGACGGCCTGGGCCGGCACATCACCTTCGTCAACGACGCGGATGCGGCCGGCGTCGCCGAGGCTCGGCACGGCGCGGCGCGGGACGTCGAGGGCCTCACGATCCTCACCACGCTGGGCACCGGCATCGGCTCCGCGTTCCTGTACGACGGCGTGCTCGTGCCGAACACCGAACTCGGGCACCTGGACCGCAAGGGCGAGTCCATCGAACGGTGGGCGGCGTCCTCGGCGATGGAGCGCGAGAACCTCTCATGGGAGGACTGGGCGGCGCGCCTGCAGGAGTTCTACAGCCAGGTGGAGTTCCTGTTCAGCCCCGACCTGTTCGTGGTCGGCGGCGGGGTCTCCAAGAACCCCGAGAAGTTCATCCCGCTGCTGGAGCTGAAGACCCCGATCATCAACGCGGTGCACCGCAACAACTCCGGCATCATCGGCGCCGCATCCCTGGCATCCGACTGAGCCCTGCGTTCGACGCAGACGACAGAAGGCCCCGATCGGCGATCGGGGCCTTCTTCGTGTTCGAGGCGAGCGGGCCGGCCTGTACGCCGGGTTCTGTTCAGGAGCTCGCGCTCCCTTGACGGCCATCTCTCTCGACGACACGTTGCCGTGCCGTTCCAGCAACCTACCCGAGGACTCGGCGGGCCGCGTCATCATCCTCTGTCTGGTCTTGCTCCGGGCGAGGTTTACCTGGCGGGACATGTCACCATGTCCCCCGGTGGTCTCTTACACCACCCTTTCACCCTTACCCCCGAAGGGGCGGTCTGCTCTCTGTGGCACTGTCTCGCGGATCTCTCCGGGTGGGTGTTACCCACCGCCCTGCCCTGCGGAGCCCGGACGTTCCTCGGTGCGCTCTCGCGCCACGCGACCGTCCGGCCGACCCGCTCGCCCTACGATTCTACGGGGTCGGCTCACTTGCCCGCGTCGTCGCTGATGTGCAGATCCAGTGGCACGTCGATCTCGAATCCGGGGAACAGCCGCGCCGTGGCGGCGCGCGCGGCGCCCCGCACGATCGCCGCGACCTCCTCCGCCTGCTCGGCCGGGCAGTGCACGATCACCTCGTCGTGCAGGAAGAACGCCAGGTGCGCCCGCGTCGCGAAGACGGGTCCGGATGCCGGAGCAGGAGCGGATGCCGGAGGCAGCCCCATCAGGCGATGCCGGATCTCCGCCATCCACAGCAGCGCCCACTCCGCAGCCGTCCCCTGCACCACGAAGTTGCGGGTGAACCTGCCGCGGTCCCTGGCCCTGCTGCGCGCCCTGGACTCGTCGGCGCCTCCCGCATCCGGCCCGCCGGCATCGGACTGCACGCTGCGCCAGGCGTCCGACGGCCGAGGCGAGCTGCGGCCCAGCAGAGTGCTGACCACGCCGCCCTCCTCACCGGTGCGCGCCGCGGCGTCGACGGCCCTCATCGCACGCGGGAACACCGAGCGAAGCCGGGGTGCCAGTCGTCCGCTCTCCCCCGTCGTCGCGCCGTACATGGCTCCGAGCACCGCGTACTTGGCCTCCTGCCTGGTGGCCACCGCGCCGGAGCGCACGACTCCCTCGTACAGGTCGGCGCCCTGTGCCGCGGCGGCCATCGCCCGGTCCTGTGACATCGCCGCCAGCACGCGCGGCTCCAGCTGCGCCACATCCGCGTCGACGAAGCGCCAGCCCGGGTCGGCGTGCACGGCCGCGCGCAACTGCCGCGGGATCTGCAGTGCGCCGCCTCCTGACGACGCCCAGCGCCCCGTCACGACGCCGCCGGTGAGGTAGATCGGGCGGAACCTGTCGCCGTGCACCCACTCGTCCAGCCAGGCCCAGCCGTTGGCCGCGAACAGCCGGGCCAGCTTCTTGTACTCCAGCAGCGGCTCCACGACCGGGTGATCGACCTCGGAGAGCTCCCACTTCGAGGTCGAGGGCACGAACACGCCCACGCGATGCAGCGCACGCAGCAGCCGCGGCGGGCTGTCGGGGTTGAGGTCGGGGTCATCGAGATGCTGCGCGATCTGTGCGGCCAGAGCCGCCATCCGCGCCGGGCGCGCCCCGCGCAGCGGCTTGGGTCCGAGCGTCTCCCCGAGGATGCGCTCGTGGATGGCGGTGCTCCATGGCAGCCCCGCGGCGGTCATCTCCTCGGCGATCAGGGCCCCCGTGGACTCCGCCGCGCACAGCAGCTCCAGACGGGCATCCGGCGCCCTCTCCAGCGCCGCGCGCTGCGCGCGCCACTGCGCCAGCACCTCGTCGTAGGTGTCGCCGCGCAGCGCGACCGATGCGGACACCTCGAACAGCCCGGGTTGGGCGGGCTCGCTCTCGACGACGTCCGTGCGCAGCCACAGTCCGGATGCAGGCAGGGGGCGAGCCAGCGATGCCGTGTCGCGCAGGATCGCATGGCACAGCACCAGGTCGTGTGCGCGGCGCAGGCGGACGCCGGCGGCCAGCAGCGGCGGGTAGAACGTGCGCAGCGTACGCAGGGTCCAGCGTGGCGACAGCCGCTCCTCCAGCTCGCGGACGCGGTGCGGGAGCTCCTCGTCGCTGACGCGCTCAGGCGCTGCCTGCGCCGTCGCGTCGTCCAGCACCGCCAGCATCCAGCCGTGCCCGTCCGTCGCACGGCCGACGACGGCGTGCGGAGGCGAGGATGCCGACGTCGCGGGCTGCGTCACGGCATCCTGCCCCACGGCGTCACAGTCCGGATTCCTCCGTGCGCACCAGGATCGCCCCGCACTCCGGGCAGGAGACGACATCGTCGGGTGCGGCTCTGCGGATCTCGGTCAGGTCGATTCCGGAGAGCACCATCCGGCAGCCCTCGCACACGCCGCGACGCAGCAGCCCCACGCCGATCCCGCCCCGTGCGGAGCGCCGCTCGAACTCGGCCAGCAGATCGGCTGCCACGGTGCCCGCCAGTGCCGCGCGGTCACGAGTGAGCTGCTCGCTCTCGGTGGCGGCGTCGGCCATCGCGGCCTTGGCTGCGCGAGTGAGGTCGGCGCCCTCCGCCTGCGTCAGGTCGATGAGAGCCTGCTGCGCGTCGACGGCGGCCTGCGCCTCCTCCACGCGTCCCATGACCTCGAGCTGGGTGTCCTCCAGCGTCGAGATGCGCCGGCCGAGGCTGGAGATCTCGTTCTCGAGCGCCTGCGCCTGCTTGGGGTCGGCGGTCGCCGTGAGGCGCTCGCCGTCGCGGTCGCGCCGCTGCACGGCCAGGGTCACGTCGGACTCCAGTCGACCCAGCTCCGCCTGCGCGCCCTCCAGCACTCCGGTCAGCGAGGTCAGCTCGGCGAGCTGCTCCTTGCGCAATCCGGCGAGCTCGTTGATGCGGGCGCCCTGGGCCGGCTGCGTGCGGGCCCGCTCGGCCTGCTGGAGACGACGGTCCAGCTCGGCGATCTCGATCAGGGAGCGCTGATTCTCGGGAGAGGCTTTCACGCGTTCAAATCTACTGGCAACCACCGACTTCGGCGACGGGCGAGGCCGTTGCGGCGTGAGGGTGGCGGCCCACCGCACGACGGCGGACCCACTGGCAACGACCGACTTCGGCGACGGGCGGCGCGTAGGCTGGCGGCACGTCGCATCCGAGGAGATCCCATGGCATCCACGCCCCTGTTCACCGCGCACAACGGATTCGCCCTTCCTGCCGTCGGGCTGGGCACCTACCGCCTGTACGGGCAGGCGGGGGCGGATGCCGTCGCCGAGGGCATCCGCCGTGGATACCGGCTGGTGGACACGGCGTTCAATTATGAGAACGAGGGTTCAGTCGGCGCGGGCGTGGCAGCCTCCGGCGTCGACCGCTCGGAGATCATCGTCACCACCAAGCTGCCCGGCCGGCACCACGCCGCGCAGAAGGCGCGCTCCAGCATCGAGGAGAGCCGGTTCCGTCTCGGGCTGGATGCCACCGACCTGCACCTGATCCACTGGCCGAACCCGAGCGTCGATCTCTACGGCGAGGCCTGGCGGGCACTCGTCGAGGCGCAGGAGCGCGGCACGGTGCGGCAGATCGGCGTGTCGAACTTCCTGCCCGAGCACCTGGACCGCATCGAGCGCGAGACCGGCATCCGGCCCGTCGCGAACCAGATCGAAGTGCACCCGTACTTCCCGCAGACCGACGCGGTGCGCCTGCACGCCGAGCGGGGCATCCTCACCATCGCGTGGAGCCCGCTGGGCCGTGCCAGGGATATCATGCAGGAGCCGGTCATCGTGGAGATCGCCGCCGCCCACGGGATCACCCCCGCGCAGACGGTGATCGCCTGGCATGTCGCGCGCGGCACGGTGTCGATTCCCAAGGCGTCGTCCGCGGAGCACCAGAGCGCGAACCTCGCGGCGGCATCCATCGCACTGGAGGCCGCCGAGGTCGACGCCATCACGGCGCTCGGACGCCCCGACGGCCGGCTCTTCGACGCGGATCCCGCCACGCACGAGGAGATGTGAGCCGCACCGCCCGCGCCGCCGGAATGCCGGATCCGCTCGGGAGCCTCTCGTATACTGACCCGGATGTCTGAGCACACTGATCCCGCGGCGTCCCCTGCGCCGGCCACTCGCGCCGACGCCCGCCGCAAGGCGGGGAACGGCGCCGATATCAGCCGAGCTCTGGATCGTCACGACCGGCGCATCGGATGGATGGACCTGCTGCGCGGATCGTCCATCATCCTCGTGATCCTGCTGCACAGCACCGAGATCGTGACGGCTCGCGTCGGCGACGTGCCCGCGTTCTTCGAGTTCCTCAGCAACTTCTTCGCGCCGTTCCGGATGCCGATGCTGATGTTCCTGTCCGGGCTGCTGGTCGCCGGCTCCCTGCATGCGCCGACGGGCAAGTACGTGTGGGGCAAGGTGCGCCGCATCGTCTGGCCGATCGTGGTGTGGACCTTCATCTACGCCGCCGGTCAGTACGTGGTGGGCAAGGGCGAGTTCATGCCCTGGGAGTGGGGCTTCTGGAACACCTACCTGTGGTTCATGCAGTTCATCTTCGCGTACTACATCCTGGCGCTGCTGATGAAGTGGGTGCCGATCTGGGTGCTGTTCGGGGTTCCGTTCGTGCTGATGTTCATCGTGTCCCCCGACCTCGTGCTGCTGCAGCGCTTCTTCTACCTGATGCCGTTCTTCTTCCTGGGCGCGTTCATAGAGAAGCACTGGGACCAGTTCGCCCGGCTGCTCAGCGTGCGCTGGGCCGCGGTGCTCTCCGTCATCCCGCTGGGCCTCGGGCTGTTCTCGGGCCTGGTGGATCCGCTGTGGTACGTGCCACTGTCGGTGGTGCCGGCGCTGCTGGGCATCATGATCCTGGTGCGACTGACGGCCGTCGCGCCCAACGTGCGCTGGCTGGCGCCGGTGCGCTTCGTGGGCCAGTACTCGCTGATCTACTACGTGTCCCACTACCCCGTCTTCGCGGCGCTGGGATGGCTCGCGCTGAAGGCAGGCATCACGAACTCCAGCGCGGCGCTCGTGGTGGTGTTCATCGTGACGATGGGAGTCGCCACCGTGTTCGCCCTGCTGGGCAGGCGGATGCCGGTGAGCCTGCTCTTCGAGCTGCCGCGGCGCATGTGGCCGGCCAGGAACGCCGCGCTGGCCTGAATGAGCCTCGTCGAATACGCCGCGATCCTGGGCGCGGGAATCCTGGCAGGGATCATCAACGTCGTGGCGGGCGCGGGCACGCTGATCACCTTTCCGACCCTGCTCGCGCTGGGCGTCCCACCCGTCGTCGGGAACGTCTCGAACACCGTGGGCCTGGTCCCGGCCTCGGTCACCGGAGCCTTCGGCTACCGGCGTGAACTGCGCGGGCAGTGGCGCGCCGTCGCGGTCATGGCGGCGTTCTCGGCTGTCGGCGGCATCATCGGCGGCATCCTGCTGCTCGCGCTGCCGGCGACGAGCTTCTCGTTCATCGTCCCGTTCCTGCTCGTCATCGCCGCCGTGATGGCCGCCGTCCAGCCGCGCGTGGCCAGGTACGTCCGCCGCAATGCCGCCGCTCACGAGCAGGCCGACGACAGCACGAGGGCAGTCGCCTTCGGTCTGATCCTCGGTGTGCTGGCCACCGGCGTGTACGGAGGATACTTCGGCGCCGCCCAGGGCGTCGTGCTGCTCGCGCTGCTCGGCATCCTGTGGTCGACGGACATGAACCGTGCGAACGGCGCCAAGAACGTGCTGGCAGGCACCGCCAACGTCGTCTCCGCGATCATCTTCATCTCGAGCGGCACCGTCGATTGGCGCATCGCCGTGCTCGTCGGCATCGGCTCCGCGATCGGCGGGCTGATCGGCGCGCGGATCGGCCGCCGCCTTCCGGCGCCCGTGCTGCGTGCGATCCTCGTCATCGTGGCACTCACCGCGGCGGTGATCCTCTTCATCGGATAGGCGCACGGCCAGGTGCATGGTGGGCCCTGCCGGGATCGAACCGACGACATCCACGGTGTAAACGTGGCGCTCTACCAGCTGAGCTAAAGGCCCTGGCCGCGCAAGTCTACCGGGCGGCCGCCGACCGCTCCGAATGCGGCATCCGACTCCCGAACGGATATAGGCTGAGCACAGCGCGTGTTGTGCCGAGCCGACAAGGCTCCCCCGCGTCGCATCCCGTTTCCTTGGCAAGACCTGCCAGTAAGACGAAAGGCTCCACGTGACTGTTCACGATCAGGATCCGTACTCCCAGGGCCCCCTCGACAGCGATCCGGAGGAGACCGGCGAGTGGCAGCAGTCGCTCGACGAGCTGGTCGACGCGAAGGGCCACGGCCGTGGTCGCGAGATCATGCTCAGCCTGCTGAAGCGCTCGAAGGATCTGCACCTCGGCGTGCCGATGGTCCCCACCACGGACTACATCAACACCATCGCGCCGGAGAACGAGCCGGCCTTCGGCGGCGACGAGGAGATCGAGCGCCGCTACCGGCACTGGATCCGCTGGAACGCCGCGATCACCGTGCACCGCGCCCAGCGCCCCGGCATCGGCGTCGGCGGTCACATCTCCACCTACGCGGGCGCGGCCTCGCTGTACGAGGTCGGCTTCAACCACTTCTTCCGCGGTCAGGACGCACCCGGCGGCGGGGACCAGATCTTCATCCAGGGCCACGCCTCCCCCGGCATCTACGCCCGCTCGTTCCTCGAGGGACGCCTGACCGAGGCCGACATGGACGGCTTCCGCCAGGAGAAGTCCCACCTCGGCCACGCGCTGCCCTCGTATCCGCATCCGCACTCGATGCCGGACTACTGGCAGTTCCCGACCGTGTCGATGGGCATCGGCCCGATCAACGCGATATACCAGGCGCAGTCCAACAAGTACCTCGCCAACCGCGGCATCAAGGACACCAGCGACCAGCACGTCTGGGCGTTTCTCGGCGACGGCGAGATGGACGAGGTCGAGAGCCGCGGCCAGCTGCAGGTCGCCGCGAACGAGGGTCTGGACAACCTCACCTTCGTGATCAACTGCAACCTGCAGCGCCTGGACGGTCCCGTCCGCGGCAACGGCAAGATCATCCAGGAGCTGGAGTCGTTCTTCCGCGGTGCGGGCTGGAACGTCATCAAGGTCATCTGGGGTCGCGAGTGGGACGATCTGCTCGCCCGCGACACCGAGGGCGCGCTGCTGAACATCATGAACACCACGCCCGACGGCGACTACCAGACGTACAAGGCCGAGTCCGGTGCGTACATCCGCGAGCACTTCTTCGGCAAGGACGAGCGCGCCGCGGCCCTGGTCAAGGACTACACCGACGAGCAGATCTGGCAGCTGCGCCGCGGCGGCCACGACTACCGCAAGGTGTATGCGGCCTACAAGGCGGCGCTGGAGCACAAGGGCCAGCCCACCGTGATCCTCGCCAAGACCGTCAAGGGCTACGGCCTGGGTCCGCACTTCGAGGGCCGCAACGCGACCCACCAGATGAAGAAGATGACGCTGGAGAACCTGAAGACCTTCCGCGACACCATGCAGATCCCGATCACGGATGCGCAGCTCGAGGCAAACCCGTACCTGCCGCCGTACTACCACCCGGGTGAGAACGACGAGACGATCCAGTACATGCTGGAGCGCCGCCGCGCCCTGGGCGGGTTCATCCCGGAGCGCCGCACCAAGCACACCGAGATCACGCTTCCCGAGGACAAGACCTACGCGCTGCCCAAGAAGGGATCCGGCACGCAGGAGGTCGCCACGACCCAGGTGCTGGTCCGCATGATGCGCGACCTGCTGCGCTCGAAGAACTTCGGTGAGCGCATCGTCCCGATCATCCCCGACGAGGCCCGCACGTTCGGCATCGACGCCTACTTCCCGACGGCGAAGATCTACAACCCGAACGGGCAGCACTACACCTCCGTCGACCGCGAGCTGCTGCTGGCGTACAAGGAGAGCCCGCAGGGGCAGATCGTGCACGTGGGCATCAACGAGGCCGGCGCCGTGGCGGCGTTCACCGCCGCAGCGACCTCGTACTCCACGCAGGGCGAGCCGCTGATCCCGATCTACATCTTCTACTCGATGTTCGGCTACCAGCGCACGGGTGACGCCCTGTGGGCTGCCGGCGACCAGATGGCGCGCGGCTTCGTGATCGGCGCCACAGCCGGTCGCACCACGCTGACCGGTGAGGGCCTGCAGCACGCCGACGGCCACTCGCCGCTGCTGGCGTCGACCAACCCGGGCACCGTCTCGTACGACCCCGCCTACGGCTACGAGATCGCGCACATCATGCAGTCCGGCCTGGAGCGCATGTACGGCGGCAACCACCCGCACCCCGACGTCATGTACTACATCACGGTCTACAACGAGCCGATGGTTCAGCCGGCCGAGCCGGAGAACGTCGATGTGGAGGGCATCATCAAGGGCATCCACCGCGTCTCGGTCGATGAGGGCGAGGGTCACAAGACCCAGCTGTTCGCATCGGGCGTCGGCATGCCATGGGCGCTCGAGGCTCAGGAGCTGCTGCGCAAGGACTGGAACGTGAGCGCCGACGTGTGGTCGGTCACCTCGTGGGGCGAGCTGCGCACCGACGGCCTGGCCGCCGATGAGCACAACTTCCTGCACCCCGACGAGGAGCCGCAGACCGCGTACCTCACCCAGAAGCTGCAGGGCGTCGAGGGCCCCGTGGTCGCCGTCAGCGACTTCATGCACGCCGTGCAGGACCAGATCCGCCAGTGGGTGCCGAACCCGTACTACACGCTCGGCACCGACGGCTTCGGATTCTCGGACACCCGTGCCGCGGCCCGTCGCTTCTTCAAGATCGACGGCCCGTCCATCGCGGTCCGCGCCCTGCAGGCGTTGGCCGACGAGGGCAAGGTCGAGCGCTCGGTGGTCGGCGAGGCCATCCGCAAGTACTCGCTGCACGACGTGAACGCGGGTGCGAGCGGGAACGCAGGCGGCGAGAGCTGAGCCTGTGACCGGTTCCTCCAAGCCGGCCATGGACAAGGCCGCGACCCTCGCCTGGCTGCGCCGGATCTCCGGCGACATCGCCACGGTGACGATCAAGCGGCTCGAGGACACCCTCCCGTGGTACGCCGACATGCCACCGGCCCGACGGTCCGCCGTCGGGCTGGTGGCGCAGGCCGGCATCACCTCGTTCATCCAGTGGTACGACGATCCGTCGTCGACACCGTGGATCGCGGCGGACATCTTCGCCGCCGCTCCGCGCGAGCTGCTGCGCAGCGTGAGCCTGCAGCAGACGCTGCAGCTGATCCGCGTGACGGTCGCGGTGACCGAGGAGCGCGTCGCCGGCCGCGGCGATGACCTGCGCGAGGCCATCCTGCTGTACTCGCGCGATGTCGCGTTCGCCTCGGCTGACGTCTACGCGCGCGCGGCGGAGGCCCGTGGACTGTGGGATGCCCGCCTCGAGGCCCTCGTGGTGGACTCCATCCTCACCGGCGAGGCCGACGAGGAGCTTCCCAGCCGCATCGCGGCCCTGGGCTGGCATGGACATGGCGAGGTGTGCGTGGTGGTCGGCACCACGCCCCCGCAGTTCGACGTCGACCTCGTGCGCCGCACCGCCCGTCGACTGTCGGTGGATGTGCTCATCGGCGTGCAGGGCTCACGGCTGGTGCTCGTGGTCGGCCGGTCGCACACCGCAGGCAAGGAGCCGGCCGAGGGCGAGGAGCTGCCGTTCGCCGAGATCGCGCAGCGCCTGGAGCCGTCGTTCGGTCCCGGGTACGTCGTGGTCGGACCGCCCGTCGCCGCACTGGTGGATGCCGGCCAGAGCGCCCGTGCCGCCCTCGCGGGCTTCGCGGTGGCTCGCGCCTGGCGCGGCGCCCCGCGCCCCGTCGAGGCCGATGACCTTCTTCCCGAGCGCGCACTGGCCGGGGATTCGCTGGCCAAGCAGACGCTCATCGAGCGGATCTACCGTCCGCTGCAGGCGCACTCCCCCGACCTCGTGACCACGCTGTGGAGCTACCTCGACAACGGGCGGTCGCTGGAGGCCACGGCACGCGAGCTGTTCGTGCACCCCAACACGGTGCGGTACCGCCTCAAGCGGGTCAGCGAGGTCATCGGCTGGGACGCCACCGGCCCGCGGGAGGCCCTGATCCTGCAGACCGCCCTCATCCTGGGCTCGATCGGCACCGTCGAACCCGCCCGACGTCGCCCGCTCCCCCGTCGCCGCTGAGCTGCTGCTGCCCTTCTCCGGTTCGTTCTGTGCGCCACGCACAAGTGAATCCGGGATTCTTGTGATGAACCATCCACCGCGATCGGGAGAACGTTGGCAGAATGGATGGGTGATCGTCGTCGCCTGCCCAGGACAGGGCTCCCAGACTCCCGGATTCCTCGCACCCTGGCTGGAGCTGGACGGCGTCGCCGACCGACTGGCCTCCTACTCCGAGGCCGCTGAGGTCGACCTGATCGCGCACGGCACCGAATCCGACGCCGACACCATCCGCGACACGCGTGTCGCGCAGCCACTGATCGTCGCGGCGTCGATGATCGCCGCCCAGCAGCTCACCGCGCGGGCAGGGCGCACCGCCGACGGGCTGGCCGGGCACTCCGTGGGCGAGTTGGCAGCCCTCGGCACCGCGGGCGTCATCAGCGCCGAGGACGCCATGCGGCTGGTCGGCATCCGCGGTCGCGCGATGGCGGATGCCGCGGCGCAGACCCCCACCGGCATGAGCGCCGTGCTGGGCGGAGACGCGGATGCCGTGCTCGCGCTGCTGGCCGAGCTGGACCTGACTCCGGCCAACTACAACGTGGCCGGCCAGATCGTCGCCGCCGGCACCCTGGAGAACCTCGCGAAGCTGGCCGAGAGCGCCCCCCGCGGAGTCCGCATCGTCCCCCTGCAGGTCGCCGGCGCCTTCCACACCTCGTACATGGCACCTGCCGTCGAGACGCTGCGCACGGCGATCGCAGAGGTCGAGCATCACGACCCCGCCATCACACTGTGGTCGAATCGCGACGGCGCCGTCGTGACATCCGGGCAGGACGCCCTGGACCGCATCGTCACGCAGGTGTCCTCGCCGGTCCGCTGGGACCTGTGCATGGACTCGTTCCTGGCCGCCGGCATCACCGGGTTCATCGAGGTCGCCCCCGCGGGCGCCCTGGTGGGCCTGGCCAAGCGCGGCATGCGCGGCATCCCGAATGTCGCGGTGAAGACCCCCGATGATCTCGACGCAGCGGTGGAGCTGCTGAACGGAGCAGCAGCATGACCACGCTCAAGCAGGCCACCGGCGCGCAGTACACGCGCATCTACTCCGTCGGCGCGTCGCGCGGCGAGAACGCGGTGCCGAACGACGACCTGATCGGTCCGATCGACTCCAGCGACGAGTGGATCCGCCAGCGCACCGGCATCGTCACCCGGGCGCGCGCCGTGCCGGAGACGGACGCCATCGACCTGTCCTCCGCAGCCGCAGCCGAGGCCGTGCAGCGCTCGGGTGTCGACCCGGCCGAGATCGACCTGGTCATCGTCGCCACCATCAGCAACCCCAAGCAGACCCCTTCGGTGTCCGCCATCGTCGCGGACAGGATCGGCGCGAATCCCGCAGCCGCCTACGACATCAACGCCGCCTGCGCGGGCTACGCGTACGCGGTCGCGCAGGCCGACGCGCTCATCCGCGCGGGCGCCGCGCACTACGCGGTGGTCGTCGGCGCCGAGAAGCTGTCCGACATCGTCGACCCCGCCGACCGCTCCATCTCGTTCCTGCTGGGCGACGGCGCGGGCGCCGTGGTCATCGGCCCGAGCGACGCTCCGGGCATCTCGGCAACCGTGTGGGGCTCGGACGGCTCCAAGGCCGACCTGGTGGGCATGAACCACACCCTCACCGAGTTCCGCGACGGCAAGTCCCCGTGGCCCACGCTGCGCCAGGAGGGTCCGCGGGTGTTCCGCTGGGCTGTCTGGGACATGGCGAAGGTCGCGCGTGAAGCGCTCGACCGCGCCGGCATCCAGGCATCCGATCTGAACGCCTTCATCCCCCACCAGGCCAACATGCGCATCATCGACGAGTTCGCCAAGCAGCTGGGGCTGCCCGAGAGCACCGTGATCGCCCGCGACATCGAGACCACCGGTAACACGTCGGCGGCGTCGATCCCGCTGGCCACCCACCGCCTGCTCGAGGAGCACCCCGAGCTCAGCGGCGGGCTCGCACTGCAGATCGGCTTCGGCGCGGGGCTCGTCTTCGGCGCGCAGGTGGTCGTGCTCCCCTGATCGGAGCGCCGCATCCCTAGACTGTTCACCGGTTCAGAAACCACTCCAGAAAGAGGAATAACCATGGCTCTCAGCACCGACGAGGTCCTCGCAGGCCTTGCAGAACTGGTCACCGACGAGACCGGCATCGACGCATCCGAGGTCCTGATGGAGAAGTCGTTCACCGACGACCTCGACATCGACTCGATCTCGATGATGACGATCGTCGTCAACGCCGAGGAGAAGTTCGGCGTCACCATCCCCGACGACGAGGTCAAGAACCTCAAGACCGTCGCGGATGCCGTCAACTTCATCGTCGCCGGCCAGGAGTGACCCCGCGGATGCCACCCCTGCGGACCGCGGGGCGTGGCATCCTCCTTCCCTGAACCACCTCCCCACGAAGGACCCTCAATGACCAAGCGCATCGTCGTCACCGGCATCGGTGCCACGTCGGCTCTGGGCGGCACGGCCCCCGAGAACTGGACGAACCTGCTCGCCGGAATGTCCGGCACACGCACGCTGACGCACGAATGGGTCGAGAAGTACCAGATCCCCGTGCACTTCGCCGCCGAGGCCATCGTCCGCCCCGAGGAGGTGCTGGCGCGTCACGAGGCCAAGCGCCTCGACCCCTCCACCCAGTTCGCGCTGATCGCCGCTCGCGAGGCGTGGGCGGATGCCGGATCCCCCGAGGTCGAGCCCGAGCGCCTCGGCATCGACTGGGCCACCGGCATCGGCGGGGTGTGGACCCTGCTGGATGCCTGGGACACCCTGCGCGAGAAGGGCCCGCGTCGCGTCATGCCGCTGACGGTGCCCATGCTCATGCCGAACGCCGGTGCGGGCAACCTGTCGCTGCACTTCAACGCCCGCGCCTTCGCGCGCACGGTCGTGAGCGCGTGCGCCTCCAGCACGGAGTCCATCGCCAACGCCTACGAGCACCTGCAGGACGGCCTGGCCGACGTGGTCATCGCCGGTGGCGCGGAGTCCGCTATCCACCCGATCACCATGGCGTCCTTCGCCTCGGCACAGGCGCTCTCCCGCCGCAACGACGACCCGGCCACGGCATCCCGCCCCGGCGCGATCGATCGCGACGGCTTCGTCATGGGCGAGGGCGGCGCGGCGCTGGTCCTCGAGACCGAGGAGCACGCCAAGGCCCGCGGCGCCAAGATCTACGCCTACCTGGTGGGCGGCGGCGTGACCGCCGATTCGTACCACATCACCGGCAACGACCCCACCGGCGCCGGTGCGGCGCGCGCCGTCGAGGCCGCGCTCGCACAGGCCGGCGCGAGCCCCGACGAGGTGTCGCACATCAATGCGCACGCCACCTCCACACCGGTCGGCGACCCCAACGAGTACGAGGCGCTCAAGCGCGTGTTCGGCAGCCGGATCGACGACATCCCCGTCTCGGCCACCAAGGCGTCCACCGGCCACCTGCTGGGCGGCACCGGCGCGCTGGAGGCCGTGTACACGGTGCTGGCGCTGCGCGACCGCGTCGCTCCCCCGACGATCAACATGACCGAGCCCGACCCGGCCGTCCCGTTCAAGCTCTCGGTCGAGGCCCAGCCTCTGGGCGAAGGCGACCTGCTGGGCATCAGCAACTCGTTCGGCTTCGGCGGTCACAACGCCGTCGTCGCGTTCCGGAACGCCTGACCACAGGCACGACGAAGCCCCCTGCTTCCCCGCAGGGGGCTTCTGTCCTTCTGCGGGAGATTCGCTTTCTCGGGTTCCGGGAGCTGGTCACCGGATGCCGTTACTCGCGCCTCTCCCGCAAACTTGTGGGCCGGGAGCCTGTCGAAAGGGCTACCCGACCTTGTGCAGCCAGACCACGCGCGCGTCATCGCCGGCGTGGCGGAACGGCTCCAGCTCCTCGTCCCACGCGACTCCCAGAGCCACGTCGAGCTCACGCCGCAGCTCGGTCATGCTGCCCTCGGCGATCTCCATCGCATACCGGATGCGATCCTCGCCGATGACGACGTTCCCCGCGCTGTCGGTCTGGGCGTAATGGATGCCGAGGTCCGGTGTGTGCATCCAGCGCCCGCCGTCGTTGCCTGCCGTCGGGTCCTCGGAGACCTCGAAGCGCAGGTGCTCCCAGCCGCGGATGGCCGTCGCCAGAGCCGAGCCGGTGCCCACCGGCCCGTCCCAGTAGAACTCCGCACGTCGCGTGCCGGGCTGCACCGGCTGATCGCTCCAGTCGAAGTTCACGGCGCGACCGATAGCGCGTCCTACCGCCCATTCGAGGTGCGGGCAGAGCGCGCGTGGTGCGGAGTGGATGAACACCACCCCGCGTGCGTATCCCGTCGCCATGATCTCTCCGTTTCTTCAGGTGCGTCTTCCCCAACGACCTGATCCGAAGAATGTGGCGAACTATGCGGTTGTACGGCGATTATCGCCCAGATCCCGCGGAATCACAAGCATGTGATTCCGGATGCAGCGGTGGCCCCGGTCCGAGGACCGGGGCCACCGCTGCGGGACGGGGTCCCTGTGCCTGTCGAAGGGCTGGTCAGGCCTCGCTCATGGCGAGCTTGGCCTGCTGGCCCTTGGCCGCGTAGTACGCCGCGCGAGCGGCATCCTTTCGCGCCTGCTCGGCGTAGCCGTGCTCGAGCACGTCCTGCGGCACCTCGAACTGGGTGTGCTGGTCGGTGCCGTGGTACTTCTCGATGTAGGCGTCCAGCTCGGGGCCCGACGTCCACGAGGTGATGAGGTTGTAGCGCGGCTCGGTGCCGTTGTGCGTGGTGGCGTGCCAGAGGCGCTGGGTGTCGATGATCAGCTGCGCGCCGGCCGGCAGTGCGATGCGCACCTCACCCGCGGGATCGGTGCGGTTCTCGCGCAGGACGAAGAAGCTGTCCTTGTCGTCGGTGAGGTTGAAGAACCCGCGCACGACCCAGCCGGTGCCGTCCGGGTTCAGCCGGTTGTTGTCGTCCTGGTGCAGGTTGTACAGGCAGTCGCCGTACGGGGTGGGCTGCAGCTCGATCACACGGCAGCGGCCGACGTTGGCACCGGGCTCCTGGGCGCGGCGCGTCAGGTTCGGGGCCTTGGCCACCTGCGAGTCGATCCAGACGCCGTCCTTGTCGGTGCGCGGCGGCTTGTGGTTCCAGAAGCCGTTGCACTCGATGTCGCCCTTGGCGCTCGCCAGCGGGGCGAACCGGGTGTCACCGGAGGACTTCCAGTCGTTGTACTCGATGTCGAGCCATTCCTTGGGGTCCTGGGACTGGTCGTAGCTGTCGAGCACGACGAACCCCTTCTCCTCGAGGGCTGCGGACTTGATGTATCCCATGATCGAGTCATGTCCTTTCGTAGCGGGCCAGCACGTTTTAACAGGCCCTACTTAGGCAAGCCTATCCCGGCGTCCTGGGCGATTCCCAGAGGCCGGCCGGAGAAAATCGGCGAAGACTAGACTCGATCCGGCAGCGGTCGGCTGCCCCGCCGATCGGAGGATTCACGCAGTGATGGCAAGGGCGACGAACGTCGAGGCGACGGCGACGGGAACCATCGAATGGCTGGCGGCGCCGAGCACGAACATCGTCGTCCCGGTGTATCAGCGGCAGTACCGCTGGGACATCGGTGCCTGCGAGAAGCTGCTCGCAGATGTCCGCACCGTGGCCGGCGGGACCGGCCAGCATCGGCACTTCATCGGCTCCATTCTGTCGGCCGCGGATGCCGACGGCGGCGACCTCGTGCTCATCGACGGGCAGCAGCGCATCACCACCGTGATGCTGCTCATCGCGGCCCTGCACCACATGATCCGCGAGAGTGACGCGCAGCTGGCCGCCGAGCTGGAGAGCGTGCTGGTGCGCGCCGACGACGCGTCGCGCACCAAGCTGCGCCCGCACCACGCCTGGGCCGACCTGTATGAGTCGGTCGTGCTGGACCGGCGTGAGGACGCCGAACGGGAGTCGCGCTTCGACGACAACTACGCATTCTTCCGCAGTCAGGTGCACCCTGACGAGGTGCACCTGATCTGGGAGGGCCTGCAGCGGCTCGAGCACGTCTCCATCACCCTGGGCTCGGCCGCCAACGCGCAGCAGATCTTCGAGAGCCTGAACTCCACCGGGCAGCCGCTGCGCGATCACGAGCTCATCCACAACTACATCCTGATGGGTCTCTCGCACGCCGAGCAGCTCGACGTCGAGGAGGACTACTGGCTGCCCATCGAGCAGCACACCGGCGAGACCATCGGCGCGTTCTGGCGGCACTACCTGGTCATGCTCACCGGACGCGAGATCGACGCCTCCGGCGAGCACGGGGTGTACGCGGCCTTCCGCGGCTCGTTCCCGCGACTGGACGTCGAAGCCCTCCACTCCGACGCCGGGACCTGGCGCGAGTACGCCGAGCTCTACGGCATCCTGCTCGACCCCTCGCGGGAGCCCGATCCCGGCATCCGGCTTCAGCTGGAGCAGGTGAACACCTTCGGACGCGCGAGCTACCCGCTCGTGATGGGCGCGTACGGCGACCATCGTCGTGGAGTGATCAGCCGCGAGGAGCTCGGCGAGGTGCTGGAGTGGGTGCAGGCGCTGTTCCTGCGCCGCGCCATCGTGGGACTTCCCACCGATCGGCTCATCGCACGGCTGTGCCGCGCCCGCGCGCAGGGGCGCGACAGGCTGATGCGCGCCATCGCCCGGATCACCCCGTCCGATGAACGGGTGAGCGCCGTGCTGAAGTACGGCGAGCTCCCCCACCCCGCGTACGTGCTGGGGCGCATCGAGGGCGTGGACGACACCACCGACTTCGATGTGGAGAGCATCGTGCCTCCGGTGCCGGCGACGACCTGGAGCGGCGACGGCGTCCGGCCGTGGAACGAGTACAGCGAGGACGAGCAGAACAGTCACCGAGCCCTGTCGCCGACGCTGGGCAACCTCACGCTGCTGGAGGAGTCGCTGACGCTGCGCGTGTTCGGGGCGTCCTTCCCCGAGAAGCGCGACCAGGCGTACGCCCGCAGCGCGGTCGCGGCCACGCGGGAGCTCGCGGAGGCCGCATCCTGGGGCACCGCGGCCATCTCCGCGCGCACCGTGCGGCTGTCCGCAGAGCTGGTGCGCATCTGGGCGCGTCCCGAGGTCGGCGAGATCGACGACGACGGACTGACGCCGGTGCTGGACGCCGTGCGCCGCCGCGGCTGGCCGGCGGGCTGGGATCGCGAGTTCGACTACTGCGAGTACCGCGGCGAGCACTGGGAGGTCAAGGACGTCAAGGCGCTGTTCAACCGCGTCTTCCGCCGCGCCTGGACCGATGACAGGTCCGCCGCGCTCGCCTACAGCGCGCGCCACGGCGGGCCGCTCTACACCTCCATGGCCTGGAAGGGCCACTGGGACACCCTCGCCGAGGGCGTCCACCTCTACATGGGGTGGGATTCCAACTACATGATGACCGCGCTGCAGGGGGTGCTGGAGGAGTCCGGCATCGCCTCGGAGGTGTTCGTCAAGTACTCCTACATCGGGAATGTGATGTGATGACCACGACGACCACGATCCGACGCATGCAGGGCCTGACCGTCGAGGAGCACACGCTGACGCTCCCCCTCGTGTGGGGCGACGACGCCGACACCCGCACCATCGACGTGTTCGCCGCCGTGGTGAGCCGCGAAGGAGGCGAGGATCTGCCGTACCTGCTGTTCCTGCAGGGCGGCCCCGGGCATGAGGCACCGCGGGCGTTCCAGCGCCCGGCATCGCCGGCGTGGTGGCTGGAGGCGGCGCTCAAGGAGCACCGCGTGGTCATGCTCGACCAGCGCGGCACGGGCCGCTCCACAGCCGTGAACGACGCGATCCTCGAGCAGGGTGCGGATGCCGTCGCCGAGCACCTCATGCACCTGCGAGCCGACTCGATCGTGCGGGATGCCGAGGCGCTGCGGCAGCACCTGGGCGCCGAGTCCTGGAACGTGCTGGGCCAGTCGTTCGGCGGCTTCACGACGCTGGCCTATCTGACGACGGATGCCGCCTCGCTGGACCGCGTGTACTTCACCGGCGGGCTGAGCACCGTGGATCGCTCCCCCGACGAGGTGTACGCGCTGTGCTACGACAAGATGCGCAGCGCCTCGGAGCGCTATTACCGCCGCTTCCCCGAGCATCGCGACCGCATGCGGCGCCTGGTGGATCTGGCAGCCGCCGGCTCGATCGTGCTGCCCGACGGCGAGGTCGTCTCCCCCTCGCGCATGCGCTCCATCGGCTCGGCGCTGGGCACCGACGACGGCTGGACGACCGTGTGGTCGCTGCTGGAGCAGGACCCTGGCTCCAACGCCTTCCGCTACGACCTGGCCGCGGCCATGCCGTTCGACGGCCGCAACCCGCTGTACTTCGTGTTCCACGAGTCCAGCTACGCCTCCGGGCATGCCACGCGCTGGTCCGCCCAGCGGGTGCAGCCGGCCGACTTCGCCGAGGACACCTCGCTGTTCACCGGCGAGCACGTGCACAGCGAGTGGACCGAGACCGTGCCGGCGTTCCGGCCGTGGCGCGACGTGACGCTGAAGCTGGCCGAGCACGAGTGGCCGAGGATCTACGACGCCGACGCGCTGCGGGCATCCGATGCTCGCGGCGCTGCCGCCGTGTACGTGAACGACGTGTACGTGCCGCTGGAGTTCTCGCTCGAGACCGCCGCTCTCCTGCCGGGCGTCAGCCCCTACGTGACCAGCGAGCACGAGCACAACGGCCTGCGCGCGGGAGACGTGCTGGAGCACCTCGTCGACCTCGCACACGGGCGGCGCGTGCGCTGATCACGGCTGTTGCCGCGGCGCCCGGCGGACGGGCGCCGGCGGCACCTGCTTCGCGGCGACGATCGCGGTGCGATCGATGGTGACCACACCGTGCTTGCCGTCGACGGTCAGCGTGTGCTCGTCGGCAGACAGCAGCATGCCCAGGGCATCCGTCGCCTGGCCGGAGTGGATCAGATAGCGCACCACCACGCGCATGCCGGGAACGAGATCGATCACACTCGATGGTACGTCGGTCACGGAATCCGAAGTGGGGCGGGCGGGACTTGAACCCGCGATCGTTGGGTTATGAGCCCACTGCCTTCACCAGCTTGGCCACCGCCCCGTAGAGCACCAGCCTAGCGGTGCGATCAGGCGGCGAGCCACGCCCCTGCCGCGACGAGCAGCGCCTCCGTCCCGGTCTGCAGCGTCGGCTGGATCACCGGAAGGAACAGCGGCGAGTGATTCGCGGGGATGTCGGACGTCACGGTCCCCGACTTCACAGCCGCCTCCCACGAGTCCGGATCCGTACCCGCGATCCGCCAGTACGTGTACGGCACCCCCGCGCTGCGCGGGATGTCGCTGAAGTCCTCGCTCGCCGTCTGCAGCTCCAGCTGCCCCGCGCGCTCCCCGAAATGCGCCGCGAACGCGTCGGCGACGCGCGAGGTCACCGCCTCGTCGTTGGAGGTCAGCGGGAAGCTGTCGTACAGCTCGATCTCGGGTTCGCGGGGCGACGCGCCAGCGGCGCACTCCGCACGCACGATGCGGTCCACGGCGTCCAGGGTGTGCTGCCGTGTGGCATCGCTGTACGTGCGGATGTTGAGTTCGAGCACGGCGTCATCGGGGATGATGTTGCTCTTCGAGCCGGCCCGGATCGACCCGACGGTCAGGACGGCGGGCTCGGTCGGCGCGATCTCCCGCGCGATCACCGTCTGCAGGCGCACGACGATCATCGCCGCCAGCACGACGGGATCGACGGTGTTCTGCGGCATCGATCCGTGCCCGCCGCGACCGAAGACCCTGACACGGATGCTGTCGGCCGCCGAGAGCACCGCACCGATCCGGGTCCCCACGTGACCTGCCAGCCCGGGAAGGACATGCTGCGCCAGCGCCACGTCCGGCTTCGGGATGCGTGCGAGCAGTCCATCCTCCATCATCGCCCTGGCGCCATCGCCGGTCTCCTCGGCCGGCTGGAACAGCACGATCGCCGTACCGTGCCACGCGTCGAGATCGGATGCCAGCAGCTGGGCGGCGCCCAGCAGGCATGCGACGTGCACATCATGGCCGCACGCATGGGTGACGGGAACCGTCACCCCGTCGGCATCCGTCGCCTCCGCCGTGCTCGCGTACGGTGCGCCGGTCGCCTCCCGCACCGGCAGCGCGTCCATGTCCGCCCGCATCAGCACCGTCGGCCCTTCGCCGCTGGTGAGCACGCCCACGACGCCCGTGCCTCCGACCCCGCGCTCCACGCGGAAGCCCCACGACTCCAGCAGGTCCGCGGCCTTCGCCGCCGTGCGGGTCTCCTGGTGCGACAGCTCGGGATGCTGATGCAGATCCCGGTAGAGCTCCTCCTGCTCGGCGCGGATGGCGCCGTACTGCGACAGAAGACGTGCGAAGTCCGACATGAGCGACCCCCTCTTCTGCGTCCGGAGGGGCGCACGGTCGCCACGATACGCCTATGGCGTCGGCTGCGACCACCGACCCTGGGCGTGCGGGATGTGCCAGTGGAATCGCAGCGACAGCATCCGGAACACGAACACGACGGCCGCCGCCGCATACAGCGTGACCGCGTTGTACCAGCCCAGCAGCCACAGCACCGCGATGAGGATCGCACCGAGGAAGGCCGGCACCGCGTACAGGTCGGTCGGCGTGAACAGCTGGGGGTCCCGATTGGCCACGACGTCGCGCAGCAGGCCGCCGCCCACGCCCGTGGTCACTCCCAGCAGGATCGCCGCGATCGGGTTCATCCCCGCCCGCAGCGCCGTCACCGTGCCCGTGGTGCAGAAGACGGCGAGGCCGGCCGCGTCGAACATGAGCAGCGGGCGCGAATGCCGCTGCACGGTGCTTCTGAGGAAGAACACCAGGGCCGCCGCCGCGATCGGGGGCACGATCTTGAGCGGGTCCTCGAAGGCCACCGGACGCACGCCGATGACCAGGTCTCGGATCACTCCGCCGCCGAGGCCCGTGAGCGAACCCAGCAGCAGCGAGCCCACGATGTCGTAACCGCGCTGCACGGCGAGCATGCTGCCCGAGATCGCGAAGAAGAACGTGCCGAGCAGGTCCAGCGCCACGGCTGCCCAGGTCATCCGCGTGCACCGGCTCCCGGCCGGCCGCCACGGTGCGTGACGATGTGGCCGAGGTAGATCTCGGCGTTGTGGACGAGTCCCGCTCTCTCCTCGTCGCTGAGCGCGCGGCGCACCTTCGCGGGGACGCCGGCCACCAGCGAACCGTCGGGCACCACGGTGCCGCCCAGCACCACGGCGCCGCCGGCCACCAGGCATCCGCTTCCGATGACCGCGCCGGAGAGCACCACGGCTCCCATGCCGATCAGCGAGCCGTCGCCGATGGTGCAGCCGTGCACGACGGCGTTGTGGCCGATGGACACGCGCTCGCCGATCTGCACGCCGTGCTCGGCGTCGACGTGCACCGACGCGTTGTCCTGCACGTTGGAGTCGGCGCCCACGACGATCGGCACGGAGTCGCCGCGGAGCACCGCGTTGTACCAGACGCTCGAGCGCGGTCCCAGCGCGACGGCGCCGACGATGCGCGCACCGTCGGCGACGAACGCGTCATCGTCGATCGCGGGCTCCCGCCCTTTCAGGACGATCACGGATGCTGTCGCAGCGATGCTCATGACGGCGAGACTACCGCGGAAACCGCGGTCGGATCGGCCAGGTGAGCGTTGCCTTGGCTTGGTTGCGGAATGCTGAGCGCTGGGTAGCGTTGAGGACAGTAAGACCGTTTCACACGCTTCCGGAGGATTCCATGAGCAAGGCACAGACCGTCACCACCACCGCCGTCGACCCCACCGTCGCCGCGGCAGCCGCCCAGTTCCTGTCCCCCGTCGTCCTGGGTCTTGAGGCGCTCACCGTCAATGGGAAGCAGGCGCACTGGCACGTGCGCGGCGCCAACTTCGTGGGCGTCCACGAGCTGCTGGACACCATCGTCGCGCACGCGGCGGACTTCGCCGACAGCGCCGCGGAGCGCATCGTCGCCCTGGGCCTGCCGATCGACTCGCGCGTCGGCACCGTCGCCGAGAAGATCGCAGCGACGGCCGTCCCCGCCGGTTTCGCGCAGTCCGACGAGCTGGTGCGCGCGGTGATCTCCGATCTGGACGCCATCATCGCCGATGTCAAGGCCGCCGTCGATGGACTGGATGCCGTCGACCTCACCAGCCAGGACGTGGCCATCGAGATCCAGCGCGGCCTCGAGAAGGACCGCTGGTTCCTCGTCTCGCACATCGCCGCCTGACGGCGCACGATTCCTCGAGAGGCTCAGCGCCCCGGTGAACCGGGTTGCTGGGCCTCTCGGCTGTACGGCGGTCACGCGCGGTGCGTGATCCGTCCGCCCAGGATCGTCATCGCCACGGGCATCCGCTCCAGGGTATGACGGTCGGCGGAGTGCGGGTCGACACCGCACAGCACGAGGTCGGCCGGGGCGCCGGGGGCGATCACCCCGTCACCGTGCCTGCTGCTGGCGCGCAGCGCGGCATCCATCGCCACGCGCTCCTCAGGGCGCCACGGCTCGCGGTCGTCGCCGGTGCGGAACACCGCTGCCGAGATGGTGATCCACGGATCCAGCGGCGCCACCGGCGCATCGGATCCGAAGCGCACGGGAACGCCGGATGCCAGCAGTGACTCCAGCGGGTAGGCGATGGCCTGCTGGTTCCGCCACAGGTCGTCGACCAGGTCGCGGTCGTCCACGGCGTGCCGCGGCTGCACGCTGGCGGCTATCCCCAGCCGCGCGAAGCGGGCCAGGTCGGCGTGCCGCACCAGCTGCGCGTGCTCGATGGTGCCGCGCGCCTGCGTGTACGTGAAGGCGTCCAGGGCGGAGGACACGGCCCGATCGCCGATGGCGTGCACGGCCACGTCGATACCGGAGCCCGTCGCCCGCGTCAGCAGTTCGCGAAGCTCGTCGGGCGCGATGGTGAGCACGCCGTCCGTGCCATCCGGGTAGGGCTGAGAGCACGCGGCGGTGCGGGTGCCGAGCGACCCGTCGCTGATGAGCTTGAGCGGTCCGACGTGCACCAGTCCCCCGGTGCCGGGCAGTTCGTCGCCACTGCGCAGCCCCTCGGCGATGGCGCGGTCGAGCTGATCGGGGTAGAACGCGAACTCCACGCGGTGGCTGTCGAAGCCGGCATCCGTCCGCCGTCGCCACGACTGCGCGTTCCAGGCCATGTCGAAGTCGACGAGTCCGGTGATGCCGCGCGCGGCCGCACGGGCACCGGCGGAGCGGATGGCCGCGTCGACCGTCGCGTCGTCGGTGGCGTTCAGCCGACGGGAGATCTCGAAGGCGTCCCCCTCGCGCAGCACGCCGTCGTCGTCCACCCCGTCGAAGCCTTCGCGGCGCAGCGCTGCGGAGTTGAGCCAAGTGCTGTGCACGTCGGCGTTGATCAGGTACGTGGGCACCTCACCGGTGGCCGCGTCCAGCAGCGCGCGCGTCGGCCGGTCCGCCCAGAACGCGTCGCGGAAGCCCGCGCCGACGAGGCGGCCATCCGGCAGGGGCACGGCATCCGCCAGCATCCGCACTGCCTCGGCGGCACTGCCCGCGCCGCCGAGCTGCACGCGCTGGACGTCCAGCGCCCACTGCACGGTGTGCACGTGGTGGTCCCACAGCCCCGGCACGAGCCGGCATCCGTCGCCGTCGACGACCTCGACGGGCACCCGCAGGTTGCCGGTGGGGGCGATGTCGGCGATCAGTCCGCCGCGGATGAGCACGTCCACCGGCTCGTCCGTCGGCAGCAGCTCACGGCCGGGACCGGCGACGCGCACCGCCCGCAGCAGCAGGTCGGACGTCATCCGCGGTGCGCCAGACGCGTCTCGTGCGCTCGCCGCATCTCCGCTGCCAGCGCGGGGTGCGCGTACTCGCCGTCGCCGTCCAGCTCGGCGATCACGCTCTCCACGATCGAGTCGGGCTTGTTCTGGCTGAGCTTGCGCTTGGCGGAGACCCGCGTCGGCGTCATCCGGAAGCCCACCGTGCCCATCTCCAGCGCTCGGACGAACTCCTCGGTGTTGGGCGCCTGCCACATCATCCGCGGCTGCGGCAGCTGCCGCTCGAAGTGCGTGACCAGGTCGTCGAGGATCGTCAGGTTGGCCTGCGTGTCGACGATCTCCGGCACGCCGGCGAGGTGCACGGCGGTGTAGTTCCAGGTGGGCACTGCGCGCACATCGCCGTACCAGCTGGGCGAGATGTACCCGTTGGGCCCCTGGAAGATCATCAGCAGCTCGCGCTCGCCCAGGTGCAGCACCGCGTCGTCGGGCTTGCCGACGTGCCCCACGACGGTGAGATCGTCGCGGTCGGGATCCAGCAGCACCGGGTAGTGCGACGCCACCAAGCCGTCATCGCCGGTCGCGATCAGCGTCGCCCACGGGTTCTGCGCGATCACCCTGCGCAGCTCGGCGAGATCGGTCATGGCGAAACTGGGGTTCTGGCGCATGGATTCATCGTATTGCGGCGGCAGCCGGAGGCCGGCCCCCGGCGCATCCAGGCCTACTTCAGACCGACGACGGGAATGGCCTGCGTCTTCCAGTCCTCGAAGCCCTTGTCCCCGGCCATGAACGCATTGACCTCGTCGGTGGTCGAGGTGAGCTTGGGGTCGTTGTCGAGGTACTTCTTCGTCTCTCGTGCGACCAGGCCCGAGAGCACCAGCAGGCCGATGAGGTTCGGCAGCGCCATGAGTCCATTCATCACGTCGGAGAACGCCCACACGACGCCCAGCTGCGTGGTGCAGCCGACGAACACCACCAGCGAGAAGATGATGCGGTACGGCATGATCGCCTTGATGCCGACCAGCCGCTCCAGACTGCGCTCACCGTAGTACGACCAGCCCAGAATCGTGGACCCGGCGAACAGCACCAGGCCGATGGTGACGATGTAGTGCCCCCACTCACCAGGCAGGCCGTGCGAGAACGCCTCGCCGGTCATCAGTGCGGCGCTGATCTGCTCGCCGGTCTCCGGATCGACCTTGTTCCATGTGCCGGTGGTGATGATCACCAGGCCCGTGCAGGTGACGACGATGATCGTGTCGATGAAGGTCTGCGTCATCGACACCAGGCCCTGACGCACGGGGTGGCTGGTCTTCGCGGCCGCTGCGGCGATGGCAGCCGACCCCATGCCGGACTCGTTGGAGAAGATGCCGCGGGCGACACCCATCTGCACGGCCACGATGATCAGCGAACCGGCGAAACCGCCGACGGCGCTGGTGCCGGTGAACGCCTCCGTGAAGATCTGCGCGAACGCGGCCGGGACGCCGGCGATGTTCGCGATGAGGATGTAGATCGCGCCCAGCACGTAGAAGATGATCATCACGGGCACGAGCCCGGCGGTCACGCGGCCGATCGACTTGATGCCGCCGACCAGCACCAGCAGCGCGAAGATCGTCAGCGCGATGCCGGTGACCCAGGTGGGGATGTTGAAGCTGTTCTCCAGGTTGGCGGAGATCGAGTTGCCCTGCGTCATGTTGCCGATGCCGAAGCAGGCGATGACGGCGGAGATCGCGAAGAAGATGGCCAGGAACTTGCCGAAACGGTTCTTGATGCCCCGCTCCAGGTAGTACTGCGGACCACCGGATTTCTCACCGGCGGCATCCGTGGTGCGGAACCGCACGCCCAGGAACGCCTCGGAGTACTTGGATGCCATGCCCAGCAGACCCGTGACCCACATCCAGAACAGCGCACCGGGTCCGCCGATGCCGATGGCCGTTGCCACGCCGACGATGTTGCCGGTGCCGACCGTCGCGGCCAGCGCGGTGGTCAGCGCCTGGAACTGCGAGATGTCGCCGTCGGAGCCGGGATCCCGGCGGGTGAACAGTCCCAGCCGGAGTGCGGCGCCGAGCCGGAGGAACTGGATGCCGCCGAGCCGGATGGTGAGGTAGAGACCGGTTCCCAGCAGCAGCGGGATGAGGACCCACGGCCCCCAGATCCACGAGCTGATGTTCTCCAGAACGGCCTGCAGGCCGGATAGATCCATGATTTCTCCTGTCGCGCGTCGTTGCAGACGGATTCGCCCATCCTATTCACAGCGCGCTCACAGAATCCAAGATCCCGGCGTGTCAGCCGTTCATCGCTGGCAGAACGGGCACCAGTACAGCTTGCGCGAGCCCAGCTCCTCGAGCGCGATCTCGGTGCCGCACACCCGGCATGGCAGGCCGGCGCGGTGGTACACCCAGTGCCGGTCGTCGCGGCTCGCCATGGCCGCACGGTACTGCTCGGCGTTCAGCCCGTCCATGGTCATCATCTGCCCGGTCTGGACTCCGATGTCCAGCAGTGTCACCCAATCGCGCCACAGCGCGCGCACCACATCCTCGGGCACGTCACGGCCCGGCGTGTGCGGGTTCAGGCGGGCTCGGAACAGCATCTCGGCGCGGTACACGTTGCCGATGCCGCTGACGACGGCCTGATCCATCAGCAGCAGCGCGATGGCGGTGGGCTTGCGGCGCACGATGCGCACGAACCGCTCCTCGCCCTCGGCGACATCGCCCACCAGCGGATCGGGCCCGAGCTTCGCCACGGTGGCCAGCATCTCGTCGGGCGTCTGCAGCGCGCACGCCGTGGGACCGCGCAGGTCTGCGCAGGTGGAGTCCGTCAGCAGCCGCAGGCGCACCTGTCCGACGACCGGGGGCGGCCACTCCTCACCCTCGTCGGCGAGGCCCTTGGTCTGCTCCGACATGCGCACGTGCACGCGCGCTCTGCGCGGGGCGCCGATGGAGGTCAGCGAGTTCTCGCCTGCGGCATCCAGGATCTCCTCCCCCGGCACGGCATCCAGGTCTGTGCCGCGCTGGTTGGTCTGGCCCATCCGGCCGTTGGCGGAGGCGATGGTGGGGTCGACCAGGATCTCCCCGGCGAAGTCCCACGCGCCGTACAGCCCCAGGTGCACGCGCAGCCACGTGTCGCCCTCGAACTCCAGGAACATCTGCTTGCCGACCGCCATGGCCCGCAGCATCTCGCGGCCCTCCAGCACTGATGCGCCCTCGGCGAAGCGGCCCTGCGGGCTGGAGGCGTGCACGGCGCGTCCGACGAAGTTGCGATCGAACTGCCGGGCGATGCGATGGACGGAGTGGCCCTCGGGCATGTCAGGCGCGCCCGTCGGCGGAGCCGACACCGTCCTGCCGCGGGTCCGGGAGCAGCGAGCCGTCGCGTTCGAAGTCCGCGATCTGGCCGATCCGGCGCACGTGGCGCTCCTCGTCCGAGAACGGTGTGGCGATGAACGTGTCGATGAGCGACACGACCTCCTCGAACGGATGCTGGCGCGCGCCGATCGAGATGACGTTGGCGTCGTTGTGCTGACGAGCGAGCTCGGCCGTCGACGTGTTCCACACCAGGGCCGCGCGGATGCCCGCGACCTTGTTCGCCGCGATCTGCTCGCCGTTGCCCGAACCGCCGAAGACGATCCCGAGCGCCTCGACGCCGGCGCGCTGATCGGCGACCACGCCCTGCGCGGCGCGGATGCAGAACGCCGGGTAGTCGTCCAGCGCGTCGTACTCCACCGGCCCGTGGTCGATCACCTCGTGCCCTGCGCCGCGCAGGTGGTCCTGCAGGCGGGTGGAGAAGTCGAGACCGGCGTGATCGGTGGCGATGTGGATGCGCATACCGGCCATCTTATTCAGGCGACGACGGTTCGACGGGCTCAGCGACTCAGCGGGTCAGGGCGCGACGCCGGCGGCGGCGCGCTTGAACCCGGCGCGCACGTTCTCGCAGCATCCGGGACGGCACACGTCGAAGGATCCGCCGACCGAGGCGACCCGGGTGCGGTCCGCGTTCGGCCGGCCCTCCAGACGCTCCTGGATGAGGTCGACGATGCCCGCGACGAACGCGGGCGACACCCCGGGCGTGGGCGTGCGGACGAACCGCAGGCCGTTCTGCTCCGCGGCCTCCTTCGCCTCGGTGTCCAGGTCCCAGAGCACCTCCATGTGGTCGCTCATGAACCCGACGGGCACGACGATCACGGCCTGGCTGCCACGGGAGGGCAGCTCGCCGATGACGTCGCACACGTCCGGCTCCAGCCACGGCTGAGATGCCGGGCCCGAGCGCGACTGGAAGACGAGCTCCCACGGCACGGACGCCGCTGCGGGCTCCAGCTGCGCGACGCGGTCCATCACCCATGCCGCGACGGCCTCGTGCTGCGCGGCGTACGCGCCGCCTGGGCCCCACTCCACATCGCGCGAGCCCGAGCGCAGAGCATCCGCCTCGGGAATCGAGTGAGTGGAGAAGAGCACCTGGATGGACTCCGCCTGCACGCCATCGGCCAGGAAGCCCGCGACGGCGTCGTGCACGCCGTCGATGAACGCCTGCACGAAGCCGGGGTGGTCGTAGAACGGGCGGATCTTGTCGATGGTCACGACGCCGTCGTACGGCGTGCCGTCCAGCACCCGGGAGAAGTCCTCGCGGTACTGCCGGCAGCTGGAGAAGGAGCTGTAGGCGCTGGTGGCGAACGCCAGCAGCGTCGTGTCGTCGTTGGCGGCGGCCTCGGCGACGGCGTCCTCGAGGTAGGGCGCCCAGTTGCGGTTGCCCCAGTACACCGGCAGGTCGATGGAGCGCGCGGCGAGCTCGGCCTCGAGCGCCGCCTTCAGCGCACGGTTCTGCCCGTTGATGGGACTCACTCCCCCGAACGCGCGGTAGTGGTGTGCGACCAGCTCGAGCCGCTCATCGGGGATGCCACGACCGCGGGTGACGTTGCGCAGGAAGGGGATGACCTCGTCCTGGCCCTCGGGCCCGCCGAATCCGGCGAGCAGGATCGCGTCGTACGCGACGGGCTGCTCGATGAACGGATCACCCCCGGATGCTGCGGGAGAGGCGTGCAGGACGGCATCCGGTGCGTTGCTTGTCACGACTCCATCCTGTCATCGCAGGCTATGAGCCAGCACGGAGACGCTGGTGCGGGACCCCTCGCGCAATCGTGCGTCTGGCGTAGGCTGTCATGGTTGCCGACGACGCCAGACGCGCCGTCCGCAGGACGACATCCCCTCACCACTGGGAGAAACAAGCTGTGCCTGGAGAAAACCTCACTCGTAGCGAAGCGCAGGAGCGCCGTGCCGTCATCGACACGCAGTCGTATCAGGTCTCACTCGATCTGACCAAGGGCGCGGAGGTGTTCGGTTCACGCAGCGTCGTGCGCTTCACCGCCACGCCCGACAGCTCCACCTTCATCGATCTCATCGCCCGCAGCGTGCGCGAGATCTCGCTCAATGGCGAGCAGATCGACCCCGACGAGGTGTTCGCGGACTCGCGGATCGCGCTGACCGGCCTGCAGGCCGAGAACGTGCTCATCGTGGACGCCGACTGCCTGTACACCAACACCGGAGAGGGTCTGCACCGCTTCGTCGACCCGGTCGACGGCGAGGTGTACCTGTACTCCCAGTTCGAGGTGCCCGACTCGCGGCGCATGTTCGCCGTGTTCGAGCAGCCCGACCTGAAGGCCACCTTCCAGTTCACGGTCACCGCGCCCGCCGCATGGAAGGTCGTCTCGAACTCCCCCACGCCCGAGCCGATCGTGCACGACGCGTCCACCGACTCGGGCGCGCAGCAGACCGCGACCTGGGGCTTCGAGGCCACCCCGCGCATCTCGTCGTACATCACCGCGCTCATCGCCGGCCCGTACGAGTCCACCTTCTCGGAGCTCACCAGCGCCTCCGGCCGTGTGATCCCGCTGGGGGTGTACGGCCGCAAGAGCCTGTGGCAGCACCTGGACGCCGACTACATCTTCGAGAAGACCCGCCAGGGCTTCGCGTACTACGAGTCGAAGTTCGGGGTGCCCTACCCGTTCGCGAAGTACGACCAGCTGTTCGTGCCGGAGTTCAACGCCGGCGCCATGGAGAACGCGGGCGCGGTCACCTTCACCGAGACGTACGTCTTCCGCAGCAAGGTGACGGATGCCGTCAAGGAGCGTCGCGTCGTCACGATCCTGCACGAGCTCGCGCACATGTGGTTCGGCGACCTGGTCACCATGAAGTGGTGGAACGACCTGTGGCTGAACGAGTCGTTCGCCGAGTGGGCGTCCACCATCGCCACCGCCGAGGCCACCGAGTGGACCGAGGCCTGGACCACGTTCAACGCCATGGAGAAGACCTGGGCGTACCGCCAGGATCAGCTCCCCTCCACGCACCCCATCGTCGCGGAGATCAACGACCTGCAGGACGTGCTGGTCAACTTCGACGGCATCACCTATGCCAAGGGCGGATCGGTGCTCAAGCAGCTGGCCGCGTGGGTCGGAATCGACGCGTTCTTCGCCGGTGTGGGCCAGTACTTCCAGAAGCACTCCTGGGGCAACACCGAGCTGTCCGACCTGCTGGCCGAGCTGGAGGCCACCAGCGGCCGCGAGCTCAGCAGCTGGGCGAAGAAGTGGTTGGAGACCGCAGGCGTGAACACGCTGGCGCCGGTCATCGTCGAGGACGCGTCGGGCGTCATCACCCGCTTCGCGGTGACGCAGACCGCGCCGGCCGACTACCCCACCATCAGGCCGCATCGCCTGGGCATCGGCTTCTACGACCTCGAGGGCGGCGCGCTGGTGCGCTCGCACTACGTCGAGGTCGACATCGACGGCGACCGCACCGAGATCCCCGAGCTGCAGGGCTTGAAGCGTCCCGCCATGGTGCTGCTGAATGACAAGGACCTCGCCTACGCGAAGATCCGCCTGGACGAGCAGTCGCTGGCCACCGCCATCGAGCACCTCTCCGACATCAGCGACCCGCTGGCCCGTTCGCTGGTCTGGGGCGCCGCGTGGGATCAGACCCGCGACGCCGAGACCGCGGCATCCGACTACATCGACCTGGTCCTCGGCAACATCGGCCGCGAGACCGAGTCCACCACCGTGCGCACCACGCTCGCACAGCTGCTGCTGGCGGCATCCAGCTATGTCGCGCCCGAGAAGCGCGACGCCGCCCGCGAGAAGGTCGCCGACGGGCTGTGGACGCTCGCCCAGCAGGCCGAGGCCGGCAGCGACAGCCAGCTGCAGCTGGTGACCGCCTTCGCCAACACGCTGGTCACCGACGAGCAGGCCGGAATCGTCGGCAGGCTGCGCTCGGGCGAGGAGACCCTGCCGGGTCTGGAGATCGACGCCGACCTGTCCTGGTCGCTGCTGGTCGGCCTCGCCGCGGCCGGCGCCACGGATGCTGCCGCCATCGACGCGGCGCTCACGGCGGACAACACGTCCAAGGGCGCCGAGTTCGCCGCCCAGGCCCGCGCTGCGCTGCCCACCGTCGAGGCCAAGCAGACCGCCTGGTCATCGCTGATCGACAACGCCGACCTGCCGAACACCATCGTCCGCTCCGCGGCGGCCGGCTTCGTGCACCCCTCGGGTGTGGCGGTGCTGGAGGGCTTCATCTCGAAGTACTTCGAGATGCTCGTGCCGATCTGGGAGGGCCGCACCTACCAGATCGCGGACTACCTGATCGTGGGCCTGTACCCGCGCTCGCTCGCCAGCGTCGCGCTGCGCGACGCGACCCGCACGTGGCTGTCCTCGCACCAGGATGCCGCACCCGCGCTGCGCCGCCTCGTGTACGAGAACCTCGCCGATGTCGAGCGTGCGCTGGCCGCGCAGTCCCGCGACGCCGAGGACTGAGACCGTTCCCCGAGAAGGCCTCTCCGCACAGCGTGCGGAGAGGCCTTCTCGGTAACATCGAGGTGATGAACGTCCTTCTCGCCGCAACTCCCGCGCCCACGGATCCGCCGACACCCACCACCTGGGACAAGGTGCTCGGCGTGCTGGGCGAAGTCGGCATGAATGCGATCTGGGTCGCGGTGATCATCGTCTCGTGCGTGGTGGCCGCGTTCGTGCTGCGCCTGGTCATCCGCCGCATCGTCAAGCGCATCGTCGACAGCGCGAAGACCAAGGCGAAGGTCGATGACACCCAGGCCCTGGAGCGCTCACCGCTGGCGGACATGCGGCTCGTGCAGCGCACCCGGACGCTGGGCACGATCCTGCAGAACATCGTCAACGTCATCCTCGTGGTGGTGGCGATCGTGCTGACGGTGAACCAGTTGAGCCCCTCGCTTCTGGGCTCCCTGACCCTGCTCACCGCTGCTGTCGGTGCCGGGCTCGGCTTCGGCGCGCAGAACATCGTCAAGGACGTGCTGAACGGACTGTTCCTCGTCGCCGAGGACCAGATCGGCATCGGCGACGTGGTGGACCTCGGCCTGGCATCCGGCGTCGTCGAGTACGTCAGTGTGCGCATCACGCAGGTGCGCGACGTCAACGGCACCCTCTGGTACGTGCGCAACGGCGAGGTCACCCGCATCGGCAACATGTCGCAGGGCTGGGCGCGCGCCATCATCGATCTGGGCATCGCGCCGGATGCCGACCTGGAGCTCGTCGAGCAGACCATGCTGGAGACCGCCCAGGGCCTCACCAAGGATCCGAAGTGGCGCACCCGCATCATCGAGCGCCCAGAGGTGTGGGGTCTGGAGACCATCGACGGCGACGCGCTCGTGGTGCGCGTGGTCATCAAGACGCGCGCGAACGCCATGGACGACGTGGCCCAGGAGCTGCGGGCGCGGTTGCGCGCCGCGCTGGCGGAGAAGGACGTGGCCGTTCCGAAGCTGGCATCCGTCACCCTCTCCGGCCTCGACGGCGCACGCCGCGTGCGCGGCGCCAACCCACCGAAGACCCGCCCCAACCCGGTCGCGGGCGTGCCGCCGGTGGCGGAGCGCGGCATCTGGCGGCGCAAGAAGTCCGGCGATCAGGAAGGCGGCGCGAAGTGAGCTTCTACGAGGAGATCGGCGGGCACGACACCATCAAGCGCATGGTGGACGTGTTCTACCAGGAGGTCGCCCTCGACCCGGTGCTCAAGCCGATGTACCCCGAGGACGACCTCGGTCCCGCGGCGAACCGCCTGACCATGTTCCTCGAGCAGTACTGGGGCGGCCCGACGACGTACATGGAGAAGCGCGGCCACCCGCGGCTCATGCTGCGGCACAAGGCGTTCCACGTGAACCCGGATGCCCGCGACCGCTGGCTCATGCACATGCGCACCGCGCTGGACGAGGTGCAGCTCTCCCCCATGCACGACGCGGCGTTCTGGGACTACCTGGAGCGCGCCGCGCACATGCTCGTGAACACGTTCGAGCCCACGCCCGAACCCTGATCCCCCACCGCTCGCCGACGAAGGAGTCGCCATGCCCGCCACCGAGACAGATGTGCTCGTGATCGGATGGGGCCTGTCCGGCCTCGTCGCCGCCGGAGAGGCACTGCACGCCGGAAGGCGCGTGACGATCATCGACCAGGAGCCACGCACGAACCTGGGCGGGCAGGCCTGGTGGTCGTTCGGCGGACTGTTCCTCATCGACTCCCCCGAGCAGCGCCGGATGGGCATCCGCGACTCGCTGGAGCTGGCCACCCAGGACTGGTTCGGCAGCGCGGGCTTCGACCGAGAAGAGGACGAGTGGCCGCGCCGCTGGGCGAGCGCGTACCTCGAGTTCGCCGCAGGCGAGAAGCGCAGCTGGCTGCGCGAGCGCGGCGTGGGCTTCTTCCCCGTGGTGGGCTGGGCCGAGCGCGGCGGCTACGGCGCCATCGGCCCCGGCAACTCCGTGCCGCGGTTCCACATCACGTGGGGCACCGGCCCGGGCATCGTCGCACCGTTCGCCGAGGCCGTGGAGCGGGCAGAGGCCGAGGGGCGTGCGACGATCCTGCCGCGGCACCGCGTCGCCGAACTGCTCGTCGAGGGCGGCGCCGTGGTCGGTGCTCGCGGCGACGTGCTGGCGGACTCGATCACCCCCCGCGGAATGCCGTCGTCCCGTGACGTCGTCGGTGACTTCGAGATCAGGGCGGATGCCGTGATCGTCGCCTCCGGAGGCATCGGCGGCAACCACGACCTGGTGCGTGCGGCGTGGCCGGCACGACTGGGCACCCCGCCCGCGGAGATGCTCACCGGCGTCCCCGCCTACGTCGACGGCTCCATGCAGGCCGTCTCCACGGCCGCCGGAGCGCATCTGATCAACGGCGACCGCATGTGGCACTACGTCGAGGGGATCGCCGGCTGGGATCCGGTCTGGCCGAACCACGGCATCCGCATCCTGCCCGGCCCGTCGTCGCTGTGGCTGGACGCCACCGGCAAGAGGCTGCCCGTGCCCCTGTATCCCGGATTCGACACGCTGGGCACGCTCGAGCACCTGCGCACGACCGGCCACGACCACTCCTGGTTCATCACCTCGCTGAAGATCGTGGAGAAGGAGTTCGCGCTCTCCGGCAGCGAGCAGAACCCCGACCTCACCGGCAAGGACGTGAGACTGCTGCTGAAGTCGCGCCTCGCGAAGGGCCCCACCGGCCCCGTGCAGTCGTTCCTCGACGAGGGCGCGGACTTCATCGTCGAGAACGATCTGGAATCACTGCTGGTTCAGATGAAGCGGATGCCGGGCGGCGAGGCGCTGGACGCCGATCGGGCCCGCGACGAGGTCATCGCCCGTGACCGCGAGATCGGCAACGACTTCACCAAGGACGCCCAGATCGCCATGCTGCGATCGATGCGCTCCTATCGCGGCGACAAGCTCATCCGAACCGCTCCCCCGCACCGCCTGCAGGATCCGGCCGCGGGGCCCATGATCGCCGTGAAGCTGCACGTGCTCACGCGCAAGTCGCTGGGCGGCATCCAGACCGATCTCGACGGACGAGCGCTGGATGCCGCAGGCGAGCCGATCCCGGGGCTGTACGCGGCCGGCGAGGCCAGCGGATTCGGCGGTGGCGGCGTGCACGGCTACCGCGCACTCGAGGGCACGTTCCTCGGCGGATGCCTGTTCTCGGGCCGCCAGGCCGGGCGGGCGGCCGGCCGCTGAGCCGCTAATGGGCGGATGCGTGCCCGGTCTCCCGCACCGCGGTGAGCCCGCGCACCGCCGGCCCCCGGCTCAGCACATGCCCACGACGGAATGCGAGTCTGGTCCACCGACCGGCCTCGGTGATGCGCACCTGCTCGGGGCCCCCGATGAAGCCGAACGCCTGCGCGGCGAACGCCACTCCGCGCGGCAGGCCCAGCAGGTCCTCGTCAGGCTCGCCCCAGATGCGCGCACGCAGGGCCCGCACGGCCTCCTCACGCGAGCCCTCGGGGCTCCCGTGCGCGACAGCGGAGATCCCCCACTGCGCGCGCTCGGACAGGATCGTCGCAGGCAGCTCCGCGACCTGCTGCCAGCCGCCACGAGGCGGTGCGACACCGGCCCAGGCCGGTGCGCGGCCGGTGTCGGGCAGCTCCAGCGAGTCCGGGCTGAGACTCTCCGTCAGGGAGTCGACGACCACGTCGCAGCTGAGCTCGGGATCGGCGCGCACGATGCGCATCGCCAGGATGGTCGGCGTCTGGTCGAACAGGCCCTGCGGCGCGAGGGCCGCGGAGGTGAGCACCAGCACCCCCTCCGCCGCCTGCAGCCGCACGCCGTCGGCGCCGGCTTGGCCCGCACGCCCGGAGAACGTGAGCACATCACGGGCGGTTTCGGCATCGGCGAGGACGAGGGGTCGGGTCACGACTTCTACGCTATCCCCGTACAACCGCCCCTGGCTTGCTCGGGCTGCCGGATCCGTGCTCCTAGACTGGAGCCGTGACCGCCACGACCGATGCCGCCCGCACCATCGCGAACCTGCTGAAGGTCCTCGATCTCGATGCGTCCGAGGCGCGCACCACCGAGGACATCTTCACGGGAGTGTCGCACTCGATGCCCACCGGCCGCGTGTACGGCGGCCAGGTGCTCTCGCAGTCGCTGGTGGCCGCAGAGCGGACGCTTCCCGAGGAGCGCATCGTGCACTCCATGCACGGCTACTTCCTGCGCCCCGGGGACGCGACGCAGGGCATCACCTTCGCCGTGGATCGCATCCACGACGGCCGCTCGTTCTCCACGCGCCGAGTGCAGGCCTACCAGGGCGGCGTGCCCATCTTCTCGATGATCTCCTCGTTCCAGGACGAGGATCCCGGTCTGGATCATGCGGAGCCGATCCCGGACGGCATCCCGGATCCGGAGTCGCTGCCCTCCGACGACGAGCTCATCGGTCGCGTGCATCCGATCACAGGCCGTCTGCTGTCGGACCGCCCCGCGGACATCCGGCACGTGACGGGCCCGTTGTTCCTCGAGGTCGCGGGCGAACGCGTTCCACAGCAGGCCGTGTGGATGCGCATGCGCGCCCCGCTGCCGGACGACCCGCGGCTGCATCGCGCCGCGCTGGCCTACCTCAGCGACATGACCATCCAGGAGTCGATCCTGCGCCGGCACGGCATCACCTGGCAGACGCCCGGCCTGAAGGTCGCCAGCCTGGACCACGCCATGTGGTGGCACCGGTTCGGCCGAGTGGACCAGTGGATGCTGTACGTGCAGCAGTCCCCCAACGCCCGCGGCGGGCGAGGGCTCTCCCAGGGCCGCATCTACAGCCAGGACGGGTCCCTGATGGCGACCGTCGCGCAGGAGATCATGATCCGCGTCCCGCAGCTGTGAGCAGCGCGACTCAGTGCCTGCGGTAGGTCAGCGGCTCGCCGAGCAGGGGCTCCCACGCCGCGCGCATCTCCGGTGCGAGCCGGACAGGGCGGCCGGATGCGGCATCCACGAGCACCATGACCGTGGTCGCCCGCGCATACAGCGTCTGCTGCTCTGCCGCGGCATCCGCCCGCACCTCGTAGCAGACCTCGAGGCTGGAGCCGCCGAGCTTGCCGAACCACATCTGGATGTCCAGCGGATGCCGCTGGTACGGCACGGGCGCGAGGTACTCGATCTCCTGCCGGGCGATCAGCGTGAGCAGACCGTGCGCGAGTCCCGAGTCGAGGATGGCCGTGGGAGGCGCGACCTCGCCGGGCCCCGGCTTCCAGAAGGCGCGCACGCGCGCCTCCTCGAGGAGCTTGAGCATCGAGGTGTTGTTGACGTGGTTGAACGCGTCGAGGTCGCCCCAGCGCAGCTGGATGGGGACGTGCAGGCGTCCGTCATCCAGCACGCGTTCGCGGGGGGTCATCGTCTGAAGCCCTAGTCGCGGGTCAGCTTGCGGTGGGTGGTGCGGTGCGGGCGCGCCGCCTCGAGGCCCAGACGCTCGATCTTGTTCTTCTCGTACGACTCGAAGTTGCCCTCGAACCAGTGCCACTGCGACGGGTTCTCGTCGGTGCCCTCGTAGGCGAGGATGTGCGTGGCGATGCGGTCGAGGAACCAGCGGTCGTGTGTGATGACCACGGCGCAGCCGGGGAACTCCAGCAGGGCGTTCTCCAGCGAGCTGAGGGTCTCGACGTCCAGGTCGTTGGTCGGCTCGTCGAGCAGCAGCAGGTTGCCGCCCTCCTTGAGCGTCAGAGCCAGGTTCAGGCGGTTGCGCTCACCGCCGGAGAGCACGCCGGCCTTCTTCTGCTGGTCCGGCCCCTTGAAGCCGAACTTCGACACGTAGGCGCGCGACGGGATCTCGATCTTCCCGACGGTGATGAAATCGAGGCCGTCGGAGACGACCTCCCACAGCGTCTTGTCCGGGTCGATGTTGGAGCGGGTCTGGTCGACGTAGCTGATCTTCACGGTCTCGCCGATCTTCAGATCCCCGCCGTCCAGGGGCTCCAGGCCCACGATGGTCTTGAACAGCGTGGTCTTTCCGACGCCGTTGGGGCCGATCACGCCGACGATCCCGTTGGGCGGCAGGCTGAAGCTCAGCCCGTCGATGAGCATGCGGTCGCCGAAGCCCTTCTGCAGCTTCTTCGCCTCGATGACGATGTTGCCCAGGCGCGGGCCTGCGGGGATCTGGATCTCCTCGAAGTCGAGCTTCCTGGTGCGCTCGGCCTCCGCCGCCATCTCCTCGTAGCGCGCCAGGCGCGCCTTGGACTTCGTCTGACGGCCCTTGGCGCTGGAGCGCACCCACTCCAGTTCGTCCTTCAGCCGCTTGGCGAGCTTGGCGTCCTTCTTGCCCTGGATGTCCAGGCGCTCGGCCTTCTGCTGCAGGTAGGTGGAGTAGTTGCCCTCGTAGCCCAGCAGGCGACCGCGGTCGACCTCCGCGATCCACTCGGCGACATGGTCGAGGAAGTAGCGGTCGTGGGTGACGGCGATGACGGCGCCCTTGTAGTCCTTCAGATGCTGCTCCAGCCACAGCACGCTCTCGGCGTCCAGGTGGTTGGTGGGCTCGTCCAGCAGCAGCAGGTCAGGCTTCTGCAGCAGCAGCTTGGCCAGTGCCACGCGGCGCTTCTCACCACCGGACAGCGGTGCGATCTCGGCATCCCCCGGCGGGGTGCGCAACGCGTCCATGGCCTGCTCGAGCTGCGAGTCCAGGTCCCAGCCGTCGGCGGCGTCGATCTCCTCCTGCAGCACGCCCATCTCGGCCAGCAGCGAGTCGAAGTCGGCATCCGGATCGGCCATCAGCGCGGAGATCTCGTTGAAGCGATCGACCTTCGCCTTCACGGCGATGCCGTCCTGGATGTTCTCCAGCACGGTCTTGGACTCGTCCAGTTCGGGCTCCTGCATGAGGATGCCGACGGAGAAGCCCGGCGTCAGCTTGGCCTCGCCGTTGGACGGCGTGTCCAGGCCCGCCATGATCTTCAGGATCGTGGACTTTCCGGCGCCGTTGGGGCCCACCATGCCGATCTTCGCGCCAGGCAGGAACGCCATGGTGACGTCATCGAGGATGAGCTTGTCGCCCACCGCCTTGCGTGCTCGCACCATGGAGTAGATGTATTCGGCCACGACGAGGGTCTCCTTCAGTCAGCGGGCAGGGGTGCGGCTCCGGAGAGCCGACACACCAGCCTACCCGTCTTCGCGCGTGCGCTCAGCGGGACGGGCGCTCACCAGTCGATGGGACGGGTCTCTCCGATCAGGCAGCGGCCTTCCGCGAGCTGCGGCATCACCTCGGTCACGGGGTTCCCCGTCGACGGACCGACCTGGCCGATCAAGCACTCCTTGTCGCCCCAGGCCACGGAGAACAGCAGACTCTCGACCGGATTCCCCACCGTGGTGCGATCCGCGGTCACCTGCATACGTTCCTTGGCGAAGCCCGCTGCGACCAGCGCGTCCACGTACGCGCGTCCGCTCACCCGGTCGGGGCCCGCCCACACCTTCGCGGTGACCGCGGCGAACAGCGGCAGGTTGTCGGACGCCGTCCCCTCCGGGACGAGGATCGGGCCGGGTGCGGCCGTCGGAGTCGCAGAGGCGGATGCCGACGGGGATGGGGCCGCCGACGGGGAGTCCTCCGGCAACGGTGCGGAACAGGAGATCAGGCCTGCCGCGACCGCAGCGCCGAGGATGAGGACGCTCGACGACCGGATCGGACCGGCGGAGACGGATGGCCTTCGACGCACGCTCAGAAGTCTAGGCGCACGCCCGAGGGGCATCCGTCACCGCGGCAGCGGCCGGTGCTCACGTGTACGCGAGCTCGTCCTCGTGATCCGCCTCGGCCGACGCCGGATCGGCGTCGGGATCGGTCATCCCCTCGGCGTCCCAGGCCTCGCGCTCCGCAGCGCTGGGCTCGTCGGGCATCCCGCCCTCGTCGGGCATCCCGCCGCCTTCGGGCATCCCCGACCCGGTCGACTCCGGTGCCCCGGCAGCCGGAGCGGAGCGCTCCCCGCTGCCAGCCTTGGCCCGGCGGGCGAACGCGCTGGTGCCCTTGTTGAGGTCGTGCCCGATGGCGTCCGCGTCGATCTCGACGTCGACTCCCTTCCTGCCGTTGGCCTCCCACTCGCGCACCTTCATCCGTCCGACCACGATGACGGGATCGCCGCAGCGCAGCGATGCCTTCGCGTGGTCGGCGATGTTGCCGAAGGCCGAGATCGCGTACCAGCTGGTGTCCCCCTCGACCCATGCGCCGGTGCGCTGATCGAAGTAGCCGGGCGTGGATGCCACGCGGAAGTTGATGACGGGCTTGCCCGTGCGGGTCACTCCCCTGCTCGGATCGTTGCCGATGTTCCCGGCGATGACGACGGTGTCGTTCCTGATGGTCATGTCGTGCTCCTTGTCAGCCGGGACGAGCCCGGGTGAGTACAGCGTGCACGCCGGCCACCGACGCCGAGGGGCGGAATCCCACTGATTGTGCACAAGTCGGCGGATTCCGGAGATGTGCAGACGGACTGTCAGTGCACGAGCAGCAGCAGTCCGGCGACGGCGATGAACAGCGATCCGAACACGCCGTTGAGGATGCGCTGTCCGCGCGTGCTTCGCGTGAACCGGCGGAACTGCTTGGCCGCCGCCGCGAAGAAGAACCACATCACCAGCACGTCCACAGCCACCGAGGTCGAGATCAGCATCAGGTACTGCGGCAGCTGCTCCTGGTCGAGGCGGATGAACTGCGGCACGAAGGCGAGGAAGAACACGATGGCCTTCGGGTTCAGGATGTTCACCCAGAATCCGCGGCGGAGCATCGACCACGCTCCCTCTCGCGAGCGCGACGCCGCGGCGGTGGTGTCGGGTTCGGGCTTCGCCAGGATCAGCCGGATGCCGAGGTACACCAGGTATGCCGCTCCGGCGTAGCGGATGCTGTCGAACAGCAGCTGCGACCGCGAGACGATCAGGCCCACGCCCGCCGCCACGATGATCACGTGCACGATGAGGGCCGCCTGCTGGCCGAGCACGCCCCACAGCGAACGGCGCCAGCCCTGTGCGAGCGCGTTGGTCATGGTGTTGATCGCACCGGCTCCTGGCGTGAAGCTGATCACCACGCACGCCACCAGCAGCGAGAGCCATACCGTCCACGTCACCAGCACAGTGTAGGGGCATCCGGCGGGCCGTCCCGGCCGATGTCCGATGCCTGCTCTACGGTGAGGGCATGACCACCGCAGCGCAGCTCCCGACCTGGCTCACCCGCGTGGGCGTGTTCGATCTGGAGACCACGGGGGTCGACGTCACGACCGACCGCATCGTGACCGCGCACGTGGGCGTGCTGGACCGCCACGGGCGCGAGATCGCGGCGCGCGACTGGCTGGCGGATCCCGGCATCCCCATCCCCGACGGCGCAGCCGCCGTGCACGGCATCAGCACCGAGCACGCCCGCGCGCACGGACGGCCCGCCGCCGAGGTCGTGGCCGAGGTCAGCAGCGCATTGCGGATGCTGTTCTCGCAGGGCATGCCGGTCGTGGCATACAACGCCTCCTACGACTTCTCGCTGCTGGCGCACGAGGCTGTGCGTCACGGCATCCCCGCGCTGAGCGATCCGCAGCCGGTCATCGACCCGCTGGTGATCGACAAGGCCTACGACCGGTATCGCCGGGGCAAGCGGACGCTGAGCGTCGTCGCCGAGCACTATGCCGTCCCGCTGGACGATGCCCACGAGGCGTCGGCGGATGCCATCGCCGCCGGCCGCGTCGCGCTGGCGCTGGCGAAGGAGTTCGCGCTGCCCGGCACCGCGGCCGAGCTGCACACACAGCAGATCGGCTGGGCCCGCGATCAGGCCGCCAGCCTGACCGAGTACTTCATCAAGGTCGGCCGCCTGGATCCGCAGGAGACTCTGGACGGCAGCTGGCCCATCCGCGGGTGATGCCCGAACTCTCCTCCGCTCCGGAACGCGGAGAGGGGCCTACTCTGGGCTCATGGGCGAGATTCTCGGCTGGGCACTGGTGGGAGCATGGCTCCTGCTGCCCGTCGTGGCCGTGATCCTCGTCATCCGCTGGAGCATGTCGAGCGGTCAGGTGGAGACGAAGTACGACAGCTCCGCGGCCGGTCTGGTCGACGGCTTCGACGCCGTCTTCTCCCCCGAGGCCTACGAGGCGCACCTCGAGCGCGATCGGGCGACCAGGCGAACGGCGCCGGCCCCGGCGCCCGGCGATCCGCCGTGGGCCATCGACGGCGACAGCATCCGCATCGACGTGTGATCACGTCCGAGACACGACGAAGGCCCCGCCGGAGCGGGGCCTTCGCTGTGGCTGCTTACTTGGAGGAGCCGCCGAAGTTCTTGAAGCGCTGGTTGAACTTCTCGACACGACCGGCCGAGTCCATGATGCGCTGCTTGCCCGTGTAGAACGGGTGCGAGGCCGAGGAGATCTCGACGTCGATGACGGGGTACTCCACGCCGTCCAGCTCGATCGTCTTGTCGCTGGTGACGGTCGAGCGGGTGAGGAAGGTCTCTCCCGAGCCGAGGTCGCGGAACACGACGGCCTGGTAGTCGGGGTGGATGTCAGTCTTCATGGGATTCCTTACGTGATGCCCTGGATTCTGCCAGGAGCGAGGGAAGTCTGCGGTGCGAGCGCACCGAGGGTCTATCCTAGCAGATCACGCCGCGCGCGCCGCGTACCGTCCGCCCTCGGAGGTCAGCGCGATCGGCATGCCGAACGCCTCGGACAGCGTCTCGGCGGTGAGGGTCTCGGCGATGGGTCCGGCCGCGACGATGCCGCCGGCGCGCAGCAGCATCACGTGCGTGAAGCCGACGGGGATCTCCTCGACGTGGTGCGTCACCATGATCATGGCCGGGGTGTAGGGCGACGCCGCATAGGCGCTGAGCAGCTGCAGCAGCTCCTCGCGCGATCCCAGGTCCAGGCTCGCCGTGGGCTCGTCCAGCAGCAGCAGCTCAGGGTCGGTCATCACCGCGCGCGCGATCTGGACGCGCTTCTGCTCGCCGTCGCTGAGGGTGCCGAACAGCCGGTCGGAGAGGTGGTCGAGCCTCCACTCCGCCAGAACCTCGCGTGCACGACGCTCGTCGACGCCCTCGTACTGCTCGTTCCAGCGCCCCATCACGGAGTACGCCGCGGTCATGACCGTGTTCAGCACGGTCTCGTCCTGAGGGATGCGACGGGCCAGCGCCGTGGAGGCGAAGCCGATGCGCGGGCGGATCTCGAAGACATCGGTGCGCCCGAGGGTCTCGCCGAGGATCGTCACGGTGCCCGATGTCGGGTGCAGCAGCGTGTCGGCCAGCTGCAGCAGCGTGGTCTTGCCCGCGCCATTCGGCCCCAGCACCACCCAGCGCTGATCCTCTGAGACGTTCCACGTCACGTGATCGACGATGTCACGGCCGTCACGGCGCACGACGACATCGGTGAATTCCAGGGCGCTCGACATGACGTCCAGCCTATCGGCTCAGGCGGTCAGCTCCTCGTAGAGCGCGCGGGTGGTGTCGGCGATCGCGCCCCAGCTGAAGTTCGTCCTGGCGCGCTCGCGTCCGGCAGCACCGTACTCCGCGGCACGAGCGGGATCCCCGGTGACCTCGGTCAGCGTCGCGGCCAGGTCGGAGACGAATCGCTCCGGATCCACGGGCGTGCCCGTGCCGTCCTGCAGCTGGTCGATCGGGACGATCCGCCCGGTCACTCCGTCGGCGACCACCTCCGGGATGCCGCCGGTGCGGGTTCCCACGACCGCGGCTCCGCACGCCATGGCCTCGAGGTTCACGATTCCGAGGGGCTCGTAGACCGACGGGCAGACGAACGTCGTCGCCGCGGTGAGGATCGCCGACAGCTCGTCGCGCGGCAGCATCCGCTCGATCCAGATCACGCCCTGCCTGCTCTGCTGCAGCACCTTCACCAGGCCCTGCACCTCGGCCATGATCTCGGGGGTGTCCGGTGCGCCCGCGCACAGCACCAGCTGCACCTCGGGCGGCAGCAGCTGCGCGGCGCGCAGCAGGTACGGCAGGCCCTTCTGCCGCGTGATCCTCCCCACGAACACCACCGAGGGGCGCGACGGATCCATGCCGATGCTCGCCAGGAACCCGGGGTTCGACGTGGGATGCCAGCTGTCGACGTCGATGCCGTTGTGGATCACACGCACGCGGGCAGGGTCCACCTGCGGATAGCTGCGCAGGATGTCCGCGCGCATCCCCGCACTGACCGCGACGATGGCGGCGGCGTTCTCGTACGCCAGCTTCTCGATCCCGCTGGAGACGGCGTACCCGCCGCCGAGCTGCTCGGCCTTCCACGGCCGCAGCGGCTCCAGGCTGTGGGCGGTGAGCACATGCGGGATGCCGTGCAGCTGCGAGGCGATGTGCCCGGCGAAGTTCGCGTACCAGGTGTGACTGTGCACGACGTCGGCGCCCGCGACATCGCCGACCATGGCGAGATCCGTGCCCATCGTCTGCACGGCGGCGTTCGCGGAGGCGAGCTCGGCCGGCACCCGATAGGCCCTCGTGCCCGGCTCGCTGCGGTCGGCGCCGAAGGCCCGGACCTGCACGTCGATGCTCCGCCGCAGCGCCGAGACCAGCTCCGCGACGTGCACTCCGGCTCCCCCGTAGATCTCCGGCGGGTACTCCTTGGTGATGATGTCGACTCGCATGACTGCACGGTAGTACATCCGTCGTCGCGCGCTCTATTGTGGAGCCATGTCGGCACCTAAGAAGGTTTTCGGGATCATCCTCGCCGGCGGCGAGGGCAAGCGACTGATGCCCCTGACGATGGACAGGGCGAAACCGGCCGTGCCGTTCGGCGGGCAGTACCGGCTCATCGACTTCGCGATATCGAACCTCATCAACTCCGGCCTGCGCCAGGTCGTGGTGCTCACCCAGTACAAGTCCCACAGCCTCGACCGGCATGTATCGCAGAACTGGCGGATGTCCGGCCTGCTCGACTCCTACGTGGCGTCGGTCCCGGCGCAGCAGCGGCTCGGCAAGCGCTGGTTCTCGGGCTCGGCGGACGCCATCCTGCAGAGTCTGAACCTCATCAACGACGAGAAGCCGGACATCGTCGTCGTGATCGGTGCCGACCACGTGTACCGGATGGACTTCCAGCAGATGGTGGATGCGCACATCGCCTCCGGCGCGTCGGCGACGGTCGCCGGCATCCGTCAGCCGCTGGCGCTGGCCTCGCAGTTCGGCGTGATCGATGCCGACCCCGAGACCGGCCGCATCCGCGAGTTCCTCGAGAAGCCCAGCGACCCGGCCGGCCTGGCGGACTCCCCGGGTGAGGTGCTGGTGTCGATGGGGAACTACGTCTTCGACACGGATGCCCTGATCGCCGCCGTCGAGGCCGATGGCGAGTCCGCCAGCTCAGGCCACGACATGGGCGGCGACATCGTGCCGTACTTCGTCGGTCGGGGCGAGGCCGGCTACTACGACATGAAGCAGAACGACGTGCCCGGCTCGTCGCCGCGCGACCGCTCGTACTGGCGGGACGTGGGAACGATCGACTCGTACTTCGACGCGCACATGGACCTGATCTCCACCCTGCCGATCTTCAATCTCTACAACACGGCGTGGCCGATCCGCACGCAGACGGTGAACACGCCGCCGGCGAAGTTCGTCCGCGATGCCGTGGGCCGCATCGGCAATACGATCGACTCGATCGTGTCGGCCGGCTCCGTGCTCTCCGGCACGCACCTGGAGCGCAGTGTGGTGGGCGTGGGCACCCTCGCCTCGGGGGGATCCACGATCACGGACTCCGTGCTGCTGGACGGCGTGCAGCTCGGTCTCGGCGCCAGGGTGCATCGCACCGTGCTCGACAAGAACGTCATCCTCGAGGACGGCGCCACGGTCGGCGTCGACCGGGAGCGTGACCTGGAGCGCGGCTTCACGGTCACCGATTCCGGCATCACGGTGGTAGGGAAGGGCATCCGCATCGCCCGGTGACACCCGGTCATCCGACCGTCACGAGGGCGGATACGCTCATCTCGTGACCACCGCGCGCTTCCTCGTCGTCCTCGATGCCGATTCCACGCTCATCCGCAATGAGGTGATCGAGCTCCTGGCCGACGAGGCCGGTCGCCGTGCCGAGGTGCAGGCCGCCACCGAGGCCGCGATGCGCGGCGAGGTGGACTTCGCCACCAGCCTGCGCTCGCGCGTCGCGGAGCTCGCGGGGGTGAGCACGGATGCCTTCGCGCGCGTCCTGACGCGCATCGAGCCGACTCCGGGCGTGCGCGAGCTGACCTCGGCGGTGCACGATCGGGGTGGAGTGGTGGGGGTCGTCTCCGGCGGCTTCCACGAGATCCTCGACCACGTCGCGCCTCAGCTGGGCGTCGACCGCTGGCGCGCGAATCGTCTTGACGTGGCCGACGGCGTGCTGACCGGCCGGGTGGACGGCGAGATCGTCGACGCACAGGCGAAGGCGGACTCGCTGCGGGCATGGGCTGCGGAGCTCGGCCTCCGCCCCGCCTCGACCATCGCGATCGGCGACGGCGCCAACGATCTGAAGATGATGGCGGTGGCGGGCCTGGGACTGGCCTTCAACGCGAAGCCGGCCGTGCGGGCAGCCGCATCGCTGGTGATCGGCCCGCAGGACCTGTCGGCGGTCATCCCGCTGCTGCCCTGATCCTCACCCTCTCGTCGCCGCGCTGAAACGGTGAACGGGGCTCAGTGCCCCATGCCCAGACCGCCGTCGACGGGGATGACCGCGCCCGAGATGTAGGCGGCGTCGTCGCCGGCGAGCCAGACGACGGCTCCGGCGACCTCGTCGGGCGTGGCGAAGCGGCCGGCGGGGATGCTGGCCTTGTACTGCTTCTGCGTCTCCTCCGGCAGCTCCGCGGTCATGTCGGTCTCGATGAACCCCGGGGCCACGACGTTCGCGGTGATGTTGCGGGCGCCCAGTTCGCGCGTGAGCGAACGCGCGAAGCCCACGAGCGCGCTCTTCGAGGCGGCGTAGTTGGTCTGCCCCGCCGAGCCGTACAGGCCCACCACGCTGGAGATGAGGATCACGCGCCCGAAGCGCGCGCGCAGCATGCCCTTCGAGGCGCGCTTGACGACGCGGAACGAACCGCCGAGGTTGGTGGAGACGACGCTGTCGAAGTCGTCCTCGCTCATGCGCATGAGCAGCGTGTCCTTCGTGATCCCGGCGTTGGCGACCACGACCTCGACGGGGCCGAGCTTCTGCTCGACCTCGGTGAACGCGGCGTCGACGGAGGCGGCATCGGTCACGTCCGCGCGCACCGTGAGCGTGCCCTCCGGGCCCTCGCCGCTGCGCGCGGTGACCGCGACGCGATAGCCGTCGCGGACGAACCGCTCGGCGATGGCGCGGCCGATGCCGCGGTTTCCGCCGGTGATGAGGACGACGCGGTCGGTGCTCATGAGGGGCTCCTGCCTGTGGGGATGAACGCACGCCATCCTATCGACTGCGACGCTCGGAGCAGCGCGTCCGCGACGCCGGGCGGGCCGCGCCGAGGCATCCTCGATCCCCGGCACGGCGTAGGCTGGAAGCATCGTGAGACACACCCGAAACGCGCCCTCAGTCACCTCGCTTCCGGAGTCGCCGACGGACGAGGCGAAGCGTCGAGTGCGCCATTACGCGATCACGATGGGCATCCGCACGGTGTGCTTCGTCCTCATGGCTGTGGTCGATCCCATCCACTGGTGGACCTTCGTGTTCGCAGCCGGGGCGATCCTCCTGCCGTACATCGCCGTCGTCGACGCCAACGCGGGTGCCGACAGCACGCCGGTGAACGTCGAGTCGCCGGAATTCGAGATCGAAGCGGCACCGGCCGAGCCGGTGCAGAAGCCCGCGCAGCCGAAGGTGATCACGATCCACGAGACCGGACATCCGGCCTCCGGCGAGGGGAGCGCATCATGAGCGTGCCGTTCGAGTGCGCCCGCGCCGAATGTCGAGAGGCCGCGACCCACTACATCGTCTGGCGCAATCCGCGCATCCACACCGCCGACCGCCGCAAGATCTGGCTGGCCTGCGACGAGCACGTCGGATTCCTCAGCGACTATCTGCGCAATCGGGAGTTCCCCGTCGAGGTGCACGAAGGACTCCCGAAGTGAGGCAGCGCCTGCTGCGCTGGACCGGCTATCTGGCGGTCGCGATCGTGTTCGCGATCGCCTGCGCGTTCCTGTCGAACTGGCAGTTCAGCCGCAACGAGCAGAAGGCCACCGAGATCGCGCTGGTGCAGCGCAACTACCACGCGAAGCCCATCCCCCTCGACGAGGCCGTGAAGCCCGACGGCACGATGGACGCCTCCCGCGAGTGGCATCCGGTCCAGCTGCGCGGTCAGTACCTCGCCGACCAGCAGGTGCTGGCGCGCAACCGACCGCACGGCGGGACCAGCGCTTTCGAGGTGCTCGTCCCGTTCCGGACGACCGACGGCAGGGTCCTCCTCATCGACCGCGGCTGGGTGCCGCCGGCCGAGGACAGCTCCCCCTCGACCGTCGCCGCTCCCCCGTCCGGCGAAGTGACCGTGGTGGCGCGGATCCAGCCTGGCGAGCCGCTGCCGGCATCGGGGCGCAGCGCACCGCAGGGTCAGGTGCCGACCATCAACCTGCCGCTGATCGCCTCGCAGGTGAACCCCGACCTGATCACCGGCGCGTACGGGCTGCTGGCATCCGAGACGCCGGCGCCCGACACCTCCCTGGGCGGCTTCGACGTGCCCACCGAGGATCCGGGCCCGCACCTGTCGTACGCGATCCAGTGGATCCTGTTCGCCGTGATGGGCTTCATCTTCATCTTCTACGTGATCCGCACCGAGATCATCAAGGCCAAGGAGGAGTCCGGCGAGCGTGCGCCGCGTCCCCCTCGCCGTCGCCGTGACAGGGATGCCGACATCGAGGACGCCCTGCTCGAGGACGCCTCCCGCTGAGCGACGGGCGAACAGCCCGGTAGCGTGGGGGGATGACGTCCCCTTCACCCTCGGATGCCCTGCGCGAGGCGTTCACGGACTCGGATCTGGGGCTGCGGCGCGGAATCGTCGAGCTCGCGCCGGCGTCGGATGCCTGGGCCAGGGTGTTCGCCGATGTGCACGACGTGCTGATGACGACCGCGCCGGCGACCGTCATCGCGGTCGAGCACATCGGCTCGACCGCTGTCGCTGGGCTGGATGCCAAGGCCATCCTCGATGTCGGGATCACCGTGCGCCCTGGGACGGAGCTCGCCTCGCTGGACGGCTGGCTGACCGGACTCGGGATGCTGGTGCGCGGCGACGGCAACGAGATCCGCCCTGACCGGATGTACGGCTATGAGCTGGAGCCGTGCATCCGCCTGGTCAACGTGCACGTCGTCGAGGAGGGCTCCGAGGGCATCCGCCGCTACCGCGCATTCCGCGACCACCTGCGCGCGCATCCCGACGATCGCGACGCCTACGGCGCGCTCAAGCGCGGCCTCGCCGCCCGGCATCCCGAGGACCGCCTTGCCTACATCGACGGCAAGGCGGACTTCATCACCGCTCGCCGCGGCGACGGGTCATGATCACGCAGCTCTGCGAGGACTTGCCGTCGAGCCCGGGGCTAAGATCAGGGCGAGGACGGGTGGTGATGCCATGCGCATCGTGATCGGAGCACCGGGCAACGGCGCACAGCTCAAGGACGCGATGAAGGCGTACCTGCAATCGGATGCGCGGGTGGACGAGGTGATCGATCTGTCCACGCCGGATGCCACCTATCCGGCGGTGTCCTTCAACGCAGCGCAGGCGATCGTCGACGGGCGCGCCGACCGCGGCATCCTGGTCTGCGGCACCGGCATCGGAACCGCGATCGCAGCGAGCAAGGTGCGCGGCATCCGCGCGGCGACCGCGCACGATCTGGTGACCGTTCGAGGCTCGGTGCAGAACTACGACGCGCAGATCCTGTGCATGGGCCAGAACGTGATCGCCCCGGCCGCCGCCGTCGCGCTCCTGGACGTCTGGCTCGACCTGCGACACGACCCGGACAGCGCCTACGCGCAGAAGCTCGTCGAGATCGCGAAGTTCGAGGCGGACTGACCCCGTATCAGCCGCCGGCCGCCTCAGTGTCCGCGGGCTCGATGGCCTCGCGTTTCGTCTTGGCCCAGCCCTTCGCGCCGGTGAGCTGGCGGAGCAGTGCACGGTACACGACCGGGTAGATGAGCCACGAGTACACAAGATACAGATGCGCGAGCACGATGCTGACGACGAAGCCCCACAGCCCAGTGCCCCTGCGCGCCAGCAGCACGCCGATGACGCCGGGCAGGGCGGAGAACACGTACGCGAGCACGACGATGAACACCGTGATCGGCGGGCGGGAGATCCCCGTCGCGAGGAACACGAGGCTCAGCACGACCGACAGGCCGACCCACGCCTGCACCACCGGAGTGAGCAGGTACCAGAGCTCATCGCACTTCGCCACCGCACCGATGTGCGGGTTGCGCATCGTCGGCCCGAGCAGGTCGAGCACCTGCCAGCCGCCCTGCGCCCAGCGCGTGCGCTGACGGTACAGCGCCCGCAGCGAGTGCAGGCCCTGCTGCTCGATGATCACGTTCGACGACTGCGCGCCCCGCCAGCCGGCGTGGATGAGCCGGAGCCCGATGTCCTGGTCCTCGGTGAGACGCCCCGCGCGCCAGGGGCCGACCCTGCCCTCGGAATCCTCGACGGCGATCTCGTCGAGAGCCGCCAGACGGTTGAACTGGCCGTTGCCGCCCATGTTCGCCGTCCCCCAGCCCGTGCGCCCCAGCTGGAACACCGTGCCGAAGACGCCGAACTCGAGATCCTGCGCGATGGTCAGCAGACCGCCCCTGTTGTAGATGCGCACCTGCGACTGCACCCCGCCCGTGCGCCCGTCGGCGAAGAACCGCGCCGCCCGGCCCGCCATCGGATCCAGCCGCCCGTCGGCGTCGACGATGGTCACGATGACCCGCTGCGGGTCCCATCCCCGGTACGTCCCCTCTCCGAGCACGACCCGGTGCAGGTACCGCCACGCGTCGTTCAGCGCCTCGGACTTGCCCTGCCTCGCGTTCGGTGCGACGCGCGTGAGCACGGTGAGATCGGGTTCGCGGATGCCGGCAAGCACCTCCCCCGTGCGATCATCCGATCCGTCGTTGATCACGAGGATGCGCTTGTGCGTGACGCGCACCTCGGAGAGCCGGCCCACCGAGTCGGCGATCACCGTCTCCTCGTTGAGCGCGGGCACCATGAAGACCCACAGGTAGTCGTCCTCGTCTGCGAGGTCCCCGCCGCTGGATTCTGCGCGGGCGGCCTTCCGAAGCTGCGAGCCGGCACGGATGCCGAGGATGACGAGCGAGACCGTCGAGAAGATCACCAGTGCAGCGGCGATGATGAAGATCGGCAGCGCCCAGAGCGGAAGCCCGTCGTAGATGTGCACGATGAAGTCGACGAGCTCGCCGAGCCACCGCCCCACCGCTGACAAGACCTCCTCAGGCGCCGGCATCGATCACGTCCTCCACCAGTCCGAGCCTGCGGCGCACGGCCGAGCGCAGGCCCGTGCCGTCCAGCTCCTGCGGCGGCGGACCATCGCGCAGCACGTGCTCGAGCGCCTGCACGATGCGTTCGGACGCTCTTCCGTCGCCGTACGGATTCGCCCTGGACGCCCTGCGGGTGTGCTCGGCATCGTTCTCGAGGAGCACCGTCGCCTCGCCGACGATGCGGTCGGTGTCGGCGCCGACGAGCACGAGGGTCCCCGCTTGCACGCCCTCCCCTCGCTCCGTGGTGTCCCTCGCCACCAGCACGGGTGTGCCGAGCGAGGGAGCCTCCTCCTGCACGCCGCCGGAGTCCGTGATGATGAGCCTGGCCGCGGCCATCAGCCTGGCGAAGTCGGCGTACTCGCGCGGCTCGACGAGGAAGGCGTTGTCGCGATCCGCCAGAGCGTCGAGCATGGGCTGCCGCGCGACGGGGTTCGGATGCATCGGCACGACGAACCGCGCATCGGCGTGCTGCTCCGAGAGCGTTCGCACGGCGGCGGCGATCCGGACGAGTCCCTCGCCCCAGTTCTCCCGGCGGTGCGCGGTCACGAGCACCAGGGGGTGGGCCGCATCGACCTCGAGCCCCTCCAGCCCTGCGCCGAACCCGCCCTCCTGGCCCGCGGCCCAGTGCAGCATGTCGATCGAGGTGTTGCCGGTCACGACGATCCGGTCGTAGTCGACTCCCTCGCGCACGAGGTTCATCTTGTTGTCGGTCGTCGGGGCGAGATGCAGCGCGGCGATGCGGGAGATCAGCTGGCGGTTCCCCTCCTCGGGGAACGGGGACAGCAGGTTCGAGGTGCGCAGCCCCGCCTCGACATGCACCACGGGGATCTGCAGGTTGAAGGATGCCAGGGCGGCCGCGGCCGCGGAGCTCGTGTCGCCGTGCACGAGACAGGCGACCGCACCGTCCACGCCCCGGCGCCCGTCTGCGACGTACTCGGCGGGCACCGTCTCGCTCGACCACACCCGGTCGATACCGACCATCACCCGCGCGAACATCGCGTTCAGCGTCGGACGCACGCCGTCGACGGGCTCCGATGCGTGCAGATTCGCGTCCACACGCATGCCCACCCGGCGGATGAGATCGTCCACGAGGTCGGTGTGCTGACCCGTGGAGATCACGACGGGCCGGAACGTGCCCGAGTCCTGCAGCGCCCGGATCACCGGGATCATCTTGATGGCCTCGGGTCTGGTCCCGATCACCACGAGCACACGTGTGCGCTCACCGTAAGGAATCATGCGCGCCCTCTCTCGCCGCATCACCCCGCCCTTCGCGAGGCCCCTCCCTCACGATAGCGATTCCCGCACGGGAATCAGGCCAGCTCGATGAGCTCCTGGTACTCGTGGTTCCAGATGTCCTCGACACCGTCGGGCAGGATCAGCACTCGCTCGGGGTTCAGCGACTCCACGGCTCCGGGGTCGTGCGAGACCAGCACCACGGCGCCCTCGTAGTGCGCGAGCGCACCGAGGATCTCCTCGCGGGAGGCCGGGTCGAGGTTGTTGGTGGGCTCGTCCAGCAGCAGCATGTTGGCCGAGGAGACCACCAGCGTCGCCAGCGACAGGCGCGTCTTCTCACCGCCGGAGAGGACTCCTGCGGGCTTGAGCACGTCGTCACCGGTGAACAGGAACGATCCCAGCACCTTGCGGGCCTCGGTCTCGGTGATGTCAGGTGCTGCGGACATCATGTTCTGCAGCACCGACCGCTTGACGTCGAGGTTCTCGTGCTCCTGCGCGTAGTAGCCGATCTTCAGCCCGTGGCCGGGCTCGAGCGTGCCTGTGTCGGGTCTGTCGACACCGGCGAGGATGCGCAGCAGCGTGGTCTTGCCTGCGCCGTTCAGCCCCAGCACGACCACCTTCGAACCGCGGTCGATCGCCAGATCCACGTCGGTGAAGATCTCCAGCGAGCCGTACGACTTCGACAGCCCGGATGCCATCAGCGGGGTCTTCCCGCAGGGCGCGGGCTTCGGGAAGCGCAGCTTGGCGACGCGGTCGACCTGGCGCACCTCCTCCAGGCCGCTGAGCAGCTTCTCGGCGCGGGCGATCATCTGGTGCGCGGCGGCGGCCTTGGTGGCCTTCGCCCCGAACTTCGCGGCCTGCAGCTGCAGCTGGGTGGCCTTCTTCTCTGCGTTGGCGCGCTCCTTCTTGCGGCGCTCCTCGTCGGCCACGCGCTGACGCTGGTAATTGCGCCAGTTCATGTTGTAGATGTCGATCACCTGGCGGTTGGCGTCCAGGTAGAACACCCGGTTGACGGTCTCGCCGACCAGCTCGACATCGTGGCTGATCACGATCAGCCCGCCCTTGTAGCCCTTCAGGAACTCGCGCAGCCACACGACGCTGTCGGCGTCGAGGTGGTTGGTGGGCTCGTCGAGGATCATGGTCCCGGCATCCGAGAACAGGATGCGCGCCAGCTCGATGCGCCGGCGCTGACCACCGGAGAGGGTCTTCAGCGGCTGGTCGAGGATGCGGTCCGGCAGCGAGAGGTTGTTGGCGATGGATGCCGCTTCGGCCTCGGCCGCGTAGCCGCCGGCGCTCTCGAACCGCTCGGTGAAGCTGGCGAACTTGCGCATGGCGCGCTCGGCGATCTTCGGATCGTCGGATGCCATGTTCATCGACGCCTGGGACATGCCCAGCTGCAGGGAGCCGAGGCCGCGGGCGTCGAGGATGCGCGTGCGTGCCAGCATCTCCGGATCGCCGGAGCGGGGGTCCTGCGGCAGGTAGCCCAGCTCGCCCGAGGTGGTGACCTTGCCCTCGGAGGGCAGCAGATCCCCTGCCAGCACCTTGGTGAGGGTGGTCTTCCCGGCTCCGTTGCGACCGACGAGTCCGATCTTGTCGCCGTCGGCGACGCGGAAGGACACATCCGACATGAGCACGCGGGCGCCCACGCGGATCTCGAGGTCGTGCACGGCGAGCACAGCAGCATCCGTTCTTCGAAGGTGAGAAAAGCGGCCGAATGGCCAGCTGACCAGTATACGTGGCCGCACCGGGGTCCCGTCCGCCGAGCGGAGTCACTGTCAGGGCGGTGTCACTGTCAGTTCGGTGTCACTGTCAGGGCGGTGTCACCCGAAGTACAGATCGTGATGCAGCTCGCAACGCGGGTTGAAGGCCGCGCCGCACGACGGGCACGCCGACACCGCCTGATACGCGGCCCTGCTCATGACGCTCCCGCACACCCCGCACAGCGCCACGACGGCGTCCGCATCCTCGGCGGGCCAGACCGTGCGCTCGTGCGCCACGGCCTCGTCGTGGCAGCGGAAGCAGGGATACCAGTCTCCGCAGCAATGGAAGCGCAGCGCGACGAGGTCGACGGCGCTGCGGTAGTGCACGCAGCGGCCCTGCGCATCCACCGCGGCTCCCCGCACGTCGATCCCGCCGATCGAGATCATCGTGCCAGTCCCCGCGCGGCCAGTGCATCGCCCACATCGTCGGCGTGCTTCATCGTGAGCACGAGCAGCGGCAGCACCGCGCGGGGCCCCAGCCGCACCCCGCGGGCCCGCTGCGCGTCGCGCACCTGAGTGGCGAAGCCCGCGATCACGGGGATCATGGCGATGGTCAGCGAGAGCGTGAGCGCCACCGCATCCGGATCCGCCCCCAGCCGCCTCAGCGGCCGCACGATGCGCCGGAAGACCTCCAGCAGGTCACCCATCCGCGTGGTGCGGGTGACCAGCTCGGCGAGCAGCAGCAGCGCCACCACCCGCCCGGTGCTGACGACGGCATCCGTCGCCGACGTCAACAGCCACAGCGCCCCGCCCAGCACGAGGATCAGCCAGCGCAGCCGCCACCACGCCTCGCCGAGGGCGCGCAGCGGCAGCGTTGCGACCGGATACAGCACCGAGACCGCGACCAGGACCGCCACCGTGCCGGGGATGCCCAGCCGCAGCAGCGACAGCAGCAGCGCGGCGACCGCCAGCAGCGCCAGCTTCCATCCCGCCGGCATCCGATGCAGGATGCCGTTCCCCGGCCGGTAAAGCGAGATCATGCGCAGCTCCGTCGGTAGTCCGCGATGATCTCACCGGGCTCGCCCACGGCGCGGACGGTGCCGTCGTCGAACCACACCGCCTGGTCGCAGCGCGCGGCGAGCTCCAGGTCGTGCGTGACCAGCACCACCGGCACGTCGAGTCCCAGCAGCAGTTCGCCGACGCGCTGCGCGTTGCGCAGGTCCAGCAGCGTGGTGGGCTCGTCGGCGACGACCAGGCCGGGTTCCGTTGCGAGCACGGCGGCGATCGCCAGCAGCTGACGCTGCCCACCCGACAGATCGGATGCCGGCACGTCGGCGTGCTCGGCCAGGCCGTAGCGCCCCAGGATCTCCGCCACGCGTGCGGCACGCTCCGCGCGCGGCACGTGCGGCAGCGACAGCGCGAGGTCCTCGGCCGGTGTCGGCATCAGGATCTGCGCCTCGGGGTTCGTGAACACGAAGCCCACATGCCGACGCAGCGCCGCCGCGTCCCGCACCGGGTCCAGACCGTGCACGCGCAGACTGCCGTTCGTGGATGTCCGCAGTCCGTTGAGCAGCCGCGCGAACGTGGACTTGCCCGAGCCGTTGGCGCCGATGATCGCGGTGCGCGCCGCCGTCAGGCGGAGCGAGACGTCGTGCAGCAGCACGGCGTCATCGACCGCGTACCCGACACCGGTGCAGCGGATCTCCGCATCGGTGATGTCGGGGTCAGCCCGCATGGACGACGCGCCGCGCGGCGGGGAACGCCCGCGGGTAGGCCCGGCGCAGGGCGACGGCCAGCAGCACCGCGACCACCGCCTTGATCAGGTCGCCGGGCAGGAACACCAGGCTGGAGAGGATCGTCGGGCCCAGCGGCACGCCGGTGATCAGTGCCTGGATCGGGATGCCGAACAGGTAGACGACGAGGATGCCGCCGACCAGCGCGGCGATGCCGGCGCGCCACCAGGTGAAGCGCGCGCCGTGCGCGATGAGGCCGATCACGACGACCCCTGCGATCCAGCCGATCATGTACCCGACCGAGGGGCCGACGAAGACCCCCAGCCCTCCGCGCCCGCCTGCCAGCACCGGCAGGCCCGCGGCGGCCAGCGCCAGCACCACGAGGATCGCCAGCGGCGCCCGCCGCGCACCCAGCACGAGGCCGGCCAGCATGACGCCAAGCGTCTGCGCCGTGATGGGCACTCCGCCGGGCACCGGCACCACGACGGTGCCGAGCACGACGATCAGCGCCGCGAACACGGCGATGCGGGCGAGATCCGCGCCGAGGGGGCGAGCGGATGCTGTCATGAGAGCTCCTTCCGGAAGCACACGGGTCACGCTTCCTGAACACTGTTCACCTGAACGATGTTCACTATACTGGTCCCATGCCTCCTGCTCGACACGATCGGCACAGCGTGGTCACCACGGCTCTGCGCCTGCTCGACGAGGTCGGCCTGCCCGACCTGTCCATGCGCCGCCTGGCGACTGAGCTCGACGTGCAGCCCAGCGCCCTGTACTGGCATTTCGCCAGCAAGCAGGAGCTGCTCGCGGCGGTGGCCGACAGCATCCTCCGCACCGTGCCGGAGCCGGATGCCCGGATTGCCCTGCCCGAGGTCGCGCGGTCCATCCGCGATGCCCTGCTGGCCTGCCGCGACGGTGCGGAGGTCGTGCTGAGCACCTATGCGCTGCGCCTCGGCGCGCGGCGGGCGCAGGATGCCCTGCTGGCAGCGCTGGGCGGCGGGGATCAGCCCGCCGCGGATGCGCTGTTCGAGTTCATCCTCGGCCACACGATGCTGCTGCAGCAGCGCATGCACGCGCAGAGCATCGGCGCGGTCGCCCCCGACGATGCCGATCCCACTCCGGATGCCGAAGCGGTGTTCACCGCGGGTGTCGACGGGTTCGCGGAGCTCAGCGCCCGCCGTCGCCCATCCTGAGGCCGGGCAGCAGCGCCAGGGCCAGGATGCCGAGGGCCATGGTCACAGGACCGGACACATCTAAGATTCGTCGTTCGTCTGCACGCGCGGCTTCTTTCGAAACAGTCCCCATGCCAGAACCGCTGCCGCAACCAGCAACACCACTCCCAGGGGAACGGTCAGAAAATGTGCGGCCAGCAGGGGAACGAGGACTGCATAATAGATGCCAACCGATACCAGCACAACCAAAATCACCGCGCCGAGCAAATGACGCACGATTCCCACCTCGCTTCGATTAGGGCCTCTCGGGGAGAGTCCGCGTTAGATTCCACCGCCGAAAGAGCAGGCGTAGTTCCCACCAAGTTTCGAGACAAACGTCACTGAGGCGTTGACCTGGATTCCGGTCAAGTTATCCGTGAATTTCCCCTGGCGGTAGCTGGTGTGTTTACCATGAGCGTTCTCGTATGCAGTCGAGTAATAATCCTGCGAGTTCACGATGCCGTCAAATACGTATGGAAACCCAGCCGTCCCGTAAAATCGTGCAGACGGATTCACCTGAGTGGTCCCGTTGTAGCTCCAGGACTTCTTGAGAGTAACTCGCATGATCTCCGCGCCCAGTGGGTTCTTCCACCACTTGTAGCATGTCCCGCTGTACGTCGCTGCAGTTTGTGCAGTATTCAGCGTGGTATCGTACACGAGTGCAGACCGAATCTGCCCGTCGGACCTGCCCGAATAACCTCCGGATTCCACTGGGATAGCGGACATAGCCCGAAGATCTCCCCAAGCCGACCGGGCCCTGTCTTGGTCGACTCCTTGGGCGACGGCCGCTGCAACAAAGGCGTCTTCTGTGTACCCCGCGATCGTCTGTTACCTGACCGCAGCATCCAATTCGTCATTAGCTGACGCCACGGTCGGTGACGTGATGGACAGAACTGCGGCCACAACACAAACAGAGACCAGCGTGATCTCTTATTCATTTCATTGCCCCCACCCGAACCAGTGCCGGCCCGGTATGTGCTCCATCGTGTCATGACCCCGCCCGACTCACAAGGTTCGCCGAGTTCAGCGCCCGCCGTCGCCCATCCTGAGGCCGGGCAGCAGCGCCAGGGCCAGGATGCCGAGGGCCAGCACGTACACCGTGATGTAGCCCACTCCCGCGATGGGCAGCAGCACGAATCCGAGTCCCGCCAGCGCGATGAGCACGGCGGACCCGGTGGAGTCGGCGATGGACAGCGCCGAGGAGTTGAAGCCCTCGTCGGCCGTGGTCGAGTACGCCAGGGTGAGCACCGTCAGTCGCGGGTACAGCAGTCCCATTCCCCCGCCCGCGAAACCCCAGCCGATCACCACCACCCACGGGTCGGCGTCGATGATGCTCACGAGCAGTGCGGCGCTGAACCCCACGGCCATGAGCACCGCGGTGATCCAGACGATGCGCCTTGAGCCCAGTACGTCGCCGTAGCGTCCCTGCACGGCGGATGCCCCCGACCACCCCAGTGCGGAGAGCGTGAGCGCCAGGCCGGCGACGGTCGGCGAGAAGTCGAACCTGTCGATGAGCAGCTTGGGGATGTACGCCTCGGCGGCGAAGAACGCACCGGCCGCGAGGCCGCGCATCAGCACGACGCTGGGCAGCCCGGCGGCCGCGCGCAGCGTGCCTGTGGGCAGCAGCGGCAGCAGCGCGATCCCGATCACCACGACGGCGACCGCTGCCAGCGGTCCGCCCAGCGCACGCCCGCCGAGACCCTCCGGCAGATCGGCGGCGAAGCCGACGGCGACCGCGCACACCGCCACGACGACAGCCAGCAGCATCCGGGTCACGATGCCGATCCGACGACGCGGTGCCGCAGTCGAGTCGGCGGCGGTGTTTTCGACGGGTGCCGCGTCTGCGGCATCCGCCTGCAGGGAGACGCCGCGCAGTCGTGCGGCGACCAGGGCGAAGGCCGCGGCGGTGAGGATCGCGACGCCGAGGAAGGCCCAGCGCCAGTGCAGGAACTCGGTGACCGCGCCGGCCAGGAACGGCCCGATCATCGACGGCACCACCCAGGCGGCGGCGTACGCGGCGAAGATCCGACCGTGCAGCTGCGGAGGATAGATCCGAGCCACCACGACGTACAGCGCGACGGTCTGCCCGCCGGCGCCGAGGCCCTGGATGAGGCGGCCGGCGATGAAGGTGAGCATGTCCGGCGCCAGCCCGGAGACGATCAGGCCGATCGCGAACAGGGCGACGGCCGTATACAGCGGCGCTCGGGGGCCTGCGCGGTCGCTCCATGCGCCGACCGCCACCATGCCGATCACACCGGTCGCGAGCGTCGCCGAGAACGCGACCGCGAACAGCGCCTGTCCGTGCAGATCGTCGGCCACCACCGGCATCACCGTCGTCACCGCCAGCGCCTCGATGGCGGCGAGGAAGATCAGCACCACGGTGCCGATCGTGATGCCCAGGCGTTCGCGGTCCCAGATCGTCGGCGCTGCGGAGGCGCTCACCCCTGTGCCGCGTCGACAGCGACGCGCGCGCGGGCGATGCGCTCGACGGCCTCGGTGAGTATCTCGGGACTCGTGCCGATGTTGATCCGGACGTATCCGGCACCCTCGGCGCCGAATGCAGGACCGAAGTGCAGCGCGACCCGCCCTTGGCGCAGGATCTGCTTGGCGGGGTTCGGCCCCCAGCCGAGATCCGTCAGGTCGACCCAGGCCAGGTAGCCGGCATCCGGCATCCGGTAGCGCGCCTCGGGCAGGTGCTCCGCCAGCAGGTCGGCCAGCAGGCGACGGTTCTCATCCAGCGCTGCCAGCAGGGAGTCCAGCCACTCGTCACTCTCCTCCGCGAACGCGGCGACCGAGGCCAGCATCCCGAACTGGCCGGTGCGCCACACCACCTCGATGGGCAGGGAGCGCAGCACCGCGGTCGTGGCGTCGGATGCCGCGATCATCAGCGCGCACTTCAGGCCCGCGAGGTTGAAGGCCTTGCTGGCGCTGGTGACCGCGTAGCCGATGCGCGTCGCAGCCTCACCACTGGCCAGGAACGGGGTGTATCCGGCATCCGGCTGCACCAGCGGTGCGTGGATCTCGTCGGAGACGACGGCGGCGCCGTACTGCCCGGCCAGGCGGGCCAAGGCGTCCAGGCTGTCTGCAGAGTGCACGGAGCCGGTCGGATTGTGCGGGTTGCACAGCAGCACGGCACGCGCGCCCCCGGCCAGAGCCTGCTCGATGCCGTCGAGGTCGAGCTGCCAGGTCGAGCCATCGTCTCGCAGCGGCACGCGCTCGACGACGCCGCCGGCCTCGGTGACCAGCTCGAAGAACGGCGGGTAGATGGGCGGGTTGACGATCACCCGCTCCCCCGGCGCGATGACGCGGCGCAGGATCTCGACGATGCCCATGCTGACATCGGCGGTGGTGCGGATGCGCGCGGGATCGACGCTCCAGCCGAAGCGGCGCTGCGCGAAGCTCGCGTACGCCTCGGGCAGCGGCGTGCGGGAGGCCACGTAGCCCGTATCCCCCAGCCGCACCGCGCGCTCGAGAGCAGTGGTGATGGCCGGGGCCAGCGGGAAGTCCGTCTCCGCTACGAACAGCGGCAGCACGTCCTCCGGGTACTCCCGCCACTTCTCGCTGCTGCGCTGTCGGAGCTCATCGAGGGAGAGGGCGCGGAGCGGGGTGACGGTCATGGGTTCGAGCCTATCGATCGCGGGGACGTCGAAGGGGCGCGGCCCATGGCCGCACCCCCTCGGAGCATTGTCTGGATTTCGACTCACTCGCCTTCGGCGTGTTCGCTCAATCTTGATATGCCCACGCGTCACGTCCGCTTCGCGGCCGTGACCCGCGACATATCAAATCGCGAAGCCGAGCGCGCGCATCATGTCGCGCCCGTCGTCGGTGATCCGCTCGGGACCCCACGGCGGCATCCACACCCAGTTGATGCGGAAGCGGTCCACCACGGAGTCCAGCGCCTGCGCCGTCTGCTCCTCGAGCACGTCGGTCAGCGGGCAGCCGGCACTGGTGAGAGTCATGTGGATCACCAGGGCGTCGTTCTCGTCATCCCAGGCGAGATCGTAGATCAGCCCGAGGTCGACGACGTTGATCCCGAGCTCCGGGTCCATGACGTCCTTCAGAGCCTCGGTGACCTCGTCGTACTTCTCGTCGGTCAGCGTTGCAGCCATGGTCCAAGCCTACGCTTCGATAGGTGCAGCGGGGTCGAGGAAGCGGTCGTAGCCCTCTTCCTCGAGACGGTCGGCGAGTTCGGCGCCGCCCTCCTCGGCGATGCGGCCCTTGACCACCACGTGCACGAACTGCGGACGGATGTAGCGCAGGATGCGGGTGTAGTGGGTGATGAGCAGCAGGCCCAGGCCGGTGGCGTCCTTGGCGCGGTTGACGCCCTCGGAGACGATCTTCAGTGCGTCGACATCGAGGCCGGAGTCGGTCTCGTCGAGCACGGCGAACTTCGGCTTGAGCACCTCGAGCTGGAGGATCTCGTGGCGCTTCTTCTCGCCGCCGGAGAAGCCCTCGTTGACGTTGCGCTGCGCGAACTTCGGGTCCATGCGCAGGTTGGTCATGGAGGTCTTGACCTCCTTGGTCCACTGACGGATCGAGGGGGCGGTGCCGTCGAGCGCGGTCTTCGCGGTGCGCAGGAAGTTCGTCACCGTGACGCCGGGGATCTCCACCGGGTACTGCATGGCGAGGAAGAGGCCGGCGCGGGCGCGCTCGTCGACGGTCATCGCCAGGACGTCCTCACCGTCGAGGGTGATGGTGCCGCCGGTGACGGTGTACTTCGGGTGGCCGGCGATCGTGTAGGCCAGGGTGGACTTGCCGGAGCCGTTGGGGCCCATGATGGCGTGCGTCTCACCGGTCTTGATCGTCAGGTCGATGCCGTTGAGGATCGGCGTCGTGCCCTGATCGGTCTCGACCGTTACGTGCAGGTCGCGGATCTCGAGAACAGACATTCAGACTTCCTTAAGAACAGTGGGGTCGATGAGCACGTCATCGCCGTCGATGTTCACGACGTAGACGGGGACGGGCTCGTAAGCGGGGAGGTTGAGGGGCTGGCCGGTGATGAGCGAGAAGCGCGAGCCGTGAGCCCAGCACTCCAGCGTGTCACCCTCGACGAAGCCCTCGGACAGCGAGACATCGCCATGCGTGCAGCGGTCGCCGATCGCGTGGATGTCGCCTGCGGAGTCCTTGACGATCGCGATCGCGACGCCGTCGAGCTCGACGCGCAGCGGCGTGTCCTGCTCGAGTTCGCTCGCGCCGCAGGCGCGATGCGCGGTCATGCCTGCACTCCGGCGAGCTCGGCGTCGATGGCGTCCAGCAGCTCGGTCTGCAGCTCCGGGATGCGGATGCGCTGTGCGATCTCGGTGAGGAAGCCCAGCACGACCAGGCGGCGCGCCTCGGCCTCCGTGATGCCGCGGGCCTGCAGGTAGAACAGCTGCTCGTCGTCGAAGCGGCCCGTGGCGCTGGCGTGACCGGCGCCGACGATGTCGCCGGTCTCGATCTCCAGGTTCGGGGTCGAATCGGCGCGCGCGCCCTCGGTGAGGACCAGGTTGCGGTTGGCCTCGTACGAGTCGGTGCCGGTGGCGTGGCGGCCGATGAGCACGTCGCCCACCCACACGCTGTGCGCACTGGCGCCGTGCAGGGCGCCCTTGTACAGCACGTCGCCGACGGTGTGCTCGCCCTTGTGGTGCAGGAACACCTGGCTCTCCAGGTGCTGACCGGAGTCGGCGAAGGTCAGGCCGTACAGCTTGCCGGTGGCACCCGTACCCGCGAGCTCGACGTGCGGGTTCACCCGCACGACGGCTCCGCCGAAGCTGACGATGAAGTGCGTGAGCTCGGCATCGCGGTCCACGCGCGCCTGGTGGGACGCGGCGTGGATGGCGTCCTCGGCCCACTGCTGCACGGTGATCAGCGTGAGCTTGGCGCCGTCGCGGACGATGGTCTCGACGTTCTGCGCATACTGCGCGGTGCCGGAGTGACGCATCACGATCGTGGCGGAGCTGTGCGGCAGCGCCTCGATCACGATGTGGGCGTCGGCACGGCCGCCGTTGCCGGTGATCTCGACGAAGATCGGGTCGCTGACGACCTCCTCGGTCGGGATCACCAGGTGCAGGGCATCCGTCGAGTTCTGCCACGCCACGGCGGCGATGAGATCCTCGGGGACGAAGAACTCGCCGCGGGGAGCCGCGCCTCGCGCCAGGGCGGGCTGCACGTACTGCTCGTGGCTGATCCTGTACGACACGCCGTCGTTCGCCGCGGCCGGCTCGAAGAGCGGCTTCAGCTGAGCGATCGGGGTGTGCATCCAGTTGACCTCGCGCCCGGTCGGCACGCCGAAGTCGGCGGGGTCGTAGGAACGGGGCCGCTCGTTGCGGACCTGCACCGGCACGGAGCCGGCCTTGGTCACCTGAGCTGCGGGGTCGATGTGCGCGCTTGTGCGCGGCGCCGCCTCAGCGGGCGCCTGTGTAGGGGCCGTCATCTCAGCCGACACTGCCTTCCATGCCCATCTCGATGAGCTTGTTCAATTCCATCGCGTACTCCATGGGCAGCTCGCGCGCGATCGGCTCGATGAAGCCGCGCACGATCATGGCCATGGCCTCGGTCTCCTCGATGCCGCGCGACTGCAGGTAGAAGAGCTGCTCCGCGCTGACCTTCGAGACCGTCGCCTCATGGCCGAGCTTGACGTCGTCGACGCGGATGTCGATCGACGGGTACGTGTCGGATCGGGACTGCGTGTCCACCAGCAGGGCGTCGCAGACCACGGAGTTGGATGAGTGGTGCGCGGTCGGCTCGACGCGGACCTCGCCGCGGTAGCCGGAGCGTCCACCGCCGCGGGCGATCGACTTGGAGACGATCGACGACTGCGTGTGAGGCGCGAAGTGCACCATCTTGGCACCCGCGTCCTGGTGCTGGCCGGGGCCCGCGAAGGCGACCGACAGGGTCTCACCCTTGGCGTGCTCGCCCATCAGGTAGATCGACGGGTACTTCATGGTGACCTTGGAGCCGATGTTGCCGTCGACCCACTCCATCGTCGCGCCCTCGTGCGCGATGGCGCGCTTGGTGACGAGGTTGTAGACGTTGTTCGACCAGTTCTGGATCGTCGTGTAGCGAACGCGGGCGTTCTTCTTCACGATGATCTCGACGACGGCCGAGTGCAGCGAGTCGGACTTGTACACGGGGGCCGTGCAGCCCTCGATGTAGTGCACGTAGCTGTCCTCGTCGGCGATGATCAGGGTCCGCTCGAACTGGCCCATGTTCTCGGTGTTGATGCGGAAGTACGCCTGCAGCGGGATCTCCACGTGCACGCCCTTGGGGACGTACACGAACGAGCCGCCCGACCACACGGCCGTGTTCAGCGCAGCGAACTTGTTGTCACCGGCGGGGATCACGGTGCCGTAGTACTCCTCGAAGAACTCGGGGTGCTCGCGCAGCGCGGTGTCGGTGTCCATGAAGATGACACCCTGCTCCTCGAGGTCGGCGCGGATCTGCCGGTACACGACCTCGGACTCGTACTGCGCGGTGACGCCGGCGACCAGGCGCTGACGCTCGGCCTCGGGGATGCCGATGCGCTCGTAGGTCTCCTTGATCTCATCGGGGAGGTCCTCCCACGACGTGACCTGCTGCTCGGTGGAGCGCACGAAGTACTTGATGTTCTCGAAGTCGATCTCGCTGAGGTCGGCGCCCCAGGTCGGCATCGGCTTGCGCTCGAACAGCGCCAGGCCCTTGAGCCTGTTCTTCAGCATCCACTCCGGTTCGGCCTTCAGCGCCGAGATGTCGCGGACGACCTTCTCGTTGAGACCGCGTTTCGCGCTCGCTCCGGCGGCGTCGGGATCGTGCCAGCCGAATTCGTACACCCCCAGTCCATCCAGCTCCGGGCGGTCGATCAGAACATCCGACATCACACACTCTCCTCAAACGGGCCGCAACGGTGTCATCCGCCCCGACACACCTGATCCCCGTCGAGTCTGCGGAGATCGGATGCCGCTGGTGGGCCCCATCATTCGGCGCTCGCATCGCGCCTAAACTGTGTGTGGTGGGCGCATGAATCCGCGCGTCCATCACAGCAATCCCGATTCTACAGGTTCCGCCTCGCGGACGGGCCGCAACCGTCCGCAGAGCGGTGCCGGAGGACCCATGCCCGGTAGCACCGCCCTGACCGATTCCGCCAACCCCTACGCGCTTCGCGACGTGGTCATCGGACGCCCGCTGCGGGTGTTCGCGTGGCTGTCGTTCATCGCGGAGATCCTCATCATCGGCACCGGCGGCGCCGTGCGGCTGACCGGCTCGGGACTCGGATGCTCGGACTGGCCGCTGTGCACGCCGGAGTCGCTGGTCCCGATCCTGGAGATCCAGGGCATCCACGGTGCGATCGAGTTCGGCAACCGCACCATGACCGGCGTCGTGGGCCTGATGGCCCTGGCCGTGGTGATGCTCACGCTGCACGCCCTCAGCGGACGGCGCCTGGTGATCCGTGCGGTGTGGTTCGCGCTGGGCGGCGTCGTGCTGGCCATCGGCGTGTACGCCGCCGCATCCGCTCTGGGCATCGTCGCCTCCGCGGCCCTGATGTCGGCGGCGCTGCTGCTGGCCGTGATCGTGGGCATGGTGGACTCGCTCCGGCAGACCGAGCAGCGCAGGGACCTGGCCGTGCTGGCCTGGCTGGTGCTGGTGGGTGTGATGGCGCAGGCCGTGGTCGGCGGGTTCGCCGTGATCAGCGACCTGAACCCGTTCATCGTGGGCTTCCACTACGCGGTGTCGCTGCTGCTGGTGTGCGTCACGGCGCTGTACATCGTGCGGCTGAACACGGCGCCGGGGCCGCGCGCGAGCGTCGTGCCCGGCTGGTTCACCGGTCTCACGCACGCCACCGGCTTCTTCCTGGCCCTGACGATCCTGTTCGGCGTGCTGACCACGGGCTCCGGCCCGCACTCGGGCGACGCGAACATCAAGCGGCACGGGTTCGACGCCACGTTCCTCGCGCACGTGCACTCCTGGCCCGGCTACATCCTCGCGGTGCTCGTGCTGACGCTCGCGGTGTCGGCGTGGATCCTCAAGCTCGCGCCGCGGAACTGGACGCTGGTGCTGATCGTCGCGATCCTCGTGCAGGTGGGCGTGGGCGTGCTCCAGGCGCGCACCGGGCTGCCCGCCATCGCGGTGGGCATCCACATGATCCTGGCCTCGCTGTCGGCCGCGGCCTACACCGTGCTGGTGACGAGGCTCAAGCAGCCAGTCGAGGGCTGAGGCGCCGGACGATCAGAACGGCAGCAGCGGGTCGATCGCGACGGCCACGAAGATCAGCGTCAGGTACGTGATCGAGGCGTGGAACACGCGCATGGGCGCCGGCTCCGAGCCGCGCAGCGCGCGGTTGTACAGGCGGTGCGACTCGTAGATGAACCAGCCGCCGAAGACCAGAGCGGATGCCGTGTACACGATGCCCATGTGCCCGATCGGCACGAGCAGCAGCGAGCAGGCGACGGTCGCCCAGGCGTAGAGGATCACCTGCAGGCCCACCTGGTATGCCGGACGGGTGACGCCCAGCATGGGCACGTGCACGTCGTCGTAGTCGTGCTTGTACCGCATGGACAGCGGCCAGTAGTGCGGCGGCGTCCACAGGAAGATCAGCACGAACAGCACGAACGGCGGCAGGGCCAGCGAGCCGGTGACGGCCGTCCAGCCGATCAGCACGGGGAAGCAGCCGGCGATGCCGCCCCAGATGATGTTCTGCTCGGTGCGGCGCTTGAGGATCATCGTGTAGATGACCACGTAGAAGAAGATGGCGATGACCGACAGCGTGGCCGCCAGCCAGTTCGTGAACACCAGCAGCCAGACCGTGGACACCACGGCCAGCACCCACGAGAACACGAGCGCGCCGCGCGGCGAGACCTCGCCGGTGACCAGCGGACGGTTCGAGGTGCGCTTCATGTGCACGTCGATGTCACGGTCCAGATACATGTTGAAGGATGCCGCGGAGCCGGCGCTCATGGCACCGCCGAGCACCGTGGCGAACACCAGCCACAGGTTGGGCACGCCCTCCGCCGCGAGGAACATGACCGGCACGGTGGAGACCAGCAGCAGCTCCATGACGCGGGGCTTCGTGAGTACGAAGTACCCGCGGATCTTCTGACCGAGCGAGTGGTCTGCGCGGGCGGTCTGCGATGTCGAAGAGATCGCGATCCCCTCCTTCTGGGCGTTCAGGGACACTCCTTCCATCTTATGGCGTCCGGCGTGTCGGGAGGACGCGCGGCCGAGGCGCCGGATCATGACGAAATGCGCCCTCGGCGCGGGAATCGTGACGAGTATGCTGAAACCACTCGCGTGCCCATTGCGCTGTGCATACATCTTCCGTGACGACGCGGACGCGCAGGAATACGGGCGCCTCCGAATGTGTCAGAAGGAGTATGACCGTGGCAGAGCTTGTATGGGATGAGATCGACCGTCGGGCGGTGGACACGGCACGTGTCCTCGCGGCTGACGCCGTGCAGAAGGTCGGCAACGGCCACCCGGGTACGGCGATGAGCCTGGCACCCGTGGCCTACCTGCTGTACCAGCGCGTGATGCGCCACGATCCCGCCGACGTCGACTGGCTCGGCCGCGACCGCTTCATCCTCTCGGTCGGGCACTCCTCCCTCACCCAGTACATCGAGCTGTACCTGGGCGGCTTCGGTCTGGAGCTGAAGGATCTCGAGGCGCTGCGCACCTGGGGCTCGCTCACGCCCGGTCACCCCGAGTACCACCACACCAAGGGCATCGAGATCACCACCGGCCCACTGGGCCAGGGCCTCGCCTCGGCCGTCGGCTTCGCCTACGCCGCGCGTTACGAGCGCGGTCTCTTCGACCCGGATGCCGCCGCCGGCACCAGCCCCTTCGACCACTTCGTCTACGTGATCGCCGGTGACGGCGACCTGCAGGAGGGTGTCACCAGCGAGGCGTCCTCGCTGGCGGGCCACCAGCAGCTGGGCAACCTGATCGCGATCTACGACTCCAACCAGATCTCCATCGAGGGCGACACCGATGTGGCGTTCACGGAGGACGTCCGCGCCCGCTACGAGGCATACGGCTGGCAGGTGCTCGAGGTCGACTGGCGTCGCACCGGCCACTACGTCGAGGATGTCGCCGAGCTGAACGACGCGATCTCGCAGGGCCAGGCCGAGACCTCCAAGCCCACGCTGATCATCCTGAAGACCATCATCGGCTGGCCGGCCCCCAACAAGTCCGGCACCGAGTCCGTGCACGGCAGTGCGCTGGGCGCCGACGAGGTGGCCGCCACCAAGAAGGTGCTCGGCTTCGACCCCGAGCGCTCCTTCGTCGTGGAGGATGCCGTCATCGAGCACACCCGCGAACTGGGCGCTCGCGCCGCCGAGGCGCGCGCCGCCTGGCAGGAGTCGTACGACGCCTGGGCCGCGGCGAACCCCGAGCGCAAGGCGCTGCTGGACCGCCTGGAGGCCGGCGCCCTGCCGGAGGGCATCGAGAAGGTGCTGCCCGTCTTCGAGGGCGGCACCGAGACGTCGACCCGTGCAGCCTCCGGCAAGGTCATCAACGCCCTCGCCGCCGAACTGCCCGAACTGTGGGGCGGCTCCGCCGACCTGGCCGGCTCGAACAACACCACCATCTCCGGGGCGCCCTCGTTCATCCCGGAGACCTGGTCCACGCACGAGTGGAAGGGCAGCCCCTACGGCCGCGTCCTGCACTTCGGCATCCGCGAGCACGCCATGGGCTCGATCCTCAACGGCATCACGCTGCACGGCAGGACCCGCGCGTTCGGGGGCACGTTCCTCATCTTCAGCGACTACATGCGCCCCGCCGTGCGCCTGGCCGCCCTGATGAACATCCCCAGCATCTTCGTGTGGACGCACGATTCCATCGCCCTCGGCGAGGACGGCCCCACGCACCAGCCGATCGAGCAGATCGCCACGCTGCGCGCCATCCCGAACTTCACCATCGTGCGCCCGGCCGACGGCAACGAGACCGCCGCCGCATGGCTGGAGATCCTGCGCCGCCACGGCGGCCCGACCGGCCTGGCGCTCACCCGCCAGAACGTCCCCACCTTCGCCCGCGGCGAGGGTGCGGCATCCGGTGACGTGTTCGCCTCTGCGACGAACACCGCCAAGGGCGCGTACGTGCTGGCGGAGGCCCCGAACGGCACGCCCGACGTCATCCTGATCGGCACCGGCTCCGAGGTGCAGCTGGCTGTCGCCGCCCGCGAGACGCTGGCCGCCGAGGGCGTGAACGCCCGCGTGGTGTCCGCCCCTTCGCTGGAGTGGTTCGCCGAGCAGGACGAGGCATACCGCGAGTCGGTGCTGCCGGCATCCGTCACCGCCCGCGTCTCCGTCGAGGCGGGCTCGGTGCTCAGCTGGCGCGGCATCGTGGGCGACCGCGGCCGCTCCGTCGGCATCGACCACTTCGGCGCATCCGCCGACTACAAGACTCTGTTCCAGAAGTTCGGCATCACCGCCGAGGCCGTTGTCGAGGCGGCACGCGAGTCAATCAAGGAGAACGCATGAGCACCCCCACCGAAGATCTCTCCGCCGCAGGCGTCAGCATCTGGCTGGACGACCTGTCCCGCACCCGCATCCACTCGGGCAACCTGAAGGAGCTGATCGAGACCCGCAATGTCGTCGGCGTGACCACCAACCCGACGATCTTCGCCAACTCGATGACCAACCCCGACGACACCTCGTACGACGCCCAGGTGCACGAGCTGGCGCAGTCCGGGGCATCCGCCGTGGATGCCGTCTTCGCCGCCACCACGCAGGACGTCCGCGACGCGCTGGACGTGTTCCGCCCCGTCTACGACGCGACGGACCACGTGGACGGCCGCGTCTCGATCGAGGTCTCCCCCGATCTCGCCCACGACACCGAGGGCACCATCGCGCAGACCAAGGAGCTGTGGGAGCGCGTCGACCGTCCCAACCTGCTCGTCAAGATCCCCGCGACCAAGGCGGGCCTTGCCGCCATCGAGGCCGGCATCGCTGCAGGCATCAGCATCAACGTCACGCTGATCTTCAGCCTGCAGCGCTACGCCGAGGTCATCGACGCGTACCTGTCCGGCCTGGAGAAGGCCAAGGCCGCCGGCATCGACCTGTCCACGATCCACTCGGTGGCGTCGTTCTTCGTCTCCCGCGTCGACACCGAGACCGACAAGCGTCTGGCCGCCATCGGCACCGATGCGGCTGCGGCACTGAAGAGCAAGGCGGGCCTGGCCAACGCGCGCCTGGCGTACGAGCTGTACGAGAAGACCTTCGCGGGCGACCGCGCCAAGGCCCTCCTCGACGCCGGCGCCACCCTGCAGCGCCCGCTGTGGGCGTCCACCGGCGTCAAGGACCCGGCGCTGCCCGACACGCTGTACGTGACCGGTCTGGTCGCCCCGGGCGTGGTGAACACCATGCCCGAGAAGACCATGGAGGCCACCTTCGACCACGGTGTGGTCACAGGCGACACCGTCACGTCGACCTACGCCGAGTCGCACCAGGTGTTCGACGACCTGAAGGCCGTCGGCATCGACTTCGACGATGTCACCCAGGTGCTCGAGGACGAGGGCGTCGCCAAGTTCATCGACTCCTGGCACGGCCTGCTGGACATGGTGACCAAGGGGCTGGAAGCCGCGCGATGACCGTCTCGGTGCACGTGACGCAGTCCGCGAGGGACGCGGTGGAGCGGGTCATGCCCGCTCTCGTCGCCGACCTCGTCGCGTCACGTGTCACCGCAGGCGACACCACGCTGTGGGGACCGGAGGCCGAAGCGGATGCCGCCGTGCGGCTCGGCTGGGTCACTCCGGTCTCCCCCTCGGACCCGCTGGTCGCCGAGATCCTCGCACTGCGGGACGAGCTGCGGGCGGGTGGCATCGACCGCGTCGTCCTGTCCGGGATGGGCGGGTCGTCGCTGGCTCCGGAGGTCATCACCGCCACCGCCGGCGTCGAGCTGACCGTGCTGGACTCGACAGCACCCGCGCAGGTGCTGGCGGCCCTGGATGCGGATCTCGCGCGCACCGTGCTCGTGGTCTCCTCGAAGTCGGGCACGACCGTCGAGACCGACTCGCATCGCCGAGCCTTCGAGGCCGCGTTCGCCGATCTCGGCCTCGACCCCGCCGCACACATCGTGGTCGTCACCGACCCGGACTCCCCGTTGGACGCCTCCGCGACCGCAGCCGGGTACCGCGTGTTCCGCGCTGATCCGAACGTGGGCGGGCGCTATTCGGCACTCACCGCCTTCGGCCTCGTGCCTGCCGGGCTGGCCGGCGCCGATATCGCCCAGCTGCTCAGCGAGGCCGAAGCGTCTCTGCTGGAGTTCGCCATCGACGACCCCGACAACCCGGCGCTGCGGCTCGCCGCCGCGATCGCCGGGACCGAGCCCCGTCGCGACAAGCTCGCGATCGTGGCCGACGGCACCCGCGTCGAGGGTCTCGGCGGCTGGATCGAGCAGCTGCTGGCGGAGTCCACCGGGAAGAACGGCACCGGCATCCTGCCCGTCGTGATGCTGCCGGTCTCGCCAGAACTCGAGTCGCGCCCTGCCGATCTGCAGGTCGTACGACTCGTGGACGACTACGCCGACGCCTTCCACCTGCGCGACCGGTACCCCGGAGACATCCTGGTCAGCGGCGACCTGGGGTCGCTGTTCCTGCTGTGGGAGCACGCCACCGCCATCGCGGGCCGTCTGCTGGGGATCAATCCCTTCGATCAGCCCGACGTCGAGTCCGCGAAGGCCGCCTCGCGCGCGCTGCTGGACACCCCGCCGCAGCCCTCCGCACCGACCTTCGTGCAGGACGGCGTCGAGGTGCGCGTCAGCGACCCCGCGCTGGCGGCATCCGGGACTCTCGCGGGCGTCCTCGACGCCCTCTGGGCGACGCTGGCCGACGACGGGTACGTGTCCATCCAGGCCTACGCGAACCGTCTGGACCTCGAGCAGCTGCCCGGCCTGCGCGAGCTGGCCGCCGCCGACTCCGGCCGGCCCACCACGTTCGGCTGGGGTCCGCGATTCCTGCACTCGACCGGCCAGTACCACAAGGGCGGTCCCGCGCAGGGCGTCTTCCTGCAGATCCTCGAGCGCACCGACGTGGATCTGGAGATCCCCGGTCGCCCCTTCACGTTCGGCCAGCTGATCCAGGCGCAGGCCGCCGGTGACGCCGCTGTCCTGGCCGCTCACGGCCGCCCCGTCGTCTCGTTCACCGTCACGGATGCCGTGGACGACGTGCTCACCCTCTTCACCGCAACACAGTGATTCTTCACACAACAGTGATTCCCAGATCTGGAGATATCCACCACCGATGACCGCATCCATCTCTCGCGGACACAACCCGCTCCGCGATCCCGATGATCGCCGCCTCAATCGCATCGCAGGCCCCAGCGCGCTGGTGATCTTCGGCGTGACCGGCGACCTGTCGCGCAAGAAGCTCATGCCCGCCGTCTACGACCTGGCCAATCGCGGTCTGCTGCCGCCCGGCTTCGCGCTGGTGGGCTTCGCCCGGCGCGACTGGGAGGACCAGGACTTCGCGCAGGTCGTGTACGACGCCGTCAAGCAGCACGCACGCACGGAGTTCCGCGAGGAGACCTGGCAGCAGCTGCTGCAGGGCATCCGGTTCGTGCAGGGCGCCTTCGACGACCCCGAGGCCTTCGCTCGCCTGCGCGAGACCGTCGAGAAGCTCGACGTCGAACGCGGCACCATGGGCAACCACGCCTATTACCTGTCGATCCCGCCGAAGATGTTCCCGGTCGTGGCGCGTCAGCTGCGCGAGTCGGGCCTGGTCGGCGAGCAGAACGAGGACCACACGCACTGGCGCCGCGTGGTGATCGAGAAGCCGTTCGGCTCCGACCTCGACACCGCCCGCGCTCTGAACAAGGCCCTGGAGGCCGCGTTCCCCGCCGACGCGATCTTCCGCATCGATCACTACCTCGGCAAGGAGACGGTGCAGAACATCCTGGCGCTGCGCTTCGCCAACGAGCTGTACGAGCCGCTGTGGAACCGCAACTACGTCGACCACGTGCAGATCACCATGGCCGAGGACATCGGCGTGGGCGGCCGCGCCGGCTACTACGACGGCATCGGCGCAGCGCGCGACGTCATCCAGAACCACCTGCTGCAGCTGCTGGCCCTGACGGCGATGGAGGAGCCGATCAGCATGTCGGCGGACCACCTGCGCGCTGAGAAGGAGAAGGTGCTGGAGGCCGTGCGCCTCCCCGCCGACCTCTCCCAGGCCACCGCGCGCGGGCAGTACGCGGGCGGCTGGCAGGGCGGCGAGCGGGTCAACGGGTTCCTCGAGGAGGACGGCATGGCGCCGGATTCCACCACCGAGACCTACGCCGCGATCAAGCTCGAGATCGCCACGCGCCGCTGGGCGGGCGTGCCGTTCTACCTGCGCACCGGCAAGCGGCTGGGACGCCGCGTGACCGAGATCGCGGTCGTGTTCAAGCGGGCCCCCGAGCACCTGTTCGGCGGAGCGCAGACCGAGCTCGGCCAGAACGCTCTGGTCATCCGCGTGCAGCCCGATGAGGGCGTGACGATCCGCTTCGGCTCCAAGGTGCCGGGCAGCGGAGCCAACGTGCGCGATGTGACGATGGACTTCGGCTACGGCCACGCCTTCACGGAGGCCAGCCCCGAGGCATATGAACGACTGATCCTGGACGTGCTGCTGGGCGACCCGCCGCTGTTCCCACGGCACGAGGAGGTGGAGCAGTCCTGGAAGATCCTCGACCCGGTGGAGAAGTACTGGGCGTCGCTGCACACGCCCCTCGAGCAGTACGCACCCGGATCCTGGGGCCCGGCATCAGCTGATGCCCTGCTGGCCCGCGACGGACGAGTCTGGAGACGCCCATGATCATCGATCTTCCCGACACCACGACCAGTCAGGTCGCCAAGCAGCTCGTGAAGGTGCGCGAGGACGGCGGCGCCGTGGCCCTCGGCCGCGTGCTCACACTGCTGATCGTCGCGCACAACGGCGTGGCCGAGCAGGCCATCGACGCCGCCAACGACGCCTCTCGCGAGCACCCGATGCGCGTGATCGTGCTGATCACCGGCGAGGGCTCCTCGCACCTGGACGCGCAGATCCGCGTGGGCGGTGACGCGGGCGCCAGCGAGGTGGTCGTGCTGCGCGCCTTCGGCGACGCCGCCAGCAACGCGGAGAGCCTGGTCACGGGGCTACTGCTGCCGGACGCGCCCGTCGTCGCCTGGTGGCCCGAAGAGGCGCCGACGGATGCCGCGCACTCGCCGCTCGGCCGCATCGCGCAGCGTCGCATCACCGACGCCGCCACCTCGCCCGACGTGCGCGACCGCCTGGCGCTCCTGGGCAAGACGCACGCCCCCGGCGACACGGACCTGGCCTGGACCCGCCTCACGCACTGGCGCGAGCAGCTGGCCGCCGTGCTGGACCAGCCGCCGTACGAGAACGTCACGGCCGTGGAGGTGCGCGGCGCCGCCGCGTCTCCATCCACCGCGCTGCTGGCCGCGTGGCTGCGCATGGCCTTGGACGTGCCTGTGAGCTGGTCGTACGAGGATCCCGAGCACTGGCAGGAGGGCATCAAGTCGGTGCGCCTCACCCGCCCGAGCGGCGACATCCTGCTGGAGCGTCCGACACCGAGCGTCGCCGTGCTGACGCAGCCCGGCCAGCCCGACCACGAGCTGCACCTGCCGCGGCGCACCCTGCGCGAGTGCCTCGCGGAGGAGCTGCGGCGCCTCGACGCCGATCTGCTGTACGGTCGGGTCATCACCGAGGGTTGGGAACGGCTCGGACCGGCAGACAAGGGAGCATGACATGGCGACGGTGCAGGGATCGATCAAGACGGTCGTCGTCGAGCCGACACCCGCGGCGCTGGCCGCGCATGTCGCCGATCGATTCCTCACCCGCGTCATCGCGCGCACCCGCAACGGACGCCTCGCCCACATCTGCCTGACCGGCGGATCGATGGGCGGCGCCGTGCTGGCCGCTGCCGCGTCCGACGAGCGCATCAGCACGATCGACTGGTCGCTGGTGCACTTCTGGTGGGGCGACGAGCGCTTCGTCGAGCGCGACGACCCCGATCGCAATTCCCTGCAGTCCCGGAAGGCGCTGCTGGACGCGCTCCCGATCCCGCCCGAGAACATCCACGAGGCCGCCGCACCGTCCGACGGCCTGTCGCTGGACGAGGCCGCCGCGGCCTACGCCGCGGAGCTGGCGCGCTTCAGCTCGTCGCACGGCGCCTGGCCGTCGTTCGCCGTGTGCTTCCTGGGTGTCGGTCCGGACGGGCACATCGCGTCGCTGTTCCCCGATCGTCCCGAGGTGACGGTGACGGATGCCGCGGCGCTGCCCGTGCGCAACTCGCCCAAGCCGCCGCCGGAGCGCATCACGCTCACCCGGCCCGTGCTGAACTCCGCCAAGCGTGTCTGGCTCGTCCTGACAGGTGCGGAGAAGGCGTCCGCGCTGGGCCTGGCACTGGCCGGCGCCAGCTATGCGAGCGTGCCCGCAGCCGGGGCGAAGGGTCGCCGTCGCACGGTGTTCTTCGTCGACGAGGCCGCGGCCGCCGAAGTGGCGCCCGAACTCATCGACCGCGACTACTGAGCCGGTCGAACTCAATCCTGGGTCGCTGAGCCTGTCGAAGCGTCGTCCGGCCCCCCGACATCCGACCCTCCGGCATCCGCTCGTCCGGGTTCACCGGCATCCGCGCCACGACTTCCCCGCACGATGCCGAGCTCCTGGCTCTCGCTGAGCACCTGCGGATGGTACTTCGCGAGGCCGAAGACGCCGAACACGGCGACCGCCCCGGCCACGACGAACAGGATGACGACGGCAAGCGGAGCCTCGGACGCCTCGCCGAGGATCAGCGCGCCGATGATGACGGCGACGATCGGATCGATGACGGTGAGGCCGGCGATCACGAGGTCCGGCGGCCCGGAGCTGTACGCGGTCTGCACGAAGTAGGCGCCGACGGCGGCAGCGGCGATGAGGGCGATCACGCACACGACGGTGAGCCAGTCGAAGTCGCCGGCCTGGATGCGGCTGATGACGGCCTTCGCGAGTGTGGCCACGAAGCCGTACAGGATGCCGGCGCCGGTGACGTAGAACAGCGCGCGCATGCGGTGGCGCAGGATCAGCCAGCAGGCGCCCAGCACGATGATCACGACCAGCAGGATCGCGAGGATCGTGAACAGGTCGGTGTCGCCGATCGGACGCTCCACGGCGTAGAACGCCGCCAGGCCCACGAACAGGAAGATGCCGCCCAGGCAGCTGGCGATGGCGATGAGGGATCGCCGGGTGGGCGTGTGCCCGGAGACCCGCGCGTTCAGCAGCGTGGTCACCACGAGCGCCACCGCCCCGAGCGGCTGCACGACGATGAGCGGTGCGATGGACATGGCGCTGAGCTGGCAGATCACGGCCATGCCCAGCATGAGCGTGCCGATGAGCCAGGACGGCCGCGTCAGCAGGCCCTTGATCTGCGCGGCACTCAGGCCCTCGTTGCCCTCGGTGCCGCTGATGCGCTCGACCTTCTCCACGCCGCGGTGCTGGTACTGCGCGCCCAGCGACATGAAGACGGCTCCGGCCAGTGCCAGCGGGATGCCCAGCAGCAGGGCCGGGTTCTGGAACACGCCGATCAGCTGATCGCTCATCCCCGCTGCGAACTCCGCCCCATGATGCACCGTCCCACCCTATCCGGCAGAGGGCGCCCAGTAGGGTTGTGACGTGGCTGTTCTTCCGATCCGCATCATGGGCGATCCCGTGCTGCACTCCCCCGCGTCCGAGGTCGATGAGATCACCGACGAGATCCGCACGCTCGTCGCCGACATGTACGAGACGATGGATGCCGCGCCGGGGGTCGGGCTCGCCGCACCCCAGGTGGGCGTGCCGCTGCGCATCTACGTGTACACCTACGTCGACGACGACGATCAGCCGTGGCGGGGCGAGATCATCAACCCGGTGCTGTGGATGACGCCCCCTGAGCCCGGGCGTCCCGACCCCGACGAGGAGTCCGAGGGATGCCTGTCCTTCCCCGGCGAGCGGTTCCCGCTGCGCCGGTCCGACCGAGTGATGGTCACCGGCATCGACCTTCAGGGCGACCGTGTGCACATCGAGGTGGACGGCTGGCGCGCGCGCATCATGCAGCACGAGTTCGACCATCTCGACGGCATCCTGTACGTCGACCGGCTGGGCGACGGTGACGGGAGGACCGTGCAGAAGATCGCGCGCAAGCGCGGCTGGAGCCGGGGCGGCGCGAGCTGGATGCCCGGCGTCGACGATCTGGAGGGTTGAGATGAGCATCCGCATCGGAATCGTCGGATACGGGAACCTCGGTCGCGGCGTCGAGCGCGCGATCGCGCTGAACCCCGATCTGAGCCTGGCAGGCGTGTTCACGCGCCGCGACCCGGCATCCGTGACTCCCCTCTCCGCGTCGACGAGGGTGCGGCGCCTCGACGACCTCACCGGCCTGCGCGACGACATAGACGTGCTGGTCCTGTGCGGCGGATCCAAGACCGACCTGCCCGTGCAGAGCCCCGCGTTGGCCGCATCCTTCAGCATCGTGGACAGCTTCGACACGCACCCGCGCATCCCCGAGCACTTCGCCGCGGTGGATGCTGCAGCCAGGACCGCGGGGACGACCGCCATCATCTCCACCGGATGGGACCCGGGCCTGTTCTCGCTGCAGCGCCTCTACGACGAGGCGATCCTGCCGCAGGGCGCCACGTACACCTTCTGGGGCCGCGGGCTCAGCCAGGGGCACTCGGATGCCATTCGGCGGGTTCCCGGCGTCGCCGGCGGTGTGCAGTACACGATCCCCTCCGAGGATGCGATCGCGCGCGTGCGCGCCGGCGAGCGGCCGGAGCTGACCACTCGCGACAAGCACACCAGGGAGTGCTTCGTCGTGCTCGAGGATGGTGCCGACGCGGATGCCGTGCGCGCAGCCATCGTGACGATGCCGGACTACTTCGAGCCCTACGACACGACCGTGCACTTCATCACGGCCGAGGAGCTGGCCCGCGACCACGCCGGCGCCCCGCACGGCGGGTTCGTGATCCGCAGCGGCACGACTTCGGCCGGCACCGACCAGACCGTGGAGTTCCGTCTGGCGCTGGACTCGAACCCCGAGTTCACCGCCAGCGTGCTGGTGGCCTACGCCCGCGCCGCGGCACGCCTGGCGGCAGCCGGCGATCACGGCGCGAAGACGCCGTTCGACATCGTCCCGGCGCTGCTCTCCCCCAAGTCCGGCGAGCAGCTGCGCGCCGAGCTCCTCTGAGTCGGGGCGCGAGTCCCACGACGACGAAGCCCCGTCACATGGACGGGGCTTCGAGGGGGTTGGCTCCCCGGCTTGGACTCGAACCAAGAACCTGCCGAACCTAGGTTAGGCGTCTGATGACTCTTCGAAAATTCCTCTGATCCGGTGAATCGTCCCAGGTTCTGTGCCGCTTCTATGCGGGGAGCGGCTCTGGTGTGAGTGCCGCGTAGTAGGCAGCCTCGTATTCGTCGGGGCTGACCATTCCGAGGCTACCGTGGAGGCGGCGGTGGTTGTACCAGTTGACCCATCCGGCGGTCGCGAACTCGACGTCCGCGATCGTCTTGTACGGGCCGTCGTGGAACACGGTGGTGCGGACGCATTCGGCCTTGTAGACGCCGTTGATCGTCTCCATCAGGGCGTTATCGTATGCGTCGCCGACGGAGCCGATTGAGGGCGCGATCTGCTCGAGCGCGAGGTGCTCGGTCAGCACGATTGACGTGTACTGGCTTCCCGCATCCGAGTGATGGATGAGCTGGCGCGGGCCGACGGCGTGGCCTTGCCGGTCGCGTTCCCACAGCGCCATCCGCAGCGGGATCATCACCAGGTCGACGTGCTTGCTGGTCTGCGCGTGCCAGGCCACGATCCTCTGGGAGAACACGTCGAGGATGAACGCGACATACACCCACCCCGCCCACGTCCGCACGTAGGTGAAATCGGTCACCCAGGTATGATCCGGGCGCGGTGCGGTGAAGTCCCGATTCAGCAGGTCCCCGGCACGGACCCCGTCCTTGGCCGGGATCGTGGTGCGAATCGCCTTGGCCCGCGTGATCCCGGCGAGGCCGAGGGCCCGCATCGCCCGGTCCACGGCCCCGCGCGAGGCGTCGGTGATGGCGGTGCGGCGGATCAGCGCGGTCATCTTCTTGCGCCCGTACAGACCCTCCGGGCTCATCCTGCGGCGCGTGGTCCCATCGGGGAGGACCTCGACCACCAGGCGGCGTCACGGACGGCGCCTTCGACGAGTGCGTCAGTCACGGTTCGGGCGGACACGCGGCCCGCCCGCCAGGCCCGGTAGGTGCGTGCCGCGATCTTCACGCCCTGCTCACGCAGGACCCGCACGATCGACGCGACGGCGAAGCCCGCCGAGCGCGCAGCTGATCGATGAAGCCCATGATCAACGGTTGCGGGGGTCGAACTCCCCCACGAAGAAAGCCGTCGCCGCTTTCAGGATCGCGACGTTCTCACGCAACTCCCGATTCTCGGCCTTGAGCCGGCGGATCTCCGCATGCTCTTCACTGGTCTGCCCGACACGCTCCCCGGCATCAATCTCGGCTTGGATCACCCACCGGCGCAGCGACTCCGCACCCACGCCTTCCTGACGGGCGACGGCCGCGATGGCCTTCGCGTTCGAGGGATACTCGGCCCGGTGCTTGAGCACGAGCCGCACGGCACGCTCCCGAACCTGGGAATCAATCTTCTTCGGCATGATGACATCCAATCAACTCAAAAGGATGCGGCACCAAACCTGGGACGGTTCAGTATCCGTCCTGCAAGTCTCCGCAGGGTGAGTCCACGACGGTCGTGCGTCTTCGCAAAATATTGAGTATATGTGATCACAGTGGCGGTGTCTGTAGGTAGAAAAGGGGACAGCGAAACGGGTCGGTGACCGGCTAGTGTGCAAATGAAATTCGTTGAAGAGCCGACGCGGAGCATCGGTGAGAGGGAGTTGGAATGGCACGTACCGTGCACGCGATTGGACTTGCGGCAACTGTAGTTCTCAGTATCGGAATCCTCAGCGGATGTTCGCCCACCATGGATTCCAGCCCGAGCCCATCGAGTGCAACACCCACGCAGACTGCGCCAACGCCGTCTACAGACGACCCGTCGCCGTCAGTTCTTCAGGACCCTCTCGAAGCACTCGACGATCCGAAGTCGGTGGACTATCTGGCCGATCATGGTGAGCCGCTGATTCACGAGACCGGATCGGGGCCCGCCAACTTTGATATTGCCCTCTCGGCTGGTACGCGGTCGATTTCCTTCTACGTGTCCTGTGCGCCCGAAGCGGACTTCCGCGTGGATGCGCTTGACAACTTCTACGCCGGCACCTGCGGCCCGCGTTTCCGAAGCGTCGGTGAGATTCCTGTGCCTCAGGGCACGTCACGTGCGAGCGTCCGCCTTGGCTTGCCAGACGGCGTTGAGTACTTTGTGGTGGCTTTCCCTAACAACTAGGGGGGGGATTGGAAGGAATGATTGAGATGAAGAACAGTGTCAAGGCTGCAACAGTGGCGCTCGTGGCGATCTTCGCACTCGGGCTTGGCGTCGCGCCCGCGAGCGCGAGCGAGGCAGGTCCATTGAGCCTGTGTTCGGGGAGCAATCAGAAGAACACGGCGAACAACAAGTCGATCACGTTCACCCGCGCGTCGGGGGCTAATTCCTCGGTCACCGGAGGGCCAGGTGTGACGCTGACGATCAGCAAGTCGACAACATTCTCCGTGTCGGGGAGTATCACAGGCTCCTCTAGCGTTAGCGCCTCAGTAGTCGTGGCCACAGTGCAGGCACAAGTCGGTGCAACCATCGGCGCAAGCTACTCGGGAACGTCATCCAGTTCAGGGGCTTGGACGGTGCCATCCACCTACCAGATTGGACGGCTCGAGATCGGCAGCAATAAATATGCCGGAACGGTGACGCACTACGTGGAGAACAGCAACTGCGTGTGGGTTCAGTCCGGAACATCCGCCGCGTATGACGCGCCTGCGAAGGAATGGCATTTCAAGACCTCTAAGGTCGCGTAACCACGGAATGAGTGACTCGAGGGTGCAGCCAACCGCAGCTGCACCCTCGAGTGTTTTTGTGAGCTAGGGCACGTCTTCCAATGCCTGCTCCAGGCGATGATGACGGCGTTTCGCGGAACGCGTTGTTCACCGCCCACGGGGATGACCCGGAGTGCGGGCATTGTCTGCCAGCCATGGTTCATCGGTCCGCCACAATCATGGATGGTAGTGATGGACGCGGGCACAGCCCCGCCAGTCCCCGGATCTGCGCACCCGTGAAATTGGCGCCCCGCCACCTCATCCTGCGGTTTCGTGCTGAACCGCGCGTCGACGTCTGCCAACCAGATGGCGGCGAGCTGCTCGACGGTGGAGACCTTGGTGAGTGCGACGAAGATGCCGGCCCATACCTCGCTGGCCATCGTGCGTATCTGCTCTTCGGCAGCCTCGGCGGTCGGGCCCCACGCTTCGAGGTCGTGGGGATCGCCCTTGCCGTCGCGGACGCGGACGCGGACGCGAGCGCGGTAGGCCCCGCCGACGAGTCGGACGTTGACGCTGCCGAGCTCCCCGGACGCTTACGAGGCCTGGGCACTGTCAGCCAGCTGGTCGAAGACGTACTTGCGGATGGTGCCGGCTGTCCAGCGCAGGTGCTTGCCGACCTTCACTGCCGGCGGCCCGACCCTGTTGAATCGCCATGCTTCGACCGTGCGCGGGCTCACGCCGAAGTAGTCGGCGATCTGCTCCTTGGTCAGCAGCGTGGGGAGTTCGATCACGTCAGCGACGGACGCGACCTTCTTCTTGCTGTCCTTCTTCTTTCCCATGGTGACTCTATGCGCAGTGCCACCACGAGGCTTGACGCGCTGCTCCTTACCAACGCGTACTCCTTTGCACACTGATGTGCGATTTTGGCCCCTCAGAGGGGTGAGTTGGGGGTTTATAGGGGGTGAACCCCGAATCCCGAGTGCTGCCCGACATGTGAAAAGGCGCCCCCTCCCTGTGTTTTCTAGGGAGGAGGCGCCTTGTGTGGCTCCCCGGCTTGGACTCGAACCAAGAACCTGCCGGTTAACAGCCGGCTGCTCTGCCAATTGAGCTACCGAGGATCATGTCCCCCGCTCCGCGGGCAACTCCTCAAGCTTAGCAAACTCGACGGGCGCTCCCGAACACGGCCCACCGCCCGGGCGTGGCGCGCTCAGCGTGCGGCATCCGCCTCGGAATTGGGCGACCACAGCAGGTCGCGGCCGACGCCGCGCGCGACCACGTGACCGCCGCGCAGGATCAGGGTGTCGGCGTCGAGCTCGCGGATGAATGCCGCATCATTGGTGACCAGCAGCGCGGCCATGGACTGCTCCGACCGGCGGCGGGTGATCGCGTCGAAGACCACCGGACGCACCTCGAGGTCGAGATTGGCGAGAGGCTCGTCGGCGATGAGCACCCGCGGCTCCAGCATGAACGCCCGCGCGATGGCCACACGCTGGCGCATGCCCGCGCTCAATTCGTAGGGGAATCTGTCTGCCGCGCCGATCGGCAGGTGGAGTTCGTCCAGCAGTGAGGCGACCCGCACGGCCAGGTTCTTGGCATTGACCTTCTTCGACCGCGCGACGACGGGTTCGGCGATCACCTCGCCGACGGTGAGGCGCGGAGGGAGGTTCGCCCCCGCCGCCTGCGGGATGTAGCCGCTGAGCGCGGTCAGGATCCTCCTGCGCCGGCCCGGTCGGCGCACGTCGACGCCGCAGATCTGGGCGCGCCCGCCGGCGACCTTCAGAGACGAGTCCGCGAAGCCGGCCAGCGCCGTGACGAGGCTGGATTTGCCCGAGCCCGTGGCGCCGCCCACGCACATCAGCTCGCCGGGGCGCAGCGTGAACGTGACGCCGTCCACGGCCCTGGTCACACCGCCGTGCCCGATCCTGTCGATGACGAGGTCGGAGCATTCGATGGCGACATCGCTGGCGGCAGGCATGCTTCCATCCTGCCCTGCCCTGCACGTCAGCGCGTCACGACTCGAGGAATCGCTGCCGTTCCAGGTCGAGATCCCGCAGGCGCATGCGCAGCGCGCGCCCGCCGTCGGAGTCCGCCGGCACGCGCTGCACGGCACCCAGCAGCTCGTTCTTCTCGTGATCGATCGAGCGCAGGATCAGGCCACGGCAGAGGTCGGTCGCGGAGACCACCGCGCGCTCCTCGTCCTTCGCCGGGAACGGCATCATCAGCAATTCGCCGGCCAGGCTCCGGTACGGCTCGCGCACGGCATCCGCGGCGGCTGCCGCCCAGCCGACCTTCGTGCGGTCGACGACCGCCGCAATGGACTCGCGCACCGCATCCAGCCCCGGATGCCGGAACTGCTGCGACACGGCCCGATCCAGCAGCGGCTGGTCGATGCGGTGCCCGTACTGCAGCGCGCCCATCAGCGCGTCGCGCTCGAGGGCGACATCCGCCGTGCGGGGCAGATCGGCGAGCCGCACCCGGGTCACGGGCGCGCCTCCCCCGGCATCCGCCGTCGGACGGGTCTCGCGATGATGCTCGGGAGCGGATGCCGCACCCCGGGCCGCGCGCATCACCTCGTGGTGCACGGCCGTCGGGTCCATGCCCAGGCGGCGCGCGAGCACGCGCTCGTAGCCGGGACGCAGCAGCTCGTCGCGGATGACGGCCACGATCGGCGCGGCGGCGCGCAGCGCGCCGACCTGCCCCTCGACCGTCGCCAGGTCGTAGCCTGCGAGCTTGCGATCGATGACGAACTCGAACATGGGCACCTTGGCGTCCATGAGGCCGCGCACGGCGGCATCCCCCCGCTGCAGGCGCAGGTCGCAGGGGTCGAGGTTGTCGGGCGCGACGGCGACGAAGGTCTGCGCGGTGAAGCGCGAGTCCTCCGAGAACGCGCGCAGTGCGGCCTTCTGGCCCGGCTCGTCGCCGTCGAAGGTGAACACCACCTCGCCCGCCGCGGAGTCATCGCCCATCACGCGGCGCAGCACCTTGATGTGCTCGGCGCCGAACGCCGTGCCGCAGGTGGCGATGGCGGTGGTGACGCCCGCCAGATGGCAGGCCATCACGTCGGTGTAGCCCTCGACCACGACCACCCGTCGCGGATCTCCGCGGGCGATGTCGCGTTTGGCGAGGTCGAGCCCGTAGAGCACCTGCGTCTTCTTGTACAGCGGCGTCTCGGGGGTGTTGAGGTACTTCGGACCCTTGTCGTCGTCGTACAGCCGCCGGGCGCCGAAGCCGATGGTCTGCCCCGTGACGTCGCGGATGGGCCAGATGACCCGGCCGCGGAAGCGGTCGTACACCCCGCGCTGGCCTGCCGAGACGAGCCCGGCGTTGGTCAGCTCCTCGCGAGTGAAGCCCTGCGCGGTGAGCGCCTTCGTCAGGTTCTCCCAGCCCTTGGGCGCGTACCCGACACCGAAGTGCGCAGCGGCACCCGCATCGAAACCGCGCTCGCCGAGGAACTTGCGGGCGCTCTCTGCCTCGGGACTCAGCAGTTGGCCGCGGAAGTACTCCGCCGCGGCGGTGTTGGCCGCGTACAGCCGGCTGCGGCCGCTGGTCTCCGGCGCGGCACCACCGTCCTCGTAGTGCAGCGCGAAGCCGATCCGTCCTGCGAGCCGTTCGACGGCCTCGGTGAAGCTGACGTGATCCATCTCGCGCAGGAACGAGTACACGTCGCCGGACGCGCCGCATCCGAAGCAGTGGTAGAAGCCCACCTGCGGGCGCACGTGGAAGCTGGGGCTCTTCTCGTCGTGGAACGGGCAGAGCCCCTTCATCGACCCGACGCCGGCCGACTTCAGCGCCACGCGCTCGCCGACGATGTCGGCGATGTTGGTGCGCGACTTCACCTCTTCGACGTCGGCCTGCAGGATGCGGGGCATCAGACGGCGCCTTCGACGACCACCCGCGGTGCGGGGCGGTGGCGCACTCCGGTGCGGGCGCTGCGCGGGCTCCAGATGCCCACCTCGGCGGGGTCGATCTCGCCCACCAGCCGGTTGTGCCAGTCGACGGCGGTCTGATCGGTGAGGCTCGCGACCTGGTCGACGACCACGCGAGCGCGCTCGGCGTCGGTGCCGGCGTCGAGGAAGTCGGCAGTGAATGCGGGCTCCAGCACGTCGGCACCGGCCGACCACAGCGCATCCGTCGACCACAGCGCGTCAGCCAGGCGCGTCAGCACCTTGCGCTGCTCCTTGTACACGCCCTTGCGGGCGTCGATGGTGACGATGGCCTGGCCCATGATGCCCTTGAGCACCGCGATCTCGGTCTCCACGACTCGCGGCACGACCACATGGCCGGCGTAGCGGGCGAGCTGCGGACCGGGGTGGGCCTCGCGCGTGGCGGCGACGGATGCCCGGGCGAAGCGACCGATCAGGTCGCTGGTGAGGTTCTTCAGGCGCGCCAGGTCGCGGCGGGAACGGTCGAACGTCTTCAGCCACATCGGCTGACGGGTCAGCCGGTACAGCGCGTCGGCGAGCTCCTCGCGGGTGTAGTCGTAGCCGACCCACTGCTGGATGCGCCCCACCAGCGGGTAGTGCTCGATCGGGTCGGAGAGCTGGGCCACGTCGAGGTAGCCGTTGACGATGGCGTCCTCGAAATCGTGCACGGAGTAGCCGATGTCGTCGGAGAGATCCATGATCTCCGCCTCGATGCACCGCAGCCGCCCGGGTGCGCCCTCGCGCATCCAACGGAACACCGGCTCGTCCTCGGGGTACACGCCGAACTTCAGTCGGCCGCCCGGGTCGGGCAACGGGTTGTCGACTGTCCACGGGTACTTGCAGGTCGCATCCAGGCTCGCACGGGTGAGGTTCAGGCCCACGGAATGGCCGTCTTCGTCGAGCACCTTCGCCTCGAGGCGGGTGAGGATGCGCAGCGACTGCGCATTGCCCTCGAAGCCGCCGATGTCGGATGCCCAGTCGTTGAGCGCGCGCTCGCCGTTGTGGCCGAACGGCGGATGCCCGAGGTCGTGGCTCAGGCAGGCCGTGTCCACCACGTCCTCCGAGACGCCGAGGGCCGTGGCCAGCTCGCGTCCGACCTGCGCGACCTCGAGCGAGTGCGTGAGGCGGTTGCGGGCGAAGTCGGCGGTGGATGCCGGGCTCAGCACCTGCGTCTTGGCCGCCAGCCGCCGCAGGGCGGCGGAGTGCAGCACGCGCGCGCGGTCGCGGGAGAAGTCGTTGCGCTCGGAGCGGTGGGTCTCGGAGATGAAGCGCTCGGAATCGCGAGCGTCGTAGCCCGGATCAGCCGCCACTGTTCTCCACCTCCGCCTCGCGCATCATGTCGCCGTCGCCGACACCGATCTCACGGGAGTCCAGCCAGCCCTCCGGCAGCACCGTGCGCTTGGGCGTGCCCGCCCGCCCGCGCTGGCCCTCCGCCCCCGCACCGGGGTACGGCGCGTCGCCGAGCGTGCCGAGCAGGTCGTCGATCTCGGCCAGCGAGGAAGCCCGAGCCAGGGCGCCGCGCAGCTCGCCCCCGACGGGGTATCCCTTGAAGTACCAGGCCACGTGCTTGCGCACGTCCTTGCATCCGCGGTCCTCGTCCTCGAAGAACTCCACCAGCAGCTCGGCGTGGCGCCGGAACGCGTTCGCCACGAACTGCAGCGTGGCGTCGACCTCGGGTCGGGGCGCCAGTCCAGGGGCGAGTGCGTCGGAGAGCTCGCCGAACAGCCACGGCCGGCCCAGGCATCCGCGACCCACCACGACGCCGTCGCAGCCGGTCTCGGCCATCATCCGCACGGCATCGTCGGCCGACCAGATGTCGCCGTTGCCGAGCACGGGGATGCTGGTGACCGCCTGCTTGAGCTCGCCGATGGCGCTCCAGTCGGAGTGCCCGGAGTAGTACTCGGATGCCGTGCGCGCATGCAGCGCGACGGCCGCGGCCCCGGCATCCTCCGCCGCCCTGCCCGCGTCGAGGAAGGTGAGGTGGTCCTTGTTGATGCCCTTGCGCATCTTGACCGTCAGCGGCACGTCTCCCGCGGCCTTCACTGCTCGGGAGACGATGTCGGCGAACAGCGAGGTCTTCCACGGCAGCGCGGCGCCGCCGCCCTTGCGGGTCACCTTGGGCACCGGGCATCCGAAGTTCAGATCGATGTGATCGGCCTTGTCCTCGGCGACGATGATGCGCACGGCCTCGGAGATGGTCACGGGGTCGACGCCGTAGAGCTGGATGGAGCGGATGTCCTCGCTGGGGTGGTGCTGGATGAGCCGCATGGTGATGGCGTTGCGCTCCACGAGGGCGCGGGACGTGATCATCTCGCTGACGTACAGCCCCGCGCCGTACTCCCGGCACAGTCGGCGGAACGCCGTGTTGGTGATGCCCGCCATGGGCGCGAGGACGACGGGGATGTCGAGATCGATGGGACCGATGCGCAGGGCGGGCGCGGTCTGGGCGGGCGGGCTGGTGGGAGTGGCGAGAGTCATGACCCGTCCATTCTCCCAGACTGCGGCCCCTCCCGGGCTCAGTGGAATTAGGCTGTGGATATGACTGATCAGGCGCTCAGGAAGATCCCCTTCACCGACGCGACGGGCGCGCAGAAGACGCTCGACGACTACGGCTCCGACGTGATGCTCGTCGTGAATGTGGCATCGCGTTGCGGCAACACCCCTCAGTACGAGCAGCTCGAGCAGCTGCAGAGGGAGTACGGCGACCGCGGGTTCTCGGTGATCGGCTTCCCGTGCAATCAGTTCATGGGCCAGGAACCGGGATCGATGGAGCAGATCCTGGAGTTCTGCTCCACCACCTACGGCGTCACCTTCCCCATCAACGAGAAGATCAAGGTCAACGGCCGCAATGCGCATGACCTGTACAAAGCACTCAAGGAGACCACGGATGCCGATGGCAAGGCCGGCCGGGTGGAGTGGAACTTCGAGAAGTTCCTGGTGCGCGCGGACGGCTCCGTGCAGCGGTTCCGCCCGAAGCAGAAGCCGGACTCCCCTGAGGTCGTCGCGGCGATCGAGGATGCCCTCGCCCGCTGAGCGCCAGCGGGTCGGGATCACTCAGCCGACCAGGATCACTCTGCCGTGACGGCGTTCTTCTGCGACCAGACGTCGCGGATGACGTTCTCGAACGCCGCGGGCGGCTGGGCGCCGCTCACGCCGTACTGACCGTCGATCACGAAGAACGGCACGCCGTTGATGCCGTAGGCGCGGGCCTGCTCCTGATCGGCGCGGACGGCGGGCAGGTACTCGGCCGACTCCAGCGCGGAGCGGGCCTCGCCGGCATCCAGCCCCACTTCTTCAGCGAGGGCGACGAGGTCGTCGACGCGACCCACGTGCTTGCCCTCGGTGAAGTACGCGGCCATCAGCCGCTCCTCCATCTCGTGCTGCAGGCCCTTGGCCTTGGCGAAGTGCAGCAGCTCGTGCGCCTTGACGGTGTTGGTGTGCTGCAGCAGGTCGAAGCGGTACTGCAGTCCGGCTCCCGCGGCCACATTGGTGACGTGCGAGAGCATCTGCTCGACCTGCTCACGGGCCATGCCCTTGTGGCCGGCGAGGAAGTCCAGCTCGTCGCCGTCGAAATCGACGGGCGTATCGGGAGAGAGCTCGAAGGAGTGGAACGTGATGTTCACCTGCGGGGCGTCCTCGTCGTCCGCCGTGGCTGCCAGCCCGGTCTCGAGGTTGCGCTTGCCGATGTAGCACCACGGGCACGCGATGTCGGACCAGATGTCGATGGAGATGGGTTCGCTCACGCTTGACGCAACAGGCGCGACGGCCGGAGTATTCCGTCCCGGTAATGTTCTCTCGTGCTCTCCGCCGACGATCCGCTGCCCTTCGCGCCGTCGCGAGTGCTGGTGGCGGGCGTGTACCGCGAGGCCGCGGGGTGGCTGCGGCAGTGGGGCACGCGCTGAATCCAGGGAGTCTGCATTCGGGATCCCTGCCCCCCCCTGTCGAAGAGTCAATGCACGACATCCGGATCTTTTGCCGAGACTCTTCCATTTCTCGAAGATTTGTTCTATACTGGATTCATGTCCACTACCGCGCAGCACCGCCTCGTTCGAGAGGCCGAGGTGCTTGCGGAGTGGGTGCAGACGCGGCGTGAGATCGCCCGGTTGGAGGCGCGAGCGTCGTCGCTTCTTGCCGACCGGCTCGAGCTGATGGACGCGTCGGTGTCGGAGTCGCCGATGCACCGCAACGCGATCGAGCGGTCCATGGTGGCGGAGTTCACGGCGGCGGGGCGGATGGCGAAAGGCTCGGTGGAGCACGCGTTCGCCGACGCGCAGGCGCTGCGGCACTGCTTCCGGGCCGTTCAGGAATCGTTCGAGGCGGGCCGCATCACGCCCGCGCATGCGCGGCACATCATCGATGCAGCGTCCCCCGTTCAGGAAGCGATCGACGCCGGAGAGATCGAACCGCACCTGCTGGGGCTCTACGAGGCGGCGGCTCTCGAGTTCGCCGAATCCGAAGCGCCGGCCCGCACCCGCGCGCACGTGCGGGAACTCGCCGCAGTCCTCGCACCCAGAACGGTGACCGAGCGGCATCAGGATGCCGTGGCGGAGCAGTATGTCAAGATCCACGTGGTCACCGACGAGCTGTCGCTGCTGCAGGCCCTGCTGCCCACGCATCGGGCCGAGGCCATCATGGACCGTCTCACGACCATGGCACGGCATCAGAAGCAGCACGGCGAGGACCGGCACCCCACACTCCCGGTGGACGAGGACTTCCTGGCGGAGGTGGACCGGTCCGTGGAGATCATCACCGCCGATGGTGACGTCTTCACCGTCGACCCCTTCACCGAACCTGTCGCCGGCGATCAGCCTGACCCCGCCGAGACGCCCCAGGCGCTGGATGCATGGGACGATCTCGTCGCCCGAGCCCTCGCGGCAGGACCTGAGGTCATCCAGATCCCCGACGACGCCCGCGGCACCGACCAGATTCGCGCCGAGCTGCTCACCGACCTGCTCCTGACCACCGATCCTTCCTCGGTCTTCGGCGACGGGCTCGACCAGGTCGCCGCGCACATCAACGTCACCATCGACGCGACCACCCTCGCCGGCCTGAACGATAGGCCCGCACAGCTCGACCGGGAAGGCACCCTCCATCCAGACACCGCCCGTGCCCTCGCGGGCATCGCGACCGTCTGGAACCGCCTGTGGGTCGACCCCGACGGGTTCGTCACCCGCACCGACACCTACCGGCCCACAGCCGGCATGACCCGCTACCTCCAAGCCCGCGATCAGCACTGCCGCTTCCCTGGATGCCGGATGCCCGTCCACCGCACGCAGACCGACCACACCCACGACTGGGCCAAAGGCGGCACGACGTCGCTCGACAACCTCGCGCATCTGTGCCTGACGCACCATGCGCTCAAGCACCCCGACATCCCCGACGAATACCGGTGGACCGCACGCCAGAACCCCGACTGGACCATCACCTGGACCAGCCCTCACGGAGACGAGCATGTCGACCGACCACCCGCGCGCGTCATGTTCACACCATCCGGCGCCGATCCCGCACTGTCGATCTGGGACACACCCACCGGCAGGAACGACAGCCCCTTCTGAGGCTCGCGGGATCAGTGCGTCCGAAATCGTGCTTGTGGATAACTTCTGCGGAGAGTCCGGAAGTCGGGTTAGCGTGGCCGGGTGACTTCCGCTGCCATCTCCGTCCGTGCGCTCGGCGCGCTGTCCGCCGGACTGCTCGCCCTCGGGATGCTGGCCGCGTGCACGCCAGAGCCGAAGCCGGCTCCCACGCCGACGAAGACGGCGCTGTTCTCCTCGGACGCTGAGGCATTCAAGGCTGCGGAGGAGACATATCGGGCGTACACGGATGCACTGAACAACGTCGACACGAGCGACCCGAAGACATGGGAGCCGGCAACCCGGTGGACGGTAGGAAGAGCATCCTCAGCGCTGAAGAAGTCGCTCAGTGAACTACAGGCCGAGGAGGTTCAGCTCACAGGAAACACAGTGATCATCACCGCGGCGCCCATTAAAGCCGATCTGGAGACGGGCAAGGTCTCCGTGCATATATGTGCTGATGTCTCCCAGACCGACGTCATTGATTCGACTGGCAACTCATTGGTACCCAGCGACCGATCTCCTGTACAGTCCGTTCGCGCAGAATTTGTCGAGGCAGACTCTGAGACGGGCCTGCGTCTTGCTAGCACGACTGCAGAGAGCACGTTGCAATGCTCTCACTGATCATGGTCTTCCTTCTGAGCGGCGGGACACCTCCGCCCGCACCCGAATGCCCAGTGCTCACGATGTCTTGCGCGAGCAACGTCAACGGTCCAGCTGTTGATGTTTCTGGCGCCCAGAAGCACGGCGACCGTACCGAAAAGCAACCCCGACATTCCGCGGAGAAGCCCAAGAATCCTGGCACCGGCACCGCCCCGGTCGTCGACGTGCATGCGCCCGCGCGTGACACGCGCACCCGCACCGAGAAGTTCACGGACTGCAACACGATCTGGAACCTCATGCAACGCTGCGTCCCCGCACCGGAGAAGCCCGCCGACACAGCCGACCCCGCACCCGAAGACCCCCGCGCCACCCAGCCGATCACCATCACCGACCTCGCCAGCTTCGCCCCCGCCCCGGCGACCATCACCGGGGAGCCCGACAACCTCGGCGTCGCGGGCCTGCCCACCAACTTCACCACCGACGCCACCGCGCACACCAGGACCGGGGAACTGTTCGGCTACCCCATCACCGTCCGCTTCACCCCGGCATCCTTCACCTTCCACTACGGCGACGACACCACCAAGGCCACCACCACTCCCGGCACCACCTGGAACCAGCTCCACCTGCCCCAGTTCACCCCCACCGACACCAGCCACGTCTACCGTGACCGCGGCACCTACACGGCATCCGCCGACACCGTCTACACCGCCGAGATCGACCTCGGCACCGGCTGGTTCCCCATCACCGGAACCCTCACCATCCCCGGCCCCGCCCAGGACATCCGCATCTACGAAGCCCACACCGCCCTCGTCGCCCACACCTGCAACGAAGACCCCACCGCCGCCGGCTGCTGAGCACCGTCACGAGCCTCTCGGACACGGCCGACGGGTGCCTGCGCGACAGGCGCTCCCGCTTAGACGGCGGATGTGTCGGGAGAGTCCACCGCCCCGCCGAAGCGACGGTCCCGCGACAGATAGATGCCGATCGCCCGCCACAGCTCCTCGCGCGAGAAGTCCGGCCACAGTGTGTCCAGGAACACCATCTCGGCATAGGCCGACTGCCACAGCAGGAAATTCGAGGTGCGCTGCTCCCCCGAGCTGCGCAGGAACAGATCCACATCCGGCATGTCCTGCACGTAAAGATGCTTGCGGATCTGCTTCTCGGTGATCGCGCTCGGCTTCAGCCGGCCGGCCTTCACCTCGGCGGCCAGCTCCCGCATGGCGTCCACCAGCTCGACGCGCCCGCCGTAGTTGACGCACATCGTCAGCGTCAGCACGTCGTTGCCTCGGGTCAGCTGCTCGGCGAACTGCAGCTCCTTGATCACCGATCCCCACAGCCGCGGCTTGCGCCCAGCCCACCGCACCCGCACGCCCCATTCGTTGAGCTGGTCGCGTCGGCGGTGCAGCACGTCGCGGTTGTAGCCCATCAGGAACCGCACCTCTTCGGGCGAGCGGGCCCAGTTCTCCGTCGAGAACGCGTACACCGACAGGTGCTTGACTCCCGCTTGGATGGCGCCGGCGACGACATCCAGCAGCACCTCCTCGCCGGCCTTGTGCCCCTCGATGCGGCTGAGCCCTCGTCGGTTCGCCCAGCGGCCGTTGCCGTCCATCACGATCGCGACATGGTTCGGCACGGCGGGGAAAGCCGGCGGCTGGATGCCCGTCCAGTCCAGCGGACGGAACGGCACCGCATCCTTGTGCGTGTACGGCTTCGGGGTCACCGGACTCCAATTCTCGGGGTGCTGGTCACATGCTCCAGAGAGCGGATGCCGCGCTCCAGATGCCACTGCGTGTAGGCCGCCACGGCACCGGATGCCGACGACAGATCGCCAGGAGATGCAGCATCCACCGTCTCCCAGTCACCGCCCATCAGCGCCTGCAGCAGCGCGAGGGTGGATGCCGAGACCCGCGGGCTGCCCGCCGGAGCGCAGTCGTCGCACACCACACCGCCCAGCTGCGGGCCGAAATGCGTGTGCGGACCCGGCGCGCCGCAGCGCGCGCAGTCCTGCAGCGCCGGTGCCCAGCCAGACAGCGCCATCACCCGCAGCAGGTACGAGTCCATGATGCTGCGCGCGGCATGCTCCCCGCGCGAGAGCGAGCGCAGCCCGCCCACCAGCAGCAGGTACTGGTCGGCAGTGGCCTCGGACTCATTCAGCCGGTCGGCGGTCTCCACCATGGCGCTGGCCGCGGTGAAGCGCTCGTAGTCGACGGCGATGTCCGCACCGTACGCTCCCAGCGACTCGGCCTGCTGCACGATGTCCAGCGAGCGGCCCTGGTACAGCTGCACGTCGGCGACCATGAACGGTTCGAGCCTCGAGCCGAACTTCGACGAGGTGCGCCGCACGCCCTTCGCCACGGCGCGGATCTTGCCGTTGCGCCGCGAGAGCATCGTTACGATGCGGTCCGCCTCACCCAGCTTGTGGGTGCGCAGGATCACCGCTTCATCTCGGTAGGTGGGCACTCAATGATTATCCCCTGCGCACGAGAGAATGGACGGGTGACCGAACCGCTGTTCAACATCCCGCTGTGGGCCGACCTGCTGGGCGTCGGACTCGGTGGCATCCAGGGTGCCATGTTCGCCTCGGGCTTCCAGGGCCAGCGCCGGCTGGACTGGCTGGGGGTCGCCATCATCGGCATCATGATCGGCATGGGCGGCGGTCTCATCCGCGACCTGATGATCGGCCAGCCGCCGGCCACGCTGCAGAGCAACTGGTACCTGATCACGGCCGCCGGCGCCGCCCTGTTCGGGATGCTGCTGGCAGGCGTCTTCAACCGCATCAACACGTTCATCGTGGTGCTGGATGCCGTCGTGATCGGCATGTTCGGGTCCTTCGGCGTCAGCAAGGCCATCGCCTTCGGCATCCCGCCGGTGCCCGCCGTGTTCATCGGCGTCTGCGCGGCCGTCGGCGGCGGCGTGCTGCGCGACGTGCTGATGGGCCTGCCGGTCGCCATCATGCATGTCGGCTCGCTGTACGCCGTCGCCGCCGGAGTCGGCTGCACGGCCACCGTGGTCATGCACCTGTTCGACCTGAACATCACGGTCGCCGCCGTCACCGGGATCGTGGTGACGGCGGTGATCCGCATCCTGGCCGTGCTCTACGACGTCTCACTGCCCGAGCAGCGCCGCCTGTACCGCCGCAAGGTGGCGACCGAGACGGGGATGATCCCGATCATCAAGCCGTGACGAGCTCCCCCTGGCGACTGCGGATGGAGCGGTTCACGCACGAGACGATGGCCTTCAGCGATGCCGTGGAGATGTCGCCGTCGATGCCGACGCCCCACAGCCGGTGGTCGTCGACCTGCAGCTCGATGTAGGCCGCGGCCTGCGCGTCGCCGCCGCTGGACATGGTGTGCTCGACGTAGTCGTACAGCGAGATGTCGAACCCGCGCCCGCGAAGGATCTCGATGAACGCCGCGATCGGCCCGTTGCCGTGCGCAGTGGTCGCCTCGCGCTCCTCGCCGTCGCGCAGCACGACCTCCAGCGAGACCTCGCCGGACATGTCACTGCGGGTCTGCGTGCCCAGCAGCTCGAACCGGCCCCACTTGTCCACGTCGTCGTCGGCCGGCAGGTACTCGTCGTTGAAGATCTCCCAGATCTGGTCGCTGGTGACCTCGCCGCCCTCGGCATCCGTCTTCGCCTGCACGACACCCGAGAACTCGATCTGCAGCTTGCGGGGCAGGTCGAGCGCATGGTCGGCCTTCAGGAGGTAGGCGACGCCGCCCTTGCCGGACTGCGAGTTCACGCGGATGACGGCCTCGTACGAACGCCCCAGATCCTTCGGATCGACAGGCAGGTACGGCACGGCCCACTCGATCTCGTCGACCGTGACGCCCTTCTCCGCGGCCGTCTCGGCCATGGACTCGAAGCCCTTCTTGATGGCGTCCTGGTGCGATCCGCTGAACGCGGTGAACACCAGATCGCCCACCCACGGGTGGCGCTCGGGCACCGGTAGCTGGTTGCAGTACTCGACTGTGCGCTTGACGTGGTCGATGTCACTGAAGTCGATCTGCGGATCGATGCCCTGCGTGAACATGTTGATGCCCAGCGCCACCAGGTCGACGTTGCCGGTGCGCTCGCCGTTGCCGAACAGGCATCCCTCGATGCGATCGGCACCGGCCATGTAGCCCAGCTCGGCCGCAGCGACCGCCGTGCCGCGGTCGTTGTGCGGGTGCAGCGACAGGATGACGTTCTCGCGGTGCGCCAGGTGACGGTTCATCCACTCGATCGAGTCGGCGTACACGTTGGGTGTCGCCATCTCGACCGTGGCGGGCAGGTTGATGATCACCTTGCGGTCGGGCGTGGGCTCCAGCACCTCGAGCACGGCGTTGCAGACCTCGACCGCATAGTCCAGTTCGGTGCCCGTGTAGCTCTCGGGCGAGTACTCGTAGTAGATCTCGGTACCGGCGACGTCCTTCTCCAGCTGACGGCACAGCCGCGCGCCCTCCAGCGCGATCTGCTTGACGCCCTCGCGGTCGGAGCGGAACACGACCTCGCGCTGCAGCACGCTGGTGGAGTTGTAGAAGTGCACGATTGCCTGCTTGGCGCCGCTGATGGCCTCGTACGTGCGCTTGATCAGGTGCTCGCGGCACTGCGTCAGCACCTGGATGGTCACGTCGTCGGGGATGAGGTCCTCTTCGATGAGCTGGCGCACGAAGTCGAAGTCCGTCTGGCTGGCGGACGGGAAGCCCACCTCGATCTCCTTGTAGCCCATGCTCACCAGCAGGTCGAACATCACGCGCTTGCGCTCGGGCGACATCGGGTCGATGAGGGCCTGGTTGCCGTCGCGCAGGTCGACGGCGCACCAGCGCGGCGCCTGCGTGATGCGCTTGGAGGGCCAGGTGCGGTCGGGCAGGTCGACGACGATCTGCTCGTGGAAGGGCCGGTACTTGTGGACCGGCATCGAGGAGGGCTTCTGGGAATTCTTCATGATGGGGCTTCTTCTTCGTGGGAATTGTGCTCAGGCCAAACACGAGCGCCGCGACGAGAAGGCCCGAAGATCAGGACTCGTCGCGGCAGCTAAGAAGAAGCAGACCGCCCAGACGCATGCCTCGATGCTAACACCCGACTTGGCACTCTGCTCACCACGATGACGAGGATGCCGGTCAGGGGATCAACGCGATCTTTCCGCCCGGATGCCCGGATGCGACCAGCTCGAGCGCCGCCGGAGCGTCGCTCAGGGCGAATTCGCGGGCCATCGGCACGGTCAGCCGCCCCTGCTCGGCGAGCTCCACCAGATGCTCGCGCACCTCGTCGCGGTACCGCGCCGTCTCAGGCTGGGAACCGGAGCTCGCCTGGAATCCGTGCTCAGTGGCCGCCGTCGGCGCGACGATCGTCACGATGCGCTGCCGGTCCCTGACGAACTCCAGCGAGGACTGCACGGCCTCGTCGGTGCCAGCGGCATCCAGCGCCGCGCCGATCCTCTCGACACCGGTATCCGCCAGTGCCGCGCGGATGCGCGACGCCAGTCCGTCGCCGTACTCCACCGGGATGCCTCCGAAGCGGCGCACCTCGTCGAAGCGGGCACGGCTCGCCGTGCCGATGACGCGGATGCCGAGCACGGCCGCCTGCTGCAGCACGCTCACCCCGACCGCGCCGGAGGCCGCGTGCAGCAGCACGGTCTCCCCCGGCTTCGCGTCGACCGCGTGCAGCATGGCGGATGCCGTGGTGCCGACCAGCAGCAGGTTCGCGGCCTGCGCATGCGTGAGCGTCGCAGGCTTGCGCAGCACCTTCTGTGCAGGGACGGTGATCTCCGTGGCGTATCCGCCGCGCACGCGGAACGCGATGACCTCGTCACCCACGGATGCCGGTCCCGTCACGATCCCGGTGTCGGGGCCGATCGCGGTGATGACGCCGGAGACCTCGTACCCGATCGGCTCGGGCAGCTCGACGCCCGGACGGGCGGCCGCGACATGCTTGGCATCGGCGGGGTTCACACCGGCGGCGTGCACGCGGATCGTCAGCTCGCCCTGCGCGGGGGCTGCGGGCTCGTACTCGACGAACCGCCAGGTCTCGGGCGATCCCCACGCGGGCGCGATCCAGTGCTCGGCCATCTCAGAACCCCAGCCGGCCGAGCTGCTTGGGGTCGCGCTGCCACTCCTTGGCCACGCGCACGTGCAGCTTCAGGAACACCCTGGTGCCCAGCAGCTCCTCGATGCCCTTGCGGGCATGGGCTCCGACGTCCCGCAGGCGGGAGCCCTTCCGACCGATGATGATGGCCTTCTGGCTGTCGCGCTCGACGACGATCGACGCATACACATCGGTGAGGTCGCTGTCCTCGCGCGGCTCCACGTCGTCGACGACGACGGCGATGGAGTGCGGCAGCTCGTCGCGCACGCCCTCCAGAGCCGCCTCGCGGATGATCTCGGCGATGCGGTCCTCGTCGGACTCGTCGGTGACGACGCCCTCCTCGTACAGTCGCGGGCCGACGGGCATCAGTTGCAGCATCTCATCGGCCAGCACGTCCAGCTGCTCGCGGCCCAGGGCGGACAGCGGGATGACCGCCGCCCAGTCCTCGCGCAACGAGTCCACCTCCATGAGCCGCTCGACGATGTCGTCCTTGTCGGCGGCATCCGTCTTGGTGACGATGGCGACCTTCTTCGCGCGCGGATAGCCGTCCAGCGACGCGGCGATCCGCCGGTCGCCGGGGCCGACCTTCTCGGTGGCCGGGACGCAGAAGCCGATCACGTCCACATCGCCCAGCACCTGCTCGACGAGGTCGTTCAGGCGCACGCCCAGCAGCGTGCGGGGCTTGTGGATGCCGGGGGTGTCGACGATCACGAGCTGCCCGTCCGGGCGGTTCAGGATGCCGCGGATGGCCCGCCTGGTGGTCTGCGGCTTCTCGCTGGTGATGGCGATCTTCTCGCCCACCAGCGCGTTGGTCAGCGTGGACTTGCCGACGTTCGGCCGTCCCACGAACGTCACGAACCCGCTTCGCGTCTCAGTCATCCCGATGCTCTCCATCCACGTCGTCATTCTGCTCCGGCGCCCGCTCCACGAACACCGTCGCGATGCCTCTCCCCCGCCCGCGCGAGGCGCCGCCGGTGAGCACCAGTCCGTCGACGGATGCCGCGGCGCCGGGCTGCGGGATCCGGCCGAGCGCCTTGCCCAGCAGTCCGCCGATCGAATCGACGTCCTCGTCGTCCAGCTCCAGGCCGAACAGGTCGCCGACATCCTCCAGCGAGAGCCGCGAGCTGACCCGGTACCGCCCGTCGCCGAGTTCGACGACCTCGGCGGGGCCGCGGTCGTATTCGTCGACGATCTCTCCGACCAGCTCCTCGATCAGATCCTCCAGCGTCACCAGACCCGAGATGCCGCCGTGCTCGTCGATCACGATGCACACGTGCACGGCATCCCGCTTCATCTGCTGCAGCAGCGTCTCGGCGCGCATGGACTCGGGCACGAACGCCGCGGGCCTGGCGATGGGGCGTACGGGCGCTCCGCGCCATGCGCTCTCGTCGCGGTAGGCGAACTGCACGAGATCCTTCAGGTACAGCACCCCGACCACGTCGTCGGCGTCGTCGTCGGTCACCGGCATGCGGGACACGCCGGTGCGCAGGAACAGCTCCATGGCCTCGGTGGTGGTGGCGGCGGCATCCACGGTCTTCATCTCGGTGCGCGGCACCATGACCGCCCGGACGAACTGATCGGTGAAGTCGAACACCGAGTGGATCAGATCGCGATCGTCCTCCTCGATGAGATCATGCGAGGCGGCCTCATCGACCATGCTCAGCAGCTGCTCCTCCGAGGCGAAGCTGCTGCGGGTTCCGCCGGGTGTCACCCGGCGGCCTGCGCGCACCAGCGCCTGCGCCAGCGGACCCAGCAGGATCCGCACGCCGCGCACCACCGGCGCCCACACCCGCAGGATGGTCTCGGAGTGCATGCGGCCGTAGGACCGAGGGCTCGCGCCCACCAGCACGAACGTGATGCCGGTCATGAGCACGGCGGCGGCCAGCATGGCCCACCAGATCGTCGGAAGCAACGAGTCCAGTGCCACCGTCACGAGCACAGCGGCCGTGGTCTCGGACAGCACGCGCATGAACGCGACGGCGTTGACGTGCGCATCGGGGTCGGCGGCGATGCGGTGCAGGGCATCCGCGCTGCGCCCGAACGCCAGTTCGTCGATATCCGTGCTGGAGGTCACCGAGAACGCAGCGTCCACGGCCGCCATCAGACCGCCGAACGCGATCAGCAGGACCGCGGCGGCCAGCAGGATGACAGGAGTCATCGGCGACGTTCGGCGTGCGCGAAGGCCTCGATCAGCGACTTCTGCAGCCCGAACATCTCACGCTCCTCGTCGGGCTCGGCGTGGTCGAAGCCCAGCAGGTGCAGCAGGCCATGCGTGGTCAGCAGGATCAGCTCGTCCATCAGGGAGTGACCCGCCGTCTGCGCCTGCGACTCGGCGACCTGGGGGCACAGCACGATGTCGCCCAGCAGCCCCGCGGGCGTCGGGCGGTCCGGCGTGCCGGGACGCAGCTCGTCCATCGGGAAGCTCAGCACATCGGTGGGGCCCGGCTCGTCCATCCACTGCACGTGCAGCGCCTCCATGGCGCCCTCGTCGACCAGCACGATCGCGACCTCTGCGTCCGCGCTGACATGCAGCTGCTCGAGGTTGAAGTCGGTGAGGCGCTGCAGCACGGTCTCGTCGATCTCGATGGCCGACTCGTTGTTGATCTCGATCATTCCAGGCCCCGTTTCGGCTTGCGGTCTCTGAGGTTCGGGCGCATCCCGGAGCGCCGCTCGGCACGGTTCGCGAACTCGTGCGCCTGCTCGCGCTCGAACCGCGCGGCGGTGCGGCGCTCGTCGTACTCGCTGTACGCGTCGACGATGCGGCCGACCAGCGAGTGACGCACCACGTCGTCGCTGGTCAGGCGCGAGAAGTGGATGTCGTCGATGCCGTCCAGCACGCGGGTGACGAGGCGGAGGCCCGACGCGCCCTGTGGCAGGTCGACCTGCGTGATGTCACCCGTGACGACCATCTTCGTGCCGAACCCGAGCCGGGTCAGGAACATCTTCATCTGCTCGGGCGTGGTGTTCTGCGCCTCGTCCAGCACGACGAAGGAGTTGTTCAGGGTGCGTCCGCGCATGTACGCGAGCGGCGCGACCTCGATGGTGCCGGTGGTCATCAGCCGCGGCACGATCTCGGGGTCCATCATCTCGTTGAGCGCGTCGTACAGCGGACGAAGGTAGGGATCGATCTTGTCGGTCAGCGAACCGGGCAGGAAGCCCAGTCGCTCCCCCGCCTCGACGGCCGGACGGGTCAGGATGATCCGCTCGACCTCCTTGCGCTGCAGCGCCTGCACGGCCTTGGCCATGGCCAGGTACGTCTTGCCGGTGCCTGCGGGGCCGATGCCGAACACGATCGTGTTCTGCTCGATGGCGTCGACGTACTCCTTCTGGCCCGCCGTCTTGGGGCGGATCACGCGCCCGCGGGTGGACAGGATGGCCTCGCCGAGCACCTCGCTGGGGCGCGGGCCGTCGGAACGCTGCAGCATGCGCGCGGAGGCGGCCACATCGCTCGGCACCAGGTCGGCACCGGCGCGGGTCATCTCCAGCAGCTCCTCCACCAGCCGCTTCGCGGACTCGACCTCGGCATCCGTCCCGCCCAGGCTGATCTCGTTGCCGCGCACCATCACCTGCACGCGCGGATGCTGCTTCTCCAGCATCCGCAGCAGCCGATCCTGCGGGCCCAGCAGCTGCACCATCGCGACGCCGTCGGCGTAGATGCGCTCGGTGCGCTCGGGCTGTGCGGGGAACTGCGGGGCGTCGCCGTCAGAGGGCGGCGGGATGTCAGAAGCCAACGAGCTTGTTCTCCTCGATGTTCGCGAGCACATGGGCGTGCACGTGGAAGACGGACTGCGCGGCGCTGGCGCCGTTGTTGAAGATGAGCCGGTACTCGCCGTTGGCGTGCTCGGTGGCGATCTGCTTGGCCATCGCGACCATGTCTGCCATCAGCCCCGGATCGCCGGCGGCGAGCTCGGTGACGTCGCGGTACTGCTCGCTGCGAGGGATCACCAGCACGTGCAGGGGCGCCTGCGGATTGATGTCGCGGATGGCGAAGACACGGTCGTTCTGGGCGACGATCTCGCCGGGGATCTCCCCGTTCAGGATGCGCGTGAAGATCGAGGGCTCACTCATGGGCTTCAGTCTAGTTACCAGCGGCCCAGCGCGGCGGAGAGCACCGCGATGGCCGCAGGCCCTGCGGTCGAGGTGCGCAGCACCGTGTCGCCGAGCCGGACGCGCTCGGCCCCGGCGGCCTCCAGCCGCTCCAGCTCCTCGGCGGCGATGCCGCCCTCCGGTCCGACCACCAGCACGATGTCGCGTCCGTCGGAGCGGATTCCGGAGAGCCGGGCATCCGTCCACGGGTCCAGCACCAGCATCCGCACCCCTGCAGCGCGCTCCGCGAGCTGCGCCGTGGTGGTCACCGGAGCCACCTCGGGAACCCACGCCCGATGCGCCTGCTTGGCCGCCTCGCGCACGATGGTGGCCCACCGCTCCCGCCCCTTCGCAGCCTTCGGCCCCTCCCAGCGCGAGACGCTGCGCGCAGCCTGCCAGGGCACGATCTCATCCACGCCCAGCTCGCACGCCGCCTGCACGGCGAGCTCGTCGCGGTCGCCCTTCGCCAGCGCCTGAACGAGCACGATGCGGGACTCCGGGGTCTCCTGCATGCGCCGCGCGGACACGCGCACGGTCACCCGGGCCGCGGAGACGTCGTCGACGGCGCCCTCGAGCCACACGCCGCGACCGTCGCCGAGCGTGACGGTCTCGCCCACGCGCACACGGCGCACCACCGAGGCGTGCTTGGCCTCGGCGCCAGTCAGCGCGATCACGTCGCCGACGGCGGCGTCCGTGCAGTCCGGGACGATGAAGTGCAGTGCCATGCGGCTCCTGTCGGGGTCAGTGGCTGCGGAAGCGGTCGCGCAGCTTCGAGAACAGCCCCTGCTGGAACTGCGCGAGCTTGGGTGCCGGAGCCTTGCTCTTCTTTGCGAAGTCCTCGATGAGCTTGCGCTGCGCGGAGTCCAGCTTGGTGGGCGTGACCACCTGCACGCCCACGCGCAGGTCGCCGCGCTGGGTGCCGCGCAGCGGCGTGACACCGCGGCCGGCGATGGTCAGCACGTCTCCGGACTGCACGCCGGCGCGCAGCTCCAGGTCGACCTGCCCGTCCAGACCGTCGATGCTCGTGGTGGTGCCGAGGATGGCGTCCGCCATCGACACCTCGAGCGTGGCCAGCAGATCGTCGCCCTCGCGGCTGAACACCGGATGCGGGGCCACGGTCACCTCGACGTACAGGTCGCCGTTCGGTCCGCCCGCGCGGCCCACCGCGCCGGAGCCCGGCAGCTGCAGGCGCAGGCCGGTCTCGACACCCGCCGGGATGTCGAGCGACACGGTGCGACGGGTGCGGACCCGCCCCTGGCCGGCGCAGCCGCCGCAGGGCACCTCGATGACCGTGCCGAAGCCCTCGCAGGTGCCGCACGGCTGCGTGGTGATGACATTGCCCAGCAGGCTGCGCACCTGGCGCTGCACGTGGCCGGAGCCGCCGCACACATCGCAGGTGACCGGCGAGGTGCCGGGCGCGCAGCAGCTGCCCTGACAGGTCTCGCACAGCACGGCGGTGTCGACCTCGATGTCGCGGTGCGCGCCGAAGACGACGTCGCCCAGGTCCATCGTGACCCGCACGAGGGCGTCCTCGCCGCGCTCCCGCCGGGAACGCGGGCGCGCCTGGCGCCCGCCGCCCGCACCGGCGCCGAAGAACGTCTCGAAGATGTCGCCGAACCCGCCGAAGCCGCTGAAGCCGCCGGCGTGCTCGTCGCCGCCCATGTCGTATCGCCGGCGGGACTCCTCGTCACCCAGCACGTCGTAGGCGTGCGTGACGAGCTTGAACCGCTCGGACGCCTCCTCGCTCGGGTTCACATCGGGGTGCAGCTGCCTGGCGAGCTTGCGGTACGCCTTCTTGATCTCGTCCTGGCTGGCGTCCCGGGACACCCCGAGGACTTCGTAATGGTCCGCCACGATCACCTTTCTGACACCCGGGTCACCGGGTCGTTCCGTCTTCTTCGAGCATGCGCGACAGGTAGCGCGCCACGGCGCGGGCGGCCGCGAGGGTGCTCGGGTAGTCCATGCGGGTGGGGCCCATGACCCCGACCCTGGCCGTGCCTCCTGGCGCCGCGTAGTCGCTGGTCACGATCGACGCCTCGCCGAGGCCGAAAGACGCGTTCTCGAGCCCGATGCTGGTGGCCAGCCCGTGCTCGTCCGTCACCATCTCACTCATCAGCCGCAGCAGCGTGACCTGCTCCTCGATGGCCTCCAGCAGCGGATGGATGCTGCCGCGGAAGTCCTGCTCGCGCCGCGCCAGCGTGGCAGCCCCCGCCATCACGAGCTTCTCCTGCCGGAACTCCGCGAGCTCCTCGGAGATCACCGCGGTCAGGGCCAGCAGCGCGGGCTGCAGCCGGCGCGCGCCGGGCTGCTCGGGTGCGGCCAGCGACAGGATGCGGTCGGCCGCATCGCTGACGGCGCGCCCGGTGATCAGCGCGGCCAGCTGCGCGCGCAGCACCGCCACATCCGCCTCGTCCAGATCGATGGGAAGCGGCGCGATCCGCTGCGAGACGCCGCCGGCGTCCGTGACGAGGATCACCAGCATCCGATTGAGCGCCAGCGCGACCAGCTCGATGTGCGTGATGCTGGCGCGCGCGAACGACGGATACTGCGCCAGAGCGACCTGACCGGTCAGCTGCGTGAGCACCCGCACGGTGCGGGCCATCAGGTCATCGAGATCGGCGGGGTCGGCGAGGAACGTCTCGATGGCATTGCGCTGTCCGGTGGAGAGCGGACGCACCTGCGCGAGGTGGTTCACGAAGACGCGGTACCCCTTGTCTGTGGGCACGCGCCCCGACGACGTGTGCGGGGCGGCGATGAGCTCCTCGTCCTCCAGCTGCGCCATGTCGTTGCGGATGGTCGCCGCGGAGACGCCGAACGCGTGCCGCTCGACGATCGACCTGCTGCCGACGGGCTCGTGAGTGGCGACGTAGTCCTGCACGATCGCGCGGAGGACCTCGAGTCCCCGTTCTGTGACCATGATCCCTCCCGCTGGCACTCTTACCTCTAGAGTGCCAATCCTACCCCGGGGCCTACTCCGTGAGGGTGCGCACCACGGCATCCGCCAGCAGGCGCCCACGCAGGGTCAGGCGCACACGGCGGTCACGCAGAGCGGATGCCGCGTCCACCAGGCCGTCGGAGATGAGCTCGGCCACCCGGTCGCGGTGCGTCTCGGCGATGTCCTCGACGGGCAGGCCCTCGGCGAGCCGGCTGCGCAGCAGCACGCGCTCCAGGGTGCGCGCCTGCTCGTCGGGCCGCTCGCGTCCCGCGGCGGGCGACTCGCCCAGTGACAGCCGCTGCGCGTACGCGGCGGGATGCTTCACGTTCCACCAGCGCAGGCCCGCGACATGGCTGTGCGCCCCCGGGCCGAAGCCCCACCAGTCGAAGCCGCGCCAGTACGCGAAGTTGTGCCGGGACTGATGGGTCGCCGAGCCTGTCGGAGTGCGCGCCCAGTTGCTGACCTCGTACCAGTCGAAGCCGGCATCCGCCAGCCGCCGGTCAGCCAGCTCGTACATGTCCGCCTGCAGGTCGTCGTCGGGTGCAGGGACCTCGCCGCGGCGGATCTGTCTGGCGAGCTTCGTGCCGTCCTCGATGATCAGCGCATACGCCGAGATGTGGTCGGGCTCCAGCTCCAGCGCGACATCCAGCGACCGCTCCCAATCGGCGAGCGACTCCCCCGGCGCCCCGTAGATCAGGTCCACGCTCACGTCGAGTCCCGCCTCGCGGGCGAAGCGCACGGCGGTCGTCACGTTCTCGGGGTCGTGCGTGCGGTCCAGCGCCGCCAGCACATGCGGCACGGCGGACTGCATCCCGATGGACATGCGGGTGACACCGGCCTCGAGCAGCGTCTGAACGACCTGCGGCGTGACGGTGTCGGGGTTCGCCTCGACGGTCACCTCCGCACCGTCGCGGATGCCGAACGCGTCGGTCGCGGCCTGCAGCATCCTCGCGAGGTCGCCCGCCGGCAGCAGCGTGGGCGTGCCGCCGCCGAAGAAGACGGTGTCCATCGGACGCACCCCGCCGACCTCGTCGAGCACGCCGCGGGCCAGCTCGATCTCGCGGATCAGCGTATCGGCGTACTGATCCTGCCTGGCCCCGCGCAGTTCGGTGGCCGTGTAGGTGTTGAAGTCGCAGTAGCCGCAGCGCACGCGGCAGAACGGCACGTGCAGGTAGGCCGAGAACGGGACGGCGGGATCGACGGGGAACCCCGTGGGAAAGCGTCCGTCGGCGGGAGCCGGGTCGCCCAGAGGAAGAGGCCCGCCCATCAGATGGGAGTGGCGTACAGGGGGGAGATGGCCCGAAGATAGCGCGAGAACAGCTCTCGCCGGCGACGACGCACCATGCCCGGGAGCTTGTACAGCATCGAGGTCGGCGTGTCGAAGGCGCGCACGGTGAACCACACCTCGTCGGTGTCCTCGCGCCAGTCGATGTCGAACGACTCCTCGCCGCTGACCGTCGAGCCGGCGACGGTGCCCAGCACGAAGCCGATCCGGCGACGCTCCTCGGTGACGGAGATCACCCGCAGCTCGGCGTCCGCCCGCATGCCCTTGACGCGGCCGCGCACCTTGAGCGTCATCCCCGGCGCGACGAACGGAGTGCCCTCGGCGTCGAAGCGCTGCTCGACCTGGCTCCGGTTGGGGGCGATCGGAGTGCCCTCGGCGTCGAAGCTGACGCCGGTGTAGCTCTCGCCGGACGCCGGTCGCACGTCGCTGAGCTCCAGTCCGCCCGCGCGCTGCGCCGTCCACGACAGCAGCGCCTCGCCGGCGGTGCGGAAGCGGTCCTCGCCGCTGCCGATCCGCCAGGACTCCTCGGCCGGGATGCTGCCCTCCGGCGGGTACTGCATCAGGTCGGGGGCATGAGTGGCCCCGACCGCGGCGTAGTCCACCGTGCCTTCTCGGAATGTCCCGCGACGCATGAATCCAACCCTATTCGACGTGCCTGAACAGCACCCGCACGACGTGCGGGACTACTGCTTCTTGCCCTCGACGTCGCCCGAGAGCGCGGCGATGAACGCCTCCTGGGGCACCTCGACGCGGCCGACCATCTTCATGCGCTTCTTGCCCTCCTTCTGCTTCTCGAGCAGCTTGCGCTTGCGGCTGATATCACCGCCGTAGCACTTGGCGAGCACGTCCTTGCGGATGGCGCGGATGGTCTCGCGGGCGATGATCCGCGCGCCGATGGCGGCCTGGATGGGCACCTCGAACTGCTGGCGAGGGATCAGCTTGCGCAGCCGCTCGGCCATCATGGTGCCGTACGAGTACGCCTTGTCACGATGCACGATCGAGCTGAACGCGTCGACCTTCTCGCCCTGCAGCAGGATGTCGACCTTGACCAGGTCGGCCTCCTGCTCCCCGTTGGGCTCGTAGTCCAGCGAGGCATAGCCCTGCGTCTTCGACTTGAGCTGATCGAAGAAGTCGAAGACGATCTCGCCGAGCGGCATGTTGTACCGCAGCTCGACGCGCTCCTCAGAGAAGTACTCCATACCCAGCAGCGACCCGCGCCGCGACTGGCACAGCTCCATCACGGTGCCGACGTAGTCCTTCGGCAGCAGGATGGCGGTCTTCACCATCGGCTCGGCGACGGATGCCACGCGCCCGTCGGGGTACTCGCTGGGGTTGGTGACCGTGACCTTCTCCCCCGTGTCGGTGGTGACCTCGTAGATCACGCTGGGCGCGGTGGTGATCAGGTCGAGTCCGAACTCGCGCGACAGCCGCTCCTGGATGATCTCCAGGTGCAGCAGGCCGAGGAATCCGCAGCGGAAGCCGAACCCCAGCGCGACCGAGGTCTCGGGCTCGTACTGCAGCGACGCGTCGGAGAGCTTGAGCTTGTCCAGCGCCTCGCGCAGCTCGGCGTAGTCGCTGCCGTCGATCGGGTAGATGCCCGAGAAGACCATCGGCTTCGGGTCGGTGTACCCGGCCAGCGCTTCGGATGCCGGACGCCGGGCGGTCGTGACGGTGTCGCCGACCTTCGACTGGCGCACATCCTTCACACCGGTGATGAGGTACCCGACCTCGCCGACGCCGAGCCCCTTGGTGGGGACCGGCTCCGGGCTGGACACGCCGATCTCCAGCAGGTCGTGATTCGCGCCGGTGGACATCATCTGGATGCGCTCACGGGGCTGCAGCTTGCCGTCCACCATGCGCACGTAGGTGACCACGCCGCGGTACGCGTCGTAGACGGAGTCGAAGATCATGGCGCGGGCGGGAGCGTCGACGTCTCCCGTGGGCGCAGGAACCTCGCTGACGATCCGGTCCAGCAGCGCCTCCACGCCGACGCCGGTCTTGCCGGAGACCCGCAGCACGTCCTCGGGACTCCCGCCGATGAGGTCGGCGAGCTCCTTGGCGAATTTCTCGGGATCGGCGGCGGGAAGGTCGATCTTGTTGAGCACCGGGATGATCGTCAGATCGTTCTCCAGCGCCAGGTACAGGTTGGCGAGAGTCTGCGCCTCGATGCCCTGCGCTGCGTCGACCAGCAGGATGGCGCCCTCGCAGGCCGCGAGCGACCGCGACACCTCGTAGGTGAAGTCGACGTGCCCGGGAGTGTCGATCATGTTGAGCGCGTAGGTTCCGGCATCCGTCTGCCACGGCATCCGCACGGCCTGGCTCTTGATGGTGATGCCGCGCTCGCGCTCGATGTCCATCCGGTCCAGGTACTGGGCGCGCATGTCGCGGTCGGACACCACGCCGGTGATCTGCAGCATCCGATCGGCGAGGGTCGACTTGCCGTGGTCGATGTGGGCGATGATGCAGAAATTCCGGATCTGCGACGCGGGCGTCGCAGCGGGTGGGAGCGGGGTGAGTGCGCGGGGTGACATGTGGTCCTTGAACGGGAGGAGGGATCCCGGCAAGTCTACGAGTCGTGCGGGTGAATCCTCCATTCGGGCCCCACGATGATAGTCTCGCGAAGTTGCCGCCGCCCTCCTCGGGAGAGCCGTGCGACACAGGACTCCGTCACAGCCGACGCGGGCTGCCGGTGTGCAAAACGAGACGGATGGTGTTTGAATCATCCCGACCCAGCGTTGCGTCGGCAGATCCCGCGCGCGTCTGTAGAAGAGAAAGAATCACCACCTTGATCAAGTATCTCGTGCGCCGGACACTCGGCTGGCTGCTGATGATCGTGGTCGCGACCAATGTCACCTACCTCCTGGCCTGGTCCTTCCTCGATCCGCGCAGCAACTACGTCGGCAGGAAGCCTCCGTTGAGCCCCGAGCAGATCCAGAACCTGCTTCGCCCCCGCAACCTCGACGCCGGAGTTCCGCTGCTGGACAGGTGGTGGACCTGGTTCACGGGGATCATCCTGCGCTGGGACTGGGGCGTGAGCCCGACCGGCGGCTCGGTCAACGAGCAGGTCGCGTACCGGATGTGGATCAGCGCGGAGCTGGTGCTCGGCGCCACGATCATCATGACGCTGCTGGGCATCTGGATCGGCGTGTACACGGCATCCCGCCAGTACAAGCTGGGTGACCGCGTCTGGCAGGGCATCTCGATCGTCACGATGAACGTCAACATCATCGTCGCGGGCCTCGCGGTGGTGATCCTGGCCATCAACTTCAACAACTGGGTCGGCACCCGGGTCTTCTTCGTCACGGGTTCGTCATCCGAGGGTGTGACCGGGTTCTTCCCGGTGCTCATCGACGCGCTGCAGCATCTCATCCTGCCCACCATCGCCCTGGTGGTCATCGGCTACGCGCAGTACCACTTCCTGCAGCGCACCCTGCTGCTGGACAACATCAGCGCCGACTACGTGCGAACGGCCCGCGCCAAGGGCCTCACCAAGCAGCAGGCCATCCGGCGCCACGCGCTGCGCACCTCGCTCATCCCGGTCGCCACGCAGGTCGCGTTCTCGATCCCCGGCATCTTCACCGGCGCGATCCTGACCGAGACGATCTTCGCCTGGCAGGGCATGGGCCGCTACTTCCTGACCACTATCACCGGGAACGACATCCACGGCGTGGTCGCCGTCGCTGCCTTCGGGGCCGTGCTGACCGCGATCGGCGCCCTGCTGGCCGACATCGCCGTCGTCGTCCTGGATCCGCGAGTGAGGGTGAGCTGACATGAGCACCGAGATGATCGACCCCGCAGTGCAGCCGCCCGTCGGCCCCGACACCACCGCCGAGCGCATCCCCGGCAAGCAGCTGAGCAAGTGGACGCTGTACACGCGCCGCTTCCTGCGCAACAAGCCGGCCGTCGCCGGCATCGTGATCTTCGTGCTGATGGTGATCTACTCGATCATCGTCCCCCTCACGTCGCCGTACACGATCGAGGACCAGGACTTCCTCAACCTCAGCACCGGCCCCTCGTCGGAGCACTGGTTCGGCACCACCGCAGGCGGAAACGACACCTGGACCCAGACCGCCGTCGGGCTGCAGCGCTCGCTGATGATCGCCATCACCGTCTCCATCGGCGTGACCGCCCTGTCCGCCGTCGTCGGAACCGCGGCGGCATACTTCCGCGGCCGCATCGAGCAGTTCACGCTGCTGATCATCCACTTCCTGATGGTCGTGCCGACCTTCCTGATCCTGGCTCTCGTCTCCAACGACGCCGGCGGCGACTGGCGTGTGATCTCGCTGGCGATGATCTTCGTCAGCTGGTTCTTCCCCGCTCGCGTCATCTGGACGCTGGCGCTGTCGCTGCGCGAGCGCGAGTACGTCTCCGCCGCGCGCTACATGGGCGTGCCGGGCATGAAGATCGTGCTGCGTCACCTGGTGCCCAACATCGGCTCGCTGCTGGTGATCAACTTCACGCTCGGCATCGTCGGCGCGGTGGGCACCGAGACCGGCCTGTCGTTCATCGGCTTCGGCGTGAAGCTCCCCGACGTCTCGCTCGGTTCCCTGATCGGCACGGGCGCGGCCAGCGTGACCAGCGCCCCCTGGCTGTTCTACTTCCCCGCACTGGCGCTGACGCTGCTGACCGTGTCGATGGCTCTCGTCGCCGACGGTCTGCGCGACGCCCTCGATCCCACTTCTGCGGCAGGAGGCCGCGCATGAGCACCCCCACCTCCAACACCGTCCTCTCCGTCCGCGACCTCAAGGTCAGCTTCGCCTCGGAGGCTGGTCGGGTCGACGCCGTCCGCGGCGTCTCCTTCGACCTCGAGGCCGGCAAGACACTCGGCATCGTCGGTGAGTCCGGATCGGGCAAGTCCGTGACCTCGCTGGCCATCATGGGCCTGCTCGACGAGAACGCGAAGGTCACGGGATCCGTGCAGTTCGACGGCCAGGAGCTGCTCGGCAAGTCCGACAAGCAGATGTCGATGATCCGCGGCAACGGCATGGCCATGATCTTCCAGGATCCCCTGACCTCGCTGACGCCGGTGTTCACCATCGGCGACCAGTTGGTGGAGGCGCTGACCGCGCACCACGGAATGTCCAAGGCCGCGGCCTGGGAGCGATCGATCGAACTGCTCAAGGTCGTCGGCATCTCGTTCCCGGAGCGGCGGATGAAGTCGTTCCCGCACGAGTTCTCCGGCGGCATGCGCCAGCGCGTGGTCATCGCCATCGCGATGGCCAACAATCCGCGACTGATCATCTGCGACGAGCCCACCACGGCCCTGGACGTCACGATCCAGGCGCAGATCCTCGACCTGATCGAGAAGGCGCAGGACGAGACCGGCGCCGCCGTGATCATGATCACCCACGACATGGGTGTGGTGGCTCGCACGGCCGACGACGTGATGGTGATGTACGCGGGCAAGCCCGTGGAGCACGCCCCCGCGCACGAGCTGTTCCACAACACGCGGATGCCGTACTCGATCGGCCTGCTGGGGGCCATCCCCCGCGTGGACAAGGCGGAGAAGGAGCCCCTGATCCCCATCAAGGGCAACCCGCCGCTGCTGATCGACCTGCCGGACGCCTGCCCGTTCGCCTCGCGCTGCCCGATCGCCATCGACGCCTGCCACCGTCGCGAGCCCGACCTGGTGCCGGTGCACTCCGACAGCGGTGAGCGGCACGTGGCCGCCTGCATCCGGGCCGAGGAGATCGACGCGTCAGGCCTCATCGGCGGCCTGCCCGTGTACCCCGTGGCCGAGGTGCACGAGAGCACCCTCACCCGCATCCCGCGCGAGGAGCGCCCGGTGACGCTCGAGGTGCGGAACATGAAGAAGACGTTCCCGCTGCTGAAGGGCGCCCTGTTCAAGCGCAAGGTGGGCGAGGTGCAGGCCGTCAAGGGCATCAGCTTCGACGTCCGCGAGGGCGAGACGATGGCCATCGTGGGCGAGTCCGGATCCGGCAAGACCACGACACTCCTCCAGATCATGGACCTGGTCAAGCAGGAAGACGGCGACATCATCATCGGCGGCACGAGCGTGAACGGCCTGCACAACCGCAGGCTGGAGCGCGAGCTCCGCCACGACATCCAGATCGTGTTCCAGGATCCGATGGGGGCGCTGGACCCGCGCATGACGGTGACCGACATCATCGCGGAACCCATGCATGCCATCGGCATGCACCGCGACGAGATCCACACCCGTGTGCAGGAGCTCATGGATCTGGTGGGGCTCAACCCCGCGCACCGCGACCGCTTCCCCGGCGCGTTCTCGGGCGGCCAGCGGCAGCGCATCGGCATCGCTCGCGCCCTGTCGACCAACCCCAAGATCGTGGTCCTCGACGAGCCCGTCTCGGCACTGGACGTGTCGATCCAGGCGGGCGTCATCAACCTGCTGGACGAGCTGAAGGTCAAACTGGGGCTGTCGTACCTGTTCGTGGCGCACGACCTCTCCGTGATCCGGCACATCGCCGATCGCGTGGCCGTGATGTACCTCGGCGAGTTCGTGGAGTACGGCGACGTGGACGACGTCTTCGACAACCCGCAGCACCCCTACACGCAGGCGCTGCTGTCGGCCATCCCCGTGCCCGACCCCGACATCGAGCGCACGCGCCAGCGCGTGATCTTCGACCCGGAGACCATGACGACCAGGCCGGCGACCGTCTGATCCTCAGCGGGTTCCCCGGGGCGATGACCGTCGCGTCACAGCGAAATAACGGTTAGTCAACGGTTAGTCACGATTCACTCACGTGCGCGTCGGATCGGTCCCGAAGCCAACTACTCTCCCTAATGACACGCCGAAAGGCGAAAGGAGCACCATGAAGCAGCACAAGCTGATGGGAGCGCTGGCAATCTCCGGCGCTTTCGCACTCGTATTGAGCGGGTGTGCAGCCAACACCGGAAACACCGGTGACAACGGAAACTCGGGAAGCAAGGGCGCGACCGAGACGCAGGCAGCGGACTACAACCCCCAGCCCCGCGAGAACCTGAAGCAGGGCGGCAAGGTCAACTTCGCGATCGGCGAGATCCCCGAGCAGCTCAACGCGTTCAACAGCGACGGCAGCGCGGGAACCGCCACTCTCGCCGCGTGGTACACGCCGCAGATCATGCTGATGAAGCCGGACGGCACCCCCTACAAGAACGACAACTACCTGTCGGAGTGGAAGAACGAGGTCAAGGACGGCAAGACGGTCCTGACGTTCACCTTCACCGACAAGGCCACCTGGAACGACGGCACCCCGATGGACTGGACCGCCATCGACGCCACGTGGAAGGCCAACCGTTCCACCGACGAGGGCTTCAACCCCAACGCCACGGACGGCTACAAGGAGATCGAGTCGGTCGTGCAGGGCGACACGCCCAAGACCGCCATCGTCACCTTCAAGGGCGAGTTCGCCTGGCCGCAGATGCCGTTCCTGACGGGTGTCATCCACCCGAAGATGGCCACTCCGGACAACTTCAACAAGGCGATGATCAGCAACCCGCACGCCGAGTGGGGTGCCGGCCCGTACACCGTCGACCAGTTCGACGCCAACAAGGGCTTCATCTCGTTCAAGCCGAACGACAAGTGGTGGGGCGACAAGCCCATGCTCGACGAGGTCACCTTCACCGCGATGGATTCGCAGGCCTCGATCAACGCCTTCAAGAACGGCGAGATCGACATGGTCGGCGTCGGCACCAAGGACCGCCTGGCGCAGGTCGCGGACATGAAGGACATCACCATCCACCGCGCCCAGCAGACCGCGAACACGCTGCTCGAGGTCGACGCCGACAAGCCGCAGTTCAAGGACGTCGAGGTCCGCAAGGCCTTCTTCATGGCGATCAACATCGACCAGCAGAAGAAGATCGCGTGGAACGGCCTGGACTACAAGGAGGAGCCCGCGGGCTCCTTCACGCTGTTCTCGTTCCAGCCGGGCTACAGCAACGCGCTCAAGGAGGCCGGTTACAAGTACGACGCGAAGGAAGCCAACAAGATCCTCGACGACGCCGGCTGGGCGAAGGGCTCCGACGGCATCCGCGAGAAGGACGGCGTGAAGCTGTCCGTCACCTACCCCATCTTCAGCGACGACCCCACGCAGGCAGCCCTTGCGCAGTCGCTGCAGAAGATGGAGAAGGAGGTCGGCATCGACCTGAAGGTCGACGTCCGTCCGTCGAACAAGTTCTCCGATGACTACACGTCGAAGAACTGGGATGTCGCGGGTCTTCGCTTCACCTCCTCCGACCCGTTCGGCGCCGCATGGTTCTGCCAGCTGTACTGCACGGATCAGGGTCTGAACCTCTCCGGCGTGCAGAACGCCGAGACCGACAAGAAGATCCACGAGGACGTCGAGTCGATCAGCGACCCGGTCAAGCAGACCGCGGCCGCGATGAAGCTCGAAGCGCAGATCTTCAAGGAGTGGGGTCTGATCCCGCTGTACAACGGTCCGTCGATCTCCGCCACGAAGAAGGGTCTCGCCAACCTGACCCCCGAGCCCTACGTGGGCCTGGACCTCTTCGGCGTGCAGCCCGTTGAGAACGTCGGCTGGGAGAAGTAATCCCGAGGCAGGTCACTGAGCCTGTCGAAATGAGGCGGGGCCGGTGGTTCATCCACCGGCCCCGCTTTCCTATGCTGGGAGCGTGAACGAGCAGGTCGTCCTGGTGCACGGCATCCGCACCTCCGCGACGATGTGGCGTGCCCAGCTGGCCTATCTCGAGGCGGTGGGAATCCCGGCGACGGCGGTCGATCTGCCTGGGCACGGCACCCGCATGGACGAGGATTTCACCCTGCACGAGGCCCTGCACACGATCGATGCGGCTGTCCGCAGGGCTGCGGAACAGGGGCCGGTGCTGCTGGTGGGGCACTCGATGGGCGGGCTGCTGTCATTGGCGTACACCGGCGGCGAGCAGACGCCGCCGGTGGCGGGACTGGTGGCGGCTTCCTGCAGCGCGCTCCCCCGCGGCGCAGGACTGGCCGCCTACCGGATGGTCGCGGGAGCCGTCAACAGGCTCCCGGACCACGGAAGCTGGATCACCGAGCGGATTCTCGATGCGACGATCCCTTCGGAGACGCGCGCGGACTTCGGCGCCGGCGGGTACGCGCTGGATGCCCAGGATGCGGCGCTGCGGAGCCTGGCGGCATTGGATCTCACGACGGCGGTGGCGCGCATCCGCATCCCGCTCTGGTTCGTGAACGGCCAGTTCGACCAGCTGCGCACGCACGAGCGGCTGTTCCGCCGACTCGCCCCGCACGCCGAGCTGATCGTCGTGCCCCGCACGACGCACCTGGTCACGGCCATGCGGCCACGCGTGTTCAACGCGGTGCTGGGACTGGCTCTGGCGACCGTGCGAGAGCGGTCATGAGGCCACCCAGCACAGACAGCACGGCAGCCATCAGGAACACCAGCCAGAAGCCGCCGACCAGCGCGACCAGCCCCGCGCCCACCATGGGTCCGATGAGCTGCCCCAACGCCGCGGTGACGTTGACGATGCCGAGGTCCCTGGCGTGGTCCTGCTCGTCGGGCAGCAGGTCGGTGGCGAACGCCAGGCCCACCGTGGAGAACGCGCCGTAGCCGAGGCCCATCAGAGCCGCCGCGATCATGGTCATCTCGAACGTCGGCAGGATCACGATCGCCACGCCGGACGCCGCCTGCACGAAGGTGGCGGCGACCGTCAGCCCGCGCCGCCTGCCGGTGCGGTCGGAGAGGATGCCGGTGAGCACCGAGGCGATCACGACGAACACCGTGTAGACGACGATCAGCAGCAGCAGGTTGTCCTGCGCCTGGGCCTCGGGCTGGTCAAGGCCGTGCAGCAGGAAGAAGAGGAACAGCGCCGTGCCCAGTGCGTTGCCGATGTTCGCGACGAGCCGGCCCCACAGCATCCAGGCGAAGTCGCGATCGCGCAGCGAGGCGAGCCGTCCGCGGTTCGCGGTGCGCTGCGGCAGCTCGGATGCCACTGCCGGCGGATCCGGCAGCAGCAGCGCGGCCAGCGTGCCGACCACGGCGATGACGACGGCCAGCAGCAGGTAGCCGGCCAGCACGCCGAGTCCGAGGAGCACGACCAGGCCCACGCCCAGCACGATGCCGACGGCCTGGCTGGATCCGACGGCCGACGACGCCGCACCGCGCTGCGCGGGCGGCAGCTGGTCGGCGATGAGGGCGGTGAACGCCGCGGACGCCACCGAGATGCCGATCGACACCCCCACCCAGCACGCGCCGACCAGCCAGGGGCCGTCGACGAGCCCGGTGAGCACGAGGAACACCGCTGCCAGCCAGACGCCCGCCAGCGCCCAGGGGCGGCGGCGTCCGCGTGAGGAGCGGGAGCGATCGGAGATCGCGCCCACAAACGGGGCCGCGATGATGCCGAACAGCCCTCCGATGCCCAGTACGAAGCCCGAGGAGACCACGCCGCGGATCCAGTCGTCGTCGGAGGTGTTCAGCTGCAGCGGCAGCAGCAGCTGAACCGGGGTGAGCTGCACGGTCCAGATGGCCAGCCACGCCAGGGTGAACAGGGTCATCCAGCGGGCGCCGACCCTGGCCGTGGCGGTCATCGGACGCGCTCCTCGCGCGCGGTGCGGGATCGGCGGATCAGGTCGCGATACCAGTCGTACGACGCCTTGGGAGTGCGGATGCCGGTGGCGAAGTCCACGTGCACGAGCCCGAAGCGCTGCGTGTACCCGTCGGCCCATTCGAAGTTGTCCATCAGCGACCAGACCGTGTACTCGTCCACCTGCACGCCCTGCTCGATGGCCTGGGCGACTGCGTCGATGTGCCGGGAGAGGTAGTCGATGCGGGCGTCGTCCTGCACGCGTCCGGCGGCGTCTGGTTCGGGGAAGGATGCCCCGTTCTCGCCGATCACGATCGGCGGCATGTCCGGATGCCGGTGGCTGAGGTCCACGAGGAAGTCGCGCAGGGCCTCGGGGACGACGGGCCAGCCGAAGCCCGTCAGCGGCGCGCCCGGCGTGGGCAGCAGATCGAACGGGACGGGACTGCCCTCGGGGGCCGCGCCCACGGTGGTGGGGTTGTAGAAGTTCACGCCGTAGAAGTCGCAGGATGCGGCGATCTCGTCCAGGTCGCCGTCCTGCACCGGCATCGGAGGCAGCCCCAGTGCCTGGATGTCGGGATAGGCACCGGTCAGCAGGGGTTCGGAGAACATCCTGTTGTGCACGAGGTCGTAGACACGCGCGGCGGTGAGATCGGCATCCGATCCGCTTGCGGGGATCACCAGGGTGTGGTTGTTGGTGAGTCCCACCTGTGCCGCTCCGGCCGCGCGCAGGACGGAGGCTGCGCGCGCGTGCGCGAGCAGCTGGTGGTGCACGGTGGGCAGCGCCCCGAACAGCAGCTGCTTCGCCGGGGCGAGCTCGCCGGTGCCGTAGCCCTGCAGCGTGGTCATCGCCGCTTCGTTGATCGTGTACCAGCGCGCCGCCCGGTCGGCCAGGCGCGCGCCCACGAGCCCCGCGTATTCGGCGAAGCGGTCGACGATGTCGCGGTTCAGCCAGCCGCCGTCGGCCTCGAGCTCGACGGGCAGTTCCCAGTGGTAGAGCGTGGGCTCGGGGGTGATGCCGTGCTCGAGCAGCTCGTCGACGAACCTCTCGTAGTGGTCCAGCGCGCGCTGATTCACAGGTCCCGCTCCGCCGGGCTGGATGCGCACCCACGGGATCGAGAAGCGGTAGCCGTCAACACCCAGGTCGGCGAGCAGCGCGATGTCATCCGCCGTTCGGCGATAGCTGTCGCAGGCGGGCTCCGCGGTTCCGCCGTCGACCACGGCGCCGGGCCGGTCGACGAAGTCGTCCCAGATGGATCTGCTGCGGCCGTCGGCGGTGCGGGAGCCCTCGATCTGGAAGGCGGAGGTGGCTGTGGACCAGCGCATGATCGGCAGCGGTGACGTCATAGGCTCGATTGTGCACCCGGTTCCACATATCGCGCGACCGAATCCCGCGCATGGCGCGCGGAGCCCCGCCGTTTCGCGTGCGGGTGCCCGGTGCTGGTAGCATTGACTCTTGGCTTGCGTGTGGGTTCGTCCCTCACGACCGCTGTCGACGCCCTCTCTCGTCTGCAGCATCCGATTCCCATCCAGACAGAAAGCGTCCACACGTGGCAAACATCAAGTCGCAGATCAAGCGCAACAAGACCAACCTGAAGGCGCAGGAGCGCAACCGGGCCGTCAAGAGCGAGCTGAAGACCGTCGTCCGCAAGACCCGCGAGGCCGTCGTCGCCGGCGACAAGGAGGCTGCTGAGGCCGCCCTCAAGGTCGCGTCCGTCAAGCTCGACAAGGCCGTCAGCAAGGGCGTCGTGCACAAGAACCAGGCGAAGAACCGCAAGTCGGCCATCGCCAAGCAGGTCGCCGCTCTCTGAGCCCGCAGACATGAGAAGGCCGTCCCGTTCGCGGGGCGGCCTTCTGCGTTGTCCGGATGCCGGCCTGCCGCAGCCGCTCAGGCGCCGTACGGCTCGCGGGTGGCGACGACGGCCACCATGCGCTCCAGTGCGAAGATCGGGTCGCGCGCGGCGCCCTTGACGTCGGCGTCCGCGCGGGCGGTGGCCTGGATGGCCATGCCCAGAGAGCGCTCGTTCCAGCCGTGCAGATCGCGGCGGGCGCGGTCGACCTGCCAGTCCTTCATCCCCAGGCGCTGCGCGAGCTGACGGCTGGGCTCGCGGTTGCCCGCCACGCGCGCCATGGTGCGCAGCTTCATGGCGAAGGCGGCGACCATGGGCACCGGGTCGGCGCCGGAGGCGAGGGCGTGCCGCAGGGCGATCAGTGCCTCGCCGTAGCGGCCGGCGATGGCCGTGTCGGCCACCACGAACGCGGACACCTCGACACGTCCGCCGTAGTAGCGGGTGACGACCTCGTCGGTGATGTCGCCCTCGACGTCGCCGATCAGCTGCTGGCAGGCGGCGGCGAGTTCGGTGAGGTCGTCGGCGAAGGCCGAGACCAGGGAGCGCAGCGCGGTCGGCGCGATGCGCTTGCGGGCGGCCTTGAACTCCCCCGCCGCGAAGTCCACGCGGTCGCCGTCGCGCTTGACGGCCGCGCACGGGATCTCGATGCCGCCGCCGGTGCCCGCGCGCACGGCGTCCAGCAGCTTCTTGCCCCGCACGGTGGCGCCGGTGTGGCGCAGGATGACCGTCGCGCCCTCCTGCGGGTGCTCGAGGTACTTCACGGCCTCCTGCAGGAAGGCGTCCGTGCACTTCTCGACCCCGGCCACGCGCACCAGTCGCGGCTCGCCGAACAGCGACGGCGAGGTGACCCCCAGCAGCGTGCCCGCGGCGTAGTCGTCGGCACGGATGTCGCTGACCTCCAGCGCCGCGTCTTCGGCGCGCAGGTAGTCGCGCACGCCGGCGATGGCACGCTCGGCCAGCACCTCCTCGGGCCCGGAGACCAGCACGATGGGTGCGGGGCGAGGCTCGCGCCATGAGATCTGCGGGATCTTCGCGCCCTTCGCGGTCTTCGGTGCTGCCATGCTCTCCAGCCTATCGGCGGTGAAGACATCGTCACCCTTCGGATGGGGGCTCTCCCGGCGGAGCGCGGGTGGACCACATCAGCAGCTCGCCGTCGCGCTCGCCCAGCAGGATCGTGCCGCGTCGGTCGGTGCGCAGCGCCCGGGTGCCCGCGGCTTCCAGCAGTGCCAGAGTCTCCGGACGCGGGTGTCCGTAGTCGTTGTCCGCCCCCACGCTGATCAGCCCGACCGAGGCGCGGACGGCCTCGTACAGGCCGGGCTCCTGGTCGCGGCTGCCATGGTGCGCGACCTTCACGACGTCGTACGCGCCGTGCAGTCGGCCCGAGCTCAGCAGCAGCCGCTGGGAGCCCTGGCCCAGGTCACCCAGCAGGACGGTGCGCGGGATGCCGCCGCCGGAGACCTCCAGCACGACGCTGGCGTCATTGCCTGAGGGGAAGACGCGCGGATCGGCATCCGGCCACAGCACTCGCCAGCGCGCGTCGCCGAGCGTGCCGGACAGCCCGGTGCTGGCGTCCTGCAGCCTCGCTCCCCCGTCGACCAGTCGTGCCAGCATCCGCCGCTCGTCGTCCTCTGTGACGGGTCCGTGCAGCACGGTTCCCACCTTCCCGAAGACCGCGGAGGTGCCGCCGACGTGATCCAGGTCGAAGTGCGTGAGCACCAGCAGGTCGACGCGGGAGACGCCGGTCTGCGCCAGGCAGCGCGTCAGCAGATCAGGGTCGGGTCCGGTGTCGACGAGGGCGGTCATCCCCGCCGAGCGCAGCAGCACGGCATCTCCCTGGCCGATGTCGCAGGCCGCCACAGCCCAGTCCGACGGTGTCGTCAACGGCGCCAGAGGGCCGCTGAGCAGCATCCGCCCGCCCGCGGCTGCCAGCGCGACGATCAGGACGACTGCGGATGCGGTGCGCAGCCACCGCCTGCGGGGCCTGGCCAGTACGACCACGACGGCGATGCTCAGCGCAGCCACGATGACTGCCGCGACCGGGCCGGCCACCACCGCGACCGTGGCTCCGGGCAGTCCCGCGCTCACCGTCGCCGTGGTGTCGATCCAGGCCGCAGGAAGCCAGGCTGCGGCCGCCAGCAGGTCGGCCAGCGGCGGGATGCCCGCGGTCAGGCATGCCAGCAGACCCACGACCGTGGCGATGGGCGCGGCGGGCTCGGCGATGAGGTTGGCCACGACGGCGACCAGCGACTGCTGATCGGAGAACAGCGCGATGATCGGTCCGCACACGACCTGGGCTGCCAGCGGCACCGACAGGGCGAGGGCCAGTGGCGCCGGCATCCAACGTCCCAGACCCCGCAGCAGCGGCCGGGACAGCACCAGCAGCGCGGCCGTGGCCGCCGCCGACAGGGCGAAGCCCGGCGACGCCGCGAACCACGGATCCGCGATGAGCAGTCCGCACACGGCCAGCGACAGCATGGCCAGGCCCGCGCTGGGTCGCCCCAGCAGGATGCTGAGCATCGCCAGCGCCGCCATGACCGCCGCGCGCACCACGCTGGGCTCCGGGGTGACCAGCACGACGAACGCGCCCAGCGCGGTCAACGAGAGCACGACCCTCAGCGCGCGGCTGCCGCCCGCCAGCGAGACCAGCCAGAACACGGCGGCGACGATCACCATGCAGTTGCTGCCGGAGACAGCCGTCAGGTGCGAGAGCCCCGATGCGATCATGGCGTCGTTCAGCTCCGGCGAGACCGCCCGGGTGTCGCCGACGGCGAGCCCGGGCAGCAGGCCGGCACCGGGCTCGGGCAGGCGCGTGGCGCGGGCCACGAACGTCGCCCGCGTGTCGGCGGCGACGGCGAAGACCCCGGATGCCGGCGATACGACCTCCACGTCCGTGCCGAAGATCACCAGCCCCGCCTGCTCAGCAGGCCCGGTGGCCTTGCCCTGACCCGTCACCCGCAGGCGGGCGCCCATGTCGACCCCGGGGACGGGTTCCACGCCGACCCGCACGCGAGCGCTCAACGGCTCCATGCGACCGGGCGGCCCGGCTACCACAGTCTGGGCGTCGAACCACAGGCGCCCGTCCTGTCCCACGGATGCCGACGATGCGACCTCCACGACGGCCTCCACCGCCCGCCCGTCGGACTGTGCCAGCACGGCGCGCTGCGGCTGAGCCCCGGCGACGACCAGCCCCACTGCGCTCGCGCACAGCAGCACCAGCACGACGAAGCCCCGCCGCCACCGGCCCGCCAGCAGCACCCCGGCAGCCCCCGCACCGCAGGCGCCCGCCAGCGGCAGCGCCAGCACCGGCAGTTGGATGCACAGCAGCGCCACCGCCCAGAGCAGCAGCGCCAGGATGCCGGTGCGCAGGTCCTTCACACGCGCACCTTGTCGCGCATCCCGGCCAGCAGCTTGTCGCCGATGCCCGGCACCGCCAGCAGGTCGTCGACGGCGCGAAATCTGCCGTTCTCCTCCCGCCAGTCCAGGATGCGCTGCGCGAGCGCCGGGCCGATCCGCGGCAGCGTCTCCAGGTCGTCCTGCGTGGCGGCGTTGAGATCGACCTTCCCGTCCGCGCCGATGGCCGAGGGCGCGGTCGCGCCCGCGGCGCCGCCGGATGCCGCTCCCTTGGCCGGCACGATGATCTGCTCCCCGTCGGTGAGCGCGCGGGCGAGGTTCACAGCCTGCAGGTCGGCATCCTCCCGCGTCCCGCCGGCGGCGGCCAGCGCGTCGACCAGCCGCGCGTCGGCCTCGAGGATGTACAGGCCGGGGTGCTCGACCTCGCCCAGCACGTGCACGTACAGCCCGCCGTTCCCGTCGGCCGGCGCCGAGGTCGACGAGCCGCCCTTCAGGCTGATCGCGTCCACGGGCGTCGACTGCCCGCGCAGGATGCCCCAGCCCACTGCGGCGGACAGCACGACCAGCCCCAGCGTGACCGCCGCGCCGATGCCCAGCCTCAGGCGAGGGCGCGGCGGGGCCTCCTGTTCTGACGGCTGAGATGCGGGCACTCCGTCACGCTACGCACCCATGCGGACGGTGGATGCCGGAATCCCGGCGCATGTGGAGAACTCCTGCGCATCACGCGGATGTGCAGGAGTTCTCGACGACCCCAGGACCCCGTCCTGAGTTCAGCCCTTGACGGCGAAGTTGACGATCTTCGGGGCGCGCACGATCACGCGCACGATCTCCTTGCCCTCCAGTGCCCGCTGCACCTTCTCGTCGGCGCGGGCGGCGGCCTCCAGATCGGCCTCGCCGATGTCGGCGGGCACGTCGAGAGTCGCACGGACCTTGCCGTTCACCTGCACGGCCGTGGTCACCGTGTCCTGCACGAGCAGCGCGGGGTCGGCATCCGGCCAGGCGATCTCGCTCAGCGACGGCGTATGACCCAGACGCGACCACAGCTCCTCGGCGGTGTGCGGGGCGATGGGCTCCAGCAGCAGCGCGACGGTCTCGGTCGCCTCGCGCACGGCGGGGTCGGCAGCGCCGGCGCCCGCGTCGATGGTCTTGCGGATGCCGTTGACCAGCTCCATCAGGCGCGCGACCAGCACGTTGAACTTGGTCTGCTCGACCAGGGTCGGGGCGTCGGCCAGCAGGCGGTGCGTGATGCGGCGCAGCACGACGTCGCCGCGGGAGGCATCCGCCCCCACCGGGCTGGAGGTCTCGTCTCCGGCGCGCAGCGCACGGGAGAGGAACTTCTGCGCGCCGGACAGCGAGACGCCGTTCCACTCCTTGTCGTCCTCCACGGGGCCCGCGAAGGCCAGTCCCAGGCGCAGCGCGTCGGCGCCGTACTGGCCCAGCAGGTCGGACAGTTCGACGAGGTTGCCCTTGCTCTTGGACATCTTGGAGCCGTCCATGATGACCATGCCCTGGTTGACCAGGTTGGAGAACGGCTCCTGGAAGTCGATCAGCCCCATGTCGAAGAGCACCTTGGTGATGAAGCGCGCGTACAGCAGGTGCAGGATGGCGTGCTCGACGCCGCCGAAGTAGCCGTCGACCGGGGCCCAGCGCCTGGCCTCGGCCGGGTCGAACGCGAACTGGTCGCTGTTCGGCGACAGGAAGCGCAGGAAGTACCACGAGCTGTCCACGAAGGTGTCCATGGTGTCGGGGTCGCGCAGCGCGGGCTCGCCCGAGGCGGGGTCGACCGTGCGCACCCACGACTCGGCGGCGCCCAGCGGCGAGGTGCCCTTGGGGCGCAGGTCCAGGCCCTCCACGTCAGGCAGGCGCACGGGCAGACGGCCCTCGGGGACCGGCACGACCGAGCCGTCCTGCAGGTGCAGCATGGGGATCGGGGTGCCCCAGAAGCGCTGACGCGAGATCAGCCAATCGCGCAGGCGGAAGTTCTTCGCCGCGCGACCGGCGCCCGCGGCGCTCAGTGTCTGGATGGTGCGGGCGATGGCCTCGTTCTTCTCCAGCCCGTCGAGGTCGCCGGAGCCGGTCATGCGGCCGTTGCCAGCCAGCGCCTTCCCGGTGACCGCCGGGTCGAGCTCGGCCAGGTCCTCTCCCTCGTTCGCGCCGCCGGACACCGTGGTGTCCAGCACCACGCGCACGGGCAGGTCGAAGGCGCGGGCGAAGTCCAGGTCGCGCTGGTCGTGCGCGGGCACGGCCATCACCGCGCCGTGGCCGTAGTCGGCCAGCACGTAGTCGGCCGCCCAGATGGGCATCCGCACGCCGTTGACGGGGTTGATCGCATAGCGGTCCAGGAACACGCCGGTCTTGGGGCGGTCGGTGGACTGCCGCTCGATCTCGGACTGCTTCTGCACCTGCTCCAGGTAGTCCTGGAAGCGCATGCGCACCTCGGCGGAGGATCCCGATGCCAACTCCGCGGCCAGATCGGAATCAGGTGCCACCACGAAGAAGGTGGCGCCGTGCAGGGTGTCGGGGCGCGTGGTGAACACCGTGACCGGCTCGTCACGGCCCTCGATGCGGAAGTCCACGTCGGCGCCGGTGGAGCGGCCGATCCAGTTGCGCTGCATCTGCAGCACCTTGTGCGGCCAGTGCCCCTCGAGCGTGTCCAGGTCGTCCAGCAGCCGATCGGCGTACTCGGTGATCTTGAAGTACCACTGGGTGAGCTTCTTCTTCACGACCTCGGTGCCGCAGCGCTCGCAGCGCCCGTCGACGACCTGCTCGTTGGCCAGCACGGTCTGATCCTTGGGGCACCAGTTCACGGCGCTCTTGCGGCGGTACGCCAGCCCGCGCTCGTGCAGCTTCAGGAACAGCCACTGGTTCCAGCGGTAGTACTCCGGGTCGGAGGTGTGCAGCACGCGCGACCAGTCGTACGACATGCCGTAGCCGCGGAAGCCCGCCTTGTGCTGATCGATGTTCTTGTACGTCCACTCGCGCGGGTCCGCTCCGCGCTTGATGGCGGCGTTCTCGGCGGGCAGGCCGAAGGAGTCCCAGCCGATGGGGTTCAGCACGTTGTGCCCGCGATGCCGCCAGTAGCGCGCCACGATGTCGGGGTACAGGTAGTTGATCGCGTGTCCCATGTGCAGGTCGCCGGAGGGGTACGGGAACATGCCCAGGATGTACTTGCGGGGCCGCTCGTCGTCCGCACCGCCGGCGAGGAACGTCTCGTCCTCCGCCCAGAACTGCTGCCACTTGGCCTGGATGTCGTGTGCGGACATCACCTCAGTGGGTTCGGTGGTGGTTTCGGACGCGTGCTCGGACAAGGAACGACCAATCTGAAGATGCCGGGAGCCCGCGAGAAGCGGGATATCCCAGGTTATCGCGACTGGAGCAGCGCCGCCCACTCGTGAGGCAGCCCCGCCCCCAGCGCCGCGAGGGGCGCCCTGGCCTTCACGGAGACCTCCGCGGCCTCGGCATCCGGCTTCGACAGCCACGTGATGCCCCCGCCCGCACCGACGTACGCATGATCGCGTTCGACGACGATGGAGCGGATGACCATAGCCAGATCCGCTCCGCCGTCCAGCCCCACGTGCCCGAAGCACCCCGAGTAGACCCCGCGGCGAGCGCCTTCCAGCCGGCGCAGGATGCCCATCGCCGACTCCTTCGGCGCCCCGGTCATGCTGCCCGCGGGAAAGGCCGCGTCCACGAGATCCCCGACGGTCGTGCCCTTCCGCAGCCGCACGCTCACGGTGCTCACCAGCTGGTGCACGGCGGGGTACGTCTCCACCTGCCACAGGCGCTCCACGTCGACCGTCCCCGGCACGCCGACGTGCGAGAGGTCATTGCGCATGAGGTCGACGATCATGACGTTCTCAGCGCGCTCCTTGGGATCGGCCTGCAGCTCGGCCGCCAGGCGGGCATCCTCCTCGGCACCCGCGCCCCGTGGGCGGGTGCCCTTGATGGGGCTGGTCCGCGCCACTCCCCCTGCGACCTCGAGGAACTGCTCGGGGCTGGCGCTCAGCAGCATCCGGTCCCCGACCCGGATGAACCCGCCGTGGTGCGCAGGGGTCGCCGCGCGCAGCCGGCGGTAGACCGACAGCGGGTCCGACGGACGCGGTGCGGTGAAACGCGTGGTGAGGCACAGCTGGTACGCGTCACCGCGTTCGATGGCGGCACGGCACTCCTGCACGAGCTTCTTGTACTCGTCCACGCCGTGCCGGGCGGTCGCAGAGGTCGGCGCAGGGTCGGCCGGAGGAGCAGCGGATGCCGTGGGAACGACAGCCAGGACCTCTGCACGCCACGCATCGACCTCGTCCTCGGCGGCCAGCGCGAACGCGCGCCCGGTGGCATGGTCGACGGCGATCGCGCGCTCCACCGCGATCCAGGCGCCCTCACCCTCGTAGGAGAGCCAGCCCACCCAGCCGCCGCGGAAGGGCAGATCGTCCTCCGGTGCGGCAGCGTCCAGGAGCACGGACCGGACCGCCGTCGGATCGTGCTCGATGCGCCCGGTGCCGAGGATGCTCCATCCCGCGGTCGCCCCCGTCCCGGCATCCAGCCAGAATGCCGCGTTCCGGTCGGCGAGCAGCCGCAGGAAGACGGCTTCGGCATCGACGACGGCAGGCAGCGGCAGGGCCTGGAGAGGGCGGGGGGCGGGCACGTCTCCCAGCGTAGGGGCGGACGGCGCCGTTCTCAGCGTCCGCGGGCGCCGAGGCCGTACGCTCATGGGGTGAACGACTTCGTGCTGTGGGCGATCCAGACGGTGCAGTCCGTCGATCCCGTCCTGCGCACGCTGCTGGCAGGGGTCGCCGTGATGCTGGAGACCAGCATCCTCGTGGGCCTGATCGTGCCCGGTGACACCGTCGTGCTCGTGGCGGCGATCGGCGTCGCCTCGTGGGGGCAGGGCATCGCGCTGGGCATCAGCGTGGTCGTCGGCGCACTCATCGGCGAATCTCTGGGATTCTGGCTGGGCCGCTGGGCGGGACCGCACATCCGGCACTCCTGGCTGGGCAGGCGCATCGGCGAGGAGCACTGGGAGCGGTCCGAGCGCTACCTGCTCAGACGCGGCGGCATCGCCATCTTCCTGTCCCGCTTCCTGCCGGTGCTGCACTCCCTGGTTCCCCTGACCGTCGGTATGAGCGGCTACGCGTACCGGCGCTTCATCGCCTGGACGCTGCCGGCCTGCGTGCTGTGGGCCACCGCCTACGTGGGCCTGGCCGCGAGCGCCGCGGGCAGCTACCCCGAGCTCTCCCAGCGCGTGCACTACGCGGGCTACGTGTTCGTCGGAGTCATCGCCCTGCTGCTGATCGGGGTGCTGGTGGTGAAGAGGGTCATCGCCCGCCGCGAGGAGCGCCATATGAGGGATGAGTCGCAGCACGAAGCGTGAAAGACTGGATGCGATGCCCTCCGCCTCCCCGGCCAAGATCCACTGGTTCGCCCGACTCGAACACCGCGTCCATGTCTCGCGCGAACGCCGCGCCCGCAGACGTGGCCGTTCGGCGACCGTCGTTCCGATCCCGGGATACGGCGGAACCGGCTGGGTGCGGGTGGTCGGCCGGGTGCTGATCCTGCCGCCGGTACCGAAGAAGGCGCGCGGCGAAGGGGCCGGTGCGCGCGGCTGGCGCGCATTCGCCGGCATCCCGGTCGGCTATGCGGCCGTGCAGGTGCATGTCGGCGGGCGCACGCACGACGTGGTCGCCGACCGCGGCGGCGTGATCGACACCGTCATCCCCGCGGAGCTCTCGCCGGGCTGGCAGACCTTCACCATGTCCGTCGAGGGCCGCGAGCCCGTGGAGGCCACCGCGTTCGTGGTCGCCGATGACGCGCGCTTCGGCGTGGTGTGCGATGTGGACGACACCGTGATGGTCACCGCGCTCCCCCGCCCGTTCGTGGCCGCATGGAACTCCTTCGTGCTCGACGAGCACGCCCGCACACCCGTGCCCGGCATGGCCGTGCTGCTGGAGCAGCTGCGCCGTGATCGCCCCGGCGCCCCCATCGTCTACCTGTCCACGGGTGCGTGGAACGTGGCGCCCACGCTGCGCAGGTTCCTCTCCCGCAACCTGTTCCCCGCGGGTGCCATGCTGCTCACCGATTGGGGTCCCACGCACGACCGCTGGTTCCGCAGCGGCCGCGACCACAAGTCGAGCAACCTGCAGCGGCTGGCCGAGGAGTTCCCCGACGTGCAGTGGCTGCTCATCGGCGACGACGGGCAGCACGACGAGTCGATCTACTCCGACTTCCTCGAGCGCAACCCCGGGTCCGTCGCAGGTGTCGCCATCCGCCGCCTGCTGCCCGCCGAGGCGGTGCTGGCCGGTGGCCGCGCCACCGTCGAGCACGTGGCGGGGTCCGTGCCCTGGGTGAGCGCCGAGGACGGCGCGGGCCTGCGGGATCGGCTGGGCGAGGCCGGCATCATCGACACCGCGTCATGAGACTGCCTCGCGACGAGTGGGTGCAGCGCGCCCGCGCGCACGAGGAGCGGGCGGATGCCCTGACCGCGGCGCACCGTGAGCGCACGGCCCGCGGCGAGAAGCATCCGGTGTGGGATTTCCTGTTCACGTACTACGCGTACAAGCCCGCGCTGCTGCGCCGCTGGCATCCGGGCGCGGGAATCGTGCTCGAGGACGCGCCCGAGCGCGCGCAGTGGCGCTGGTACTCCCCAGCCGGCCCCGGCGATGCAGTGATGCCGGATCCCGAGGTCTTCCGCACCGAGAAGCCCCAGCTGGCGGGTCTGGTGGAGCGGATGCTGCGCCGTACGGCGTCGCGCCCGGGGCAGTTCGGCTGCTTCGGCCTGCACGAGTGGGCGATGGTCTACCGCGAGGGCGAGCACCGGCATCCGGCGCCGCTGCGACTGGGCCAGGCGGGGACGGATGCCGTGGTGGAGGCGCACGAGCTGCGCTGCACCCACTTCGACGCGTTCCGGTTCTTCACCCCGGATGCCGTGCCGCGCAACCGGCTGGCGCCCACGCGCGACTCGCAGCCCGACCTCGAGCAGCCCGGCTGCCTGCACGCCGGCATGGACCTGTACAAGTGGGCGGTCAAGCTCGGACCGCTGATCCCCGGCGAGCTGCTGCTGGATGCGTTCGAACTGGCGCGTGACATCCGCCTGCTGGACATGGAGGCCGCGCCCTACGACCTGTCGGACTGGGGCGTGCGGCCGGTGCGCATCGAGACCCCCGAGGGCAAGGCCGAGTACGTGCGCCGCCAGCGCGGCTTCGCCGAGCGCGGCGCGGTCATGCGGGAGCGGATGCTGGGAGCCTGGCTGGGTCACTGACCAAGGCCCACTGAGCCGACCCTCCCTGGGTCACTGAGCCTGTCGAAGTGCCAGCTGCATGCGCAGCGCCATGACGTGCTCGGCGGCATCCCGCAGTCGCCCGGCGGGCAGTCTGCCGTCCTGCACGGCCAGCACGATGGCCCGGGCGACCTGTCCGGCCGTCTGCGGCGTGGAGCCCGCGATGACCAGCACCATGTCGTTGCCCGCGACGATGGCGGCCACGCCGTCGGCGACGAGATCGCGGTAGGCGGGCACGCCTGAGGAGGTGAGCATGCCGATGTCGTCGGTGATCATGAGCCCGGCGAAGCCCAGCTCGTCGCGGGCGATCTGGTGCCAGCGCGGCGACAGCGAGGCCGGGGCGGAGTCCACGGCGGTGTACGCCAGGTGGCCGAACATGAGCACCTCGGCTCCGGCGTCGATGCCGGCCTGGAACGGCACCGCCGGACCCTGCTGCCACTGCGCCAGTGTCATATCGGTGTGCGGGATGCTGACGTGCGAATCACCCGGCGTGGCTCCGTGACCGGGGAAGTGCTTGAGCGTGGACAGCACGACGCCCTTCTCGCCGTTCACGGCCGCCGTCACGCGCGCAGCGGCCGACGGCGGATCCGCACCCAGCGCCCGTGGCGCGATGAACGCCGTGGGACTGGCGGGGACATCGGCGATGACGCCGAAGTTCAGGTTCGCGCCGGTCTCGGCGACCATCTTCGCCCGCTGTGCGAAGATCTGCTGCACCTGAGCGGGATCGTCAGCCTGGAGTCCCCGGCCGCCGGGGAGCCTGTCCCACCGCAGCCGGGAGACATAGCCGCCCTCCTGGTCGATGGCGATCAGCGGCGGCAGAGCCGCATCCGGCGTGAGGGCGTCCGTCACGGTGCGCTCGGCTGCGGCATCGGCGGCGATGTTGTCGCCCATCAGGATGAAGCCGCCCAGCGGCGCGCCGTCGGCCCCCGAGGTCATGAACGCGCGGAGGGCGGCGGTGTCGGTTCCCGGGATCGTGCCCATCACGACGCTGGAGGCCTGCTGGGCGAGGCTCATCCGCGCCACTGCCGCCTGAACGGGATCCGGAGTGGGGGTCGGCGTGGGTGTCGCGGTCGGCGATGCCTCTGGCGATGCCGTCGCACCGGTCGGAGCGGTTGCGGACGCGCAGCCGACCAGGGCGATCACGGCGAGCGCGGTGATCGCTGTCCCCCAGACGGATCTGCGCATGCCTGCGACTCTAGGCGATGACGCTGATGGACTGCTCGATCCCTGCTTCGAGTCCGTCGAGGCTGCGCTGCACGCCCTTCGCCGCCGAGCGCCCCGCACGGTTGGCTCCGATGGTGCTGGCCGAGGGACCGTAGCCGACCAGTTGGATGCGCGGATCGGCGACGGCCGTGGTCCCCCGCCCGTTCCGGTCGAGTCGGATGCCGCCCTGCGGGCTGCGCAGATGCAGCGGCGCCAGATGTGCGATGGCGGGACGGAAGCCGGTGGCCCACAGGATCACGTCGACCTGCTCGAAGGCTCCGTCCGCCCAGCGCACGCCGTCGGGCTCGATGCTCTGGAACATCCCCCGGCGGGCAGCATATGCGCCGAGTCTCTCGGCCTCACGCTCCTGCGGGCGCAGCACGAGTCCGGTCACGCTCACCACGCTCTCCGGCGGCAGCCCCTGCGCCACGCGCTGCTCAACCAGGGCGACCGCCGCCGCACCCGCCTCGGGAGTGAAGTCATCGGTGCGCCACACCGGCGGGCGGCGCGTCACCCACAGGGTGTCGGTGATCGGCGCCAGCGCGCCGAGGAACTGCACGGCGGAGGCCCCGCCGCCCACGACCAGCACGCGCTTGCCGGCGAAGTGCTCGGGGCCCGGGTAGTCGACGGTGTGCAGCTGCTCGCCGAGGAAGGTCTCCATGCCGGGATAGTGCGGCAGGAACGGGCGCGTCCACGTGCCGGTGGCGTTCACCAGGGTGCGGGTGCGCCAGGTGCCCCGGTCGGCGTGCACGACGAGCAGTCCGTCGTCGTCGGTGACCTGATCCACGGCCACCGGACGGATGACGGGAAGCGCATGCGCCCACTCGTACGCGGCGAACACGGCGGGCACCGCCTGGTTGGCGCGCCTGCCGTCGTGCGCGGGCTGCACATCGCCCGGCAGTTCGGCGACGCGATGCACATCGCGCATGGTCAGCGCATCCCAGCGGTGCTGCCAGGCTCCTCCTGGATGCTCGTTCGCATCCAGCACGACGTGCTCGATGCCGAGGCGCTTCAGGTGGTACGACGCGGAGAGCCCGGCCTGGCCGGCTCCGATCACGACGCTCTGAAGGATGCTCACACCGGGCCCAACGCCCCGGCGGGTGCGGATGTTCCCTTGCTACACTGGCCGGCAAGCAACCGCCGGGACGACCCGGCGGAGAGATCTCAGGCGGGGACGGCCCTGCGGATTCGGCATCCGCCATGCGAACCCTGCTGCGCTCCGTCCTCACCCCCACCGCCATCCTGCGGCTGATGCTCGGCTGGGGCTCCTTCGTCCTGCTGCTCGTACTGGCGCCCGTGCTGGCCGGTCCCGTCTCGGCCTGGCTGCTGTGGCTGCTGCTGGTCGGCATCGTCGCGGTGATCACGGTCAACGCGTTCGGCGTCGTGACTGAGGCCGAGCATCTCGCGCACCGCCTGGGCGACCCCTACGGCACCCTGGTGCTGACGCTGTCCATCGCGGCCATCGAGGTGATCCTCATCTCGGCCGTCATGCTGGGGCCGGGCGAGCACGCCACGATCGCCCGCGATTCGGTGATGGCCGTGTCGATGATCATCATGAACCTGGTGATCGGCGCGGCCCTAGTGGTGGGCGGGTACCGGCATCCGGATCGACGTGCCAACAGCACGGGCGTCTCGCTGTATCTCGGGATGCTGATCGTGCTGCTGACCGTCGCCTTCGCCCTGCCGGGACTGATCGGCGACGGCACGGGCGCCTACACGCCCGCGCAGGCGATCATCGTGGTGGTGCTGACCGTGGGCGTGTACGGGTTCTTCCTGGTGCGGCAGATGGGCGCGCAGCGCGCGGACTTCCAGGAGATCTCGGGGGTCCCATCGGCGGCATCCGCTCCGGCTCGCCTTCCGATCCGGCGGGTGCTCGCCGAGCACCGCGCGGAACTGACCGCCCGCACCGTCCTGCTGATCGCGATGGTGCTGCCGATCGTGCTCCTCTCGCACGACATGGCCGCCCTGCTGGACGAGGGCCTGGACCGTCTCGACGCTCCGATCGCGCTTTCCGGCATCCTCATCGCGATGATCGTGTTCCTGCCCGAGACCATCACCACGATTCGCGCGGCCTCAGGCGGCGATCCGCAGCGGGTCAGCAACCTGTGCCACGGCGCGCTGGTGTCCACCGCCGGGCTCACCATCCCGGTGGTGCTGACGATCGGGCTGCTCACCGGGCAGCGCGTCCTCCTGGCCGAGACTCCGGTGAATCTGGTGCTGCTGGGCGCCACGCTCCTGCTGACGCTAGCGACGTACTCGGCCCGCAGACTCACACCCCTGCACGGCGCCGTGCACCTGCTGATGTTCGTGCTGTACGGTCTGAGCGTGTTCGCCTGAGCCGGCCGGCGAACCTGAGCTCAGGGCTCCTCGGCGGTGCCGAACTCCCCCACCAGGTAGGTCATGGTGCGGGCCACGCAGTCGGCATCGCAGCGTCCCGCCTGGTACCCGCCGCCGCAGGTGATGAGCTCCTTGAGCACCGGGATGAGTTCGTTCGAGCGGGCGCCCAGTGGCGCCAGGTCACGGCCGGCCTCCTTCTCCTGCGCCTGGTAGCCGCGCACCGCGGCGATCATGGCATCCGTCATGTCGTGCACGTCCACATCGCCGCGCAGGAAGCCCGGGCCCATCGCGATCGGCACCTCGATGGCCGTCCTGATGCGGTCCGCCTGCTGCTCGGCCTCGATCGTGTCCACCATGGTCTGCTCCTTCGCGCTGTTCCCGGTGCTTCCATTGTGCTCCCGATCCGCGCGGGGAGCTCAGCCCAGACGGTCGCGCAGCACTCCGTCGTGCAGCTCCAGCACGCGGTCGGCGCGGGCCGCCATCGCGGCGTCGTGCGTGGCCACGATCGCGGCGGTGCCGTTCTCGTGCACCAGGCGGGCGATGAGCTCCATGATCTGCGCGCCGGTCTCGCTGTCCAGCTGGGCGGTCGGCTCGTCGGCCAGCAGGATGCCGGGCGCCATCACCAGGGCGCGGGCGATCCCCACGCGCTGCTGCTGGCCGCCGGACAGCTCGCCGGGGCGCTGCCGGGCATGCTCGGCCAGGCCCACGTCGCGCAGCGCGTCCGCCACACGGCGATCGCGCTCGGCGGGCGCCACCCGGCGGATCCGCAGCGGCACCTCGACGTTCTCGGCCGCCGAGAGCACCGGGATGAGGCCCGAAGTCTGGAAGATCGAAGCGATGCGCGCTCCCCGCAGGGCGGCGACGTCGGTGGAGGCATCGGCGAGGTCGGCGCCGTCGACGAGCACCCGGCCGGACGTCGGGCGATCCAGGCCGCCCAGCATCGTCAGCAGCGTGGTCTTGCCCGCCCCCGACCTGCCGGCGAGCACCACCAGCTCCCCCGCCCGCACGGACAGCTCCGCGTCGCGCACGGCCACCACGTCGCCCGAAGGGCTCGGAAAGACCCGGGACAGCGCCTCGGCCTGCAGCACGGCGCTCACGAGGCGTCCTCCTCGCGGTCGGGCGCGACGCGCACGTGATCCGGCTCCAGGCTCAGCCGCACGCGCTCGCGCAGGTCGAGGGCCGACACGAAGTCGGCCGGCAGCTGCATCCGCCCCGCGCGATCGAGCACCGCGTACTCCCTGGCCGTGCGCACCGCCACGCCATCCTCACCGGTGCTCCGGCTGCGCAGCGTCTCCGTCGACGTGCGCCCGTCGCGGATGCGCACGGTGCGCTCCACATGCTCGGTCACGCCGGCGTCGTGCGTGACGATCAGCGTGGTGACGCCGCGCTCTCGGTTCACGACCTCCATGGCCGCGAGGACCTCGGCGCTGGTCTGATCGTCGAGCTCGCCGGTGGGCTCATCGGCCAGCAGCACGCGCGGCCGGTTGGCGAGGGCCACGGCGATCGCGACGCGCTGCCGCTGCCCGCCGGAGAGCTGTGCAGGACGCTTGTCCGCGAACTCCGCGGCGCCCAGCTGCGCCAGCAGCTCGTCGGCGAGGCTCTTCCGCTCGCCCCGCGGCACGACGCCCGCCATCTCGTGGACCATGGCGATGTTCTCCCGCGCCGACAGGTAGGGCAGCAGATTGCGAGCCGACTGCTGCCACACGAACCCCACGCTGCTGCGGCGGTACCTGAGCCTCTCCGCACTGCGCATGGTCACCAGGTCGTGCCCCGCCACACGCGCTGAGCCGGCCGTCGGCTTGTCGAGCCCGGCCAGGATGCCGAGCAGGGTGCTCTTGCCCGAGCCGGAGGCGCCGATCAGCGCCACCACCTCGCCCGTCACCATCCGCAGCTCGAGCCCCTGCAGCGCCTGCACCTCGACGCCCTGCGCGGTGAAGATCCGCACCAGGCCCTCGCAGACGATCCCACCATCCGACATGTCACCCATCCTCTCCCGACCTCCCGCTCACGGCATCCGCTCATCGCCCGCGCGGATCGCGTCCGCGGAGTCCAGCCGCGACGCCAGTCCTGCGGCCACCGCGACGGAGAAAGCGGCCACCAGCCCGAATCCGACCACGGCCGCGAGCGTCCACAGACCGCCCAGCGACACCGGCGGCTGCGCCGAACCGCCCACGAAGCCCCGCAGATCCAGCTGCGGGATGACCAGCATCGCCGTCGCGACTCCCGCGCCCACGCCGAACGGCAGTGCCAGCAGCAGCGCGGGCGCCACTTCCCAGGTCACCAGACGGCCCGCGGTGCGGCGGGCGCTGCCCAGCGTGCGCAGGATCGCCAGCATCCGCGCCCTGGTGTCCGCCCCCAGGGCGAGCGTGGCGATGATCGCGACGATCACCAGCACGGCCACGATCCCGCTGGCTGCCAGCAGCGCGCCGCGCACGACGGTGTAGCCGGGATCCTCGGCGTGCGCGGCGACGACGCGTTCGGGGGTGGTCGCCACTGCGTCCCCGCCGGCCGCGGAGACAGCCGCGGCTCCGACGGCATCCGGGTCGGCGCCGGGCTCGATGGCGAGGTACAGCTGCGAGTAGCCGGTGCTGTCCTGACCGATGGCCTTGGCATTGACCGCATCGACGATCACCCATTCGTCGGTGCTGCCGAAGGACACATCCGAAGGCGCGACGCCCACCACCCGGACCGATGTCCGGCCGATCTCCAGCTTCGCATCCACGCCGCCGAGCTCGTCCCACAGCGCCTGTGACATGACCACGGGCACGGGACCGTCCGCGCGCTCCCCCAGGGACGCCGGCAGCGGGATGCGCGCGTCGAATCCCTGCTGCACCCGCGAGAACGCGGTGCCGTCCAGCACATACACCCTGGTCTGCTGCTCGGCCGTGCCTGCGGAGATCTGCGCGTTGCCGCCGTCCTGCACGGCCGCCAGCGCGGCCACGCCGTCCAGCGCCGCGACGTCGGAGGCCGCCGCACCTGTGATGTACGCGGCATCCACCCGCACTGCGGCGCCGACGTCGATGTCGGCCGCGCGCACGATGCCGCCGGAGACGGTCGCCGCGAACGCGATGGAGAAGACGGCCACGCCGAGCCCCGTGACCACGCCGAAGACGGGTGCGGCCCGCACGGCCGACTCACGGCGCGCCCGGGCAGGACCCAGCAGGGACTCCAGCGACGCGCGACGCGCCCCGCGGCGCTCTGCCAGCCTCAGCAGCAGGGGCAGCAGTCTCAGCGTGAGGATGCTGCCGACGACGCCCAGCAGAACGGTCAGCGCCAGCAGCACCGGATCGGCGCCGCCGCCCTGTCCGCGCGCGATGACGAGGATGCCGAGCGCGGCCGTCGCCGCGACCGCCAGCAGCTCCAGTGCGATCCTCTCGGTGTCTCGGCCCGCTCTCTCGCCCAGGTCGCGGCGGCCCTCGGCGGCGGCATCCGCCAGCGTGCTCCACGGCAGCGCGACGGCCGGGACGAGAGCGAGGACGACGGGCACGGCCAGGACCCAGCCGCCGTCCAGGCCCCATACCGCCGCGGCGACGCCCACGCCGATCCCGGCTCCGACCGCGCCCAGCAGCGCCCCCTCACCGCCGAGCAGGGCGATCAGGCGGCCGAGGGAGGCGCCTCGTGCGCGCAGCACGCGGATGCCCGCCACCCGACGAACCGCGATGAGCCGCGCGACGAGCGTCAGCACCACCAGCGCCACCATCATCGGGCCGACGGCAGCCACCGTGACGACGGGCGTCATCGCGTTCGCGCGGGAGATTCCGGCATCCAGCGCCTGCGGCAGCGCGGAGTGGAACTGCAGACCACGGCTGTAGAAGCCGTTGTCCGGCATCCGGATCGTGACCACGTCGGCCGAGAGCAGGCGCAGCTGCGCGGATGCGCGTTCGGCGGTGGTCGCATCCACTCCCGCGGTCCGGAACGGCATCCAGGAGTTGATCTTGGCGTTCCTGGTCCACTCGTCCAGGAGCGAGGCCTCGTCGACCTGCATGAACGCCGCGCCGATCAGGATGCGGTTGCCGCTCCCGTCCACCTCGATGCGCGGTGCCGCCGATCCGCCGATGAAGGTCCAGTCGCCGGCGTCCTTCCCGTTCGGCGTCACGATGCCGACCAGGGTCAGTTCGAGGCGGTCCCAGCGGCGCTGCTCGCCGATCTGCCACTTCAACTGGTCGGCGACATCGCGGGTGAACACGATCTCGACGCCGTCGGCGGGATCGGTCTTCTTCGGCATCCGCCCTTCGGCGAGATCCACGCGCCCGGCGAGACCCGGGTCGGAGATCAGCCCGACGCGATTCAGCGGCACGGGGGTGGTGCGCTGCGGGTCGTCGTCGACCGTGGCGGACGGATCCAGGCCGACCGTGATGCGCGGCGTGCCCAGCAGGCTGCGCAGCGGCTCCGGCTGGGTGCGGCGCATCTGCTCGACCGCCGCCAGCGCACCGCCCCAGACGCCGAGGCTGTCGTCGGACGTGCGACTGGCGAGCGGCAGCCCCGGCGCGATCGCCGATGGCCAGCGGGTGAGGTCGGGAACGGATGCCACGCCGCGGCGGATGGTGGCCGTGCGCCCGTCGGACAGCAGCGCGGGCGCCGCCACGGCCAGCGCGGAGAGCACCGCGATCACCACGACGACCAGCAGCGACAGCAGCGGCGTGGTCGCAGCGCCCCGGGTCAGCAGCCGCATCCGCCCGCTCATGCGCCCACTCCCAGCACCACGGGGAGGACCAGCCAGGCCACGACGGCACCGAGGGCGCCGCCGACGAGCGCCGCGTAGATCGCCACCCCCGCGGTCTCCCCCGTTCTCATCGCACGCTGACGTCGGCGCGACAGGCCGAGCGCCCGCAGCACCACGGGCTCGTCTCGGCGCTCGCCGCTCATCGCGGAAGCCGCGGCGAGGAAGCCCAGGACTCCGAGCGCGGCGGCCGCCAGCGCACCGGCGCTGAGCACGGTCGGCGCGATGGAGGTGACGGGCGCCGCGCTCACCTGCGCAGCGGTGAGGATGCGCGCCGGGTGCGTGGTCGCCGCGCGCAGCCTGCGCACGGTGTCCGCCTGCTCGCTGCTGTCCACCCACAGCTCATTGGGGGTGATGTCCGCGCCGATGAGGCTCAGCTGCTCCGCGTCGACGGCCACCCCCCAGCCTGTTCCGACGGTCGGGAGGGAGTCGACGATGCGGGCGGCGCGGAATCGTACGGGCTGGGCGGTGAAGCGCACCTGGCCGGTGAGCACCGTGCCGCTGACGGCCCCGAGCCGGTCGGCGAGGCTGCGGGTGATCTCCATGGGGATGCCGCCGTCCGAGCCGACGGGAAGTCTCGTCCCGCCGACCAGCTCGCGCGACGGCACGGCCAGCAGCACGGCCTCGTCGCTGCCGACGACCAGCCGCGTGCGCAGCACCTGCGCGACGCCCGTCACCCCGCGCCAGGTGGCGACCTCGGACGCCTGCACGTCCAGGGCGTCATCGGCGATCATCCGCACGTCGCTCGCCAGCCCCGCGACCCGCGTGGCCTGCTCGGCAGCTCGGGCCGCCGAGGGCGCAGTGACGGCGAGGGCGGCGGATGCCGCAGCGAGTGCCAGGCACAGGATCGCGACAGCGGCGCCTCCCATCCGGCGTGCCAGCTGCCGAAGGGGCAGGATCGGCGAGATCCCGCGGGTGCGGCGCAGCACCCGCTCGGCCAGAGCCGCCAGCGGCACCGCGATCACGGGCGCCAGGGCGCTCGCCGCGATCAGCAGCAGGGCGGGCGCAGCCGCCGCCAGAGGATCCGCCGTGCCGTCTTCGCGGAGGATGCCGCCGGTGCCGAGCAGCTGCCATGCCGGCAGCGCCGCGACGCCCACCGCGACCAGGGCCGGCAGCAGCACGGCCGCCAACGAGCGCAGGCCCGCGTCCGAGCGGGCGGTGTCGGAGCGCATCGCACTGCGCAGGGTGAATGCCGTTGCGGCGATCGCGGGGAGCACGATCGCGGCGGACGCAGCCAGCACGGCGGCGCCGGTGATGCCGACGGTCGGCACGAGCACGGCCAGCGCCAGGAGCGCTCCCGCCGCGGCGACCATGGCGATCTCCGCTGCGGCGGTCGATGCGAGCCGGACGCTCGAGGCGCCGCGCGCCCGCAGCAGCGAGAGCTCTTCGCTGCGGGACACCGCGAGGGTGCGCAGCACGACACCCAGCACGAGGGCGCCGAGCAGGGCGAGGATCAGCGGCGGGGCCACCAGCAGACCCCGTGTGCGCGCCAGCGCCGTGGCCTGGCGCTGAAGGGTGGTCCCCAGCTCGCCGTCGATGCGGACGTTGTCGTGGTGCTGGGGGTCCACGGCATCCGGCAGGTCCTGCAGCGTCGCGAGCGCGTGCTGCAGGACGAGGATGTCCGCCGGATCCGTCCGTACCGGCGCGATCCGCCAGGTGACCGTGGGGATGTCCTGGATGGCGGCGAACGCCGTGGCGTCCACGACGGCGGGGCCGATGACCCCGTCGTTCTCGCCGGAGGCGACCGACGGGTCGCCGAGCCACGCCGGGTCGGCTGGATCGTCGGGCTTCCAGATGCCGGACAGTGTCAGCGATGCGCCGCCGTCGGCGAGGGTGACGGTGTCGCCGACGGTGAGACCCGCACGGCGCGCAGCCGGCGCGGTCAGCGCGAACTGTCCGCCGGATGTCGGCCAGTCCCCCTCGACGAGGCGGCCGAGTCGGGTGATGCGGTCGTCCTGCAGCAGCCTCAGGGAGAGCTGCTCGCCCTGCGGCGACTGCACCCGCGCCTCGGCCTCGATCCGGCGCGGCACCTCGACGTCCGCGCCGGCGAACGCCTCGGCGACGGCCCTGCGCACGCGGGTGTCCTGGGCTGCGGGATCCGCTGCCTGGTAGGCGACGACCCTCGCCGTCTGTGCGTCGGGTTCCGCACGGGCGAAGATGTCCGAGGTGCCGGATGCCAGCATCCGATGCGCCACGGCGTCGAGTCCGCCGATGCTGACCACCACGAGCACGACGATGAGCACGATCAGCGACAGTCGGCCGAGATGCTCTCGGGCCCGCCTGGCGGAAAACGTCATCGTCCCTCATTCGCTGCGCACAACGCTGACCATCCTCGCGCGGGCGGCGTGCAGAATGCAACAGGCAGCGATCAGAAATCGACGGCGTCGCGGATGATCGGGCAGGTCATGCAGTGCCCGCCGCCGCGGCCGCGTCCGAGTTCTGCGCCGACGATGGGGATGACCTCGATCCCGGCACTGCTGATGAGGTCGTTGGTCTTCGTGTTGCGGTCGTAGGTGTACACCACGCCCGGTTCCAGGGCCACGGCGTTGTTGCCGCTGTCCCACTGCTGGCGCTCGGATTCGTACACGTCGCCGCCGGTCTCCAGCACGCGCAGCCGGTCGAGGTTCAGCGCCGACGCGACGACATCCGTGAAGGCCGCGTCACCGTGGTCCGTGACATGCAGCGCCTCCGGCCCTGTGCCGGGACGCAGGGTGACGGTGCGCACGGCATCCATGATGCGCGGGTACACGGTGACCGCATCCCTGTCCACGAACGTGAAGACGGTGTCGAGGTGCATGGCCGAGCGCAGCCTGGGCATGCCTGCCACGATCACCTGCTCGGCGGCGCCGGATGCGAACAGCGATGCCGCGACCTGCGTGATGGCCTGCCGCGAGGTGCGCTCGCCCATCCCCATCAGCACGGCGCCGTTGCCGATGGGCATGACGTCGCCGCCCTCCAGGGTCGCCGGTCCCGAGTCGTGCTCCGCGTCGCCCCACCACACGCGGGAGCCGGTGTAGTCGGGGTGGAAGGTGTAGATGGCCTTCATCAGCAGCGTCTCGTCGCGGCGCGCGGGCCAGTACAGCGGATTCATGGTCAGGCCGCCGTACAGCCAGCACGTGGTGTCGCGCGTGTACAGCGTGTTCGGCAGCGGCGGCATCAGGTACTCGCTGACCCCGGTGGACTCGCGTGCCAGGGCCAGGAAGCCGTTGCGGTAGTCCGCCGGCAGGTCGGTCGTGGCCAGGCCGCCGATGAGGAACTCCGCCAGTTGGGCGGTGTCGAGGGATGCCAGGAACGCGCGGGTCGGGTCGATGAGGCCGACGCCCACCTGGTCGGCGGTGATCTTGCGGTCCAGCAGCCAGTCGGTGGCGCCGGGGACGGCCAGGGTCTCCGCCAGCAGCTCGTGCAGCTCGACGACCTCCACGCCGTGCGAGCGCATGCTGGCCACGAACGCGTCGTGATCGCGCTGGGCGTTCTCCACCCACAGCACGTCGTCGAACAGCAGCGAGTCAGCGTTGGACGGCGTGAGCCGGTGATGCGCGAGCCCCGGGCGGCACACCAGCACCTTGCGGAGCCGGCCCACCTCGGAATGCACCCCGTAGTCCGCAGCAGTCGTCATCATCGTTCCTTCCCCATGGCGATCCCTACGATCGTATTCCCGGGATGGAAGAAGCCCCGCGATCTCTCGCGGGGCTTCTCGATGGTGGACCTGAGGGGACTCGAACCCCTGACCCCCTGCATGCCATGCAGGTGCGCTACCAGCTGCGCCACAGGCCCAATCTGCGCTGCGGGGCGTTCGCCCCGGCAACCTGTTCAGCGTACTACACCGATCGAGGCGTCCGCGAATCGCGCCGCGCACCCGGGTGTGTCGTCGGGACTACTCCCCCGTCACGCGCTCCGCGATCTCGATCGGGACGACGGGGCAGTCCTTCCACAGCCGCTCCAGGCCGTAGTAGCTGCGCTCCTCGGCGTGGAAGACGTGCACGATCAGGTCGCCGAAGTCCAGCAGCACCCACCGCGACTCGGCGCGGCCCTCACGGCGAACGCGCTTGTGCCCGGCTTCGAAGAGCTGGTCCTCGATCTCGTCGGCGATGGCGGCGACGTTGCGCTCGCTGTTACCGGTGACCAGCAGGAAGATGTCGACCAGCGGCAGCGGCTCCGACACGTTCAGAGCGACGAGATCCTCACCGCCCTTGGAGTCCGCCGCGTTCGCGGCGATCCGGAGCATCTCGAGGGCGTTCTGGGGGGACTGCATCAACCGAAGACTCCTGTGGTGAAGGCGATGACCAGCGTCGCGGCGAGGACGATGGCCAGACCACCGGCGACGATCGCCAGGGTGATCATGAGCTTGTTGCTCTTGTCAGGTGCCAGCGGGCGGATGACCTCGCCGGCGGGCCTGGAGGTGCTCACGGCGGAGCTGGCGGCGATGGGTGTGGGCGAGGACGCCGGAGCGAGCTCGCTGTCCATGAATCCTGCGTCGGCGGCCCTGCCGTCGGCGGCGCCGAGGGCGTGTCCCTGCGAGCCCAGCCCGTCAGGCAGCGCGTACGTGCCCGTGACGAGGATCTCGCCGGTCGAGGCGATGGGGCCGGAGAGCGAGCCGAGTCCAGGCGAAGGGGTGAAGATCAGCGCCGTGGATGCCCCGTGCTGGGAGTTCGAGACCGTGCCGTCGAGCACGTCGTCGAAGCGCGCACCGGCGACGGAGTCGGCAGACCGCGCCTGCACGCCGATGCCGAATGCCGCGCCGACCTTCGGGCGCTCGGGCTCGACGACCGCCGGCTGGGCGGCCTCCGGCTCGACGCGCTTCGGCTCGACGTGCTCAGGCTCGGCGTGCTTCGGCTCGACAGCGTCGGGCTCGGCCCGCTCCCGGATCGGGGCCTCGTCGGCGACGTGTCCCGGAGTCATCAGACCCCGGCCCATCACCTCGGGGACGATGCGCTTGCGCGGGGCGGCCGCAGGGGTCGGCTCGGGAGCCTGCTCGACCTCAGCGGGACGCTCGAACATGCCGACGACGCGGTCTCGATCGGTGGAGAGGGGGGCCGGATCAGCTTCGGGTGCTGCTTCGAATCGGGGGGCGGGAGCAGGCGCCTCTGTGAACGTGGGAAGTCCGGACACGAGTCCGGCGCCCTGTGGCGGAACGGTCTCGCGGACCTGCTCGGCTGTGGCCGGGGCGGGCTCAGGAGTAGGAGCAGGAGTCGCGTCGTCGGCTGCCGGAACGTGCTGGGCGGCTGCCGCGGCGTGCTCGAGGGCGCGCATCTGGCGGCGCGTCAGGGGCGCGCTGGGGTGCGGTTGCTCCTCGACCGGCGCGGGGGCGATCTCGATCGGCTCTGCAGCGCGCGGCAGCACGGTCGTCGGAGGTGCGACGGCCGCAGCGGCCTCCTCCTCGCTGATGACCGGCGTGGAGCCGGTCAGGCGGATCTCGCGCAGCTGCTTGCGAGTCAGCTGCACCTTCCCGTTCTCTTCCGATGTGCTCATGCCCTGCTCCGATACAGATGATGCTTTGCGATGTACTGGACCACGCCGTCCGGCACCAGGTACCAGACGGGCTGTCCGTTCTCGACCCGTTCGCGGCACGCCGTCGACGAGATCGTCAACGCCGGCACCTCGAGCTGGCTCACGACGTCCGTGGGCAGCCCTGCGGTGCTCAGCACATGTCCGGGGCGTGAGACCGCGACGAAGTGCGCGAGGTCCCAGAGTTCATCATGGTCCCTCCAACTGAGAATCTGCGCTACGGCATCCGCTCCGGTGATGAAGAACAGCTCCGCACCCGGACGTTCGCGCTTCAGGTCGCGCAGCGTGTCGATCGTGTAGGTGGGGCCGTCGCGATCGATGTCGACGCGGCTGACGGTGAACTGCGGATTGGATGCCGTGGCGATCACCGTCATCAGATAGCGGTGCTCGCTGGGCGAGACGTTCTGCTTCTGCCAGGGGCGACCCGTGGGCACGAACACGACCTCATCGAGATCGAAGGAGTGCGCCACTTCACTGGCCGCGACGAGGTGGCCGTGATGGATCGGGTCGAACGTGCCGCCCATCACTCCGATGCGCGGCGCCCGAGCAGAGGAATCCTGCATGCGCCTAGTGGCTGTGCCCGTCCTCGCCGTGCTTCTCGGCGAATGCCTCGGCCTTGGCCGAGTGGCGGTTGGCGACGTTGCGGTACGAGAGCGTGACCAGCCCCAGCGCGGCGAAGACCACGGCCGCGATGATGCCGGCGATGACCGTCTGGCCCATCACGTTGTGTCCTGGGGCTTCGGCCGCGGCCATCGCGATCTGTGCGACGAGGTTCATTCTGGCTCCGTTTCTGGGCGGTCGGGCGAGCGCCTGTCCAGTCTAGCGCTCAGCCGCGGGTCTGACCCGTCCCCCTGGCCAGCCATTTCGTGCTGGTCAGCTCGGAGACGCCCATGGGTCCGCGGGTGTGCAGCTTCTGCGTGGAGATGCCCACTTCCGCACCGAACCCGAACTCCGCTCCGTCGGTGAATCGGGTGGATGCGTTGGCCATCACCACCGCGGAGTCCACCTCGGCGAGGAAGCGCTCCGCGTTGCGGGAGTCGGTCGTGATGATCGACTCGGTGTGGCCGGTGCTGTACCGGCGGATGTGCGCGAGCGCGTCGTCGAGCGTGTCCACGACCTTCATCGAGATGTCCAGGCTCAGGTACTCGGTGGACCAGTCCTGGTCCGTGGCCGGGACGACGTCCGCCGCCAGCTGCGCCACAGCCTCGTCGCCGTGCACGGTCACGCCCTCGTGCTGCAGCGCCTCGGCCACGACGGGAACCAGCCGAGGCGCAGCATCCTTCAGCACCAGCACCGTCTCGACCGCGTTGCAGACGCTCGGCCGCTGCACCTTCGCGTTCACGACGATGTCGCGGGCCCAGTCCAGTGGGGCGGACTCGTCGAGCACGATGTGCACCACGCCCGCGCCGGTCTCGATAACGGGCACGGTGGACTCCGTCACCACCGTCTCGATGAGCGAGGCGCTCCCTCGCGGCACGAGCACGTCGATGAAGCCGCGCCCGTGCATGAGCGCCTTCGCGCCGTCGCGACCGAAGTCGTCGACGGTCTGGATGGCCTCGCGATCGACGCCGACGGATGCCAGCGCTTCGCGCATGAGCTCCACCAGCACGGTGTTGGACTCCTTGGCTGCACTGCCGCCGCGCAGCACCACGGCGTTGCCGGCGCGCAGCGCGAGGGCCGCGATGTCGACGGTGACGTTGGGGCGCGCCTCGTAGATGGCTCCCACCACGCCGAACGGCACCCGGACCTGCTCGAGGGCCACGCCGTTCGGCATCCGGTGTCCGCCCAGCACCTGCCCGATCGGGTCGGGCAGTGCCGCCACCTCGCGCACGGCGGATGCCAGCGATGCGACGCGCTTCTCGTCGAGACGGAGCCTGTCCACGAGCGCATCGCCGATGCCGTCCTCGCGGCCGCGCTCGATGTCACGCTCGTTGGCCGCGATGATCCGCCCCGCATCCGCCTCGATGGCATGTGCGATGGCCTCGAGCGCCTGCTCCTTCTGGCCGCTGGTCAGGCGCGCGACCTCGCGCGATGCCTCCTTGGCACGCGCGAGGCGGTCCTGTGCGGTCTCGACAGGTGCCTGGGCGAGGTCGGGTGAGGTCATGCGGTCAGTGTATCGGCGCTCGACAGGGCCGAGGTCCGTATGACCTGCGACGTCTCAGTCCGTGACGGTGGGCTCGAACCAGGTGCCGATGGGGGCGCCCTCGAGCGCCCTGCCGACGAGGTCGGCACTGGTGACCAGCACGCCGATCCCGGCCGCAGCGGCCATGCGCGCGGCCGACACCTTGGTGGCCGCTCCCCCGGTGCCGACGCTGTTGACGACCGACGCGCCGAACTCGAGCCCCGTCAGGTCGGCATCCGCCGCCACCACGTCGATCGGCTCGGCATCCGGGTCCATCGGCGGCTTGGTGTACAGCGAGTCGACGTCGCTCAGCAGCACCAGTGCGTCGGCGTGCAGCAGCGTGGCCACGAGTGCGGCCAGGCGGTCGTTGTCGCCGAAGCGGATCTCCTGCGTGGCGACCGTGTCGTTCTCGTTGACGATGGGCAGCACGCCCAGTGCCAGCATCCGATCCATCGCGCGACGCGCGTTGCTGCGCGGCGTGGGGTTCTCCAGGTCGCCCGTGGTCAGCAGCACCTGCCCGGCGACGATGCGGAACGGCCGCAGCGCCTCCTGATAGCGGAACACCAGCATGTTCTGGCCGACGGCCGCAGCGGCCTGCTGCGTCGCCAGGTCGGTCGGGCGGGAGCCGAGGTCGAGCACCGGGATGCCGGTGGCGATGGCGCCCGAGGAGACCAGCACAACCTCGACGCCGCGGCGGTGCGCCATGGACAGCGCCTGCACGATCATCGGGATGCGCCAGGACGCCTCACCGCTGATCGAGGAGGATCCCACTTTCACGACGATGCGCGTGGCCGTGGCGAGGTCTGCGCGAGAGAGCGCGCTCATTCCTCGCCCTCGCGGGATGCCAGACGCTGCTGCTCCAGCTCGGCGCGGGCGGCCGCTTTGGCATCCATCCGCTCGTGGTACCGCTCACGACGCTCGCCGGTGGTGCGACGGCTCGTGCCGCCGATGCGGATGTCGGTGCCGCGCGGCGAGGTCATCAGCTCGGCGGTGGAGGCGATGGACGGCTCCCAGTCGAACACGACGCTGTTGTCGCCCGTGCCGATGACGACCGTGGAACCGGCGACGGCACCGGCCTTCAGCAGCGCGTCCTCGACGCCGAGCTTCTCGAGACGGTCGCCGAGGTAGCCGACGGCCTCCTCGTTCTGGAAGTCGGTCTGCTGAACCCAGCGCACCGGCTTCTCGCCCAGCACGCGGTACACGTTGCCGTAGGTGCCGCCCTCGATGCGGATCGTGAAGTCGGCCTGCGCGCCCTTCGGGCGGATCACGATGCGCTCGGCGGGCGCCTCGACGGCGACGGCCTGGCGGTGCTCCTCGACGAGCTCCGCCAGCGCGAAGCTCAGCGGGCGCAGGCCCTCGCGGGAGACCGTGGAGATCTCGAACACGCGGAAGCCCCGCGCCTCGATGTCGGCGCGCACCATGTCGGCCAGGTCACGGGCCTCGGGCACGTCGACCTTGTTCAGAGCGACGAGCTGCGGGCGCTCCAGCAGCGGGATCTGCCCCTCAGGCACCTCGTAGGCGGCGAGTTCGGCGAGGATGACGTCCAGATCGGTGAGCGGGTCGCGGCCGGGCTCCAGCGTGGCGCAGTCCAGCACGTGCAGCAGAGCGCTGCAGCGCTCGACGTGGCGCAGGAACTCCAGGCCCAGGCCCTTGCCCTCGCTGGCGCCCTCGATCAGCCCCGGCACGTCGGCGACCGTGTAGCGGCTGTCGCCGGCCTGCACGACGCCCAGGTTCGGGTGCAGCGTGGTGAACGGGTACTCCGCGATCTTCGGGCGCGCGGCGGACATCGCGGCGATCAGGCTCGACTTGCCGGCGGAGGGATATCCGACCAGGGCCACGTCGGCGACGGTCTTCAGCTCGAGGACGACCGAGCCCTCCTGGCCGGGCGTGCCCAGCAGGGCGAAGCCCGGGGCCTTGCGCTTGGGCGAGGCCAGCGCCGAGTTGCCCAGCCCGCCGCGGCCGCCCTCCATGATCACAAACCGCTCGCCGGGGGTGACCATGTCGTGGATGAGCTCACCCTCGGGCGTCTTGACCACGGTGCCCAGCGGCACGGGCAGCTCGAGCGTCTCGCCGTCGTAGCCGGAGCGGTAGTCGCCCATGCCGAAGCCGCCGTTGCCGCTGCTGCGGTGCGGCGAGTGGTGGTAGGACAGCAGGGTCGTGACCTGCGGGTCGCCGACCAGCACGATGTCCCCGCCGTCACCGCCCTTGCCGCCGTCGGGTCCGCCGAGCGGCTTGAACTTCTCGCGCTTGACCGAGACGCACCCGTTGCCGCCCTTGCCGGCGCGCAGGTGCAGGGTGACGGTGTCCACGAACGTGACCATGTCGCTCCTCTGGGGATCCGGAGCCCGCGTAAGCGGGCCCATATGCAGGAACGGGGCGAGCCGAAGCCCGCCCCGTTCCGAGAAAGTCTGCTGTGCTTACTGAGCGGCAGCGACGATGTTGACGACCTTGCGGCCGCCCTTCGTGCCGAACTCGACAGCGCCCGCCTCGAGGGCGAACAGCGTGTCGTCGCCGCCACGGCCGACGTTCGCACCGGGGTGGAAGTGCGTGCCGCGCTGGCGGACGATGATCTCGCCGGCGTTGACGGCCTGGCCGCCGAAGCGCTTCACGCCGAGTCGCTGTGCGTTGGAGTCACGACCGTTACGGGTCGAGCTCGCACCCTTCTTGTGTGCCATTTCTCAGCTCCTCTTCGTGCTTACTTGATGCCGGTGATCTTGACGCGCGTGAGGTCCTGACGGTGCCCCTGACGCTTCTTGTAGCCGGTCTTGTTCTTGAACTTCTGGATGACGATCTTCGGGCCGCGGAGGTTGCCGAGAACCTCAGCCGTGACCTTGACCTTCGCCAGCTTTTCCGCGTCGGTGGTCACCGTGGCGCCGTCGACGAGAAGCACGGCGGGAAGCTCGATCTTCTCGCCCTGGGCGGCCTGAACACGGTCGAGCTGAACGATCGTGCCGACCTCGACCTTCTCCTGCCGTCCACCGGCGCGCACTACTGCGTAAACCACTTCATACCTGTTTCGTTGGGGAGCGGACTGCTCCGGGAATCTCACGGGAAGACTGCTGCTTGCGTACGACGCCTTCGCGAAGGGTGCGGACGCAAGACTTCTCCTGTCGCCGGTCAGGCAGACAGGGGTCTCGCACCAAAGGACTACTTTACCGGAATGCGGAGGATGCCGCAAAGTGAGCGCCGTGGTGTGTCGGGCCTAGGATCACGGTATGACCGTTCTCGTCGACGACCCCGTCTGGCCCGCCCACGGGCGGCTCTGGGCGCACCTGGTCAGCGACAGCGATCTGGACGAGCTGCACGCCCTGGCTGTGGCCGCGGGAATCCCGCCGAGGGCGTTCGACCGCGATCACTACGACGTCCCGGCGGATGCGCTGCCGAGGCTCCTCGCCGCCGGTGCACAGCACGTGGGCGGCAAGGAGCTCACCAGGCGTCTGATCGCCTCAGGACTGCGCGTCAGGGCTCGGGAGCGCGACTGAGTCGGATGCCGCCGCGTGGGCGCCTGCCGTGAGCATGGCCGTGGTGACGCGACGGCGGTTGCGTCCCTGCCCCGGCGCCTTCGGCTCGGGCAGCGCATCCAGGACGGAGTCCAGGAGCTGCTCCGCCTCGGTCTTCGGCCCCTTGTGATCCGAGCCCCGCTTCCGGCGGCTCTTCTTGGGGCGCTCGTGCACGACGGGGACCTCGGCCTGCTCGGCGACGACCACGGGCACCTCGCCCGCGACGGGGGCGATGGTGGACGCCGCGATCGCGGCCAGCGCCGACTTCGCGCCCTCGGTGATGCCGTGGGTGCTGCCGGCCGGAGCCTGCGCGGGCGCCGGTGCGGCGGACTGCTGCGACGATGACGACGAGCCGCCACGCGAGCGACGCCCCTGGTTGCCGCCGTTGTTGGACGATCCGCCGCCGCGGTGCTTGATCACGGGATCGTGGTGCACGACCACGCCGCGGCCCGCGCAGACCTCGCAGGCCTCGCTGAAGGTCTCCAGCAGGCCCAGGCCGAGCTTCTTGCGGGTCATCTGCACCAGGCCGAGCGAGGTGACCTCGGCCACCTGGTGCTTGGTGCGGTCGCGGCTCAGGCACTCCACCAGACGGCGCAGCACCAGGTCGCGGTTGGACTCGAGCACCATGTCGATGAAGTCGACGACGATGATGCCGCCGACGTCGCGCAGGCGCAGCTGGCGGACGATCTCCTCGGCCGCCTCGAGGTTGTTCTTGGTGACGGTCTCCTCGAGGTTGCCGCCGGTGCCGACGAACTTGCCGGTGTTGACGTCGATGACCGTCATGGCCTCGGTGCGGTCGATGACCAGCGAGCCGCCGGAGGGCAGCCACACCTTGCGGTCCAGCGCCTTCTCGATCTGCTCGGTGATGCGGTACGCGTCGAACGGGTCGACGTCGTCGGTGTAGGTCTCCACCCGCTCCAGCAGATCGGGGGCGACGCTCTCCAGGTAGGCGCTGATGGTGCGATGCGCGTCATCGCCCTGGATGGTCATGCGCGCGAAGTCCTCGTTGAAGACGTCGCGGACGATCTTGACCAGCAGGTCGGGCTCGGCGTGCAGCAGCGCCGGGGCCTGCTGGTTCTGCACGAGCTTCTGGATGTGCTCCCACTGCGCGGTCAGGCGCTGCACGTCGCGGGTCAACTGCTCCTCGGTGGCGCCCTCGGCCGCAGTGCGGACGATCACGCCGGAGGACTCCGGCAGCACCTCCTTGAGGATGCGCTTCAGGCGCGCGCGCTCGTTGTCGGGGAGCTTGCGGGAAATGCCGTTCATCGATCCGCCCGGCACGTACACGAGGTAGCGGCCGGGCAGCGAGACCTGGCTGGTCAGCCGGGCGCCCTTGTGGCCCACCGGGTCCTTGGTCACCTGCACCAGCACGCGGTCGCCCGGCTTGAGCGCGAGCTCGATACGGCGCGGCTGGTTGCCGGTCTCCACGGAATCCCAGTCGACCTCGCCGGAGTACAGCACGGCATTGCGCCCGCGGCCGATGTCGACGAAGGCCGCCTCCATGCTGGGCAGCACGTTCTGCACGCGGCCGAGGTACACGTTGCCGATCAGTGACGCGTCCTGATTGCGCGCGACGTAGTGCTCGACGAGCACGTTGTCCTCGAGCACGCCGATCTGCGTGCGGCCGTTCTTGGCGCGCACGACCATCATCCGGTCGACGGACTCGCGGCGGGCGAGGAACTCGGCCTCGGTGACCACGGGGCGCCGGCGTCCGGCATCCCGTCCGTCACGACGGCGCTGCTTCTTGGCCTCCAGGCGCGTGGAGCCCTTGATGGCCTTCGGCTCGGTGATGTACTCCACCGTGTGCTGGCGCTGGCGGCGGTCGTCGCGTCCGTCACGGCCCTCGCCGTCGGATCCGCGACGACGGCTGCGGCGTCGTGAGAACGCGGAGCCGCTGTCGTCGTCCTCGTCGTGGTGGTGGTCCACCGCGGGAAGTGCCACGATCTCGGGCGCGTAGAAGTGCAGCTGCGTCGACACCTGCGAGACGAACACCTCGGGCAGCAGCCCCAGCGTCACGGCCGTGACCGGCTTCGGCTCCTCGGGCTCGGCCGGCTTCTCGGGCTCGGCAGCCTTCTCAGGCTCGGCAGCCTTCTCAGGCTCGGCAGCCTTCTCAGGCTCGGCCGGCTTCTCTGACTCGGCAGGCTGCTCCGGCTCAGCCGACTGCTCCGGCTCAGCGGACTCCTCGACTACCGGCTGCGCCGGCGTCTCGTCGAGGATAGGGGTGGTCTTGTCATCATTCTCATCGGCCATCTCGGGCTGACTCCCTGCGCGGGCACTGCGTGCGCCGCGGAAACTCGTGCGGCTGTACTGCGGCCGCGAACTCAATCGGCATGCGATCGGCGCTGTCGCCGGATCACGTGGGGCGTAGCACCCCGAAGTCTTGTCGATGCGATCGCGATTCCTCGCGACGACACCTTCGTTCATTATCGCATCCCGATCGCGCTGACGCCGCATCGTGGCGACACGCGCGCGTCCGCTCTCACACCGATCGCATAGCCCACGCTGGGATAATCCCGATATGAGCGCGCAGAGGACACGTCATATCGGCTACGGCATCTGGCTCATCATCGCCAGTCTCGCGGGCTGGTGGGCGGCATTCCAGCTCACTCTCGACAAGTTCACGACGCTGGAGAACCCGGACGCAGCTCTGGGCTGCAACATCAGCGTGTTCCTGTCGTGCGGCACGAACCTGGAGTCCTGGCAGGGGTCGGTGTTCGGGTTCCCGAACCCGATCATCGGCGTGGCCGGCTGGATGGCCGTGCTCGTCATGGGCGTGGCCGTGATCGCCGGCGTGAGGTTCCCGCGCTGGTTCTGGGGTCTGTTCGGCCTGGGGATCCTGTTCTCGTTCGTGTTCATCGCCTGGCTGATCGGGCAGAGCTTCTTCGACCTGCACACGCTGTGCCCGTGGTGCGGAGTGACCTACCTGGCGGTGATCCCGACCTTCCTGGCGACGATCGCGGAGCTCGGCCGCAACGGCACGTTCTCCCGGCGCCCCTCCGTGCAGCACGCCTTCGGCCGCCTGATGGCCTGGGTGCCGCTGGCATCCGTCATCATGTTCGCGATGATCGTGGCGCTCGCGCAGTTCGCCGGCGTCGACCTGCTCGGCGAGGTCGCACGGATGCTGTGATCCGCTGACGGCCGCAGATATGAAGAAGGAGACGTCCTCGGACGTCCCCTTCTTCATGCAGTCGTTCCGGTGTCAGCCGAACCAGATGCCCAGCTCGCGCTGAGCGGACTCGGGCGAGTCGGAGCCGTGCACGAGGTTCTGCTGCACGGCCAGGCCCCAGTCGCGGCCGAAGTCGCCGCGGATGGTGCCGGGGGCGGCGGAGGTCGGGTCGGTGGTGCCGGCGAGAGACCGGAAGCCCTCGATGACGCGGTTGCCAGCGAGGCGGATCGCGACCGACGGGCCCGACATCATGAACTCGATGAGCGGCTCGTAGAACGGCTTGCCCAGGTGCTCCTCGTAGTGCTTCGCGAGCACGTCGCGGTCGGGCTCGACCAGGCGGATGTCGACGAGGGCGTAGCCCTTCGCCTCGATGCGGGCGAGGATCGTGCCGGTCAGTCCGCGGGCGACGCCGTCGGGCTTGACGAGGACGAGGGTTTCTTCAGTGGCCATGTCTTTCGCTTCCTGTCTGAGACTCGGTGGGGTTCTGCGGCGGGGTGTGCCTGCGGTCCATCCGAGCCCCCATGATCGTCGCATAGCCCCACATGCCGCCGAAAATCAGAGCGACCAGGGCGATGGCGGGGACGAGGATCGCGGATGCCAGGACGATCCCCTGCAGAATCCAGCCGGCGACCATGGCGCCGGGGCGCGCGATGGCACCCGCCACCGCGATCAGCAGCACACCCAGCGCGACACCGCCGACGATCCCCCACCAGTCCGGGACCGTGTCCGGCAGCGCCTTGAGCCCGTAGACGGTGAGACCTGCGAGGAAGACCACGACCGACTCGAAGCCCAGCACGATCGCGCCGAGCTTCTGGGCCAGCGTGCGCGGCGCGCGCGCCTTCTGCGTACGAGCGCTCATCCGCGCCATCCGCTCTTCCAGTCCTCCTCCTCGGAGAGCAGGATCGCCTCCCCTGCGAGGTGGATCGAGCCGGCGATGATGACGGCGCGGCGCTCGGAGGCGGACGCCCACTCGCGGGCCGCATCCACGGCATCCGCAAGGGTCGGATGCACGCTGGCACGGCGCCCGCGCTCTTCGACGAGGTCGGCGAGGGCGTCGGCCTCCTCGGCGCGCACGGAGTCGACCGTGGTGGTGAACACCTCGGTGACCTCGGGCAGCAACTGATCGACGATGCCCGCGGTGTCCTTGTCGGCGAAGATGCCGAGCACCAGGCCCCACTCGTCGAAGTCGAAGCTGTCCTTCAGCGCCTGGGCGAGGGAGGCGGCGCCGTGCGGGTTGTGCGCGGCATCCACCACGACGGTCGGCGCGACGCCGAGCAGCTGCAGTCGGCCCGGAGAGGTCGATCCGTGCAGTCCGTCCGAGACGATGTCGGCGGCGATGGGCTGCTCCCCGGCTCCGATCAGCGACTCGACCGCGGCGACGGCGAGGGCGGCGTTGTGGCCCTGGTGCGCGCCGTACAGCGGCAGGTACTCGTCGGGGTACTCCCCCGCCAGGCCCCGGATGCTGATCATCTGGCCGCCCACGGCCAATGCCTGCGCGGACAGCCCGAACCGGTCGCCCTCGAAGGCGATGGTGGCGTGCTTGTCCGCGGCGAACCGCCGCAGCACGGCCTCGGCCTCCGGACGCTGCTGGGCGGAGACCACCAGTGCGCCCTCCTTGATGATGCCGGCCTTGACGGTGGCGATCTTCTCGATCGTGTCGCCGAGACGGTCGGCGTGGTCCATGTCGATGGGCGCGAACACCGCCACGTCGCCGTCGGCGGTGTTGGTGGAGTCCCACTCGCCGCCCATGCCGACCTCCAGCACCAGCACGTCGACCGGCGCGTCGGCCGCGGCCACGAACGCCAGCACGGTGAGCAGCTCGAAGAACGTCAGCGGGGCGTCGCCCGCCGCCTCGAGCTCGGCATCCACGATCGCGATGAACGGCTCGATCTCATCCCAGGCGTCGGCGATCGCGGCATCCGCGATGGGCTCGCCGTCGATCATGATGCGCTCCGTGAAGCGCTTCAGGTGCGGGCTGGTGAACAGTCCGGTGCGCAGCCCGTGGGCGCGCAGCAGGCTATCGATCATCCGGGCCGTGGACGTCTTGCCGTTGGTGCCCGTGATGTGCACCACGCGGTAGGTGCGCTGCGGGTCGTCCAGAAGCGTCAGGATGCGGGCGACCCGCTCCTTGCGAGGCTGCACCCAGCGCTCCCCCGCGCGCTCCAGGAGCTTGTCGTAGACGGCGTCGGCACGCTGGACGTCGCTCATGCGCCACCTCCGATCCTGCTGACGGCCACCGTGAACGCGTCGCGGTTGGCGTAGACGCCCTTGCCGATCTCGGCGGTGTACTCGCTGTCGGCGAGCTCGTCGCCGGCACGCAGCAGGCTGTGCTCGAGTGCGAGGGTCTCGCCGGCGACATCCGCCAGCTCGAACGCCTGCTGCACGGCATCCGCATCCGCGGCATCCGCGAACCGCAGCTGCAGGCGGATGCGGTCGCTGACGTCGAAACCGGCCTTCTTGCGGGTGTCCTGCACAGCGCGGATCACGTCGCGGGCCAGGCCCTCGGCTTCCAGCTCGGGAGTGGTGGCGGTGTCCAGCAGCACGAAGCCGCCGTCGGGCACCAGCGCCAGGGCCTCGCCCGCAGGACGCCCGGTGGTCTCCAGCACGAGTTCGTACTCCTGCGGCTCGAGCGCGACGCCGCCGGCGACGACCTGGCCCTTCCACTCCTTCCACTGCCCGGCCTTGGCGGCGGCGATCACGCGCTGCACGTCCTTGCCCAGGCGCGGACCGGCTGCGCGGGCGTTCACGCTCAGGCGGTGGCTGATGCCGTACTCGCTCGCGGTGCCCTCGCCCAGTTGCACGAACTCGACGGACTTGACGTTGAGTTCCTCGCGCAGGATGTCCTCGAACTGGCCGAGGCTCTCCGCCAGCGGCGAGACGACCGTGAGGCGCGCCAGCGGCAGGCGCACGCGCAGCTTCTCCTTCTTGCGCAGCGCGTTGCCCACGCTGGAGAGCTCGCGCACGGCGTCCATGGCGTCGCGCACGTCATCGGCGGCGGGGAACAGATCGGCATCCGGCCAGTCGGTCAGGTGCACGCTGCGTCCGCCGGTCAGGCCCTGCCAGATGCGCTCGCTGATCAGGGGCACCAGAGGGGCCGCCACGCGGGTCAGCGTCTCCAGCACCGTGTACAGCGTGTCGAAAGCCTGGGTGTCGGTGCCCTCCCAGAAGCGGTCGCGGGAGCGGCGGATGTACCAGTTGGTCAGCACCTCCGCGAAGTCGCGCAGGCGAGCGGATGCCGTGGTCGAGTCCAGGCCCTCCAGGTCGGCGCGCACCTCGCGGACCAGGTCGCCGAGTCGGGCCAGGATGTAGCGGTCCAGCACGTCCGTGGAGTCTGTGCGCCAGGTGGCCTCGTAACCGCCCTCCGTCGCAGCGTTGGCGTAGGTGGCGAAGAAGTACCACGAGTTCCACAGCGGGAGCAGGAACTCCCGCACGCCCGAGCGGATGCCCTCCTCCGTGACGGCGAGGTTGCCGCCGCGCAGCACGGAGCTGGACATCAGGAACCAGCGCATGGCGTCGGAGCCGTCGCGGTCGAGCACCTCGCTGACGTCGGGGTAGTTGCGCAGCGACTTGGACATCTTGTAGCCGTCGCTGCCCAGCACGATGCCGTGGCAGGCCACGCCGCTGAAGGCGGGGCGGTCGAACAGCGCGGTGGAGAGCGCGTGCATCACGTAGAACCAGCCGCGGGTCTGTCCGATGTACTCCACGATGAAGTCCGCGGGCGCGTGCGTGTCGAACCACTCCTGGTTCTCGAACGGGTAGTGCACCTGCGCGTACGGCATCGAGCCGGAGTCGAACCACACGTCGAAGACGTCCTCGATGCGGCGCATCGTGGACTTCCCGGTGGGGTCGTCGGGGTTCGGCCGGGTGAGCTCGTCGATGTACGGGCGGTGCAGGTCCACCTCGCCGTCGGCGTTGTGCGGCAGGCGCCCGAAATCGCGCTCCAGCTCGGCCAGCGAGCCGTACGCGTCCACGCGCGGGTGCTCCGGGTCGTCGCTCTTCCAGATCGGGATGGGCGAGCCCCAGTAGCGGTTGCGGCTGATCGACCAGTCGCGCGCGCCCTCGAGCCACTTGCCGAACTGGCCGTGCTTGACGTTCTCAGGCACCCAGGTGATCTGCTCGTTGTTCGCCAGCATCCGGTCCTTGAAGTCCGTGACGCGCACGAACCAACTGGACACGGCCTTGTAGATCAGGGGGTTCCGGCATCGCCAGCAGTGCGGGTAGGAGTGCACGTAGCTCTGCTCGCGCAGCATCCGTCCCTCGGCCTGCAGCAGCCGGATCAGCGGACGATTGGCGTCCATCCACAGCATGCCGGCGACCTCGGTGACGTTCGGCAGGAACTTTCCGCCGTCGTCGAGGGAGAGGATGGTCGGGATGCCGGCGGCGTTCGTCACGCGCTGGTCGTCCTCACCATAGGCGGGCGCCTGGTGCACGATGCCGGTGCCGTCGGTGGTCGTGACGTAGTCGTCGACGAGGATGCGCCAGGCATTCTCGGTGCCCCAGGTCTCGGTGTCGGCGTAGTAGTCGAACAGACGGTCGTAGGTGATGTCCTCGAGGTCGCGACCGAGGTGGGTGGCCTCGACGGCGGCGAGCGCGTCGGCGGCGGACTCGTAGCCGAGGTCCTTGGCGTAACCGCCCAGCAGTTCGCGCGCGATCAGGTAGCGATGCGCGGCGGTCTCGACGACATCGTCGCCCGCCACCACGTCGGCCGCGCCGTCGGGACCCGCCGGCACCACGACGTACTCGATGTCGGGCCCCACGACCAGTGCCAGGTTGGTCGGCAGGGTCCACGGCGTGGTGGTCCAGGCCAGGGCGCGCACCGCGGTGAGGCCCAGCGTCTCGGCCTTCGCACCGGTGAGCGGGAAGGTGACGGTGACCGACGGGTCCTGACGGTCCTGGTAGACGTCGTCGTCCATGCGCAGCTCGTGATTGGACAGCGGCGTCTCATCGCGCCAGCAGTACGGCAGCACGCGGTAGCCCTCATAGGCGAGGTCCTTGTCGTAGAGCGTCTTGAACGCCCACAGCACGCTCTCCATGTAGCCGAGGTCGAGCGTCTTGTAACCGCGCTCGAAGTCCACCCAGCGGGCCTGGCGGGTGACATAGTCCTGCCACTCGCGGGTGTAGGCCAGCACCGAGTCGCGCGCCTTCGCGTTGAAGACGTCGATGCCCATGTCCTCGATCTCGTGCTTCTCGGTGAGCCCGAGCTGCTTCATCGCCTCGAGCTCGGCGGGCAGACCGTGGGTGTCCCAGCCGAACACGCGGTCGACCTTCTTGCCCAGCATGGTCTGGAACCGCGGGAACAGGTCCTTGGCGTAGCCGGTGAGCAGGTGCCCGTAGTGCGGCAGTCCGTTGGCGAACGGCGGGCCGTCGTAGAAGACCCACTCCTCGGCATCCTCGCGCTGCGCGATGGACGCCCGGAAGGTGTCGTCGTTCTTCCAGAACTCGAGCACCTCGGTCTCGATCTCGGGGAATCGCGGACTCGGGGTGACGGCGGCCGGGCCGAACGCGGTGCCGGCTGTGCGCGGGTATGTCATCGTCTCTCGCAGTGGTCGTGGGCGGATGCTGCTGCGAGGACGGCCTGACGGCCGCGGTACCACCTCGCTTGACGCCTCGCGGCATCCACTCTCACTGCGGCGATGACGGGCCTGCCCCGCTCGGTTCTAGTGACCCCGCCGAAGCGAAGCGTTCTTCCGAGAGCTCCCCGGTGATGGCCGGATCAGCGCTTGTCCGGCCATTCTACGCGCATCCCGCCGCCGCTCGCTGTGCGTCACCGCCTCCGAGCGCTTCGCGCGGAGATGTGCACCAGCCGCAGACGGATGCCGCGATTCCACCCGCGCGAAGCGCACTCCTCCGCGCAAGGCGCATGGCCTCAGGCCGCGAGATGCAGTCCCTGAGCCACGGCACGCATGATGAGGTCCTGAACAGCGGGCCAATCGAACATGATCTGCGCATAGGAGACGCGGATGACGTGGAAACCGAGCAGCTTCAGTTCCGCGTGCCTGATGTCCTCGGTGCGCTGTGCGCCCACGTGATGCTTGCCGTCGATCTGCAGCACCAGTCGCGCGCCGATGAGCGCGTCGACGCGATGCCCATGGATCCAGGTCTGGATGCGCAACGGCACCTTCAACCAGCGCAGCCGGTTCCTCAGGTACGTCTCGAGACCGGCATCCGAGAATGGCGTCGCCCGGGCGAGCACTCGACGCGCTGCAGGACGCAGCGGAAGCCGTGACATGGCAGCCATCTCGACGAGCCCCTTGTTGAATGCGGAATCCCACGTGGCGAGTGCCTGCTCGAACGGTTCGCATTCCGCGATGTAGGCCAGCACGTTCTCGATCGGATCGACCAGGGCATCCGGATCCCGCGGGATCAGCGGCGCACCCCAGTGCACGCGGGCATGGGCGCCCACGTGCCCGGTCCGCGTCGTCGGCACCGCGACATGCAGCGGCCCGGAAGCGTCGTGCAACCACAGTCCGTAATGCTGAGCACCGGTGCGGCATGTGATCACGACCCCGAAGCGCGCGGCATCGTGGAACGTCCGCGGGGTCCCCTGCGCCGCCAGCCACCCTCGGCGCGGCCGAACCAGCAGCCCGCGCGCCACCGCTGCATCCACCGCGCGTCGGCCGAAACCCTGCTCGGTCACGCGCACAGCCCGCACCACCCCTCCACGATCCGAGATGAATGCCATCAACTCGTTCACATCAGTGCCCATCTCCACAGCCTGCGCGTTCGCTGCCAGCTCGGAGGTTGCAGATCCACGGATTGTGGAGAGTTCCATCCAATCCGTGATGGTGCAGGACGAATGCGTTCTCTCCTCGGCGAGCGCTTCGCGCGGAGATGTGCACCAGCCGCGGACGGATGCCGGGATTCCATCCGCGCGAAGCGCACTTCTCCGCGCCGGGCGCACAGCGGCTGACGTCGATTGTCTTAGAGTCGAGCGCATGGCCCGTCGCAGTGAGGATCTCCGCCCGCCCCTGGTCTCCGCACCGGATCTGCCGCCGCACCTGGAGTCGGCTGCGCCGAAGCGCGGTGCGGATCTGCAGGCGTCGCGGATCGAGTTGACCGGGGATGCCGACCTCTCGCACTCCACGCTGGATCAGTGCGTGCTGACAGGCAGCGCCGGTGCCCTCGAGCTGCGCGGCGCCACGCTGATGGACGTCGACCTGCAGAACGTGCAGGTCACGACACTCGCCGCACGCGAGGCGAATCTGCGGCGCGTGCGGATCACCGGTGGACGGATCGGCACGCTGGACCTCACCGACGCGCGCATCCACGAGCTGGAGCTGCAGGGTGTGCGGATCGACTACCTCACACTCGCGGGCGCGAAGGCAGTCGACGTGCTCGTGGAGCACTGCCAGATCACCACGCTGGATCTGCCGGGCTCGACGCTCACGCGCATGGCGTTCGAGGGCACCCGCTGCGACGCGTTGGGCACGCGCGGCATGCGCGCCGAGCACGTCGACCTGCGCGGCCTCGACGCCCTGGCATTCCTGGATGTGAGCTCCCTGCGCGGCACGACCCTCACCATGGCGCAGGTGGAGCAGCTGGCACCGGTGTTCGCGGCATCCGCCGGCATCTCCGTGCGCGATTGAGTCAGGCCGAGCGGTGACCACGCGAGCGCCCGACGCGGAGATGTGCACCTGGCGCGGAGGAACACTCGGATTCCGTCCGCGCGAAGCGTACTTCGGCGCGCGGGGCGCTCGGGGTGAGAGGCTGAGTCAGGCCCCGGCGGCCAGCAGCTCGCGGGTGAACGGATGCCGGGGATCGGTGAACACGTCGGTGGTCAGCCCCTGCTCCACGATGATCCCGTGCTGCATGACCAGCACGTCATCGCAGACCGAGGCGATCACGCCCAGGTCGTGCGAGACGAACACCATGGTCAGCGCGCGCTCGTCCTGCAGGCGCACCAGCAGGTCCAGCACGTGCTGCCGCACCGTGGGGTCCAGCGCTGAGACCGGTTCGTCGAGCACCAGCACCTGCGGTTCTGCGGCGAGCGCCCGGGCGATGGCGGCGCGCTGGCGCTGTCCGCCGGAGAGCTCGCGCGGGCGGCGGGATGCCAGCGCCGGGTCGAGGCCCACCTCCGTCAGCAGCTCAGCGACCCGCGCCGCACGTTCACCCCGCCGCACGCCTGCCGCCTGCAGCGCCTCGCGCAGCGAGCGTCCGATGCTCCAACGCGGGTCGAACGCCCCGAGCGGGTTCTGGTGCACGAGCTGCACGCGCTGCGGCGACGCCCACTCCAGGGCGCCGGAGTCCGGATGCTGCACCCCGACGATCATGCGCGCCAGCGTCGTCTTGCCCGAGCCGGACTCCCCCACGATCCCCAGCGTGCGGCCGGCACCGAGTGTGAAGGTCGCCTCGACGACGGCCGGACGGTCGAACGTCTTCGAGACGCTGAATGCCCGGAGCAGGGTCGCTCCCGGCCCGGGAGAGGATGCTCGTGGCGCCGGCGTGCTGGCCGCGACCAGCTGCTTCGCATACTCGGTGCGCGGGGCGCGCATCACCTCGTCGACGGTGCCCTGCTCGACGACCACCCCGGCGCGCATGACCAGCACGCGGTCGGCGACCCGGCGCACGGCGGCGAAGTCGTGGCTGATGAACACGACGGCCCTGCCGCTGTCGGCGATGCCGCGCAGCAGCGTGAGGATGCGGGCCTGCACGGTGGCATCCAGCGCGGTCGTCGCCTCATCGGCCACCAGCACCGCAGGATCCGCGGCGAGCGCCGACGCGATCAGCGCGCGCTGCTGCAGGCCTCCGGACAGCTCATGCGGGTAGCTGCGGGCTCGCCACTCCGGATCGGGCATGGATGCCTCGGAGAGCAGGTCCAGCACCCATCGCCTGCGGTTGCCGGGCCGCAGACCGTGGATCTCCATGGGCTCGGCGACCTCGTGTCCGATCCGCCGCAGCGGGTCCAGGGCCGCCAGCGCATCCTGTGAGACCAGGGCGATGCCGCGCCCGCGCAGCCTGCGCCAGCCCGCGGTGCTCAGCTGCGCAGCATCCGTCCCTGCGATCGACAGCCGCTCCACGTACGAGACCGCACCTGTCGGCAGCAGTCCCAGCAGGGCGCGGGCGGTGAGCGACTTGCCGGCGCCGGACTCGCCGACGATGGCCAGGCACTCCCCCGGCTCCGCGGTGAACGACACGTCGTCGACGACCGGGCGTCCGTCGATCGAGATGCGCAGCCCCTGCAGCTCCACGGCGCTCATGCCGCGCTTCCGTCCAGCCTGCGGCGCAGTGCGCGCCCCAGCACGGTGGCGCTGATGACGGTGAGCGTGATGGCCAGGCCGGGGAACACCGAGATCCACCATGCCTGCCCCAGCACGTTGCGCCCGCCCGAGAGCATGAGCCCCCACTCCGGGTCGGGCTCGGCCGGCCCCAGCCCCAGGAAGCTGAGGCCCGCCGCGGCGAGGATGGCCGAGCCGATGCCGATGGTGGCCAGCACGCTCAGCGCGCCCAGCACGCCGGGCACGACATGGCGGCGGAACGCCCGCATCCGCCCCACGCCGAGGATGCGCGACGCCTCGACGTACTCCGTCGAGCGCTGCGTGAGCGTCTGCGTGCGTGCCAGCCGGATGTACACCGGCACGGCGGCGATGGTCACGGCGATGGCGACGTTGACACCACCCGGGCCCAGGACGGCGACCACGATGAGGGCGACCAGGAACTCCGGGAACGCCATCAGCACATCGGTCACGCGCATGAGCCCGGCATCGACGAGTCGCGGTGCGACACCGGACAGCGCGCCGACGGCCAGCCCGATCAAGAGGGCCAGCGCGGTGGCCAGCAGGCCGATCCCCGCCGAGCGGGCCGCGCCGTGCACCACGCGGGAGAGCACGTCGCGGCCGGACTGGTCGGTGCCGAACGGGTGCGCGCCGCTGGGCGGCTGCAGCGCGGCCATGACGTCGGTCTGCAACGGGTCGTGCGCCGCCAGCAGGTCGGGGGCGAACGCGGCGACGGCGACCAGCGCGAGGAACGCCGCCGCCAGCCACAGCCCCGCCGCCCTCATCGCCGCTCCTCCGTGACCGCTCCGGCGGCCTGTTCGGCGAACACGGCACGGCTCGTGCGCAGCCGCGGATCCAGCAGCGGATGCGCGAGCTCGACCAGCGTGTTGACGATGACGAACACCAGGGCGCTCAGCATGATGATCCCGGACAGCACGGGCAGGTCGCGGTTGAGGATGGCGGCCAGCGTGATGCGTCCGAGGCCCGGGCGGGCGAACACGGTCTCCACGAGCACGGCGCCGCCCAGCAGCGAACCGGTCAAGTACGCGGCGAGAGTCAGCGCATTGGCGGCGCCGTGCCGCAGCGAGTGCCGCAGCACCAACCGCGCGGGCCCCGCGCCGCGCGCCCGCACGGTCTCGGCGAACGGCTGCCGCTCAGCCTGGTCGATGCCGTCGCGCAGCACCTGCCCGATCAGCGCCGCCACCGGCAGCGCCAGCGTCACGGCGGGCAGCACGAGCGTCGCCGGGGTTCGCGATCCCGCGACCGGGAACCAGCCCAGCCAGAACGAGAACACCGCCAGCAGCAGGATGCCGATCCAGAACACCGGCGAGGAGAGCACGACCAGCTCGAGGCCCACGACGATTCCGCGGGCGATGCCGCGGCGCGCGAACAGCGCCGCCGCCAGCGCGAGCACCACCGCGATCAGCAGCGCCAGCGCGGTCAGCTGCAGCGTGGGGCCGAGCTGGCGGCCGATGACCTCGGTCACCGGCATCCGCAGCTGGTAGGAGCGCCCGAGATCGCCGCGCAGCAGTCCGCCCAGGTACGACAGGTACTGCACGAGCGGCGGCCGGTCCAGCCCCAGATCGGCGCGGATACCGGCCTTGACCTGTTCGCTGACCTGCGACTGCGGGCCCAGCATGGCCGTGACCGCGTCGCCCGGGATGACCCGGAACGCCAGGAACGCCAGCGTCGCCGCGCCCCACAGGACGATGACGGCGGATGCGGCGATCCCGGCGATCCGGGTCAGAGCGCGTGGCACGCGGATCTCAGCCGGCGAGGCTCACGGTGTAGAACAGCGGGCGGCCGTACAGGTCGTAGGTCAGATCCTTGACGTCCTTCGATGTCGCGGTGATGGCCGAGGACACGTACAGCGGCACGATGGCCACGTTCTCGGCGTTCCACTGCTGCACCTGCTGGTAGATCTTCGCGCGCGCGGCGGGGTCGGTGGTGGACAGCCCGTCCTGCAGCAGCTTGTCCACGGCGGGATCGCTGACCACCGAGGCGTTCTGGAAACCGTCGGTGCCCAGGTGGCTGCGCAGCAGGTCGGGGTCGACACCCGAGAAGTCCCAGTCCGTGATGTCGTAGGTCCTGGGGCCGTACTGCTCGTTGTAGGCCGCGGGCTCCAGCGTCTCGCGCTTGATCTCGAAGCCGACCTTCTTCAGGTCGGACTGGATGGCGTTGGCCATGGCCGTGTGCTCGTCGGAGACCGGCGTCCAGGCGATCCAGCGTGCGGACAGGCGCGTGCCGTCCTTGGTGCGGTAACCGTCGGAGTCGCGGGTGGTCCAGCCGGCCTCGTCCAGCAGCTGGTTCGCCTTCTCGGGGTCGAAGGTCCAGGTGCCCTCGAGCGAGGCGTCGTAACCGGGCGTGGTCGGGCCGAGGATGCTCCAGGCGCGCGGGAACTGGCCGAAGAAGATCTGCTTGACGGCGGCATCCACGTCGATGGACAGTTCGAACGCGTGGCGCACGTTCTGGTCGGCGAACACGCCGTACTTCTCGTTCAGGAACAGCGAGTACGGCAGGCCCGGGTACTCCTTGGCCGTGACCGTGATGTCCTTGCCGAGGGTCTTGACCGCGCTCGGCGGCAGATTGCTCGCGATCTGCGCCTCACCCGAGCCCACCACGCCGGCACGGACGGATGCCTCCGGCAGCAGCTCCACGCGCAGCGTCTTCACCTTCGGGGCCTTGGCGCCGTCGGGACCCCACGCGTAGTCGTCGTTGCGGGTGTAGACGATCTCCTGGTTCGCGGTGTACGAGGTCATCGTGAACGGTCCGGTGCCGACGTTGACGTCGGGGCCGCCGGCCTTGATCTGATCGCCCGCGCTCTTGATCACCTTCGGCGACCAGAACCCCAGCTGCGTGGTGCTGGCGGCCTGCAGGAACGGGGCGTAGGGCTTCGTGAAGTCGACCTCGACGGTGTGCGGGTCGATGACCTTCGTGCCGGCGTACAGGTCGCCGCCGAGCATGGCGGCGGCCTGTGCGGACTCCGTCTTGGGGTCGACGATGCGGTCGAAGTTGGCCTTCACCGCGGCCGCGTCGAACACGGTCCCGTCGGTGAAGGTCACGTCGTCGCGCAGCGTGAACGTGTAGATCTTTCCGTCGTCGGAGACCTTCCAGCTCTTGGCCAGCCACGGCGAGAACGTACCGTCGGCCTCCTGGTAGACCAGCGAGTCCAGCACCTGGCGCTGCACCATGGCTGTGGAGTCGAGCTGGCTGGACTGCGGGTCCATCTTGCCGTTGGAGAGGTTGGCGCCCTCGATGGCCCAGGTGATCTCGGCATCCGGATTCGCACCGGATTTCGCGCCGGAATCGGATGCCGGACCGGCGCACGCGCTGAGCACCAGAGCGGATGCTGCGGCGAGAGCGGCCAGGGGAAGAAGACGGCGCACGGGAAGAGAAGGCATTCGGGGACCTCGGAAGAGTGCGGGAAAAGGGGTGTGCCTCCATCGTACCGGCGGTTCTTGGACGCGGTCGATCTACGCGCCCTCCAGATTCAGCCGATAGAATCTCCCCACAACCCACACTCAGGCACGCTCACACAGTGCCGCACACATTGCTCAAGGAGACCTTCATGTCCGCCATCCCCGACAAGCCCGCACTCGAAGGTCTCGAAGCGAAGTGGGGTGAGCGCTGGAACGAGCAGGGGACCTTCCTGTTCGATCGCGCCAAGGCCACGGCGTCCGGCCGCACGGGCGTCTATTCCATCGACACTCCCCCGCCCACGGCATCCGGCAGCCTGCACATCGGCCACGTGTTCTCGTACACGCACACCGACATCAAGGCGCGCTTCGAGCGCATGCGCGGCAAGAACGTGTTCTACCCGATGGGCTGGGATGACAACGGCCTGCCCACCGAGCGTCGCGTGCAGAACTACTACGGCGTGCGCTGCGACCCCTCCCTTCCCTACGACCCCGACTTCACCCCGCCGTTCCACGGCGACGCGAAGAGCCTGAAGCCGGCCGATCAGCTGCCCATCAGCCGCCGCAACTTCATCGAGCTGTGCGAAGAGCTCACCATCGAGGATGAGAAGCAGTTCGAAGCGCTGTTCCGCCAGCTGGGCCTCAGCGTGGACTGGACGCAGACCTACCGCACCATCTCCGACGACACCATCCGGCAGAGCCAGCTGGCGTTCCTGCGCGGGCTGGAGCGCGGCGAGGCGTACCAGTCGCTGGCGCCCACGCTGTGGGACATCGACTTCCGCTCCGCCATCGCGCAGGCCGAGCTCGAGGACCGCGAGCAGCAGGCCGCGTACCACCGGCTGGCGTTCCACAAGAGCGACGGCTCCGGCGACATCCACATCGAGACCACCCGCCCCGAGCTGCTGGCGGCCTGCGTGGCGCTGGTCGCGCACCCCGACGATGAGCGCTACCAGCCGTACTTCGGGTCCACCGTGCGCACCCCGATCTTCGATGTCGAGGTGCCCGTGCTGGCGCACCACCTCGCGCAGCCCGACAAGGGCTCCGGCATCGCCATGATCTGCACCTTCGGCGACGTGACCGACATCGTGTGGTGGCGCGAGCTGGACCTGCCCAACCGCACCATCCTCGGCAAGGACGGCCGCGTGCTGGCCGATGCTCCCGAGGCGATCACCTCGGATGCCGGTCGCGACGCGTACGCGCAGCTGGCCGGCAAGACCGTGTTCAGCGCCCGCAAGGCGATCGTGGAGCTGCTGGGCGAATCGGGCGAGCTCATCGAGGTGGGCAAGCCCTTCAGCCACGCCGTGAAGTTCTTCGAGAAGGGCGACCGCCCGCTGGAGATCGTCTCCACGCGCCAGTGGTACATCCGCAACGGCGCCCGCGACGAGCAGCTGCGCGACCAGCTGCTGGAGAACGGCCGGAAGATGTCCTGGCACCCCGACTTCATGCGCGTGCGCTATGAGAACTGGGTGGGCGGGCTCACCGGCGATTGGCTGGTGTCGCGCCAGCGCTTCTTCGGCGTGCCGATCCCGATCTGGTACGGCCTCGACGAGAACGGCGAGCGCGACTACGACCGTGTGCTGACCCCGTCGCACGAGGAGCTGCCGATCGACCCGACCAGCTCCGTGCCCGCCGGCTACACCGAGGAGCAGCGCGGCATGCCCGGCGGCTTCGTGGCCGAGCAGGACATCTTCGACACCTGGGCCACCTCCTCGCTCACCCCGCAGCTGGCCGGCGGCTGGCAGCGCGACGAGGAGCTGTGGAACACGGTGGCGCCGTTCGACCTGCGCCCGCAGGGCCAGGACATCATCCGCACCTGGCTGTTCTCCACCATGCTGCGCTCCACCGAGGAGGACCAGCGCGCGCCGTGGGCAAACGCCGCCATCTCCGGCTTCATCGTGGACCCCGACCGCAAGAAGATGTCCAAGTCCAAGGGCAACGTGGTCACCCCCGCCGACATCCTCGACAAGCACGGATCGGATGCCGTGCGGTACTGGTCGGCGTCCAGCCGGCTGGGCATGGATGCGGCGTTCGACCCGCAGAACCCCACACAGGTGAAGATCGGCCGCCGCCTGGCGATCAAGATCCTCAACGCGGCGAAGTTCGTGCTGTCGTTCCCCGTCCCGGAGGGCGCGCAGATCACGCATGCCCTGGATGCCTCGATGCTGGCCACCCTCGACCAGGTGGTGCGCGAGGCCACGGCCGCGTACGAGAACTACGACCAGGCCAAGGCGCTGGAGGTCACCGAGTCGTTCTTCTGGACGTTCTGCGACGACTACCTGGAGCTCGTGAAGGAGCGCGCCTACGACCAGACCGACGTGGGACAGGCATCCGCTGCGCTCGCGCTGCGCCTGGCGCTGTCGACGCTGCTGCGGCTGCTGGCCCCGATCATCTCGTTCGCGACCGAGGAGGCGTGGAGCTGGTTCGAGGAGGGCTCGATCCACACCGCCGCGTGGCCCGTCGCGCTCGAGATCGAGGGCGACACGGCTGTGCTCGCCACCGCCAGTGAGGCGCTGATCGGCATCCGCCGAGCCAAGACCGAGGCCAAGGCCTCGCAGAAGACGCCCGTCGCCACGGCGACCATCTCCGCGCCCGCCGCGAAGCTCGAGGCGCTGCGTGCGGCCGCCGACGACCTGCGCGCCGTGGGCCGCATCTCCGAGCTCGCCTTCGCGGAGGCCGAAGAGCTGGCCGTCACGGCCATCGAGCTGGCCCCGGTTCCGGAGGCGTGATGCAGCTCGGCACGCGCTGGGCCGTGGGCGCTGAGCCCCCGGCATCCGTCCCTGCGGCCCTCCGCCCGGCGATCGCCGAGGTGGAGGGCCGGGGGCTGACGGGCCACTGGACCCTGACCTGGCTGGAGGGGCGCCCGCTGGCGGAGCTGGATGCCGGGTGGGAGGTCCTGCTCACGGCATCCGGCGAGGTCATCGCCCGTCCCTTCGAGGACTGAGCCCGGCGCTGGTCACTGCCTGTCGGGGCGGACCAGCGGCAGGAACACGTCGTCGACGATCTCGTCGATCACCTCGTCCGGCAGGGGCGCCGCGGTGATGAGCATCTCGTGGCGGAACAGGTCGACGGCAACCGACCGCACCCTCGAGGTGAGCTTCGCGGCGTCCGCTTCGCCTCGCGCGACGGCTCGCTCCAGGATGGTGTCGATGGGTCCGCCGCCACGCGGCCCCAGCGCCCGCTCGCGCACGTCGCCGAACGTGCGGCCAGAATCGGCGTAGTAGGCGCCCATCAGCACGCTCATCAGGGGTGCGATCGATCCGCGCAGCCGGTTCGACCGCCGAAGAACCTCGATCATGTCCCCACGCAGGCTGCCGGTGTCCGGCGGAGTCACCTCGCGGCCCTGATTCAGGCCGGTCGCGATCGCGGCCTCCAGAAGGTCGTCCCGATCGGGCCAGCGCCGGTAGATCACCGACCGGCTGGTGCCCGCCCGTTCGGCGACCGCGTCGATCGTGAACGCGTTGTAGCCACGATCGACCAACTGCGCCCAGGCCGCGGCGAGGATCGCATCCTCGAGCTCCTGCCCGCGGCGACGCTTCATCGGCTTTTCAAGATCCATTTGTGTATCTTATCCGACGCGCGTACACTCCGAGAACTGTAGATACAGTCATGTATCTTAAGTGGAGGAGCTCCCATGACTTCCCCCGCAGCGCCGACCGTGCCGCGCAGCGCCATCGTCTCGGCCCTGGTCCTGATCACCGGTGCACTGCCGGTCATCTTCGACAGCACCATCATGAGCGTCTCGCTGGCCACGCTCGCGACCGATCTCGCCGTTCCCGTCAGCACCATCCAGTGGGTGACCACGGCGTATCTGCTCGCCCTGGGCGTCGCCATCCCCATCGTCGGCTGGGCGCAGGCGCGGCTCGGCGGGAAACGCCTCTGGATGCTCGCCCTGACCCTCTTCCTGCTGGCCTCGATCGCGTGCAGCATGGCCTGGGATGCCCCCAGCCTGATCGCCTTCCGCGTCGTGCAGGGCATCGGCGGCGGGCTGATGATGCCGCTGATGGCCCCCCTGGCGGTGCAGCAGGTGCCGCCCGGGGCCGCCCTCGGCCGCCTGATGGCGATGGTCAGCCTGCCGGCAGCACTCGGCCCCATCATCGGACCGACGCTCGGCGGACTCATCCTCACCTGGTTCGACTGGCACGGGATCTTCTGGGTGAATGTGCCGTTCTGCCTGATCGGGCTCGTCCTGGCATGGCGGTTCCTGCCGTCCGACCCGCCACGGGGCCGCTTCCCCCTCGACTGGGTGGGCATGGTGCTCGTCTCGCCGGCCCTGGTCGGCATCCTGTACGGGCTCTCGAACGTCAGCCAGGTCGGCGGCTTCTCGCGTCTGGATGTCTGGGCGCCCGTCGTCGCCGGGATCGTGCTGGCCGTGGCGTTCGTGCTCCGCCAGGTGCGCCGACCCGCCAACGCGCTGATCGACATGGGTCTGCTGCGACGGAGGACGGTGGCGACCTCGAGCGCGGCCCTCTTCCTGTCCGGCGCCGCCCTCTACGGGTCGATGCTGCTGCTGCCGCTCTACTTCCAGATCGTCCGCGGCACGGACGTGCTCGCGGCGGCCCTGCTGCTGATACCCCAGGGCGTCGGAGCACTGCTCAGCCGCGTGCTCGCCGGGCGGCTGACCGACGCCCTCGGCGCGCGCAGCGTGGCGATCGCCGGGTTCGTCGTCATGGGCCTGGCCACCGTCCCGTTCGCCGTCGCGGACTCCACCACGAGCATGATCTGGCTGATGATCGCACTGGTGTTGCGCGGCTTCGGCATGGGCGCGCTGATGATCCCGATGATGTCCGTCGCCTTCGTCGGCCTCGAACGCGACCAGGTGCCGCACGCGAGCATCATCACCCGACTGGCGCAGCAGCTCGGCGGCTCCTTCGGCACGGCACTGCTCGCCGTGATCCTCGAGGCGACGACGCACGGCGCGACGGGCCTCGCCGGCCTGGCATCCGGCTTCGACACGGCATTCTGGTGGGCGGTCGGGTTCACCGTGGTGGCCGTGGGCGTCTGCCTGGTGCTGCCGGGGCGGACGACGCCGGTCACGTCGGGCGCTCCTGCCGCGGCCGGGTCGAGGCACTGAGGCGATGAGTCGCTCACAGGGACCGCTACCGCGGTCGCGACCCCAGGGAGAGCAGGGCGACGTCGAGTGCACGCGGATCGCGCTTGCGCACCCGCTGCTCACGCAGCATGTCGAGCGCGATCTCGTGGCGCTCGGCGCGGCGTTCGCGACGGTGCTCGGCGTACGAGGTGATGGTGGCGGCAAGACGCAGCAGCCCACGCTCGAGGGCGGTCGGCGCGGCGAGGTGAAGCACGGCGGCGGTCATGGTCACTCCTGGTTCGGGACGCCGCGGCTGCCGGCCGCGGGAAGATCGAAGATCTCGGCGCGCAGGGACACGCGCCGGGTGCCGGGCTGTGACTCCTGGCCGCGATACCGCTCGACGACGGCATCGACGAGGTCGGAGAGCTCCTGGCGCACCTCGAGCATCTGCTCGGGCGTGAGATCGAGCATCGTGGTCATCACGAGCCCGGCATCCCGCCACTCCTCCGGCTGATCGGCCGTGGGGCGGTTGAGGTAGTCCATCAGCGTCTGGTGCCGCAGGCGGAAGAACTCGGAGGTGACGATCTGCGCTGCCGCACGATTGGCCGGCGACATCGTGTCGTCGGGACCGGGGAGGTTGATGCGCCCCTTCGGGCGCTCCCACCAGCGCTCGCGGGCTGTGCCGCGATCCGGGACCTCGCGGATGAGGTCCTTCGCGGCCAACGCCCTCAGGTGGTAGCTGGTCGCGCCGGAGGTCTCGCCGATGATCGCGGCCAGGGTGCTCGCGGTCTGCGGCCCTCGCTCGCTGAGCAGGTCGTAGATGCGAACCCGCAGTGGGTGCGCCAGCGCCTTCAGCGCCCCGGCATCCAGCGTCCGTCCCTCATCGTTCTCCGTCATGCATGCAAAGATACTCTTGCAAGCATTTCTTTGCAACTACTTCTTTGCATGAAATTCTTTGCAGAGACTCTTCTGCGCTCCGTCGCCCCGCCCATGATGCCGAAACCCCTCACGAATGCCGAGACCCCTCCGCAGCGACGTCGACCACGAGGGGTCTCGACGATGCGGAGGGGTCTCGGGGTGACGTGGACGCGTCAGCTCACGGCATCCCGGGCCGCGACGAACGCCGTGACGCAGCGCTCCACCTGCTCGGGCGTGTGCGCGGCCGACAGCTGCACGCGGATGCGCGCCAGCCCTCGCGGCACCACCGGGAAGCTGAACGCCGTGACATACACGCCGTGCTTCTGCATCTCGGCCGCGATGCGGGCCGTCAGCGCCGCGTCGCCGAACATGACGGGCACGATGGGGTGCTCCCCCGGCTGCAGCGTGAAGCCCTCCTCGGTCATACGGGAGCGGAACAGCTCCGCATTGGACCGCAGGCGGGCGCGCAGGTCGGCGGAGCCCTCCACGAGATCCAGGGCGGTCAGCGTGCCGGCCACGATCGCGGGCGCCAGCGTGTTCGAGAACAGGTACGGACGGGAGCGCTGGCGCAGCAGGGCGACGATGTCGCGGTGCGAGGCGACGTACCCGCCGGACGCGCCGCCGAGCGCCTTGCCGAAGGTGCCGGTGTAGATGTCCACACGGTCGCTGACCCCGCACAGTTCGGGGGTGCCTCGGCCGTTGTCGCCGATGAAGCCCACGGCGTGCGAGTCGTCGACGAAGACCAGCGCGTCGTACTTCTCGGCCAGGTCGCAGATCTCGGGCAGCTTTGCGATGTAGCCGTCCATCGAGAACACGCCGTCGGTGACGATCACGCGGAAGCGGGCGTCCGCGGCATCCTTCAGCTGCTGCTCGAGGTCGGCCATGTCGCTGTTGCGGTAGCGGTAGCGCTGGGCCTTGGACAGGCGGATGCCGTCGATGATCGACGCGTGGTTCAGCTCGTCCGAGATGATGGCGTCCTCGGCCGAGAACAGCGTCTCGAACACGCCGCCGTTGGCATCGAAGCAGGACGAGTACAGGATGGCGTCCTCGGTGCCGAGGAACGCCGCCAACCGCCGCTCCAGCTCCAGGTGCTGCTCCTGCGTGCCGCAGATGAAGCGCACGCTGGCCATGCCGTAGCCCCACTCGTCCAGGGCGCCCTTCGCGGCAGCGAGGATGCGCGGGTCGTCGGCGAGGCCCAGGTAGTTGTTGGCGCAGAAGTTGAGCACCTCGGCGCCGTCCGCGGTGATCTCGGCGCTCTGCGGGCCGCGGATGCCGCGCTCGTGCTTGGTGAGCCCTGCCTCTTCGATGCCGGCGAGCTCGGCGGCCAGGTGGTCCTTGAAGGTGGTGTACATCGCGGTGCTCCTTAAAGCTGGGTCCAGTCGAGGATGATCTTGCCGGTGCCGGCTGCCGCTGCGGCGTCGAAGCCCTTCTCCCACTCGCGCGCGGGGATGACCTCGGCGATCACGCGGCTGATCGACTCGCGCAGCGTGGCGCTGGTCTGCAGCATGGCGCCCATGGCGTTCCAGGTCTCGAACATCTCGCGGCCGTAGATGCCCTTGATGGTGAGCATGTGGGTGACGAGCTTCCCCCAGTCGATGCTGAACCCGGCGCCGGGCAGGCCCAGCATGGCGATCCGCCCGCCGTGGTTCATGTTGTCGATCATGGCAGGCAGCGCCTTCGGCGCACCGCTCATCTCGAAGCCCACATCGAACCCCTCGCGCATGCCGAGGGCGGCCTGCGCCTCGCGGATGTCCTGCTTCGAGACGTCGATGACCTGGTCGGCGCCCATGGCCTTCGCCATCTCCAGCCGCGGCGCGCTGACGTCGGTGGCGGTGATGAAGCGGGCGCCGGCGTGCCGGGCGACGGCGATGGACATCAGTCCGATCGGGCCGCACCCGGTGACCAGCACGTCCTCGCCCACCAGACGGTAGGTCAGCGCGGTGTGCACGGCGTTGCCGAGCGGGTCGAAGATGGCGCCGAGCTCTGGCGTGACGTCGTCGTGGTGCTTCCACACGTTGGTGGCCGGCAGCGAGAGGTACTCGGCGAACGCCCCGTCGCGCTGCACGCCCAGACCGATGGTGCGGATGCACATCTGCCGGCGTCCCGCGCGGCAGTTGCGGCAGGTGCCGCAGACGATGTGGCCTTCGCCGGAGACGCGGTCACCCACTGCGATGTCGCGCACCTGATCGCCGATCTCCACGACCTCGCCGTAGAACTCGTGGCCGGGCACCAGCGGGGCGGCGACAGCGGATGCCGCCCAGTCGTCCCAGCGGCGGATGTGCAGGTCGGTGCCGCAGATGCCGGTGCGCAGGACGCGGATGATGACGTCGGCGGGTCCGGGGGTGGGATCGGGGCGTTCGGTGAGTTCCAGCCCGGCGGCAGCGGCGGGCTTGAAAAGAGCCTTCATGCTTCGATCTGACCGTATTCGACGTTGTAGAGCAACAGCCTTCTCCTGCACGGTTCATTCAGTGGATGCTTAACAATAGGATCGGGGTGTGGAACTCCATCAGCTGCAGATCCTGCGGGAGCTCGGGGCCCTCGGCAGCGTCACCGCCGTGGCGGAGGCGATGCGCGTCACCCCGTCGGCCGTGTCGCAGCAGCTGGCGGCACTGCAGCGCGGATTCCGCACGCCGCTGACGCGCAAGAACGGCCGCACGCTCGCGCTGACGTCCGCCGGCGAGGTGCTGGCCGCGGCGGGGGCGGAGGCCATCGACGCCATGGCCGCCGCCCGCAACGCGTTGGACGAGTTCGAGCACGACGCCGCACGCTCGGTCAGCCTCAGTGGGTTCCACAGTGCCGGCCAGGCGCTGTTCGGCCCGCTGGTGCGGGAACTGGCGGCATCCGGCCCGGCACCGGCCGTGCACCTCACCGACGAGGATGTCGCGCAGAGCGAGTTCCCCGCACTGACCGCCCGCTACGACCTGGTGCTGGCGCATCGGATGGAGCACTCCGCGCAGTGGCCCACCGGCGGCATCCGCAGTGTCACGCTGGTGCGCGAGCCGCTGGACGTGGCGGTGTCGGTGCAGCATCCGCTGGCCGGGCGTCGTTCGCTCTCTCCTGCCGACGTGGCCGGTGAACGCTGGGTGACCAGCCGCGTCGGCTACTCCCCCGACGACGTGCTGCGGGCGGTGTCGGCCATCGCCAACCGGCCCGTGCAGGTGCAGCACCGCATCAACGACTACGGCGCGGTGGCCGCGGTGATCGCCGCCGGCGACGCGATCGGCCTGCTGCCGCGGTACACCTCGCGCAGCGTGGACGATCGCGACATCGTGCGCCTGCCGCTGCGTGGCGTGAACACCCTGCGCACCATCGACGTGCTGACCCGCCCCGAGAACCTGCGCCGCAGCTCGGTGCGGCTCGTGATCGAGGCGCTGACCCGCGTGATGGCGCGGTTGACGGATGCCGCGACGCACACCCCATAGGCTCGAGAGATGACCGAGGCCACGAACCCGCTGCTCTCCCCCTCCACGCTCCCGTACGGGCTGCCCGATTATGCGGCGATCCGCCCGGAGCACTACCTGCCGGCCTTCCACGCCGCGTTCGAGGAGCACCTGCGCGAGGTGCAGGCGATCACGATGGTGCGCTCGATGCCCACGTTCGAGAACACGCTGGTGGCACTGGAGCGCTCCGGCAGCATGCTGGAGCGCGTGGCGGCGGCGTTCTACACGGTCGCGTCGGCCGATGCCACCGCGGAGATCCAGTCCATCGACGAGGAGCTGGCGCCCCTGATGTCGGCGCACCAGGATGCCATCCGGCTGGATTCGCAGCTGTACTGGCGGGTCTCGCAGGTGCACTCCCGGCTGGACGAGCTGGATCTGGGCGCCGAGGAGCGCTACCTCGTGCAGCGGCACTTCCGCGAGATGACGCACGCCGGCGCGGCGCTGGACGATGCGGCCAAGGTCCGGCTCACCGAGCTCAATCAGCGGCTGTCGACGCTCAGCACCGCTTTCGAGAAGAACCTGCTGAACGACACCAACGAGCTCGCCGTGCTGTTCGACGACGCCGCGGAGCTCGACGGGCTCACATCCGGCGAGCTGAGCGCCACGGCTCGCGCCGCCGCCGACCGCGGCGAGACCGGCAAGCACCTGGTGGGACTCACGCTGTTCAGCGGGCATCCGTACCTGGCGTCCCTCACCGTCCGCGAGAGCCGCCGACGCATCATGGCTGCATCCCTCTCCCGCGGCTCGCGCGGAAATCAGAACGACAACGGCGCCGTTCTGACCGAGATCGTGACACTGCGCGCTGAGCGCGCCGCCCTGCTGGGCTACCCCTCGCACGCCGCGTACATCACCGCCGATGAGACGGCGAAGACTCCGGATGCCGTCGAGCGGATGCTGCGCGAGCTGGCGGCACCCGCCGCGCGCAACGCCGAGCGCGAGCGCGCGGCGCTGCAGGAGATCATCGATGCCACCGAGGCCGAGCCGTTCCCGCTCGAGGCGCACGACTGGGCGTTCTACACCGAGAAGGTGCGCCAGGCCCGCTACGACATCGACACCGCGGCCCTCCGCCCGTGGTTCGAGGCCGAGCGCGTGCTGCACGACGGCGTATTCTTCGCGGCATCCCGTCTGTACGGCGTGACATTCACCGAGCGGACGGATCTGGTCGCGTATCACCCGGGCGCGCGCGTGTTCGAGGTGCACGACGCCGACGGCTCGCCCGTGGGCCTGTATGTGCTGGATCTGTACACCCGCGACTCCAAGCGCGGCGGCGCGTGGATGAACCCCATCGTCAGCCAGTCCGCACTGCGCGGCACGCTGCCCGTGGTGGTCAACAACCTCAACGTGGCGCAGCCAGGCGACGGCGAGCCCACCCTGCTGACGCTGGACGAGGTGACCACGCTCTTCCACGAGTTCGGGCACGCCCTGCATGGGCTGTTCGCGCGCGTGACCTACCCGCACTTCGCCGGCACCAACGTGTTCCGCGACTTCGTGGAGTTCCCCAGCCAGGTCAATGAGATGTGGATCCTGTGGAGCGAGGTGCTCGACAACTACGCCCGCCACGTCGAGACCGGCGAGCCGCTGGATGCCGCGATCGTGCAGCGCCTGCGCGACACGGAGGCGTTCGACCAGGGCCACGCCACCAGCGAATACCTGGCGGCGTCGTGGCTGGACCAGGCCTGGCACCTCCTCGGCGCAGGCGACGAGCCCGGCGACGTGGCGGCGTTCGAGAAGACGGCGCTGGCCGACATCGGGCTGCTGAACCCCGTCGTGCCGACGCGCTACTCGTCGACGTACTTCGCGCACGTGTTCTCCGGCGGCTACAGCGCCGGCTACTACTCGTACATCTGGAGCGAGGTGCTCGACGCCGACACCGTGGAGTGGTTCCGCGAGAACGGCGGGCTGACCCGTGAGAACGGCGACCGCTTCCGCCGGCTCCTGCTGGGCGTCGGCGGCTCGAAGGACCCGCTGGAGGCCTACCGCGACTTCCGCGGCCGGGATGCCGAGATCGCGCCGCTGCTGAAGAGGCGCGGGTTGGATGCCTGAGCCCTCCGAATTCGCGGAGACCCTCGGCGCCATCCGCGGTGCGTTCGATCGGCGCGCGGCGACCTACGACGAGGATGCGATGCATCAGGCCGTGGCTCTCGAGGTCGCGGCGTTCGCCGATCTCGACGGCGTGCGCGATGTGCTGGACGTCGCGACCGGCACCGGCCTCGTGCTGCGCGCCCTGCACCAGCGGATGCCGGGGCTCCATCTGACGGGTGCGGACCTGTCGCCGGGGATGCTGGCCGCCGCGGCATCCGCTCTGCCGGAGGTGCGCTGGGTCGAGGCGGATGTCGCGGCACTCCCACTGCCGGATGCATCGATGGATCTCATCCTGTGCGTGACGGCGCTGCACATCATCCCCGACCTTCACGGGACCGTCGCGGAGTGGCATCGGATGCTGCGCCCCGGCGGGCGCGTGGTGACGGCGACCTTCCTGATGGGCGACGACCCGACCGTGCTGATCGATCAGCCCACGCCGGTGCGCCCGTACATCAGCGACTACACCGCGCTGAGGACACTCGAGGCGTACACGGCGACGTTCGCCTCGTCGGGCTTCGCCGTGACCCGGCACACGGTGTGGGCGGATGCCGTGGACACCGTGCTGGTCGCGGAGCTGACTGCGATCTGAACCCGCTCAGGCGCTCTTGCGCTTGCGGGCGAGCACCACGGTGGGCGGGGCGCCGTCCTCGACGGCGGCCTTGGTGACGACGACCTTCGTGACGTCCTCGGCGGACGGGATCTCGAACATGATGGGTCCGAGCACGTCCTCCAGGATGGCGCGCAGGCCGCGGGCGCCGGTCTTGCGCAGCACGGCCAGGTCGGCGATGGAGCGCAGCGCGTCGTCCTCGAACTCCAGCTGCACGCCGTCGATCTCGAACATGCGCTGGTACTGCTTGACCAGAGCGTTGCGCGGGCCGGTGAGGATGTCGATCAGAGCATCCTGGTCCAGCGGCGACACCGAGGTGACGACGGGCAGGCGACCGATGAACTCGGGGATCAGGCCGAACTTGTGCAGGTCCTCCGGCAGCACCTCGCCGAACAGGTCGAGATCCTTGCCCGGGTCGTGCAGCGGAGCGCCGAACCCGACGCCGTGCTTGCCGACGCGGGCGGAGATGATGTCCTCCAGGCCCGCGAACGCGCCTGCCACGATGAACAGCACGTTCGTGGTGTCGATCTGCAGGAACTCCTGGTGCGGATGCTTGCGCCCGCCCTGCGGCGGCACGGATGCGACGGTGCCCTCGAGGATCTTCAGCAGCGCCTGCTGCACGCCCTCGCCCGACACGTCGCGGGTGATGGACGGGTTCTCGGCCTTGCGGGCGATCTTGTCGATCTCGTCGATGTAGATGATGCCGGTCTCGGCGCGCTTGACGTCGTAGTCGGCGGCCTGCAGCAGCTTGAGCAGGATGTTCTCGACGTCCTCGCCCACGTAGCCCGCCTCGGTGAGGGCGGTGGCGTCGGCGACGGCGAACGGCACGTTCAGCCGCTTGGCGAGGGTCTGGGCGAGGTAGGTCTTGCCGCAGCCGGTGGGGCCGAGCATGAGGATGTTGCTCTTCGCGACCTCGACCTCCTCGGCCTTCTGCTCGGCGGTCTGCAGAGTGCCGCGGGCGCGCACGCGCTTGTAGTGGTTGTACACGGCGACGGCCAGCGAGCGCTTGGCCAGCTCCTGCCCCACCACGTACTCCTCGAGGAAGGAGTAGATCTCGCGCGGCTTGGGCAGATCGAACTCGGCGACCGGACCGGTGCCGGCCTCGGCCATCCGCTCCTCGATGATCTCGTTGCACAGCTCGACGCACTCATCGCAGATGTACACGCCAGGTCCGGCGATCAGCTGCTGCACCTGCTTCTGACTCTTTCCGCAGAAAGAGCATTTGAACAGGTCGGCACTCTCACCGATGCGTGTCATGCGCGTCCTCCTCGAAGCCGTGGATCAGGCGGGGGCCTGATGCCGCCTTTCGAGCCTAACCGCATGCACCGACACCCGGCCGCATTGGCGCGCATGCGAAGGGCCCGGGTCCGCCGACAGCGGAACCGGGCCCACGGCGCCTCGGGTCAGACCATGCTCTTCGTGTGCCACACGGTCTTCGTCTCGGTGAACGCGGTGATGCGGTCCAGACTCTGCTCCACCTCGCCGGGGCGCAGCACGCGCTTGAGGGTGTCGGCGGCGGCGATCTCCAGGTCGACCCAGTCCAGGTCGCCCGCGCCGGCGAGATCCAGCGCGTTGACGTCGGCGTGCGACGCCAGCCACGGCGTGATCTCCGCGGGGAAGCCGGTGAGCACGTTCACCACTCCGCCGGGCACGTCGCTGGTGGCCAGCACCTCGGCGAGGCTGATGGCGGAGAGCGGATGCCGCTGGCTGGCGATCACGACCACCGTGTTGCCGGTCACCAGCGCCGGCGCCATGACCGACACCAGGCCCAGCAGCGCGGAGTCCTGCGGCGCGACGATGGCCACGACGCCGGTGGGCTCGGGCACCGAGATATTGAAGTACGGGCCCGCGACGGGGTTGGCGTTGCCGGCGAACTGCGCGTACTTGTCGCACCAGCCCGCGTACCAGACCCACATGTCGATGGCGGCGTCGACCTGCGCGCCGGCGACGGCGGCCGACACGCCCTCCTGGTCGACGATCTCATCGACGAACTGGGCCCGGCGGCCCTCGAGGATCTCCGCGACGCGGTACAGCACCTGCCCGCGGTTGTACGCGGTGGCGCCCGACCAGCCCTTCACGGCCGCGCGGGCCGCGACGACGGCATCCCGAGCATCCTTCCTCGACGCCTTCGCGGCGTTGGCGAGGAAGGCGCCCTTCTTCGAGACCACCTCGTAGGTGCGACCGGATTCGCTGCGGGGGAACTTTCCGCCGATCGCGAGCTTGTAGGTCTTGGGAATCGTCAACCGCGCGCTCATGCTGCGGCTCCCTTCTTGGCGGGCTTGGTGGGCTTGGACGCCTTGGCGGAGACGGCCCTGGTCTGCTTCGCGGTGATCGCCCGGGTCGAGGACGCGCCGCTCTTCAGGTACGCGGTCAGACCGTGGCGGCCGCCCTCGCGCCCGTAGCCGGACTCCTTGTAGCCGCCGAAGGGGCTGGACGGGTCGAAGCGGTTGAACGTGTTGGCCCACACCACGCCCGCGCGCAGCCGGTCGGCGACGGCCAGGATGCGCGATCCCTTGTCGCTCCAGATGCCGGCCGACAGCCCGTACGGGGTGTTGTTGGCCTTGGCGATGGCCTCGGCGGGCGTGCGGAAGGTCAGCACCGAGAGCACCGGTCCGAAGATCTCGTCCCGGGCGATGCGGCTGGAGGCCTCGACGCCAGTGAAGATGGTCGGCGCGAACCAGAAGCCCTTGTCCGGCAGCGCGCAGTCGGCGGTCCAGCGCTCGGCGCCCTCGGCCTCGCCGATGTCGCTGAGCTCGCGGATGCGGGCCAGCTGGGCGGCGGAGTTGATGGCGCCGATATCGGTGTTCTTGTCCAGCGGGTCGCCAAGGCGCAGCGTGGACAGGCGGTGCTTGAGCCGGTCGACGACCTCGTCGTGGATCGACTCCTGCACCAGCAGGCGGCTGCCTGCGCAGCACACGTGCCCCTGGTTGAAGAAGATGCCGTTGACGATGCCCTCGACGGCCTGGTCGATGGGCGCGTCGTCGAACACGATGTTGGCGGCCTTGCCGCCCAGCTCCAGCGTGACGCGCTTGTCGGTGCCGGCGATGGCCCTGGCGATGTCGCGGCCGACGGCCGTGGAGCCAGTGAAGGCGATCTTGTCCACGTCGGGGTGGCGCACCAGCGTGGCGCCGGGGGCTCCGGCACCGGTGATGATGTTCACGACGCCGGCGGGCAGGTCCGCCTGCTGCAGGATCTCCGCGAAGATCAGCGCGGTCAGCGGGGTGGTCTCGGCGGGCTTGAGCACCACGGTGTTGCCCGCGGCGAGGGCCGGGGCCAGCTTCCAGGCCAGCATGAGCAGCGGGAAGTTCCACGGGATGATCTGGCCCGCCACGCCCAGCGAGCGCGGGTCGGCGCCGAGGCCGGCGTAGTCCAGCTTGTCGGCCCAGCCGCCGTAGTAGAAGAACCAGGCCGCCACCAGCGGCACGTCCACGTCGCGGCTCTCCTTGATGGGCTTGCCGTTGTCCAGGCTCTCGGCCACGGCCAGCTCGCGGGCGCGCTCCTGCACGAGGCGCGCGATGCGGAACAGGTACTTGCCGCGGTCGCGGCCGCTCATCTTCGACCAGACGCGGTCGTACGCGCGGCGCGCCGCGGCGACCGCGCGGTCGACGTCCTCATCCGAGGCCGAGGAGATCTCGGCGATGCGGCTCTCGTCGGCAGGTGAGATGGTGTGGAAGGACGGGCCGGAGCCGTCGACGAACTCGCCGTCGATGAACAGCCCGTAGCTCTCCTTCAGATTCAGGATCGCCTTTGACTCCGGCGCGGGAGCGTATTCCAGGAATGACATGTCTCGTCCTCAGTCGATGGTCACGTAGTCGGCACCGGAGTAGTGACCGGTGGTGATCTTCTGGCGCTGCAGCAGCACGTCGTTGAGCAGGCTCGACGCGCCGAAGCGGAACAGGTGCGGCTGCAGCCACTGCTCGCCGGCGGTCTCGGCGACCGTGACGAGGTACTTGATGGCGTCCTTCGACGAGCGGATGCCGCCGGCGGGCTTCACGCCGATCCTCTCCCCCGTGGCGCGGTACCAGTCGCGGACGGTCTCGAGCATGAGCAGCGTGGTGGGCAGCGTGGCCGCGGGCTGCACCTTGCCGGTGGACGTCTTGATGAAGTCGCCGCCGGCCAGGATGGACAGCCACGAGGCGCGCTTGATGTTGTCGTAGGTGTTCAGCTCGCCGGTCTCCATGATGACCTTGAGCGCGGCGTACGTGCCGTCCGCGCGGCGGCACGCCTCCTTGACCCGGGCGATCTGGTCGAACACGAACCCGTAGCGTCCCTCCAGGAACGCCCCGCGGTCGATGACCATGTCGATCTCGTCCGCGCCGGCGGCCACGGCATCCGCGGTGTCGGCCAGCTTGACCTCGATCGACGCCCGGCCGGACGGGAAGGCCGTCGCGACGGCGGCGACGTGGATGCCTCCGTCGTCGGGGTCGCCGTGCGCGGATCCGAGCGCCTCGATGGCGTGCGGCACCATGTCGCCGTACACGCACACCGCGGCCACCCGCGGGGTGCTCGGGTCGGCGGCATCCGGGGTCTTCGCCTTGGCCACCAGCGAACGCACCTTGCCCGCGGTGTCGGCGCCCTCGAGCGTGGTCAGGTCGATCAGCGAGATGACCTTGTCCAGCGCCCACGCCTTCGAGGTGGTCTTGATCGAGCGCGTGCCGAGGGCCGCCGCGCGCTGCTCCAGGCCCACCGCGTCCACGCCGGGCAGGCCGTGCAGGAAGCGGCGCAGGGTGGCGTCGTCGGGTTCACCGCCCAGCACGTCGACAGCCGTGCGACGGCTCAGTTCTGTGGTGGTCACATCTCCTCCAAGAGTGCTTGTGCTGTGGATTCATCGGTCACCAGGACGGTGCACAGTCCGTTGCCGACGACTGTACGCGCGATGTCGTGCTTGGCGGCGCCCGCGGTGACGAAGATGGATCGGGGCGCGGAGCGCACCCGCTCGAGGCTCACGCCGACGGTCCGCGCGTCCAGCTGCGGGTCGACGATGTTGCCGTCGGCGTCGATGTAGCGGCCCAGCAGATCTCCGACGGCGCCGCGTCGGGCGAGCTCGTCGATGTCCGCTGCGGTCAGGTAGCCGTTCTCGACATGAGCGGATGCCGCGTCGCACGGCCCCGCGGTGAACAGGAACGTACCGGCGTGCGACGCCTCATCGAGGATGGCGGCGACCGTGCGGTCCGCCTCGATGGCCCGCTTGGTCTCCACACGCTCGAGGATGGCGGGGCTGGGCAGCAGCACGGCCTGGCCCTCGCCGCGCTGCGCGATGGTGGCGGCGACGGATGCCGCGCCTCCCGAGCGCCGGTTCAGGCTCACTCCCCCGTTGGCCTGCACGACGGTGACGCCGTGCGCCCATCCCTCGGGCAGCGCCTCGGCGATGGCGGTGAGCGTGCGTCCCCAGCTGACGGCCAGTGTGCGCGGCACGGGGCGCAGGGCTGTCAGCATGTCGGCGGCGGCGCGGGCGACGCGCTCCAGCACGGCGCCGGGCTCGTCGGGTGCGGGGACGACCACGGCATCCTTCAGTCCGAATCGCTCCACGAGTGCGCGTTCGGCACCCAGCCGACGGGCGCGGGGATGCACGATCTCGATGCGCACGATGCCGCGCTCGCGGGCCTGCACGAGCAGCCGGCCCACCTTCCAGCGCGAGATGCCGAGGAGGGCGCCGATCTCGTCCTGCGTCTTGTCCTCGTCGTACGAGAGCTCGGCCACGCGCACCATGAGCAGTTCGTCGTCCACGGCATCCTCCTTCCGCCTCCAGCTTAGGAGGGTACCGACGCACGCGCACTGTTCTGCTCAGATGAGCATTCGGATGCCGACGTCCTGCGCATCCGTTGCCCGTTGAACGCAGAAGAGCGGCCCGGCGTGGTGCCGGGCCGCTCCTGCGAGACGGGTGTCTCAGGCGCGCTTGCGCGAGCTGAGCACCTGGTCGACGATGCCGTACTCCTTGGCCTGCTCGGCCGAGAGGATGTTGTCGCGGTCGATGTCGCGGTTCACCTGCTCGACGGGCTTGCCGGTGTGGCGAGCCATGGTCTCCTCGAGCCAGGTGCGCATCCGCAGGATCTCCTTGGCCTGGATCTCGATGTCGGATGCCTGGCCCTGACCGGCCTCGCCCATCGCCGGCTGGTGCATGAGCACGCGGGCGTTGGGGAGGGCGAGGCGCTTGCCGGGGGCGCCGGCGGCCAGCAGCACGGAAGCTGCGGATGCCGCCTGGCCGAGCACGACGGTCTGGATCTGCGGTGCCACGTACTGCATGGTGTCGTAGATGGCCGTCATGGCGGTGAACGAGCCGCCGGGCGAGTTGATGTACATGGTGATGTCGCGCTCGGAGTCCTGGCTCTCCAGGACCAGCAGCTGCGCCATCACGTCATCGGCCGAGGCGTCGTCGACCTGCACGCCGAGGAAGATCACGCGGTCCTCGAACAGCTTGTTGTACGGGTCCTGGCGCTTGAAGCCGTAGGCGGTGCGCTCCTCGAACTGCGGGAGCACGTAGCGGCTGGAGGGGAGGGTGCCGGCGGAGCGGAACGTGGGTGTGTACATGTGTCGTGTTCCTTACTTGTCCGCGCCGGTGCCGCCGCCGCCGTGCACGTCGCTGGCGTGCTCGCGGATGTGGTCGACGAATCCGTACTCGAGCGCCTCGTCGGCGGTGAACCAGCGGTCGCGGTCCCCGTCCTCGTTGATCTGCTCGACGGTCTTGCCGGTCTGGCCCGCGGTGATCTCGGCGAGACGCTGCTTCATCGAGAGGATGAGCTGCGCCTGCGTCTGGATGTCGCTGGCCGTGCCGCCGAAGCCGCCGTGCGGCTGGTGCAGCAGCACGCGGGCGTTCGGGGTGATGTAGCGCTTGCCCTTGGTGCCGCTGGTCAGCAGCAGCTGGCCCATCGACGCGGCCATGCCGATGCCCACCGTGACGATGTCGTTCGGCACGAACTGCATGGTGTCGTAGATGGCCATGCCCGCGGTGATCGAGCCACCGGGCGAGTTGATGTAGAGGTAGATGTCCTTCTCGGGATCCTCGGCGGCGAGAAGGAGGATCTTCGCGCAGATCTCATTCGCGTTCTCATCGCGCACCTCAGAGCCCAGCCAGATGATGCGATCCTTCAGCAGCCTGTCGAAGACGCTCGTCGCCATCAGGGGTTCAGCCATGTCAGCTCCTGTTTCCGTGTTTCGGTGATTCGAATCTACCGGCGCGCGCGCGCGGCCCCGGCCGTGTTCGCCCTGAGCAGAGAGCGCGTCACTCAGACGCAGGAAGGGCGGATGCCGCAGCATCCGCCCCTCCTGATGATCCGCGATCACTCGGCCTTGTCGGCTTCGTCCTTCTCCGCGGCGGCCTTCTTGGCAGGCGCCTTCTTGGCCGGAGCCTTCTTGGCGGGCTTCTCCTCGGCGTCGTCGGCCTTCGCAGTCGCCTTCTTGGCCGGAGCCTTCTTGGCTGCGGGCTTCTTGGCGGGCTTCTCCTCGGCGGGAGCCTCCTCGGCCTCGGCCTCGGCCTCGTCGTCGGCGTCGCCGATGAACTCGGACAGGTCGACGGCCTTGCCGTTGCTGTCGACGACCTTGACCTTGCCGAGCACCGAGGCGAGGGCCTTGTTGCGGGCGATCTCGCCGACGAGGGCGGGCAGCTGGCCGGCGCCCTGCAGGGCCTCGACGAACTCCTGCGGAGCCATGCCGTACTGGGCGGCGGACTGCACGATGTACTGGCTCAGCTCCTCCTGGGAGACCTGCACGTCAGCGCCCTCGGCGATGGTGTCCAGCAGCACCTGCGTGCGGAACTGCTTCTCACTGGCCTCGGCGACCTCAGCGCGGTGCACGTCGTCGTCCAGGCGGTTCTCGTTCTCGAGGTGGGTGTGCACCTCGTCCTCGATGAGCTGAGCCGGGACGGGGATCTCGACCTTCGCCAGCAGCGCGTCCAGCAGCTGGTCACGAGCGGCGGCGCCCTGTGTGAAGACGCCCTGCTGGCCGACGCGCTCGGCGAGGCTGTCGCGCAGCTCGGCCAGGGTGTCGAACTCGGATGCCATCTGAGCGAAGTCGTCGTCGGCCTCGGGCAGCTCGCGCTCCTTGACGCCCTTGACCGTGACGGAGACCTCGGCTTCCTCGCCGGCGTGGTCGCCGCCGACGAGCTTGGAGCGGAAGGTGGTCTGCTCACCGGCGGTCAGCGAGTCGATGGCCTCGTCGATGCCCTCGAGCAGCTCGCCCGAGCCGACCTCGTACGACACGCCGTCAGCGCGGTCGATCTCGGCGCCGTCGATCGTGGCGATCAGGTCGAGCTCGACGAAGTCGCCGCTGGCTGCCGGGCGGTCCACGGGAATCAGGGTGCCGAAGCGGGCGCGCAGGCTGTCCAGCTCGGCGTCGACGGCGGCGTCGTCGGTGTCGACGGCGTCGACGGTGATGGTGATGTCGTCGTAGGAGGGGACCTCGATCTCGGGGCGAACGTCGACCTCGACGTCGACGAGCAGGTCGCCGGAGAAGTCCTTCTCGTTCGGCCACTGGGTGATGTCGGCGGCGGGACGGCCGACGATGCGCACGTTGTGCTCGGCGGCGGCCTCGCGGAAGAAGCGATCCAGGCCCTCGTTGACGGCGTGCTCGATGACGGCGCCGCGGCCGATGCGCTGGTCGATGATCGGAGCAGGGACCTTGCCCTTGCGGAAGCCGGGGATCTGCACGTCCTGAGCGATGTGCTCGTAGGCGTGCTTGATGCTGGGCTCGAGGTCCTCAGGGGTGACCGTGATGCTGAGCTTGACCCGGGTCGGGGAAAGCTTCTCGACGGTGCTGTTGGCCATACTGGTGTATCTCCTTGTGGTTTCCGCGCGGACGGCGCGGGCATGAAGTCTGTTGCCGTGGTCGGGGCGACAGGATTTGAACCTGCGACCTCCCGCTCCCAAAGCGGGCGCTCTACCAAGCTGAGCTACGCCCCGGCTTGAACCCGCGCGCACGGGAACGGCCCTGACGAGTCTAACGGACGGAGCAGCCTGCGACGTCCGCTATGCTTTACGAGGCGCCCAGCTCAGCGGGCGTCCGAGCGGGGCTGTAGCTTAATGGTAAAGCCTCAGTCTTCCAAACTGATGACGCGGGTTCGATTCCCGTCAGCCCCTCGCGATACTGGAGAGCCTCCACCGACAGGTGGGGGCTCTCCTGCGTCTCCTCGTCGTTTCCTGCGCGCCACCCTCCGCAGACGCAGGAATCCCCGGGAGTGACCTCCCGGGGATTCCGCTCGAGCGCTGTGCGTCAGGCCTGGCCACGGCGTTCGCGCAGCTGCGTGAGCGCGTCGGCGAGAAGCTGCTCGGCCTCTTCGTCGGTGCGACGCTCCTTCACGTAGGCGAGGTGCGTCTTGTACGGCTCGGCCTTGGACATCGCCGGCGGGTTCTTCTGATCGCGGCCGGCGGGAAGGCCGGTGTGCGGGTGGTCGATGGTCTCGGGGATTTCCTCCTCCGGCACGCCGGCGGCGAAGTACCGCACGGTCTCGTTGCCGAGAGCATCCCAGTACGAGACCGCGATGCGGTCGGCGTGGTAGCCATGATCCTGCTCGCCCATCGGGCCGGAGCCCACCCGCGTACCGCGGATCGCGTTTCCTCCTGCGGCCATCAGATCGCCGTGAACTTCGTGATGAGGCCGAGTGCCACGATGGTCACGAACCAGACCAGTGCGAGCACCACGGTGAACCGGTTGAGGTTGCGCTCAGCGAGCCCGGACGACCCGACGGCGGCCGTCATGCCACCGCCGAACATGTCGGACAGACCGCCGCCGCGACCCTTGTGAAGCAGGATGAGGAGCGTCAGCAGGACGCTGCTGATGCCCAGCACCACCTGCAGGACGAACTCGAGAACCACCACGGATGAAGCCTTTCGCCGGGGTCAGAGAAGACCCGCCTAGCAGTCGATTATAGGACGAGGCGCGGAACGCGCCCCGCCGACTCACACTCCGACGTGCTTCTGATAGCGCACGATGGCTGCGAATTCGTCCACGACGAGACTCGCCCCACCCACCAGCGCGCCGTCCACGTCGGGCTCCCGCATGAAGCTGGCGATGTTGCCGGACTTCACGGAGCCGCCGTACAGGATGCGCGTGCGAGCCGCGGCATCCTCGTCCAGCACTCGCACCAGCACGCCGCGCAGAGCCGCCGCGACCTCCTGTGCCTGCGCCGGGCTCGCCGCCTGCCCTGAGCCGATCGCCCAGACCGGCTCGTACGCCACGATGATGTCGGCGGAGGCCGGAACGCCCTCCAGCGCCTTCTCGAGCTGCGAGACCGGGACGGCGCTGCCGCCGAAGCGCTCCAGGTCCTCCGCGGTCTCGCCGACGCAGATCACCGGGGTCAGACCGTGCTTCAGCGCAGCCTTCACCTTGGCGTTCACGACGTCGTCGCCCTCGTGATGGTAGGCACGGCGCTCGGAGTGACCGATGATCACCTGGCCGACGCCCAGCTTGGCCAGGAATGCGCCCGAGACCTCGCCGGTGTACGCGCCCGAGTCGTACGCGGACAGGTCCTGCGCACCCAGCTCGAACGGGATCTTGTCGGCGTCGATGAGCGTCTGCACCGAGCGGATGTCGGTGAACGGCGGGAACACCGCGACCTGCACCGAGCCGGTCTCGTGACCGGCGTCCTTCAGCGTCCAGTGCAGCTTCTGCACCGTGGCGACCGCCTGCAGGTGGTCGAGATTCATCTTCCAGTTGCCCGCGATCAGCGGAGTACGAGTCACTGCCATCCGAGGACCTCCAGTCCAGGTAGCTTCTTGCCCTCGAGGAACTCGAGGCTGGCGCCGCCGCCGGTGGAGATGTGCCCGAACCGGTCGTCCGAGAATCCCAGCTGGCGCACGGCAGCGGCCGAGTCGCCGCCTCCGACGACCCCGAGGCCGTCGACCTCGGTGAGAGCCTGTGCGACGGCCTTGGTGCCCGCGGCGAACGCCGGGAATTCGAACACGCCCATCGGGCCGTTCCAGAACACCGTGCGCGATCCGCGGATGGCCTCCGCGAATGCGGTCGCCGTGTCGGGTCCGATGTCCAAGCCGATGCCGGATGCTCCGAAGGAGCTCGACTCGATGGCATCCGCTGCGACGGTCTCGTGCGCGGCATCCGCCGCGAACGATGCGGCGACCACGACATCGGTGGGGAGCACCAGCTCCACGCCGTGCTCGGCGGCCTCGGCGATGTAGCCGCGGACGGTGTCGAGCTGGTCCTTCTCCAGCAGGCTGGAGGCCACAGCATGGCCCTTCGCCGCCAGGAAGGTGAACAGCATCCCGCCGCCGACCAGCAACCGGTCCACGCGCGGGAGCAGGTGCGAGATGACGCCGAGCTTGTCGCTCACCTTGGATCCACCGAGCACCACCGTGTAGGGGCGCTCCGGATTCTCCGTGAGGCGGTCCAGCACGTCCAGCTCGGTGGCGATCAGCAGACCCGCCGCGGACGGCAGCGTCTGGGCGAGCTCGTACACGCTGGCCTGCTTGCGGTGCACCACGCCGAAGCCGTCCGACACCAGGGCATCGCCCAGTGCCGCGAGCTCGTCGGCGAACGCCTGGCGGACAGCGGAGTCCTTGGAGGTCTCCCCCGGGTTGAAGCGCAGGTTCTCCAGCACCACGACGCCGCCGTCCTCGAGCGAGGCGACCGCGCCGCGGGCGGACTCGCCCACGGTGTCCCGTGCGAACGCGACCGGCTTGCCGAGCAGCTCGGACAGTCGCTGCGCGACCGGCTCCAGGCTGTACTGCGGGTCGGGCGCGCCGTCGGGGCGGCCCAGGTGCGAGCACACGACGACACGTGCACCGGCATTGATGAGAGCGTTGAGGGTCGGCAGCGAGGCGCGAACGCGGCCATCGTCCGTGATGACTCCGTCCCGGAGCGGGACGTTGAGGTCACAACGGACGATGACGCGCCTGCCTGCGAGCGACCCCAGTGTGTCGAGGGTGCGCAGAGTCATGCGTATGAGCTTAGAGGCGCTCGGCGACGTACTCGGTCAGGTCGACGAGACGGTTGGAGTAGCCCCACTCGTTGTCGTACCAGCTCGAGACCTTGACCAGGTTGCCCGAGACGTTGGTCAGGGCGGAGTCGAAGATCGAGGAGTGCGGGTCCTGCTGAATGTCGCTGGAGACGATCGGGTCCTCGGTGTACGCGAGGATGCCGTTCAGTCGGCCGTCGGCGGCAGCGGCGCGGTAGGCGGCGTTGACCTCGTCGACGGTCAGGTCATCGCGGTCCGAGACGATGGTCAGGTCGACGATCGAGCCGGTGGGCACGGGCACGCGGTACGAGGAGCCGCTGAGCTTGCCGTTGAGCTCCGGCAGCACCAGGCCGATGGCCTTGGCGGCGCCGGTGGAGGCCGGGACGATGTTGATCGCGGCGGCGCGGGCGCGGCGCAGGTCCTTGTGCGGGCCGTCCTGCAGGTTCTGGTCGGCCGTGTAGGCGTGCGCGGTCATCATGAAGCCGCGCTGGATGCCGAACGTGTCGTTGAACACCTTGGCCAGCGGTGCCAGGCAGTTCGTGGTGCACGACGCGTTGGAGATGATGTTCTGGGTGGCCGAGTCGTAGGTGTCCTCGTTCACGCCCATGACGAAGGTGCCGTCGACACCGGTGCCGGGCGCGGAGATGATGACCTTCTTGGCGCCACCGGCGATGTGCTTGCCCGCGGAGGCCGCGTCGGTGAAGCGTCCGGTCGACTCGATGACGATGTCCACGCCGAGCTCGCCCCAGGGCAGAGCCGCGGGGTCGCGCTCCTCGAAGACCTTGATGGCCTTGCCTCCGACCGTGATGACGTCGCCCTCGTGCGAGACCTCGACTCCCAGCCGACCCCCGACGGAGTCGTACTTCAGAAGGTGCGCCAGAGCGGCGTTGTCGGTGAGGTCGTTGACGGCAACGATCTCCAGGTCTGCGTTCTGTGCAAGAGCTGCACGGAGGAAGTTACGTCCAATACGACCGAAGCCGTTGATACCGATCTTGACAGACACGAAAGTCTCCTGGTTCTTAATCAAGGAAATGCGTAAATTTCGCGGATTGCGCGGACAACGGCGTCCTGATGGGCTTGATCGCCCATCAGGACGCCCATCTTTTACGACAGTACCAGCAGACCAGTGGTCTTCTCACGCGCTGTTTCAAACCGCTGCGCGACGTTCTCCCAGTTGGCGATGTTCCAGACGGCCTTGATGTAGTCGGCCTTCACGTTGAGGTAGTCCAGGTAGAAGGCGTGCTCCCACATGTCCAGCTGGAACAGCGGGACGGTGCCCTGGGCGGCGTTGGCGTGCTGGTCGAACAGCTGCTGGATGATCAGGCGGGCGCCGATCGGGTCCCAGCTCAGCACGGCCCAGCCGGAGCCCTGGATGCCGGCGGCCGCGGCGGCGAAGTGGGCCTGGAACTTCTCGAACGAGCCGAAGTACTCGTCGATGGCGGCCTTCAGCTCGCCCTCGGGCTGGCCGCCGCCGTTCGGCGAGAGGTTCGTCCAGAAGATCGAGTGGTTCACGTGACCGCCGAGGTTGAACGCGAGGTCCTTCTCCAGCTTGTTGACGTTCTTCAGGTCCCCGGTGTCACGGGCCTCTGCCAGGCCGTCGAGGGCCGCGTTGGCGCCGGCGACGTACGCGGCGTGGTGCTTGTCATGGTGGAGTTCCATGATCTTGCCGCTGATGTGGGGCTCGAGAGCCGCGAAGTCATAGGGAAGGTCGGGCAGCGTGTAAGTCGCCATGTCGATTTCATCCAATCCGCGCCGCGCCGCGGCGCTTGCGTTCTCCGCGGCGCCGTGTGCGCTGCGGAGCAGACGTTTCACATCCTACTGACGACAACCGGCCCCGCGTCAGGAACCTTCCCGCTCAGACATCCAGGCCCGCGGGCACAGCGGCCTCGGTGCCGGGGATGCCGTCAGCCGCGGCGCGCTTGTCGGCCATCGCCAGCAGACGGCGGATGCGTCCGGCCACGGCATCCTTGGTCAGCGGCGGCTCGGCGTGGTGGCCCAGCTCGTCCAGGCTCGCGTCGCGGTGCGCGAGGCGCAGATTCCCCGCGGTGCGCAGGTGGTCGGGCACGTCGTCGCCGAGGATCTCCAGCGCGCGCTCGACGCGGGCGCAGGCTGCGACGGCGGCCTGGGCGGAACGACGCAGGTTGGCGTCGTCGAAGTTGACCAGGCGGTTCACGCCGGCGCGCACCTCGCGGCGCTGGCGCATCTCCTCCCAGGCGGCGGCGGTGCGGCGGGCGCCCATGGCTGCCAGGATGGCGCGGATGGCCTCGCCCTCGCGCACCACCACGCGCGGCATGCCGCGCACCTCGCGGGCCTTGGCCGTGACGCCCAGGCGGTGGGCCGCGCCGACGAGCGCCATGGCGGCCTCGCCGGAGGGGCAGTCCACCTCGAGCATGGCGGAGCGGCCGGGGTCGCTGAGCGTGCCGGCGGCGAGGAATGCGCCGCGCCAGATGCCGGCGAGCTCCTCGGGAGCACCCGTGGTCAGCCGGTTGGGCAGGCCGCGCACGGGGCGGCGTCGGGCGTCCAGCAGTCCGGTCTGGCGGGCCAGGGTCTCCCCCGGGCCGATCACGCGGACGGCCCAGCGAGCACCGTCACCGGACTGCGCGGTGCTGGCCTTGACCTGCGCGATGTCCGGACGGACGCCGTAGATCTCGGCGAGATCCCTGGCGACCCGACGAGCCAGCAGTTCGGCATCCACCTCGGCCTCGACCGCCACGCGACCGGCGATGGAGTGCAGCCCACCTGCGAAGCGCAGAATCGTCGTCACCTCGGCCACGCGCACCGCGGGGGGCGCGTTGCGAATGCTGACGAGTTCGGCCTTGACGTCGGTGGTTAGTGCCACGGGACTCCTTCTCACGATCCTGGCGTCGGATCGCGACGCAAGGAACCAGCCTACAAGGCCGCGCGCCCCTCCACCGCCCCGAGAGCCGTCACTCGCGTCCGAGATCGCGGTGGCGGACGTTGACCGCTACGCCCGGAGTGCCGGTCAGGCGCCGTGCGAGCTCCTCGGCGACGGCCACCGACCGGTGCTTGCCGCCCGTGCATCCGATGGCCACCGTGGAGTGGCTCTTGTTCTCGCGCTGGTAGCCCGCCAGTACAGGAAGCAGCGCCTGCTCATAGGCATCCAGGAACTCGGTCGCCCCCGGACGCGAGAGCACGTAGTCCCGCACATCGTCGTCCTGCCCGGTGTGGTTGCGCAGCGACTCCTCCCAGAACGGGTTCGGCAGGAACCGCATGTCGGCCACATGGTCGACATCGGTGGGGACGCCGTACTTGAAGCCGAAGCTGAGGAGGGTGAGCCGATGCCGGGCGGCGCCCGCCTCGGAGAACATCTCCGAGACCTGGGTGGCCAGCTGGTGGATGTTCAGGGCAGAGGTGTCGATGAGCAGGTCCGCTGCCTCGCGGATGGGAGCCAGGCGCGTGCGCTCTGTGCGGATGCCGTCCAGCAGCGTGCCATCGCCCTGCAGCGGATGCGGGCGGCGGACCGACTCGAACCGGCGCACCAGCACGTCGTCGGAGGCGTCCAGGAAGAGCACCTTGACTCCGCCGCGGCTGCGCAGGGCATTGGCCACACCGGGGAAGTCGTCGAACAGGCTGCGGCCCCGCACGTCGACCACGGCGGCGATCTTCGGCAGGTTCGCACCGCCCATGTCCGTGAGATCCAGCAGCGGCCGCAGGATCTGCGGCGGCAGGTTGTCGACCACGTACCAGCCGAGATCCTCGAGCGCGTTGGCGGCCGTCGTGCGCCCCGCGCCCGACATGCCCGTGACGATCAGGAACTCGCCTTCATCTGCGGCCGTCATCGTGCTCTCCCTTCCCCGGACTCCAGCCTATCCACTCGCGCCGGGTCGCTCGCGGCCGAGGTGCGCGTGGATGGTCGCTGCCAGGGTCGGGCCGATCCCGCTGACCTCGGCGATCTGGTCGGGCGAGGCGCCTCGCAGCGCCGTGACGGAGCCGAAGTGCTTCAGCAGCCCCTTGATCCGGGCCGCCCCGAGCCCGGGGATCTCGCTGAGCACCGTGGTGATGTCGCGCCGGCGGCGGCGACGCTGATGCGTGATCGCGAAGCGGTGCGCCTCGTCGCGCAGGCGCTGCACGAGGTAGAGCGCCTCGCTGGTGCGCGGCAGGATGACCGGGAAGTCATCGCCGGGCAGCCAGATCTCCTCGAGTCGCTTGGCGATGCCGCACAGTGCGATGTCGGTGCGACCACTGTCGCGCAGCGCTCGCTCGGCGGCATGCACCTGCGGCTGACCTCCGTCCACGATCAGCAGTTGCGGGCGGTACGCGAACCGCGGCTTCTTCGCCTGGGTCCCTGAGCCTGTCGAAGGGTCGTCCTCCGCGGGCTGCGCCTCGTCCACGCGCGCCAGCCGGCGCATGAGCACCTGGTACATCGAGTCGGTGTCGTCGGTGGTCTCGGGGATGTTGAACGACCGGTACTGGTCCTTGCGGGGCAGCCCGTCCTCGAACACCACCATCGATGCGACGACGTTGGTGCCGCTCAGGTGCGAGATGTCGTAGCACTCGATGCGCAGCGGCGCCTCGCTCATCCCGAGCGCTTCCTGCAGATCGGTCAGCGCCTGCGTACGGGCCACGTAGTCGCTGGTGCGGCGGGTCTTGTGCCGCAGCAGCGCCTGCTGCGCGTTGAGCGTGGCCGTGCGCATGAAGTCCGCGCGCAGGCCGCGGTGCGCGACGGCCAGGGACACCTTCCTGCCGCGGCGCTCGCGCAGCCATTCCTCCATCTCGGACGCGTCGTCGGGCAGCATCGGCACGATCACGCGGCGCGGGATGTCGTCCGAGTCGCCGTACACGCGCTGGAGCACCTGGTCGACCAGCTCGCCGCCCGAGATGTCGAGCTCCTTGTCGAGCGTCAGCGAGCGCACGCCGCGCACGCGTCCGCCGCGGATCACGAAGTGCTGCACGGCGGCCGACAGCTCGTCCTCGGCGATGCCGAACAGATCCGCGTTCTCGTCGGCCGGCAGCACCAGCGCGCTCTTGCCGAGCACCGCCTCGATGGCCGACAGCTTGTCGCGGTACTTCGCGGCGGCCTCGTAGTCCATCGCGGCGGATGCCGCCAGCATCCGCTTGGTGAGGTCGCGCTTGAACCGCTCGTCCCCGCCGGACATGAACGCGACGAAGTCGTCGACCATCGCGCGGTGCTCTTCGATCGTGCAGGTCATCGAGCAGGGGCCGCCGCACTTGCCGATCTGACCGGGGAAGCACGGCCGGCCGGTCTGCATGGCGCGCCGGTAGCTGGCGTCGCTGCAGGTGCGGATCGGGAACGCCTTGATCATCAGGTCGATGGTCTCGTGCACCGCCCACACCTTCGGATATGGCCCGAAGTACTTCGCTCCGCGGATCTTGTGATTGCGCGTGACGATCACGCGCGGAGCCTCGTCCGCGAGGGTGATCGCCATGAACGGGTAGGACTTGTCGTCCTTGTAGCGCACGTTGAAGGGCGGATCGAACTGCTTGATCCACATGTACTCCAGTTGCAGCGACTCGACGTCGGTGGCGACGACCGTCCATTCCACCGATGCCGCGGTGGTCACCATCCGCCGCGTGCGCTCGTGCAGGGAGCGCAGCGGCGCGAAGTAGTTCGACAGCCGCTGGCGCAGGTTCTTGGCCTTGCCGACGTACAGCACGCGCCCCTCGGCATCCCGGAACCTGTACACGCCCGGATCGGTGGGGATCTCGCCCGTCCGAGGCTTGTACGGCAGGACGTCGGCCATCAGCCCGCCTTGCGCCGGCTCTGGGCGGCCCCGGGGAGGATCTCGGCCAGGAAGCGCCCGGTGTGGCTCTCCTCCACGTCGGCGATCTGCTCGGGCGTGCCGGTGGCCAGCACCTGCCCGCCGCCGGAACCGCCCTCAGGACCCAGGTCGATGACCCAGTCGGCGGACTTGATGACGTCGAGATTGTGCTCGATCACCACCACCGTGTTGCCCTTGTCGACCAGTCCGTTCAGCACCTCGAGGAGCTTGCGGACGTCCTCGAAGTGCAGGCCGGTGGTGGGCTCGTCCAGCACGTAGATGCTGCGCCCGTTGGAGCGGCGCTGCAGCTCCGTGGCCAGCTTGACGCGCTGCGCCTCGCCGCCGGAGAGCGTGGTGGCGGCCTGCCCGAGCCGCACGTAGCCGAGGCCGACGTCGACGAGCGTCTTCATGTAGCGGTGGATGGCCTGGATGGGCTCGAAGAACTCCGCGGCCTCGGCGATGGGCATCTGCAGCACCTCGGCGATGTTCTTGCCCTTGTAGCGCACCGAGAGCGTGTCGCGGTTGTAGCGCTGACCGTGGCACACCTCGCAGTCCACGTACACGTCGGGCAGGAAGTTCATCTCGATCTTGATGGTGCCGTCGCCCGAGCACGCGTCGCAGCGCCCGCCCTTGACGTTGAAGCTGAACCTTCCCGGCCGGTACCCGCGCACCTTGGCGTCGGGCGTCTCGCTGAACAGCGTGCGGATGCGGTCGAACACGCCGGTGTAGGTGGCGGGATTCGAGCGCGGGGTGCGTCCGATGGGCGCCTGGTCGACGTGCACGACCTTGTCGAGGTTGTCCAGCCCGGTGACCCTGGTGTGCTTGCCGGGCACGGTGCGGGCGCCGTTGAGGCGCCCCGCCAGCACCTGGTACAGGATGTCGTTGACCAGCGACGACTTGCCGGATCCGCTCACGCCGGTGACGGCCGTGAGCACGCCCAGCGGGAAGTCCACGGTGACGTTCTGCAGGTTGTTGGCGCGCGCGCCCACCACCTGCAGCATCCGCTTCCTGTCGATCCGCCGGCGCTTGCGGGGGGTCGCGATCTCGCGTCGACCGGCGAGGTAGTCGCCGGTCATCGACGCGGTCTCGGCCAGCAGCGCGGAGTAGGGCCCGGAGTGCACGACCTCTCCCCCGTTCACGCCGGCGCCCGGTCCGATGTCGACCACCCAGTCGGCAGCCTGGATGGTCTCCTCGTCGTGCTCGACGACGATGAGCGTGTTGCCCAGGTCGCGCAGCTTGATCAGGGTGTCGATGAGACGGCGGTTGTCGCGCTGGTGCAGGCCGATCGACGGCTCGTCGAGCACGTACAGCACCCCGGTGAGCCCGGAGCCGATCTGCGTGGCCAGCCGGATGCGCTGCGCCTCGCCGCCGGAGAGCGAACCGGCGGAGCGGCCCAGGTTCAGGTACGCCAGGCCGACCTGCAGCAGGAACTCCAGCCGCAGCCGGATCTCGCGCAGCACCTGCGCGGCGATCTTGGCCTCGCGGTCGCTGAGCTCGAGGGTCTGCATGAAGGTGGCCGCCTCGGCCAGGCTCAGGTTCGACACCTCGGCGATGGAATGGCCGTGCACCTTCACCGCCAGAACCTCGGGCTTCAGGCGTGCGCCGTCGCACACCGGGCAGGGCACCTCGCGCAGGTAATCGCCCCAGCGCTGCCGCTGCGTGTCGGACTCGGCCTGCATGTACTGCCGTTCGATGTACGGCACCACGCCCTCGAACCCGGAGGTGTACCGCATCTCGCGCCCGTAGCGGTTCTTCCACTTGACGGAGACCTTGTAGTTGTCGCCGCGCAGCACCGCTTCGCGCACGTCGGAATGCAGGTCCTTCCACGGGGTGTCCAGGGAGAAGTCCAGGTCGCGGGCGAGGCCCTCGAGCAGGCGCTCGTAGTACTGGAAGAGTCCCTTGCCCTGCGTGGTCCACGGCAGGATGACGCCCTCGCGGATGGACAGGTCCTCGTCTCCCAGCATGAGGTCGACGTCCACGGACATGCGGGTTCCGAGACCCGAGCAGGCCGGGCACGCCCCGAACGGCGCGTTGAACGAGAAGGTGCGCGGCTCGATCTCGGTGAGGGTGATGGGATGCCCGTTCGGGCATGCCAGCTTCTCGGAGAACGACTGCCAGGCGCCGTGTCCCTCCTCGTCGACGAAGTTCACCTGCATGATCCCGCCGGCCAGACCCAGCGCGGTCTCGACGGAGTCCGTGACGCGGCCGAGGATGTCGCCGGATGCCACCAGGCGGTCGACGACGACGGCGATGTCGTGCTTGTAGCTCTTCTTCAGCGCGGGCGGCTCCGTGAGCTGGATGAGATCGCCGTCGACCATGGCGCGAGAGTAGCCCTTGGCGCCGAGTTCGCGGAACAGGTCGGCGAACTCGCCCTTCTTCTGCGTGACCACGGGTGCGACGATCTGGTACCGGGTGCGCTCGGGCAGCTCCATCAGTTGGTCCGCGATCTGCTGCACGGTCTGCCGCTGGATGCGCTCACCGCATTCGGGGCAGTGCGGGATGCCGATGCGCGCCCACAGCAGGCGCATGTAGTCGTGGATCTCGGTGATGGTGCCGACCGTGGACCGCGGGTTGCGGTTGGTCGACTTCTGGTCGATGGAGACCGCGGGGCTCAGGCCCTCGATGAAGTCGACGTCGGGGCGGTCCACCTGACCGAGGAACTGCCGAGCGTACGCACTGAGGGATTCGACGTAGCGGCGCTGTCCCTCCGCGAAGATCGTGTCGAACGCGAGGCTGGACTTGCCCGACCCTGACAGGCCGGTGAAGACGACCAGGGAGTCGCGCGGGATCTCGATGTCGATGTTCTTGAGGTTGTGCACGCGGGCACCGCGGACACTGAGTTTTCCGGACGAGGCGACAGGGACGATGGGCACCAGACAAGTCTAGGAGGGGCCACCGACATCGGCGCGACGAGCGGATGCCCGCACCGGCCGCCGCGGCACGGCGAAGCTCTCCGGCCCTCTCTGCGCCAGCATCCGGACTCCCACCAGAGCCAGCACCAGCACGGCCGCGGCCGCTGCGAGCCCCGCGATCGGGAGGCCTCCGATCACCGGCAGCAGCGTGGCGCCTGCTCCCACGGCCTGCGCGACGAGTTCGACGAGCAGGAACCTGATCGTGGTCGGTCGCAGGGCTCGCAGGGCGATGCGCGAGCGCAGCGGCACGGCCAGTGCCAGTGACCCCAGCACATGCAGCAGGTGCACTGCCAGGATCACCGCGGCGGTGTGCCAGAGGGTCGGCTCGGCCGCCAGGAGCATCACGACGAGGACCGCGGCCGCCAGCCAGGGCCCCGCCGCCATCCGCGCGAAGCCGCTCAGCGCTGCCGCGATGCCCGCTGCGACCACCCATCCGATCGGCGTCTGCAGCGCGAGTCCCGCCGTGACGGCGATCAGGATCAGCAGCAGAGGCAGCACCGCACCGGGAATCGCCGGTCCGATCCTCAGCGTGTCATCGCGTCTCACCGTGCGCCTCCCCGCAGCAGGACGGCCAGCTGCGCATCCACGTCGCCCGACCAGGTCAGCGTCTCCACACCGGCGTCCCGCAGCTGATGCAGCATGTCCGAGCGCTCGGAGAGCACGACCTCGAGGGCCAGGGAGCGCTCCGTCGTCAGCCTCGAGCGGTCCAGCGGCGGCAGCGTGTCGACGGCCACCACCCGGTGCCCGGCCGCGCGCCAGCGCGTCGCGATCTCGGCCGCGGCGCCGTCGAAGAACGTCGAGAGCACGTAGATGATCGACCCGTGCGGCACGGGCGGAGTGCGCCGGAAGCGCGCGTCGTCCCCCGCGCGCCCGCTGGACGCGATCTCCGCGACGACGCGCGCGAGGTGTCGTCGACCGGCTCCGGAGCGCACCGAGCGCCCGCCGTGCGCGAGGGTGTGGAACGCCACGCGGTCGCCCTGCGCGATGGTGGCCTCGGCGATGGCGCGCGCCGCACTGCGCGCCAGGTCCAGCGAGGTGGCGCCGCTGCGCAGCAGGTCGACGGCGCCCCAGGTGGCCACCACGGCGCCGAGGTCCTCGACGGTGTCCATCACGATCACCGCTGATGCGTCACTGAGCGCGTCGGTGCGCCGGATCAGCAGTTCGCCGGGCCGGCGCGCCGCACGTGCCGTGGCCCTCCAGTCCACCCGCCGCAGTTCATCGCCGGGGGCGAACGGGTGGATGTCGCGGAAGTCGCCGCCCTGGCCCGGCCTGGTGCCCTCGTGCGCGCCGTGCAGCCCGGTGAGCCGCGGTGCCACGGGCGTTCGCGGCAGCCGGTGCGCCACGGGCTGCACCGCACGGACGACGGCGATCGGCGCCTGGGGAGCCCCCAGCAGTCCGGCATCCGCATCCAATCCGCGCACGGCCACCTCGACGCTGATCACCGGCCCGGAGTGCAGCGCCCTGCTGGATGCCTCGAGGCGCGACCGGCCCGCCACGAAGACCCGCCGCTGCGCGCGCTCGGCCTGGATCAGCGCGACCTCCACGATCTCGGCATCCGAATCGATCACCACGTCGTCTCGCAGATGCCGTCCGTCGTCCCCGGAACTGCTCTCCACCACCACCCCGACCCCGCTGTGACCGGGCCTGGTCAGCGCGAGGGCGGCCCAAAGAGCCAGCGGAAGCCCGCCTGCCATCACGTCGGGCCGGGAGAACGCCACTCCCAGCGCGAGCGCGCCGACGGCGCCGATCACGGCCAGCGCGACCGTCGGCCCTGTGCGGCGCCCCGCCTGCTGCCGTCCCTCCGCGCTCATGCTCAGCGCCGCACCGCCACGCTGGGCGGCGCGGCGACGGTCGCGACCACGCCGCGGACCACCTCGGCGGGATCGACGCCCTGCGCCCAAGCCTGCGGGGTGAGCGTGAGCCGGTGCGCGAGCACAGGCACCGCCACGCGCTTGATGTCGTCGGGGCGCACGTAGTCGCGCCCGTCGAGGGCCGCCAGTGCGCGTCCCAGCAGCACGAGCGACTGCGAGCCGCGCGGCGAGGAGCCGACGGCCACATGCTGCGCGGATCGGGTGCCGGCGGCCAGCGCCACGCAGTACGCCGCGACGTCGTCGTCGACGTGGATCCGCTCCACGGCCTCCTGCAGCTGCGCCAGCTGCCCCGGTGCCAGAACCGGATCGACATGCGTCGCCTCCTGGTGCCGGCGGAGCCTGGCGAGCAGGATCTCGGTCTCTCCGCGCTGATCGAGGTAGCCGACCGACAGCCGCACCATGAAGCGGTCCAGTTGCGCCTCCGGCAGGGAGTAGGTGCCCTCGTACTCGATCGGGTTCGCCGTGGCGATGACGTGGAAGGGCGGCTCGAGCGGGAAGCTGTTGCCCTCCACGGTCACCTGCCGCTCGGCCATGGCCTCGAGCATGGCCGACTGCGTCTTCGGCGTCGTGCGGTTGATCTCATCGGCCAGCAGGACGCCCGTGAAGATGGGGCCGGGGCGGAACACGAACTGGCCGGTGTCCGGCGCGTAGACGTACGAGCCCGTGACATCGCCAGGGAGCATGTCCGGAGTGCACTGCAGGCGGCGGAACGACAGGCCCAGAGCGGATGCCAGGCTGCGGGCCGCCACGGTCTTCCCGAGCCCCGGCACGTCTTCGAAGAGCACGTGCCCGCCGGCCACGATGGTCGCCAGCGCGATCTCCAGCGGATCGTCCATGCCGACGACCACGGTCGCGACGGCCTCACGGATGCTGCGCCCGAGCCGGGCGATGTCCTCGAAGTTCATTGTTCGTTCTCCCTGTGCGGTGAGTCGGATGCGGGTGCCAGCCGTTCGGCGGCGGCGAGTGCCTCGCGGAGGTCGGAGACGCGCGTGCGCCGGCCGTTGAGCCGCGTCCACAGGCCGGTGCCGATGAGCTCGTCGATGCGCGGGGCCTGCTGCTCGTCGTCGACGTCGACGCCGTGGCGCAGCAGGCGGCGCCGCAGCGTCGCGCGCACGCGGCGCACCACCGCCTCGTTGGCGGTGCCGGTGCGCAGGTTGATGGCCCAGGCCAGCCGTGACACCTCGGAGCCGGTGTACTCGGCGCCGCGCTCGCGGCCCGGGGCGTCGGCTCGCGGGTCGTCGGCGAGGCGGATGCCGAACAGCAGCGCGCCCGCGGCGACCAGCAGCCCCCAGCCCGAGGTGTACACGACGGGCAGCTGCAGCATGCTCAGGCCCACGGCGACCGCCGCCCCGACGCCCAGAGCGATCCACACCCGCGATCCGCGCCTCATCGCCAGACGTCCTCGATGGCGGAGAGCGCGTCTGCCGCCGCAGTCCGGTCGGACTCGCTCGCCGCGTGCCCGCCGAAGCGCACGCCCTCGTACAGGCGCAGCAGTCGGTTCGTCGGAGTGTCGATGCCTGACCGTTGCCGCAGGATCCGCAGCGTGAACTCCGCGGGCGTCTCACTGATGCCGCGCCCTGCGCCGGCATCAGCCGCGGCCTCCTCCAGGCCCAGCCAGGCGGCGATGATCGCATCGCCCGGGTCCGTGCGACGGGTGATGGCGTCGCGGGCGGCGGCGATGCCGCGACGGACGGCGGGAGCATCGGGCACGGGCTCGGCCACGGATTCGACGGCGAGATCGACGTCCACGTCGGCCGCGTCCTGCCTGCGCAGCGGCCGGTCCTTCCAGGCCCGGATGAGCGCGCGCACCAGCAGCACCAGCCCGACGACGATCAGCGTGACGATGATCAGGACGAGGATGATCCCGATCACCGCCAGCGTCTCATCGGACGCGTCGCGCTGCTGTGGGATGCCGCCAAGGCCCGAGTCCGATCTGGTCGGAGTCGGCATGACAGGGAGGGGCGGCGGTGTCGACGAGGGAAGGTCGATCACCGGACGTCCGGCGATGGCGGCGCTCAGCATGGCGACGGCGAACAGCAGCAGTGCGCCGCCTGCCGTCAGCGCACGACGCGAGCGTCCGGAGCGGGTTCCACGGGGGTCGCTTCCCCGCTGGTGGCCCTGGTCCGTCACGGTCTCACTCTAGGCGAGCGTCCGACCGGGCCCGCCGGTCCGCCGCATCAGGCGTGTCCGGCCTTCTCCATGGCGCGCAGCTCCTTCTTCAGGTCCTGCACCTCGTCTCGGAGCCGGGCCGCCAGCTCGAACTTCAGCTCGGCCGCGGCCGCCAGCATCTGGTCCGATAGGTCTCCGATGGTCTCCTCCAGCTGCGCGGCGCCCTCGGCCGCGATTCCCGTGCGGCGCAGGTTGGGCGTCGGCGCCTTGCCCTTGCCCTTCCCGGACTTGGTCCGTGCAGCGCGCAGATCGGCGGTGTCGGCGGCCTCGCGGGCCAGCACTTCGGTGATGTCGGCGATGCGCTTGCGCAGCGGCTGCGGGTCGATGCCGTGCTCGGCGTTGTACGCCTTCTGCTTCTCGCGCCGCCGCTCGGTCTCCTCGATGGCCTTGGCCATGGAGTCCGTCATGTTGTCGGCGTACATGTGCACCTGGCCCGAGACGTTGCGCGCCGCGCGGCCGATGGTCTGGATCAGCGAGGTCCCGCTGCGCAGGAAGCCCTCCTTGTCGGCATCCAGGATCGCGACCAGCGAGACCTCGGGAAGGTCCAGTCCCTCGCGCAGCAGGTTGATGCCGACCAGCACGTCGTAGACGCCGGCGCGCAGCTCGGTGAGCAGCTCGACGCGACGCAGAGTGTCGACGTCGGAGTGCAGGTAGCGCACTCGAACGCCGTGCTCGCCGAGGAAGTCGGTCAGCTCCTCGGCCATCTTCTTGGTGAGGGTGGTGACCAGCACGCGCTCCTCGCGCTCGACGCGGATGCGGATCTCCTCGAGCAGATCGTCGATCTGCCCCTTGGAGGGCTTGACGACGATCTCCGGATCGAGCAGGCCGGTGGGGCGGATGATCTGCTCCACCACGCCGTCGGCGATGCCCATCTCGTACTTGCCGGGCGTGGCGGAGAGGTACACGGTCTGGCCGATGCGGTTCTTGAACTCGTCCCAGCGCAGCGGGCGGTTGTCCAGTGCGCTGGGCAGCCGGAAGCCGTGCTCGACGAGGGTGCGCTTGCGCGAGGCGTCGCCCTCGTACATGGCGCCGATCTGCGGCACCGTCACGTGCGACTCGTCGATGACCAGCAGGAAGTCGTCGGGGAAGAAGTCCAGCAGCGTGTGCGGCGGCTCGCCGGCCTCGCGCCCGTCGAGGTGGCGGGAGTAGTTCTCGATGCCCGAGCAGAAGCCCAGCTGCTGCAGCATCTCGAGGTCGAAGGTGGTGCGCATGCGCAGCCGCTGCGCCTCGAGCAGCTTGCCCTGGCGCTCCAGCTCCTCCAGCCGCTCGGCGAGCTCGGCCTCGATGGTGCCGATGGCGCGCTGGATCACGTCGGTGCCCGCCACGTAGTGCGAGGCGGGGAAGATGGGCACGGCATCGAGCTTCTCGATGACCTCTCCGGTGAGCGGATGCAGGGAGTACAGCGCCTCGATCTCATCGCCGAACAGCTCGATGCGGATCGCGCTCTCCTCGTACACCGGGATGATCTCGATGGTGTCGCCCCGCACGCGGAAGTTGCCGCGCGAGAAGTCCACGTCGTTGCGGTTGTACTGCATCGAGATGAACTGCCGGATCAGGGCGTCGCGGTCGTACCGCTCCCCCACCTGCAGCGCCACCATGGCGCGGAGGTACTCCTCCGGCGCGCCGAGGCCGTAGATGCACGACACAGTGGAGACCACCACGACATCACGCCGGGACAGCAGGGAGTTCGTGGTGGAGTGCCGCAGCCGCTCCACCTCGGCGTTCACCGAGGAGTCCTTCTCGATGAAGGTGTCCGTCTGCGGCACGTAGGCCTCGGGCTGATAGTAGTCGTAGTACGAGACGAAGTACTCGACGGCGTTGTTCGGCATCAGCTCGCGGAACTCGTTGGCCAGCTGCGCGGCCAGGGTCTTGTTGTGCGCCATCACCAGCGTCGGACGCTGCACCTGCTCGATGAGCCAGGCGGTGGTCGCGGACTTGCCGGTTCCTGTGGCGCCCAGCAGCACGACATCCGTCTCGCCGGCGTTGATGCGCGCCGCGAGCTCGGCGATGGCCTGCGGCTGATCGCCGGCGGGCATGTACTCGCTGACGACCTCGAAGGGACGGACGCTGCGCGTGGGTTGCATCCCTCCAGCCTACGAGGGGCCACGGACATGCGGACCGGACGCGCACCGCCCGCGGGACGTCAGCGGGTCGACTCGGCCCGGCCGAGCGCCGCAGCTGCGGCGACAGCGGATGCCGCGCACATCGCCACCACGACGGCGACGAACGCACCCCAGCCCGCTCCCCCGAACACCAGGCCCAGCGCCCAGCCGAACAGGCTGGACCCGCCGTAGTAGGCGAAGTAGTACAGCGAAGACGCCTGGGCGCGCACCGCGGGCCCTGCGACGACGGGCGTCCAGCCGGAGGCGATGGCGTGTGCGCCGAAGAAGCCGGCGGTGAACAGCAGCAGGCCTGCGAGCACGACGACCGTCTGCGGCACCGCCATCAGCAGGGCGCCCGCCGTCATCACGCCGACCGACCCCAGCAGCACCGGGAACCGCCCGATGCGGGATGCCAGCATTCCCGCCCACGGCGACGAGACCGTGCCGGCCAGGTACGCCAGGAACAGCAGTGTGACCAGCCAGCCCGGCAGATCGAACGGCGCCGCCGAGAGGTGGAAGCCCAGGTAGTTGTAGACCGCGACGAAGCCGCCCATCAGCAGGAACCCCTGCAGGTACAGCGCCCACAGGCGCGCCGAGCGCAGCGGCCGCCACAGCCGCTGCACGATCGCGGGCCCGCGCTGCGTCCGCTCGCGCAGCGGCACGAAGCCGCGGGCGCGCGGCGTGAGCCAGACGAACAGCACAGCGGATGCCGCGCACATCCCCGCCACGGCCCAGATCCCCCAGCGCCAGTCCGTCACCTCGCCGACCAGTCCGGACACGATGCGGCCGGACAGCCCGCCCACCGTGGTGCCGGCGATGTAGCTGCCGGCGGCGGTGGCAGCGTAGCGGGCGTCCACCTCCTCGCTGAGATAGGCCAGCGCGACGGCCGGAACGGATCCCAGCGCCGCCCCTTCGAGCAGCCGCAGGCCCAGCAGCACGACGATGTCATCGCTGAGAGGCGCCAGGATGCCCAGCACGGTGGCGGAGAACACGCCGATCGTCATGGCCGGCACGCGCCCGAGGCGGTCGGCCACGACCGACCACGGGATCACGGCGACGGCGATCCCCAGCGTGGCCGCGGAGATCGCGACGGCGGCCGTGGCGGGGTCGATGGCGAGATCCCGGGAGATCTGCGGCAGCACGGCCTGCGGCGAGTACAGCTGCGCGAAGGTCGCGACGCCGGCGAAGAACAGGCCGACGATGAGGCGCCGGTACGACGACGTCCCCGGGATGTGGCCGGCGAAGGTCACCGTGCCCGAACCCGCTCCCACAGCGCATCCGTCTGGGCGATGGTGTGCTCGATCGTGCCGGACGTGTCGATCACGACATCCGCGATGGACCGGCGCACGTCATCCGGCACCTGCGACGCGAGACGCGCTCGTGCATCCTCCTCGGTCATGCCGCGCAGCGCGACCATGCGCTGTGCGCGCAGGTCGGCGGGCGCGTCGGCCACCACGATCAGATCCCAGGGGTCATCCACGCGCGCCTCCACGAGCAGCGGCACGTCGTACACGACGACGGCATCCGAGTCCGCCTGGAATGCCGCTGCGAATCGGCGCTCGGACTCCTCGCGCACGGCGGGGTGCACGAGGGCGTTCAGCGCCTGCAGCCGGTCCTGGTCTCCGAACACCCTGGCGCCCAGCACCGCCCGGTCCAGCGCACCGTCGGTGCGGATGACATCCTCGCCGAACTCCGCGGCGATCGCCGCCAGCACCGGCGATCCCGGCCCCTGCACGTCGCGCACGATCTGATCCGCGTCGACGATCACGGCACCGTGCTCGGCCAGACGCGCGGCGATGGTCGACTTTCCCGAGGCGATGCCTCCGGTGAGGGCGATGAGCGGCATTCCTCCATCCTGTCACGCAGCACGGTGGCGGATCGGCCCGGATACGCGGAACGGGCCGCCGCCCGAAGGCGACGACCCGTCCTGCGTGATGGCTGCTTACGCGTTGCCGCCCGAGAGCTTCTCGCGCAGAGCGGCGAGAGCCTCGTCGTCGGCCAGCGTGCCGGCGCCGGCGGAGTCGCTCGAGAACGAGGACTGCGCACCGCCGAAGCTGTCGCCCGCCGCGGCCTCGGCCTCGGCCGCCTTGACGACCTGAGCCTTGTGGGCCTCCCAGCGAGCCTGGGCAGCCGCGTACTCCTGCTCCCATGCCTCGCGCTGGGCGTCGAAGCCCTCCTTCCAGGCACCCGTCTCGGCGTCGAAGCCCTCCGGGTACTTGTACTCGCCGTTCTCGTCGTACTCGGCGAGCATGCCGTACAGCGCCGGGTCGAACTCGGTGCCGTTGGGGTCGACCGCGTCGTTGGCCTGCTTGAGCGAGAGCGAGATGCGGCGACGCTCGAGGTCGATGTCGATGACCTTGACGAAGACCTCTTCGCCGACCGACACGACCTGCTCGGCCAGCTCGACGTGCTTGCTGGAGAGCTCGGAGATGTGCACGAGGCCCTCGATGCCGTCTGCGACGCGGACGAACGCGCCGAACGGAACGAGCTTGGTGACCTTGCCCGGTGCGATCTGGCCGATCGCGTGGGTGCGGGCGAAGACCTGCCACGGGTCCTCCTGCGTCGCCTTGAGCGACAGGGAGACGCGCTCGCGGTCCAGGTCGACCTCGAGGATCTCGACGGTGACCTCCTGGCCCACCTCGACGACCTCGGAGGCGTGCTCGATGTGCTTCCAGGACAGCTCGGAGACGTGCACGAGGCCGTCCACGCCGCCCAGGTCGACGAACGCGCCGAAGTTGACGATCGAGGAGACGATGCCCTTGCGGACCTGACCCTTGTGCAGGTTGTTCAGGAACGTGGTGCGCGACTCGGACTGCGTCTGCTCCAGCAGGGCGCGACGGCTGAGGACCACGTTGTTGCGGTTCTTGTCCAGCTCGAGGATCTTCGCCTCGAGCTCCTGGCCGAGGTACGGGGTGAGGTCGCGGACGCGACGCAGCTCGATCAGCGACGCGGGCAGGAAGCCGCGCAGTCCGATGTCGACGATGAGGCCGCCCTTGACGACCTCGATGACGGTGCCGGTGACGACGCCGTCGTTCTCCTTGATCTTCTCCACGTCGCCCCAGGCGCGCTCGTACTGGGCGCGCTTCTTGGACAGGATCAGACGGCCTTCCTTGTCCTCCTTCTGGAGGACGAGGGCCTCGACCTTGTCGCCGACGGCGACGACCTCGTTGGGGTCGACGTCGTGCTTGATCGAGAGCTCACGCGAGGGGATGACGCCCTCGGTCTTGTAGCCGACGTCGAGCAGAACCTCATCGCGGTCGATCTTGACGATCGTGCCCTCGATGATGTCGCCGTCGTTGAAGAACTTCAGGGTCTTCTCGACCGCGGCCAGGAAGTCCTCGGCAGATCCGATGTCGTTGATCGCGACCTGCTTGGTGGCCGGGGCGGTCGTTGCGCTAGTCATGTAGTGGGTTGTCCTTGTGAATGGATACTCGGGCCTCGGTCGTCGGCGAGATGCCATGATGGAGCCGAGGCGGATTGTTGTTGTGTGCGTCGTCACACAGGCACGCGGATGCTCGCCACGAGTGACACTCCAGGTTATCAGACGATGGCGGGTGCGCCATCCCCTCTCTAGGCTGATCTCGTGAGCGATCGCCTGATGCTGCTGGACACCGCATCCCTCTACTTCCGCGCCTTCTACGGCGTGCCCGACAGGGTGAAGGCGCCGGACGGCTCGTCGGTCAACGCCGTGCGCGGACTACTGGACATCGTCGCCAAGCTCGTCACGCTGTACCGACCGACGCAGATCGTCGCGTGCTGGGATGACGCCTGGCGCCCGCAGTGGCGCGTCGACCGCATCCCGAGCTACAAGGCGCACCGGCTGATCTCATCGGACGCGGGCGAGATCGAGGACGTCCCCGAGGCCCTCGTCCAGCAGGTGCCGCTGATCCGCCAGGCGCTGACGGCCGTCGGCATTCCGATCGTGGGAGTCGCCGACCACGAGGCCGATGACGTGATCGGAACGCTGTCCACCCGCTCGGCCATCCCCGTCGACATCGTGACCGGCGACCGGGACCTCTTCCAGCTCGTCGATGACGCCCGCGACGTGCGCGTGGTCTACACGGCGAAGGGCATGAGCAATCTTGAGATCGTGACGGATACCGTGGTCGTCGCCAAGTACGGCATCCTCCCCTCCCAGTACGCCGACTTCGCGACCATGCGCGGGGATGCCTCCGACGGGCTGCCCGGCGTGAAGGGCGTGGGCGAGAAGTCCGCGGCCACGCTGCTGCAGGCGCACGGCGATCTGCGCGGCGTGCGCGAGGCGGCCGCGTCGGGCACGCTGAGTGCGGCCGTCACAGCGCGGTTCGCCGCGGCATCCGACTATCTCGACGTCGCCCCGGCCGTCGTGCAGGTCGTGCGCGACCTCGACGTCACCGCGCCGGACGCACCGGTGCGAGCGCTGGACCCCGCGCAGGCGGATGCTGCGGAGCAGCTGGCCGCGCAGTGGAACCTCGGCACGTCGATGAGTCGCGCACTGGCAGCGTTGGCGGGCGCTTAGCCGGCCCAGGCGCGCAGCCTCTCCAGGCCCCAGGTGGTGACGATCCGCGCCGGCGGCACACCGCACGCCTCGGCCCGGGCGGCGCCGTGATCCAGCAGCGAGAGCTGGCCGGGCGCGTGCGCGTCGGAGTCGATGCTGAACAGGCATCCCTCCGCCAGCGCGGCCGCGATGAGCTCGTCGGGCGGATCCTGCCGCTCGGGGCGGGAGTTGATCTCCACGGCCACGCCGTTCGCCGCGCACGCGGCGAAGACCGCCGACGCGTCGAAGTCGGATGCCGGGCGCGTTCCGCGCTCCCCCTGCACGAGCCGGCCCGTGCAGTGCCCCAGCACGTTCACGTGCGGATCGGAGACCGCCGCGACCATCCGGCGCGTCATGGCCGCGGCGTCCATCCTCAGCTTCGAGTGCACGGACGCGACGACGACGTCCAGTTCCGCGAGCAGGGCCGGATCCTGATCCAGCGCGCCGTCGTCGAGGATGTCCACCTCGATGCCCGCCAGCACGGTCAGGCCGTCGCCGGAGAGAGCACGCACCTGGGGCATCTGCGCGCGCAGCCGTTCCGCCGAGAGACCACGCGCGACGCGCAGCCTCGGCGAGTGGTCGGTGACCGCCAGGTACTCGTGGCCCAGTGCGCGAGCGGCGGCGACCATCGTGCCGAGCGGCGTGATCCCGTCGGACCAATCCGTGTGGCTGTGCAGGTCGCCGCGCAGACTCGACCGCAGCGCGGACGCGACCTCCGGTTCCACCGCCGAGCGGAGTTCGACGAGGTAGTCCGGCACGGCGCCCTGCTGAGCCTGCCGGATCACCTCGAACGTCGAGTCGCCGATGCCCTTCTGCGCGCGCAGTCGGGACAGGTCGGACACCACCTCGGCCGGCAGCTCCGCGAGGACGGCCGCAGCCTGCCGGAACGCCCGCGCCCGATAGCGGGAGGCGCGCTCCCGCTCGAGCAGCTCGGCGATCTCGCGCAGCGCGTCAGCGGCATCCATGGCAGCCGAGCGCTCAGGCCTTCGCAGTCTCCTGCGAGACCCGGATCCAGTCATCCAGCCTCTTGATGGCGCGGCCGTCGTCGATGGCCGCCTCTGCGCGCCCGTACGCGTCGCGCAGGCGCGCCACGATGGGCTGCTGCGTGAGCGCGGCATCGTGGGAGAGCTCATAGGCGACGATCCCCGCGGCGGCGTTGAGCAGCACGATGTCGCGCACCGCGCCCTTCTCACCCTCCAGAGTGCTCCGCAGGATGCGCGCGTTGTGCTCGGGCGAGCCGCCGATCAGATCGGACAGCTCCGCCAGCGGGATGCCCAGATCGCGCGGGTCCAGGTCGTGCTCGTGGATGTCGCCGCGGGCGACCTCCCAGATGCGGGAGTGCCCGGTGGTGGTGAGCTCGTCGAGTCCGTCGTCGCCGCGGAACACCAGCGCGGTCGCCCCGCGGGTGCGGAACACGCCCGTGATCAGCGGCACGAGGTCGAGCTTCGCGACGCCCACCGCATTCGCCTCGGCGCGCGCCGGGTTGCACAGTGGGCCCAGCATGTTGAACACCGTCGGCACGGCCAGTTCCGAGCGCACGGCGCCGGCGTGGCGGAAGCCGGGGTGGAAGGCCGCCGCCCACGCGAACGTGATGCCGGTGCGCTCCAGCACGGACGCCACGTGCACAGGGTCCAGGGAGATGTTGAGTCCGAGGGCGGCCAGCACGTCGGAGGATCCCGACGAGGAGCTGGCGGCGCGGTTGCCGTGTTTGACGACGGGGATGCCGGTGGCGCCGACGATCACCGCTGCGGTGGTGGAGACGTTGACGGTCCCCACGCGGTCGCCACCCGTGCCGACGATGTCCAGCACGTCCGAGGAGACCGGCAGCGGCACCGCCGCCTCGAGGATGGCGTCTCGGAATCCGACCACCTCGTCGACGGTCTCTCCCTTGGCCCGGAGGGCGATGAGGAAGGCGGCCAGCTGCGCCTGCGACACCTCGCCGCGCATCACCTGCCGCATGGCCCAGGTGGACTCCCACACGCTCAGGTCGCGCCGCTCCAGAAGCGTCAGCAGCAGATCGGGCCATGTCAGGGAGTCAGCCATATCTGCGATCATAATCGCGGCGCACTCGATCCCGAGTCGAGATGACACCGCGCGACTTGCGGTGCGACCTGCGGGATTCATCACGGTCCGAGCACATTCGCAGGTGCCTCCTAGGCCTCCCCGAGCCGCCGAACAGCGAAACGGCCGACACTGGTGCAAGAATCGGCGCGCGGAATCAGCCATAATGGGTCTGTGACCACCTCAGCGACGCATGCCCCGGCGGCAAGAACCATCAAGCGCCCCAATCCGGTCGCTGTCGGCACCATCGTGTGGCTCGGCAGCGAGGTGATGTTCTTCGCGGGACTCTTCGCGATCTACTTCACCCTCCGCAGCACCTCACCGGATCTGTGGGCCTCCCGTACCGGCGACCTGAACGTTCCCTACGCACTGGTGAACACGCTCATCCTGGTGGCGTCCTCGTTCACCTGCCAGATGGGCGTCTTCGCGGCCGAGGACCTTCAGCCCTACCACGTGGCCAAGGGCAAGCTCAACGCAGCCGGCCGCCGCCGCCTGTTCGGCTGGGGCATGGTCGAGTGGTTCTGGCTCACCTTCATCCTCGGCGCGATCTTCGTCAGCGGCCAGGTCTGGGAGTACGCGACGCTCGTCGCGGAGGGCATGCCCATCAACGCCGACGCCTATGCGTCCGCCTTCTACATCACCACCGGCTTCCACGCCCTGCACGTCACCGGCGGCCTGATCGCCTTCGTGCTCGTCATCGGCCGCGCGTACGCCGTGAAGAACTTCCGCCACAAGGAGGCGACCTCCTCGATCGTCGTGTCGTACTACTGGCACTTCGTCGACGTCGTCTGGGTGGTCCTGTTCTTCGTCATCTACTTCCTTAAATGAGAGCGGAGCGTTAAATGAGAGCGGAGCGTTTTTCCGAAATGGCACGAGAGAAGAAGCGCCGCTCGCGCGGCCGCCGCAGCCCCTTCGCCGCCGTCGCGCTGATCGGCGCGGGCCTGCTGCTGACCGGCGGTGTGTACGCCGGAGCGTCGGCGGCCATGGCGTCGACCACCGGCACGCAGACCACCGCGGCATCCGAACTGACGGCCGCCGACGGGCAGAAGCTGTTCACCGCGAACTGCGCCACCTGCCACGGCCTCAACATGCAGGGCACCCCCGAGGGGCCGAGCCTCATCGGCGTCGGTGAGCTCTCCGTCGAGTTCCAGCTGGCGACCGGCCGCATGCCGCTGCAGATGCAGGGACCGCAGGCGCCGCGGAAGACCCCGCAGTTCACCGAGCCGCAGATCCGTGCGATCGCGTCGTACGTGCAGTCGGTCGCCCCCGGCCCGACGTACCCGGAGAGCTGGGTCACCGACGGCAAGACCGACCCTGAGGACTCCTCCGACGAGGTCAGCCTCTCCAAGGGCGCGGAGCTCTTCCGCATGAACTGCGCGATGTGCCACAACGTCGCCGCAGCCGGCGGTGCTCTCACCGAGGGCAAGTACGCCCCGGCGCTGACGTCGACCAGTGCTCTGCACATCTACGCGGCCATGGTCACCGGCCCGCAGAACATGCCGGTCTTCGGCGACATGAACCTGAGCACGCAGGACAAGCGCGACATCATCGCCGCCCTCGTCTTCCAGCAGAACGAGGTCCAGGTCGGCGGATTCACGCTCGGCTCGCTGGGCCCGGTCTCAGAGGGCCTGTTCATCTGGATCTTCGGAATCGGCGCACTCGTCGCCCTCACCGTGTGGATCACGGCGAAGTCCAACTGACGCACTTTCATCGACGAACCACGTACGAGGAGCACCATGGCACACGACGACGACACGCAGGCTCTGGAGCGGGCCTACCAGCCCTCACCGGGGCTGGGCGTCGCAGTCAGCGATCCCGCAGTCGACCCGGGACTGCCGCCGCACCGCCAGCGCATGACGGATAAGGACCCCAAGGTCGAGAAGACCGCGGAGCGCACCGTCTACACGCTGTTCTACCTGTCACTGGCCGGCAGCATCTGGGCAGTCGCCGCGTACATGCTGTTCCCGATCGAGTCCGGCGCGCTGATCGATGTGCGCTACAACAACATGTTCATCGGCCTGGGCATCGCGCTCGCACTGCTGAGCATCGGCATCGGCGCCATCCACTGGTCCAAGTCGCTCATGAGCGACAAGGAGCACGTGGAGTACCGCCACCCCACCCGCGGTCGCGACACGACCCGCGAGGCGGCGGTCCAGGCCTTCGCCGAGGCCGACGAGGAGTCCGGCTTCGGACGCCGCACGATGATCCGCAACTCGCTGATCGCCGCCGTGGTGGCCTCGATCGTCCCCGGCGTGACGCTGTTCCGCGGCCTGGCGCCGTTCGCCACGCCGGATGACCCGAACGCGGGCAACCCCGTCGAGCTGTTGCAGCACACCATGTGGAAGAAGGGCACCCGCCTGGTCCACGACCCCGAGGGCACCCCGATCCGTGCAGCGGACGTGACGCTGGGCTCGGCCGTGCACGTCATCCCCGAGGGGCTGAACGAGCTCGGCCACGAGGGCGGCATGCTCGAGGAGAAGGCCAAGGCCATCGTCCTGCTCATGCGCCTGCGCCCCGAGCAGCTGATCGAGACCGAGAAGCGCAAGAGCTGGTCGTACAACGGCATCGTCGCGTACTCCAAGGTCTGCACGCACGTCGGATGCCCCGTCGCGCTGTACGAGCAGCAGACGCACCACCTGCTGTGCCCCTGCCACCAGTCGCAGTTCGACGTCACCGATCACGCCAAGGTCATCTTCGGCCCGGCTGCGCGCCCGCTGCCGCAGCTGCCGATCGCCGTCGACGACGAGGGCTACCTCATCGCGCAGAGCGACTTCACCGAACCTGTCGGCCCGAGCTTCTGGGAGCGTCATTGAGCACCGCAACTCTTCACGAGGACACCAAGTCCGCAGAGACCAAGGAGAAGCCGCTCGGCGGCCGCTTCCTCGCGGGCACGGCCAACTACATCGATGAGCGCACCAGCCTCTCGGGCTTCGTCAAGGAGCTCGGGCGCAAGATCTTCCCCGATCACTGGTCGTTCATGCTCGGCGAGATCGCGCTGTGGAGCTTCGTCGTGGTGTTCCTGTCCGGAACGTTCCTGACGTTCTTCTTCCAGGCGTCCATGGTCCCCACGCACTACACCGGCGCGTACCAGCCCATGCGCGGCATCGAGATGTCCGCGGCGCTGGAGTCCACGCTGCACATCTCCTTCGACCTGCGCGGCGGCCTCCTGGTCCGCCAGATCCACCACTGGGCCGCCCTGGTGTTCGTCGCCGGCATCGGCGTGCACATGCTCCGCGTGTTCTTCACCGGCGCGTTCCGCAAGCCACGCGAGCTCAACTGGGTGATCGGCTTCGTGCTGTTCATCCTGGCCATGGCCGAGGGCTTCACCGGCTACTCGCTCCCCGATGACCTGCTCTCCGGCAACGGCCTGCGCATCATCGACGGCATGGTCAAGGGCCTCCCCCTGATCGGCACCTGGACCTCGTTCCTGATCTTCGGCGGCGAGTTCCCCGGCAGCGACATCGTGGGCCGCCTGTACACGCTGCACATCCTGCTGCTCCCGCTGCTAGTGATCGCGTTCGTCGTGCTGCACCTCATGCTGATGGTGATCAACAAGCACACGCAGTTCGCCGGCCCCGGCCGCACCAACAAGAACGTCGTCGGCTACCCGATGATGCCGGTGTACATGTCGAAGATGGGCGGCTTCCTGTTCATCGTCTTCGGCACCATCGTGCTGATCGCGACGTTCTTCCAGATCAACCCGATCTGGAACTACGGCCCCTACGACCCGTCCCCCGTGTCGGCCGGCACGCAGCCCGACTGGTACATCGGCTTCGCCGATGGCGCGTTGCGCCTGGCTCCGCCGCACCTGGACGTCCCGCTGGGCAACTTCACGCTGTCGCTGGGCATCCTGATCCCGGTTCTGGTCCTGGGCCTGTTCATCGTGGTCGTCGCCATCTACCCCTTCATCGAGGCGTGGGTGACCGGCGACAAGCGCGAGCACCACATCGCTGATCGTCCTCGCAACGCCGCCACGCGCACCGCGATCGGCGTCGCCGGCATGATCTTCTACGCAGTCCTGTGGGCGGCCGCATCGTCCGACCTCATGGCCACGCACTTCATGCTCACGATGGAGGGTGTCATCCACACCCTGCAGGCGCTGCTGATTCTGGGCCCGATCATCGGCTATTTCATCACCAAGCGCATCTGCCTCGCGCTGCAGAAGAAGGACCGCGAGATCGTCCTGCACGGCTACGAGTCGGGCCGCATCGTCCGCCTCCCCGGTGGCGAGTTCATCGAGGTGCATCAGCCCGTCGACGTGTACGACCGCTGGAAGCTCATCGACTACGAGACCTACCAGCCGCTGGTGGTGCGCCCCAACGCCAAGGGACGCATCCCGTGGCACGAGAACCTGCGTTCGTCGCTCTCGCGCTGGTTCTTCGAGGACCGTCTGCAGCCGCTCACGCAGGCTCAGATCGACGAGGCCGACGCTCACCAGCAGCACGCCCTGGCGCACGACGCCGAGATCGAGCACGACGAGATCGCCGGTGCGCACGCCCGCGCCGGTGTCACCGACGAGGCCTCGGTCGAGATCGCCGAAGAGCACGGCGCCAGCACGTCGAGCTCGGTGATCGCCAAGGACCCTGAGAAGAAGTCGAAGGACGGCGAGTAAGCCGCTCCCCACGACTGAGGGCCCCATCCATTCGGATGGGGCCCTCAGTCGTTCCCGGGTCGGATTGCCCATGCCCGTTGCGTCGGGATGACAAGGCACCATTCCGCGCCCGACATCTTCGGACCCGCCTGAGAGCCGCGGCGTAGTCTGGTGCCATGGACCGCGCCGCCTACTTCGAAGCCAAGCTCGCCCACGAGACCGACGGCAGCGACCTGTACGCCGCTCAGAAGGCCGGGAAGGACGTCGTGGTCATCGACGTCCGCTCCGACGAGGCGTGGGCGCAGGGACGCATCGCAGGCGCCGTGCACATGCACTACCGCGAGATCGCCGAGCGCGCGCCGAAGGAGATACCCGCCGGCACCGATGTGGTCGTCTACTGCTGGAGCCCCGGCTGCAACGCCGGCGCCAAGGGAGCGCTGGAGTTCGCCAAGCTGGGCTATCCGGTGCGCGAGCTCATCGGCGGCTTCGAGTACTGGGTGCGCGAGGGCTACCCCGTCGAGGACCACGACGGCATCCACCGGCGCCCCATCGATCCCCTCACCGGCGTCCCCCGCATCCGCACGCGCGCCTGAGGGCGCTGGTCAGCCTCGCTGCGCTGAGGGCGAGCTCAGGCGGCGCTGATCCCGCGGGTCTCATCTGGTTGGCTCGCCCGCGTGGTGCCCGCCATTCGAGTCCCGCGAAGTCACGCGCTCCAACAGGGATGCAGAAGGGGCCTTCCGGATCAGTCCGGAAGGCCCCTCGTGTGCGCTCAGGTCAGCGGGCGAAGTGTCCGCGGTAGTACTCGTACACCCAGCCGACGATCGCGACGACGAACACCGCGAGGCCCACGGGGAGCAGGAAGTGTCCGACCGCCAGACCGATCATGAAGATCGCGCCGGAACCGGCCAGCACGATGGGCCACCAGGACCACGGGCTGAACTCGCCGAGCTCAGGGTCGCCATCGTCGATGTCGGCCGTCAGCACATCCTCGGGCAGCTCTCCGCCCTGCGCACGGTACGTCTTGCGCAGGTAGATCGCGATCATCGAGCTCATGAGGCCGATGAACAGGAGTCCGATCGTTCCGGTCCACTCGACGTACCCGTGGTTGGGGTCGAGCAGGTTCCAGATCGTGTAGACGGTGGACATCACGTAGAAGAAGCCAGCGGTGACCCACCAGACGACGATAGTGCTGCGCATGGGTTTACTTGGCCTCTCCAGCTGCGGCACCGGCAGGAACGGGCTGCTCGGCACCCTCGGGGTGGTTCAGATCGAACGCGGGGCGCTCGCTGCGGATGCGCGGGATCGACGTGAAGTTGTGACGCGGCGGCGGGCACGAGGTCGCCCACTCGAGCGACGTGCCGTAGCCCCACGGGTCGTCCACGGTCACCTTCGGCGCCTTGCGGGCGGTGATCCAGACGTTCAGGAAGAACGGGATCATCGATGCGCCGAGGATGACGGAGCCGATCGTGGAGACCTGGTTGCCCCACTCCCAGCCGTCGTAGGCCGAGTAGTCGGCGTAGCGGCGGGGCATGCCGTCGACGCCCAGCCAGTGCTGCACGAGGAAGGTCATGTGGAAGCCGATGAACAGCATCCAGAAGTGGATGTACCCGAGGCGCTCGTTGAGCATGCGGCCCGTCCACTTCGGCCACCAGAAGTAGAAGCCGGAGAACATGGCGAACACGACCGTGCCGAACACCACGTAGTGGAAGTGCGCGACCACGAAGTACGAGTCGGTGACGTGGAAGTCCAGCGGCGGGGCCGCCAGGATGACGCCGGTCAGACCGCCGAACACGAACGAGGTGAGGAACCCGAGTGCGAACACCATGGGCGTCTCGAACGTCAGCGAGCCTCGCCACATCGTGCCGATCCAGTTGAAGATCTTCACACCGGTCGGAACGGCGATGAGCATGGTCATCAGCGAGAAGAACGGCAGCAGCACACCGCCGGTGGCGTACATGTGGTGCGCCCACACGGCCACGGACAGCGAAGCGATCGAGATCGTCGCGTACACCAGGGTCTTGTAGCCGAAGACCGGCTTGCGGCTGAACACCGGGAACACCTCGGAGACGATGCCGAAGAACGGCAGCGCGATGATGTACACCTCGGGGTGGCCGAAGAACCAGAACAGGTGCTGCCAGAGCAGGACACCGCCGTTCTGCGGGTCGTAGATGTGGGCGCCGAGCACGCGGTCGGCGGCTGCTGCCAGGATCGCGGCGGCCAGCACGGGGAAGACCATCAGGATCAGCAGGCTGGTGATCAGCGTGTTCCACGAGAAGATCGGCATGCGCCACATGGTCATGCCCGGTGCGCGCATCGTGATGACGGTGGTGATGAAGTTCACCGCACCGAGGATCGTGCCGAAGCCGGAGAGGCCCAGTCCGAGCATCCAGAGGTTTCCTCCGGCCCCGGGCGTGAACGTCTCACTGGCCAGAGGCTGATAGGCGAACCAGCCGAACGAGGCCGCACCCTGCGGGGTGAGGAAGCCGGCGACGGCGATGGTCGAACCGAAGGCGAACAGCCAGAAGGCGAAGGCGTTCAGGCGCGGGAACGCGACATCCGGAGCGCCCAGCTGCAGCGGCAGGATCGCGTTGGCGAATCCGGCGAACAGCGGCGTCGCGAACATCAGCAGCATGATCGTGCCGTGCATCGTGAACAGCTGGTTGTACTGCTCCTTCGTCGGCACGATCTGCATGCCGGGGGCGAACAGCTCGGCGCGGATGATCAGCGCCATCACGCCGCCGAGGAGGAAGAACAGCACCGAGGTGATCAGGTACATGTACCCGATGGTCTTGTGGTCGGTGGAGGTGATCCACTTGACGACGATGTTGCCCTTCTGCTCCACGCGCGTCGCGGTGAGCAGCGATGCCTGCCGCGGCGGGATCGTGGTCGGGCGAACGCCCTGCGGCATGTTGGGATCAGCTGTGGTTGTCATGACCTACTTCCCTTCCTCTTCGCCCGTGCTCGCGCCGGTGCCCGGAAGATTGCTGAGTCGGGCGTAGGCATCGACGATGTCGCCCGTGTTGCCCTCGGCCTGGAGGGCCTGGAGGTGAGCGTCGTAGTCGGCCTGCGAGACGACCTTGACGTTGAAGAGCATCATCGAGTGGTACTCGCCGCAGAGCTCTGCGCACTTTCCGTCGTACTCGCCGATGCGGGTCGGGATGAAGGACCAGCTGTTGTCCTTGCCGATGTACATGTCCTTCTTGTACAGGAAGTCGATGATCCAGAAGGAGTGCACCACGTCACGCGACGTGAGGTCGATCTTGACCTTCTTGTCGACCGGCAGCCACAGCGTCGGCAGCTTGCTGCGGTCGATGTTGCCGTTGGCGTCGGGGTCGGCCTGCACGCCCATGCTCCACACGGCGTCGGAGTTGTCCGCTTCCTTGCCGTCGTACTGGAAGTCCCACGACCACTGCTTGGCGATCGCGGTGATCTCCACATCGGGGTTCTTCCACTGCGTCTCGATCGACGCCTGGTCGCGAGCCGAGAAGAAGAACATTCCCATGATCATGATCAGCGGCACGACCGTGTAGAGGATCTCGATCGGCATGTTGTAGCGCAGCTGCACCGGCAGGCCGGTCTGACCGGCGCGACGACGGTACATGACGACCGCCCAGCCCATCAGGCCCCAGGTGATGACGCCGACGATCAGCAGGATCACCCAGGAGGTGACCCACAGGCCGGCGACTCGGCCGGTCTGGTTGGTCGCGTCGGGTGCGCCTTCCACGAAGCCGGGGAGGAACCCGTGGAGTTCATTGGCAGAACAGCCTGCCAGAACCACGGCTGCCACTACTCCCAGGGGGAGAGCGGCCCAACGAAGGCGGCGTTTCGAGGGCACGGTGCACCTTTCAGATCTCGGACAAGGGCACCCCTAAGTCTAGGGCAACCTCTCACCCGATTCATGCCAACCACGCAGGTTGGCGGGAGGTCAGTGGAAGCTGTCGCCGCAGGCGCAGCTGCCGGCGGCGTTGGGGTTGTCGATCGTGAAGCCCTGTTCGGAGATGGTGTCCTTGAAGTCGATCGAGGCGCCTTCGAGGTACGGGACGCTCATGTTGTCGACGATGACCTCGACGCCGTTGAAGTCGACGGTCTCGTCGCCCTCCAGGAAGCGCTCGTCGAAGTAGAGCTGGTAGATCAGGCCGGAGCATCCGCCCGGCTGGACGGCGACGCGCAGACGCAGGTCGTCACGGCCCTCCTGCTCGAGCAGGCTCTTCACCTTCAGCGCTGCCGCGTCCGTCAGCGAGATGCTGTGGGCGGCCGTGGTCTCTTCGGTCAGTGCGATGTCGCTCATGTCACTCCTTGCAGACGTGCAGCACGGTGTCGCTGCGCCTACTAGATCCTACCGCCGGGACGCGCACGGAGGCCGTGGATCCCGGGCGGTTCCTTGCGCGTCGCGAGGTTCAGGATGCCGCGGTGCGGGCGTTCATGCGCGTCAGCAGCAGCGCCTCGGCGCGCACGGCGTTGCCGAAGGTCTCCAGATGCAGCGACTCGTTGGGACTGTGCGCACGGGAATGCGGGTCCTCCACGCCGGTCACCAGGATCTGCGCGCCGGGGAAGGTGCGCACGAGATCGGCGATGAACGGGATGGATCCCCCCACGCCGAGATCCGCGGGCGGTACGCCGTAGCCGTCGGCCATGGCGCCCCTGGTGAGCTCGACCGCCCAGCCGCTGGTGTCCACCAGGAAGCCGTCTCCGAGATCCACGTCGGAGAACGTCAGCTCGGCGCCGAACGGCGCGTTCGCCACGAGGTGGTCGTGCACGGCCGCGTAGGCGTCCTTGGCGTCCTGGCCCGGCGCGACGCGCGCGCTGATGACGACGGTGACCTCGGGAAGCAGCGTGTTGGATGCCTGCGCGACGCTGGTGGCGTCGATCCCCGTGATGGTGATCGAGGGCTTGTTCCAGATGCGGCCGAGGATGTCGTCCCGGCCTACCGGCGAGACACCCGGGAGCAGCCCGGTCTCCTCGCGCAGCGTGTCCTCCGTGTACGCGGGCGTCTGCCCGCCGCGAGCTGTCATGCCCTCCACGGCGACGGCGCCGTCGGCATCCCACAGGGTCGAGAGCAGCCTGGTCGCGGCCATCATGGCATCCGGCACCGCTCCCCCGAACATGCCGGAGTGCGAGGCGTGGTCCAGGGTGCGGATGCGCAGCGTGAAGCGCGCGTTGCCCCGCAGCGAGACCGTCAGGCCAGGCGTGTGCGAGTCGAGGTTGCCGGAGTCGGCCACCACGATGGCGTCCGCGCGCAGCGCGTCGGTGTTGTCGCGCAGGAATCGGGCGAACGAGCGAGAGCCGTACTCCTCCTCCCCCTCGATGTACAGCGCGACGCCCAGGTCGAGGTCGTCGCCGAGCACCTCGGCGACGGCGCGCAGCGAGGCGATGTGCGCCATGATGCCGGCTTTGTCGTCGGCCGCGCCGCGTCCGTACAGCCGGCCGTCGCGCACGGTGGGCTCGAACGGCGGGGTCTCCCACAGCTCGTCGGCACCCTGGGGCTGCACGTCGTGGTGCGCGTACAGCAGGATGGTCGGCCTGCCGCCTCGCGCGGCGCGGGTGGCGAGGACCGCCGGCTGCCCGAGCTCCTCGGTGTCGTCGACGTGCGCGCGCAGGACCCGCACCTCGTCGAAGACGCCGGTGCCGCGCGCGAGTTCGGCGACCGCGGCGGCGCTGCGCTCCAACTGGGTCTGATCGAATGCGGGCCAGGCGATGCCCGGGATCCGCACCAGCGAGCCGAGATCGGACAGTGCGGCCGGGATGCCCAGCGCGACCGCCTCGAGGACGGCGGATTCGGATGCCGGCGAAGCCGACGATGAGGACGAGGTCATGCGAGTAATCTTAAGGGCGAACCCGATTCCGAACTGAGGTCGAACGTGCCCAAGCCCACCCCCTCCGCCAACGACGACGCCCCCGAGACGCCCACCGTGGGGAAGGGACACGCGACGCCGACGCGCGCCGAGCGCGAGGCCGCGAACCGACGGCCGCTGGTCGCCAACACCAAGGAGGCCCGCGCCGCCGCCAAGGCCGATCTGCAGGCGCGCCGCGAGCGTGCGCGGATCGGCATGGAGCGCGGCGAGGACAAGTTCCTGCCCGCGCGCGACAAGGGGCCGCAGCGCCGCTGGGTGCGCGACTACGTGGATGCCGGCTGGCACATCTCGGAGTGGCTGATGGCCGCCATGCTGGCGGTCATCCTGCTGAACCTCACGCCGATCCCCAGCGTGCAGATCTGGGCCATGATCGGGCTGTGGGTGTACGTGCTGCTGGCCGTGATGGACATGGTGCTGCTGAGCATGCGCGTCAAGCGCAAGGCATCCGACAAGTTCGGCGCAGCGCGCCGCGAGAAGGGCCTGGGCTGGTACGCCGCGATGCGCTCGATGCAGATGCGATTCATGCGCCTGCCGAAGCCGCAGGCCAAGCGCGGCCAGTACCCGGACTGAACCGCGCTCAGCGGGCGCGCAGTCCGCGGTTGATCTGACGCGCCCAGAGCGGCCCGCGGTACAGGAAGGCCGTGTAGCCCTGCACGAGAGTGGCACCGGCATCCAGTCTCTTCTGCACATCCTCCGCGGTCTCGACACCGCCGACCGCGATCACGCAGAAGTCCGCAGGGACGACCGAGCGCACCAGGGTCAGCACCTCGAGTGAGCGCTCCTTCAGCGGAGCCCCGGAGAGGCCTCCCGCGCCGGCGGCCTCGACGACAGCCGGATCGGTCTTCAGACCCTCGCGTCCGACGGTCGTGTTGTGGGTGATGATGCCGGCCAGTCCCTCAGCGGCGGCCAGTCGCGCGATCCCGGTGATCTCCTCGTCGGACAGGTCGGGGGCGATCTTCACCAGCAGCGGCGTGTCTCCGGCCGCGACCTTCACGGCCCGCAGCAGCGGTGCGAGAGTCTCCACGGCCTGCAGGCCGCGCAGGCCCGGTGTGTTCGGAGACGACACATTGACGGCCAGGTAGTCAGCCAACGGGGCGATGATCGTGGCGGAGGCCACGTAGTCGCCGATGGCGTCGTCCACAGCCACCACGCGGCTCTTGCCGATGTTGGCGCCGATCACCGCTCGCGGCGCACGACGGCGCAGCCCGGCCAGCTTGCGCGCCGCAGCCCCCGCACCGTCGTTGTTGAAGCCCATCCGGTTGATGACCGCGCGGTCGGGGACCAGGCGGAACAGCCGCGGCTTGGGATTGCCGTCCTGCGGGATGGCGGTCACTGTGCCCACCTCGACATGCCCGAAACCCAGAGCATCCAGGCCGCGCACGCCGACGGCGTTCTTGTCGAAGCCCGCGGCCACGCCGAACGGCGACGGGAACGTCAGGCCGAGCGCGTGCACCTGCAGCTCCGGCGACGGCGCGGTCAGTGCGCGAGCGGCCCAGGAGAACGGACGCGCGCCGAGCACGCGGATCACCGTCATGGCGGCATGGTGCGCGAATTCGGGGTCGAAGCGCGAGAGGACGTGGCGGAAGAGCAGCGGATACATCACTGCCACAGTACCGGTCGGATCACTCGGCCTTCGACGCGATGTGATCCGCGCGCAGCTCGCTGATCGAGCGCTCGAAGTCCTCCAGCGAGTCGAACTCCTGGTACACGCTGGCGAAGCGCAGGTAGGCCACCTCGTCGAGCTCGCGCAGCGGGCCGAGGATGGCCAGGCCGATCTCGTTGGTGTCCAGCTGCGAGACCCCGGTCTGCCGTACGGCCTCCTCGACCTTCTGGGCGAGGACCGCCAGGTCCGCCTCGGTGACCGGCCGGCCCTGGCAGGCCTTGCGGACGCCCGAGATCACCTTGTCGCGGCTGAACGACTCCAGCACACCGGAGCGCTTGATGACCATGAGGCTGGCCGTCTCGGTCGTGGAGAAGCGTCCGCCGCATTCGGGGCACTGCCGCCTGCGGCGGATCGACAGGCCGTCGTCGCTGGTGCGGGAGTCGATGACGCGGGAGTCCGGATGTCTGCAGAACGGGCAGTGCATGATCCCTCAGCCTACTCGGCGGCCTGTGCGCCCTCTGAGTGCGCGGCGAACCGCGCCTCGACGGCCTCACCGTGCGCAGGCAGGAACTCCGCGCCGGACAGCGCGACGACCCCCGCCCGCACCTGGGCGAGCGCGGCGCGGTCGTACTGGATCACCTGCTGCGGACGCAGGAAGGTGTAGGCGCCCAGGCCCGACGCGTATCTCGCCTGTCCCCCGGTGGGGAGCACGTGGTTGCTGCCGGCCATGTAGTCTCCGAGGCTCACCGGGGTCTGGTCTCCCACGAACACGGCGCCGGCGCTGGTGAATCGCTCAGCGGCGCGCTCGGCGTCGACCAGGTGCAGCTCGAGGTGCTCGGGCGCGTAGGCGTTGCTGAAGGCGCAGGCCTGCTCCGGGTCGTCGACGAGCACGATCGCCGACTGCGGACCGGCGAGTGCCGCCGCCACGCGCTCGGCATGACGGGTGCTCCCCGCACGTGCGGCGACGCGCTCTGCGACGCGCTCCGCGAGTCCTGCGGAGTCCGTCACCAGCACGGCGGAGGCCTGCTCGTCGTGCTCGGCCTGGCTGACCAGGTCGGCGGCGACGAGATCGGGGTCGGCGTGCTCGTCGGCCACCACGAGGATCTCCGTGGCACCGGCCTCGGAGTCGGTGCCGACCACCCCGGCGACGGCGCGCTTGGCGGAGGCCACGTAGTTGTTGCCGGGTCCGGAGACCACGTCCACCGGATCCAGCCCGAGTTCGGGAACGCCGTAGGCCAGCGCGCCGATGGCTCCGGCGCCGCCGATGGCGTAGACCTCCTCGACGCCCAGCAGCGCCGCAGCTGCGAGGACCGTCGGGTGCACCCGACCGTCGAAGGCGGCCTGCGGCGGCGAGGCGAGGGCGATGCTGGTGACGCCTGCGACCTGCGCGGGTACGACGTTCATCACGACGCTGGATGCCAGCGGCGCCTTGCCGCCGGGGATGTACACGCCCGCACGGTGCACGGGCTGCCAGCGCTGCACGATGCGAGCACCGGGGCCGATCTCGGTGGTCTGCGATGCGGGCACCTGCGCGGCGGAGCCGCGACGGACCCGTGCGATGGCGGTCTCCAGCGCGGTCCGGACCTCGGGGTCCACGCTCGCGAGCGCCTCGGAGAGGTGCTCGGCGGGCACACGGAGCGCGTGTCCCGTCACATGGTCGAATCGATTGGCCTGATCCCGCAACGCGGCCTCGCCATGCGTGCGCACTTCCTCGACGATCTGCGTGGCGGCGGCGAGAGCCGCCGCGCGCGCCTTGGCGGCGCGCGGGACAGCAGCGAGCATTTCCGCGGGATCGAGTGTCCTGCCGCGGAGATCGATGGTGCGCAACGTATCAGCCCTTCGTGATGTCGGTGAGGTCGTGGAGATAGCCGATCCGGCCATCGTCATGTCGGACCACGAACGCGCCGCCGCGGTCCTCGACCACGAGGATCCAGGCGTCGGGGCCGATCCGGAACAGCGGATGCCCCTGCTCGTCGAGCACGTCGCGCTCGGTGGCTGCGAGTGCCCAGAACGGGGCGCCGGCGGTCTGCGTCGCGCTCCCCGCGCCGTCCGCCTGCGCGGCGCGCGCGTGCTCGTTGCGCGTGCGGCGCAACGGCAGCTCATCGGCGGACCGGCCGAGTGTGTGGTCGACGCTCTCGTGCTCAGCGCCCTCGTGCTCAGCTGCGTCGAAGATGTCGTTCAGCGCGCCGATCGGGTCGGTGTAGGCGACGCCGGGATCGCGGTCGGCGTCGGCGATGCCGGGATCCCGGTCCTCGGTCGCCGGCTGAGGCGCTGCCGGGGGCTCGACGGCGAACGGAGCGCCTGGCCCGGGCGTGCTCTCCTCCGGAGCGCTCCATGAAGGGGCCGGGCTGTCAGCGCGCCCGCTCGGCTCGATACCGCCGACGTCTGCACCGCCGCCGACCGGAGTGCCGTCGACAGGAGCGCCGCCGAACGGAGCACTGTCAACCGGAGCACTGTCAACCGGAGCACTATCGACCGGAGCGCCGTCGACAGGAGCACCGCCGAACGGAGTGCTGTCCAGCACGGGCAGGTCCAGGACACGGGTCGAATCGTCCTCGACGGCCACGGCAGCGGCCTCCTCGGCGACGGCGGGTTCGGTCGGCGGCGCCCAGGGCGACGCATCCGACCTGGGCACGACGTCTGACAGGACCACGGTCAGCGCGTCTTCCTGCTCAGTCGCGACACCGGATGCCTCGGCAACAGCGGATGCGTCCTCGACAGCGGATGCGTCCTCGAGATCGGCTGCGGCAGCGGTCCCGTCCTCGGCATCCGCATGTTCGGCTTCTTCAGCGTCCGGCTGATCGGCATCCGGCACCGCCGTCGGCTCGGGACGCGGGCGGGAGATGACCGGCCGGATGGGGTTGGCGCTGCGGTGCGCGAGGGTCTCCATCCGTCCCTCGAAGTCGTCCCGCAGCCGCGGGATCAGCGGAGCCGCGACGGTCGCGGCGACAAGTGCCAGCGCGGCGATCGCGGCGACGATGGGCACCCAGCTGACCAGGAACGCGCCGACCTCGATGGTGGCGGCGACCTGGTTCCATACCAGGCCGGCCCAGACCACGGTCGCGACCGAGGCCGCGACCGAGGCGAACTGGTCGATGCCCAGCGATCCGACCCGGCGGATCCCCTGCGGGGAGAACCGGCGGAGCACGATCAGGAACACGGCGACCGTAGGCACGCCGATGGCCAGCACCCAGTCGATTCCGCGCGTCCAGATGGATCCACCGCCCGAGGTGACGGGGAAGAACGACACCGCGAAGGCCACCAGCCATGCGCCCACGATGATCAGCTCGCGCAGCGTGAAGCCGAGGATGCCGTACTCGGGCTCCACCTGCTCCTCGTAGTACACCGCGTCATCGTCGGCAGCATCCACGTCGTCGGCAGCATTCACGTCGTCGGCCGTCAGGAGGTCGGCGTCGACCTCTGGGGCGTCATCGGCGTGCTCGAGGCTCATCGAATGCTTTCCTTTCGTCGCGGTCACGGGTTCCCGCGCGTCCCGATCCTACTCAGCAGGGCTTGGGCAACCTGGGAGAGGTTTCAGTCCGCAGCACCGGTCAGCCGAGGCAGGTGGGCCCGAGCAGCGACTTCAGGTCGCCGAACAGGTCGGCGGAGACCTTCACCGGCATCGGCACCTCGAACACCTTCGCGGACCCGCCGCGGTGCAGGCGCAGCAGCACCTCGGTGTCTCCGTTGTGACGACGGAGGATCTCCGCCAGATCCGTCATGGTGCGCTCGGTGGCGCGCTGCTCCGCCACCTGCAGCGCGAGCGGCCCCGCCGCGTCGAACGAGCCGATGTCGGGCGCGAACGCCGACTGGCCGTGCAGATTGAGGCCGTCGTCGCGGCGCGAGATGCGTCCGCGCACGGCGAGGATCGAGTCCTGCTGCAGCAGGTGCTGGTACTCGGTGTAGGTCTTGCCCATGAACATGACCGTCACCTCGCCGTTGAAGTCCTCGACGGTGATCATGCCGTACGGGTTGCCGCTGGACTTGGCGATGCGGTGCTGCACGCTGGTGACCAGCCCCGCGACCGTCACCTGGTCGCCGTCCTGCAGGTCCTCGGAGGTGAGCAGGTCATGGATGGAGATCGAGGCGTGCTTGGCCAGCGGCACCTCCAGACCCGCCAGCGGGTGGTCGGAGACGTACAGGCCGAGCATCTCGCGCTCGAAGGCCAGCTTGTCCTTCTTGATCCACTCGGGCCGCTCGGGCACCTTCGCGGGGGCCGCCTCCTCCATGTCGTCGTAGAGGCTGTCGAAGTCGAACCCGATGGCACCCTGAGCCTCGTTGCGCTTGCGGTCGACGGCCGCCTCGACCGCATCCTCGTGGATCTCCAGCAGCGCACGGCGCGTGTCGCCCATCGAGTCGAAGGCACCGGCCTTGATCAGCGACTCCACGGTGCGCTTGTTCGAGACGTGCAGGGGCACACGGTGCAGGAAGTCGTGGAAGGACGTGTAGGGGCCGTCCTTGCGCGCCTGCACGATGCCGTCGACGACGTTGCTGCCGACGTTGCGCACCGCGCCCAGGCCGAAGCGGATGTCCTCCCCCACGGCGGCGAAGAAGTTGATCGACTCGGACACGTCCGGCGGCAGCACCCGGATGCCCATGCGGCGGCACTCGTTCAGGTACAGCGCCATCTTGTCCTTGGAGTCGCCGACGCTGGTCAGCAGCGCCGCCATGTACTCGGCCGGGTAGTGCTCCTTGAGGTACGCGGTCCAGTACGAGACCAGTCCGTAGGCGGCGGAGTGCGCCTTGTTGAAGGCGTAGTCCGAGAACGGCAGCAGGATGTCCCAGAGCGCCTTGATGGCGGCCTCGCTGAACCCGCGGTCGATCATGCCCTGGTGGAAGCCTGCGTACTGCTTGTCCAGCTCGGACTTCTTCTTCTTGCCCATCGCGCGGCGCAGGATGTCTGCCTGGCCGAGGCTGAACCCGGCCACCTTCTGCGCGATGGCCATCACCTGCTCCTGGTAGATGATCAGGCCGTAGGTGCCCTCCAGGATCTCGCGCAGCGGCTCCTCGAGCTCAGGGTGGATCGGGGTGATCTCCTGCAGGCCGTTCTTGCGCAGTGCGTAATTGGTGTGCGAGTTGGCACCCATCGGGCCCGGGCGGTACAGCGCGATGACGGCCGAGATGTCCTCGAAGTTGTCCGGCTTCATCAGGCGCAGCAGGGCGCGCATGGCGCCGCCGTCGAGCTGGAACACGCCCAGTGTGTCGCCGCGCGTCAGCAGGTCGTAGGCGGCGTGGTCCTCGATGGTGAGGTGCTCGAGGTCGAGCTCCTCGCCGCGGTTGGTGCGGATGTTGTCCAGCGCGTCGGAGATGATCGTGAGGTTGCGCAGCCCCAGGAAGTCCATCTTGATCAGGCCGAGCGTCTCGCAGGACGGGTAGTCGAACTGCGTGACGATCTGGCCGTCCTGCTCGCGCTTCATGATCGGCACGATGTCCAGCAGCGTGTGCGAGGACATGATCACGCCGGCGGCGTGCACTCCCCATTGCCGCTTCAGGCCCTCCAGTCCCAGCGCCCGATCGAAGACCGTCTTGGCCTCCGGGTCGGTGTCGATCAGCGCGCGGAACTCGCTGGCCTCCTTGTAGCGCGGATGCTCGGGATCGAACATGCCGCTCAGAGGCATGTCCTTGCCCATCACGGCGGGGGGCATGGCCTTGGTGAGCCGGTCGCCCATGCTGAACGGGAAGCCCAGCACGCGCCCGGCATCCTTCAGCGCCTGCTTGGACTTGATGGTGCCGTAGGTGACGATCTGCGACACGCGGTCGGCGCCGTACTTCTCGGTGACGTAGTCGATCACCTCGGTGCGGCGACGGTCGTCGAAGTCGACGTCGAAGTCCGGCATCGAGACACGATCCGGGTTCAGGAAGCGCTCGAAGATGAGGCCGTGCTTGAGGGGGTCGAGGTCGGTGATCTTCATGGCGTACGCCACCATCGACCCTGCACCGGACCCACGGCCGGGTCCCACGCGCACGCCGTGGTCCTTGGCCCAGTTGATGAAGTCTGCGACCACGAGGAAGTAGCCGGGGAACTTCATCTGCAGGATGATGCCCAGCTCGTAGTCGGCTCGCTCGCGCACCTCGCGCGGGACACCATCCGGGTAGCGGTAATCCAGGCCGCGAGCGACCTCCTTGACCAGCCAGGTCTCCTCGGTCTCCCCCTCGGGCACCGGGTAGTCCGGCATGTAGTTGGCCTCGGTGTCGAACTCCACCTCGCAGCGCTCGGCGATCAGCAGCGTGTTGTCGCACGCTTCGGGGTGGTCGCGGAACAGCTGGCGCATCTCCTGCGCGGTCTTGATGTAGTACCCGTCGCCGTCGAACTTGAAGCGGTTCGGGTCGTCCATGGTGGAGCCGGACTGCACGCACAGCAGAGCCTCATGCGCGTCGGCCTCGTGCTGGTGCGTGTAGTGCGAGTCGTTGGTGGCCACCAGGGGGATGCCGAGATCCTTCGACAGCTTCAGCAGATCGCCGGTCACGCGCCGCTCGATGGCGAGGCCGTGGTCCATGATCTCGCAGAAGTAGTTCTCCTTGCCGAAGATGTCCTGGAACTCCGCTGCCGCCGCGCGGGCGGCATCGTACTGTCCCAGTCGCAGCCGGGTCTGGATCTCGCCCGACGGGCAGCCCGTCGTGGCGATCAGGCCCTTGTGATAGGTCTGCAGCAGCTCGCGGTCCATGCGCGGCTTGAAGTAGTAGCCCTCGATGCTGGAGAGCGAGCTGAGCCGGAACAGGTTGTGCATGCCCTGCGTGTTCTCGCTCCACAGGGTCATGTGCGTGTACGCGCCCGAGCCCGAGACGTCGTCGCTCTTCTGGTCGGGCGATCCCCAGGCCACGCGGGACTTGTCGCTGCGGTGGGTACCGGGTGTGACGTACGCCTCCAGCCCGATGATGGGCTTGACGCCGGCGGCGTTGGCCGCCTTGTAGAACTCGAAGGCCGCGAACGTGTTGCCATGGTCGGTGACGGCGATGGCCGGCATCCCGTACTCCGCGGCGGCCTGAGTCATCGCCCCGATCTTCGCGGCGCCGTCCAGCATGGAGTACTCGCTGTGGACATGCAGGTGCACGAAGGAGTCGGAGGCCATGGGACGAGCCTACCCGGGGCATCCGACGAGGGAGCCGGATGCCCGGAGGGTCACTTCGACGCGACCATCCGCTGGTCGGTGTTGGTGTAGCTGATCGAATCGGCGATGGTGCCCACGAGCCCCATGTTCACGTGCAGCAGCCCGGGCTCCACATCGTCCAGCGACGGCGGAGTGTCGGCACCGAGCTGCACGAGTGTCTTCCCGTCCTGCCCCGTGGCCGTGAGCGAACCGAGGTAGACCGAGACGTGTCCCTTGAGCGACATCGTGTCGGCGTCGGTGACGAGGCCGTCCTTCTCCGGCGGGCGCACGGACAGCGAGAAGCCGGTGATCGTGATCGTGTCGGCGCTGATCTTCAGCACCGTGATGCGGCTGCCGTCGATCGTGGGGACGGTGACCAGCGCGATGGACTTCAGGCCGGTGAACGACAGCCCCTTGGACGACATCTGCGCGGGCGTCTTCGTGAACACCGGTGCGCCGTCGTCTGGCACGGCCGGAGTCGGAGTCGGCGTCGGAGTCGGCGTCGCCTCACCCGGAGTCTGCGTGCCCGGCAGCGCGCCATCGGGAGATTCCACCGGAGGCGTGGTCGCGCCGGGAAGCGGGATGCCCGGGATCGGGCTCCCGGATGCCGGAGCGGAGGGCGTCGGCGTCGGACTCGGCGTCGGAGTCGGGCTCGGGCTCGGCGTCGGGCACCAGATGAGCGGGATGCACAGTGCGGGGCGGACCGATGCCGGTGCAGCCGACGCGGCCCCCACCATCAGCGGTGTGCACAGCACGCACACGGCCGCCGCGGCGACCGCGCTCCAGCGCGACGACCTCTTCACGATGCCCGCTCCGCACACCGTCGATCACGACGGGTGACGCGTCCGGGCATCCAGGCGACGACGATGATCCCGCCGATGCAGCCCAGCAGCATCCCGATGATGAATCCGCCGAGGTTGACGCCCACGAGGGAGTACAGCGCGACGGCCAGGGCGATCACGCCGTAGAAGACGTGATGCGCGGGCATCAGCACCGCCAGCACGCCCAGCAGCACGAGCAGGAGGGGGATGATCGTGGCCTGCAGCCCCTCGATGCCGAGCTGGATGTGCAGTTCACCGAAGTCCAGCTGCCCCGAGAAGAACATCTCGATGCCGCTGATCGCCAGCAGCACACCGCCGATCAGCGGCCGCCGTCGGCTCCAGGCGCGGAAGCCCGACGTGCCGCTCTGGCCGGCATCCGTCATCGCCGTCTCCGGGGCCTGCTCGATCTCGTCGCTCAGAAGCATCCCTGCGATCCGTCCGTGAGCTCCAGCGTCATCCCGGTGAGGGTGAAGACGGATGCCTGGGTGCTCCACGCGGTCTGCTGCAGGTTCTTGATGCTGACGGTGTCGGCATCCTGGGCGAAGTCACCGGCCGAGCCCTTGGCACTGGTGTTGACGGTCGACGCGTCCACGCCGATGCGGATCGCCCCGAACGACGCGTCGCCCTTCAGGCCCGTCATGCCGATCTGCAGGTCGGAGGCGCTGGCGGGGTTCCCGCCTCCACCGGCCTTGATCAGCACGCCGACCTTGCCGAGCGGTGTGTCGGAGACGACCGACTGGCACAGGTCCGCGAGCGTCGCGCTCTTGATGTTGGCGATGGCCACGGAGTGCTCGCCGCCCTCGGTATCCTTCGTGACGCCGGCGTACTGCGAGAATCCGGTGCCCTCCAGCTGGCTGGCGCTGATCTGGAACTGGCTGCCCGACACGGCGAACGACACGGGCACCTGCCCCTGCGCGACACCGCCCATCAGCACGGCCGCGACGATCCCGACGGGGACGGCGGCGAGCGTGATGCGGCCTGCGTGCGTGCCGGTGGCCTTCGTGATCAGTTTCTTCGGGCTGCGGAACTTCATCGATCCTCCTGGTCGGTCGCGTCGACATCGGCGCTCCTGCCAGAATACCGCTCATTGACTACTAGTCAATACCACTCGCCGATAAGATCGCCTCATGCCTGCAGAGCGCCGCGCCCGACTCACCCCGGACCAGCGCCGAGCCCAGCTCATCGCCGTGGGCGTGAACTTCCTCGCCGATCACACCCTCGACGAGCTGACGATGGAGGCGCTGGCGCAGCAGGCCGGTGTGTCGCGTCCGCTCGTGTTCCACTACTTCGACACGCGTCAGGGCATGCACCTCGCGGTGATCGCCACCGCCAGGGACAGCCTTCTGCAGGCCACCGAGCCCCGTCCGGACCTCCCGCCGCACGAGCGGCTCCGCGACACGCTGATGCGCATCGCCGACTTCGTGCAGCAGCACCAGGGCACGTTCCACTCGCTGGTGCGGGGCATCGCCAGCGGGGACTCCGCCGTGCGAGCCGTGGTGGACGAATCGCGCGTGCGCAACGCCGAGCGTCTCGTGGAGGCGTTCACGGAGCTCGGCACCCCCGACTCCCCCGCGCTGCGCATGGCGCTGCGCGCCTGGGTGGCGTTCACCGAGGAGACGCTGATCAGCCTGCTCGTCGAGCGCGACACGCCGCCTGCTGACGTCGTGCGCTTCCTGGTGGGCACGCTCGACGGCGTGGTCGCCTCGGCCGGAGAGCTCGATCTCTGAGGGCTCAGTCCGCCGAGGAGCGCCCGGGATCGAGCACGTCGAGGGCGTGCACGAAGTCCGCGGGATACGGCGATTCGAAGCTCACCCACTCCCCCGTCGTCGGGTGTGTGAACGCCAGCCGGTGGGCGTGCAGCCACTGCCTGGTGAGCCCCAGCCGTTCTGAGAGCGTGGGGTCCGCGCCGTACAGCGGGTCGCCGACGCACGGATGCCGGTGGGCCGCCATGTGCACGCGGATCTGGTGCGTGCGCCCGGTCTCGAGGTGGATCTCGAGCAGCGACGCGCGCGGGAACGCCTCGAGCGTCTCGTAGTGGGTCACCGAGGGCTTGCCGTCGGCGACGACCGCGAACTTCCAATGATGGTGCGGATGCCGCCCGATCGGCGCGTCGATCGTGCCGGCGAGCGGATCGGGATGCCCCTGCACGACCGCGTGGTAGATCTTCTGCACCGTGCGCTCCTTGAAGGCGCGCTTGAGCACGGTGTACGCCTGCTCGGTCTTGGCGACCACCATCAGACCGCTGGTGCCGACATCCAGCCGGTGCACCACGCCCTGCCGTTCGGCGGCGCCGCTGGTGGCGATGCGGAACCCGGCCGCGGCCAGGGCCCCGACCACCGTGGGACCCTCCCAGCCGACCGACGGATGCGCGGCGACGCCGGTGGGCTTGTCCACCACCACGATGTCGTCGTCGTCGTAGACGATCCCCAGTTCCGGGACGGCGATGGGCACGACCCGCGGCTCCTGCTTCGGCGTCCAGGTGACCTCGAGCCAGCCGCCGGCGCGCAGCCGATCGGACTTGCCGAGCACCGCGCCGTCCAGCACGACGCCGCCCGCCTCCGCCACCTCGGCGGCGAAGGTGCGGGAGAAGCCCAGCATCTTCGCCAAGGCGGCGTCGACGCGGGAGCCTTCCAGCCCGTCCGGCACGGGCAGGCTGCGCGAGGAGGCCACGCTCAGCTCTCGGTCGCGGCCGAGGCCGCATCCTGGCTCGCGGCATCCGCAGCATCCGCATGATCGCGCTCGCGCGTGCCGTCCAGGCGCAGACCGATGACCACCAGCAGCGCCACGGAGATCATGCCGGTGACGATGAAGATGTCGGCCACGTTGAAGATCGCGGGGATCATCCACGGCATCGAGATCATGTCCACGACGTGCCCCACGGCGAAGCCGGGCTCGCGGAGAAGTCGATCGGTCAGGTTTCCCAGCACGCCGCCCAGCAGGCAGCCCAGCACCACGGCCCACAGCCGGGAGCGCACGGCCACCGTCTTCCAGATGATGACGACGGCCACCACCGCGAGGGCGATCGTGAAGATCCAGGTCATGCCGGCGCCGATGGAGAACGCGGCGCCGGAGTTGCGGATGTAGAACAGCTGGAGGAACTCCCCCAGCACCGGGACGGCCTTCTCAGAGGGGAGGTGCTCGATGGTGAGGTACTTCACGAACTGATCGGCGGCCAGGACGACCATCGCGAGAATCGCGACGATCGCTCCGGCCGCCGACCGTCGAAGGGGACGACGTCCTGCCAAGAGTGACCTACAGGCCGATGGCCGAGACCGGAGTCGAGTCGGAACCCGACTTCTGGTCCAGGTCGCGCAGCTGACCCTCGATCATGGCGCGGAGCTTGCTGCGGTAGTCGCGCTCGAACTCGCGCAGCTCGGTGATGCGGCTCTCGAGCGTGTTGCGCTCGCGCTCGAGTCGTGCGGACTCCTCGCGCTGCTTGGCCTCGGCCTGAGTGCGGATGCGGGAGACCTCGGCCTCCGCGTCGGCGATGAGCTGCTTGCGCTTGGCCTCGCCCTCGGCGACGTGCTCGTCATGCAGGCGCTGGGCCAGCTCGATGATGCCCGCGGACGTGCCGGTGGCCGATGCACCGCTGACGGGCGCAGGAGTGGGAGCGGCAGGCTCGGCGGGGGCGGAGAAGGCAGGAGTCTCGGCGACCGGCTGCGAGCTCTGGCCCGCCTCGAGGGCGGCGAGCTTCGACTTCAGGTCGTTGTTCTCCTCGATGGTCTTGCGCCATTCAACGACGATCTCGTCGAGGTAGTCATCGACCTCTTCGGGGTCGAAGCCGTCCTTGAATCGGACGTGCTGGAACTCCTTGTGGACGACGTCATCCGGGGTAAGTGCCATGGGTGGCTCCTCTTTCGATGAGTTCTTCTCGCCAGTCGTTGAAGATGGCGTGGTGTTTCTGCCGACGCGTACCCGCGGCGCGCGTCTGGGAGCCAAGCATAGCCCCCCAGTCTGTGCGGCGCGATGCCCCGGAGTCAGCTTCGAGGTGTCACAGGGCGCCGGCGACCGTCATCAGGATCAGCACGACGATCATCGTCAGCGCGAAGCCGAAGTCCAGCGAGATCGTGCCCATCCGCATGGGCGGGACCAGCCGCCGGAAGAACCGGATCGGCGGGTCGGTGATCGTGAAGATGACCTCCGCCGCGATCAGACCCGCGCCCTTCGGACGCCATCCGCGCACGAACAGCGGGATGTACTCCAGCACCAGCCGCACGATGAGGACGAGCAGGTACAGCGTCAGCACCAGCTCGGCGATGCCGCCGATGATGCCGAGGACGGTCGACAAGGTCAGGAGTCGAACGAGGCGGAGCTCGCCTGGGCGATGCCGCCCTGACCCGACACCGCGATGTTCTCCGGCGAGAGCAGGAACACCTTGCTGGTGACCCGCTCGATGCGCCCGTACAGCCCGAGCGAGAGTCCGCTGGCGAAGTCGATCAGTCGCCGTGCCTCGGCATCGCTCATCTGCGACAGGTTGATGATCACCGGGATGCCGTCACGGAAGTTCTCGGCGATGACCTGCGCGTCACGATACTGCTTGGGGTGCACGGTGAGGATCTCGTTGACCGCGCCCGCGGCGGGCTGACGCACGGCGGTCGGGCGACGCAGCGGGGTGACGGGCGCGGGGGCCTGCTCCTCGCGCTCGCGCTCGTGCTCGCGTGGTGCGCGGACGGGTGCCTGCACAGCCTCGTCCTCGTATCCCTCTTCCTCGTCGGCGAGGCCGAGATACACCATGGTCTTCTTCAGCGGGTTACCCATCGTGTCCTCCGGTTCGAACGGTTCGGGCTGGTCTGGCATTCAGATTAACCCCGGTCGGGGCGCGGTCCGGTGATTGCGGAACCGATCCGCAGGTGTGTCGCGCCGGCCTCGACGGCCTGCACGAAGTCGTTGGTCATCCCTGCCGAGATCCACGTCGCCTCCGGGGCGAGGAGGCGGATGCGGTCCGCGACCGCGCGCAGCCGCGCGAAGGCCGAGGAGGGATCCTCATCGAGCGGGGCGACGGCCATCACGCCGCGCAGGCGCAGCGTGTCCAGGCTCAGCACGTGCTCGGCCAGGGTCTCGGCATCCGCGGTCGTGCTGCCGCCTCGATCGGCGTCGTCGGTGAGGTTGACCTGCACCAGAACGTCCAGCACGCGATCATCGTCCGCGGCGCGATGCAGGGCATCCGCCAGCCGCACCCGATCGACCGAGTGCACCACGTCGGATGCCCGGCGGATCGCGGCCGCCTTGTTGGTCTGCGCCTGCCCGATGAAGTGCCAGCGCATGTCCTGGACATCGCCGAGGGCTGCGCGCTTCGCCGTCAGCTCCTGCTGGCGGTTCTCACCCACCTCGCGCACGCCGAGGGCGTGCAGGTCGCGCACGAGCTGGGCGGGGTGGAACTTGGTGACCACGATCCGGGTGATCTCCCCCGGGTCGCGGCCGAACCGCCGCGCGGCCTCGGCGATGCGCTCGTCGATCGCCGAGAGCCGCGCGGCGAGAGTCACTTCAGGAACTCGGGCACGTCGAGGTCGTCGTCGCTCCCGAACCCGGAATCGAAGCCGGATGCCACCGGCGCCGGCTTCGGCGAGACGGCGCGCGGGGCATCGATGCCCGTCTCCTCGACCGCGGCAGGCAGCTCGACCTCGGGCAGCGTCTGCGACACGGGGCGCTTGACCTCCAGCGGCTCGAGCTTCGGCAGCGGCTCGCCGCCGTCGAACCCGGCCGCGATCACGGTCACGCGCACCTCGTCGCCGAGCGTGTCGTCGATGACCGTGCCGAAGATGATGTTGGCCTCGGGGTGCGCGGCCTCCTTGACGAGCTCCGCCGCGTCGTGGATCTCGAAGATGCCCAGGTTCGATCCGCCCTGGATCGACAGCAGCACGCCGTGCGCGCCCTCGATGGACGCCTCCAGCAGCGGGGACTCGACGGCCAGCTCGGCGGCCTTGATGGCGCGGTCGGCGCCGCGCGCCGAGCCGATGCCCATCAGCGCGGAGCCCGCACCCTGCATGACCGACTTGACGTCGGCGAAGTCGAGGTTGATGAGACCAGGGGTGGTGATGAGGTCGGTGATGCCCTGCACACCGGCGAGGAGCACCTGGTCGGCCGTGGCGAACGCCTCGATCATCGAGATGCCGCGGTCGCTGATCTCGAGGAGACGGTCGTTGGGCACCACGATGAGGGTGTCCACCTCCTCCTTCAGCTTGGCGACCCCTGCCTCCGCCTGGCTCTGGCGACGACGACCCTCGAACGAGAACGGCTTGGTCACGACGCCGATGGTCAGGGCGCCGATCGACTTGGCGATGCGCGCCACGACCGGAGCGCCGCCGGTGCCGGTGCCACCGCCCTCACCGGCGGTGACGAAGACCATGTCGGCGCCCGTCAGCGCCTGCTCGATCTCCTCGAGGTGGTCCTCGGCGGCGCGACGGCCGACCTCGGGGTCCGCACCCGCACCGAGGCCCCGGGTGAGCTCACGGCCCACGTCGAGCTTGACGTCGGCGTCGCTCATGAGCAGCGCCTGCGCGTCGGTGTTCACGGCGATGAACTCGACCCCGCGGAGCCCGAGTTCGATCATGCGGTTGACGGCGTTGACGCCGCCACCGCCGACGCCGACGACCTTGATCACGGCGAGGTAGTTCTGGTTCTGGCTCATGGCCGGCCTCCGTTATTCGAGCCTGACGAGGGAGAAACCTTAAACCTCAACAAGAGGGTTAAACTGTTTCCCGGTATTGCGTTCTCGTCATCGACGGTAAGCGCAAGCCGCGCGCGTGCCCGCACCGACACGGCGTGTCGTCGCTATCTGGTGTCGCGCGCGGTCAGCGCACGACCGGGACGGTCGGCGCGGACACGTCGTAGGTGCGCCCGCCGGGTGCGCCCTTCATGAGTGCGACCAGCACGACCGCCTTCTGCGCCGACTCGTCGGCGCTCCCCCAGACGATGGTCCGGCCGTCCTGGAGGGTGAGCGTGACGTCGTCGCCCGACGTCGCGCCGACCTGCTTCAGCTCGCCGCGCAGATCGGCGGGCAGCGAGCGGACCACGAGGCCCGCGCTGCGGAACGCCGCGCCGTCGGTGCCGCCGTCGATGCTCAGCACCGGCTGCCCGTCGGGCTTCTTCTCGGTGGTGGCCAGCACGACGCCGGCCGCATCGACGAGCGAGTATCCGGCATCCGAGGGGATCACGCCGACCGGCGTGCGCTCGACGATGCGCACCAGCAGCTCATGCGGAGGACGGGCCTCCAGCGCATACGACTCGATGATCGGGAACTGGGTCAGCGCGGACTTGACGGCGCTCTCGTCGATCAGCGCCAGCGGCGAGCCGATCTGCCCGCGCAGTGCCTGCTGCACCGCGGCGGCGTCCACCCCGCTCGCACCGGCGACCGTGATCTTCTCCACCGCGAACAGCGGGCTGTACGCGGCGACGACGCTGCCGAGGATCAGTGCGAGGACGGCGCCGATCGAGCACCACCAGACCAGCCTTCGACGACGCGAGCGCTGGGTGAATCGCCGGATCTCCGCCCGCAGCGCCCTGCGCCTGGCACGGGCCGCGCGCCACACGTCGCTGCTGCGCACGGGGGAATCGACGCCGGCATCCGTCGAACGGGCGCCCTCTGATGGGGCCTCCACGGCTGCGTCCGTCTTCGCATCCGGCTCCACCTCGCTCGCCCGGGCACGCCGTCCCGGCCGCGCCGCGTGCGCGACCTCAGCCGGTTCCTGCGCAGGAGCCGGGAGCGGAGCCGGACGACGCATGCCTCAGACCTCGGGCGTCTTCCGGAGCGAGTCCAGCACCTGCGGGATGATCTGGTAGACGTTGCCGCAGCCGAGCGTGACCACGACGTCGCCGTCGCGGGCGACCTGCGCGGTGTAGTCGGCGGCCTCCTGCCAGTCCGGCACGTAGTGCACATGCGAGGCGTCGGCGAAGGCGCCGCTGACCAGTTCGCCGGTCACGCCGGGCACCGGATCCTCGCGGGCGCCGTACACGTCGAGCATGACCGTGTGGTCGGCCAGCTCCTCGAGCACCTGGGCGAACTCGCGGTACATCTGCTGCGTGCGGGAGTAGGTGTGCGGCTGCTGGATGGCGATGACCCGTCCCGTGCCCGCGATGCCGCGCATGGCCTCCAGCGCCGCGCGCACCTCGGTGGGATGGTGCGAGTAGTCGTCGTACACCTGCACCCCACGGGCCTCGCCGTGCAGTTCGAGGCGGCGCACGGTGCCGGCGAAGCCGCTGAGCGCCTGCACGGACTCGGACAGACCGTACCCCAGGGTCATCAGCACAGCCACGGCGCCGGCGGCGTTGATCGCGTTGTGCGCGCCGGGCACCGCCAGCTGCATCCGCACGCTCTCGCCGTCGCGGGTGAGGGTCGCGGCGACCGGCCCGGTGGTGTCGATGTCGGTGATGCGCAGGTCGGAGCCCTCCGCGCGGCCGAAGGTGATCACGGTGTCGTGCGCGAGATCGGCGTGCACGCGCAGCGCGCCCGGGTCGTCGCTGGAGATGACGACGGCCTCGGAGGCCTCGTTCCCGAAGCGCACGAAGGCGTCGTAGAACGCGTCCTCGTCGGCGTAGAAGTCGAGGTGGTCGGGGTCGACATTGGTGATCAGCGCCACCGAGGTGCGATACAGCAGGAACGTGCCGTCGGACTCGTCGGCCTCGATGACGAACAGCTCGTCGGCCCCGGAGGAGCTGGACACGCCCAGCTGCTCGATGACGCCGCCGTTGACGAAGTTCGGGTCCGCGCCCAGCGCCTGCAGCGCGGTGACGACCATCCCGGTGGAGGTGGTCTTGCCGTGAGCGCCGGCGATCGACACCAGCCGGTGCGCTCCGATCAGCCAGTGCAGCGCCTGCGAGCGATGGATCACATGCAGCCCGCGCTCCTTGGCCGCCAGGAACTCGGGGTTCTCCGGCCAGATCGCACCGGTGTGCACGACGGTGTCGGCATCGCCCAGGTAGGCGGCGTCGTGCCCGACATGCACGGTGGCACCGGCGGCCGCCAGAGCGCGCAGGTTGGCGCTGTCAGCCCGGTCGGAGCCGGAGACGCGGATGCCGGCATCCAGGAACATTCTGGCCAATCCGCTCATCCCGGAGCCGCCGATGCCGATGAAGTGCGCCGCGGTGATGGTCTCGGGGATGGGGAGGGTGAGGTCGGGTCTGATCATGTCGGAATCAGTCTACTTTTCCGCCAGCGCACGATCGATGAGGGCCACGACGTTCTCGGCGCCCGTGCGGGTGCCCACGCGGGCTGCGGCCTCGGTCATCCGGGCGATGCGCGCGCGATCGTGCAGCAGCGGGATCACGCGCTCGCGCACGACGTCACCGCTGAACGTCTCGTCGTCCAGCAGCTCGGCGGCGCCCGCCTCGACGGCGGATGCCGCGTTGAGCCGCTGCTCGCCGTTGCCGACGGAGTACGGCACGTACAGCGCGGGCATCCCCAGTGCGCTGATCTCGCTGACCGTGGCGGAGCCGGAGCGCGACACGACCAGGTCCGCCAGGGCGAACGCCAGGTCCATCCGGTCGACGTAGCGGCGCATCGCGTAGCCGGGCGACTGCGGGTCCGCCAGCTCGCTGCGCTCCCCCGTGACGTGCAGCAGCTGCCAGCCGGCATCCAGCACGTCCCGCCAGGAGTCCGCGAAGGCGCGGTTCAGGCGCACGGCGCCCAGCGAGCCGCCGAACACCAGCAGCACCGGACGGTCGGCGTCCAGTCCGAACGCCGCCGCGGCTTCGGCGCGGAGGTCCGCGCGGTCCAGGTCGACGATCTCGCGGCGCAGCGGCATCCCGACCGTCTCACCCCGGCGCAACGGCGTGCCGTCGAAGGCCACGCCGACGGCGGCCGCGCGGCGCGCGCCCAGCACATTCGCGAGCCCCGGCCTGGCGTTGGCCTCGTGCACGACGTAGGGGATGCGCTCGCGGCGCGCGGCGATGTACGCGGGTGCCGACGCGTACCCGCCGAAGCCGACCACCACGTCCACACGACGCCGGCGGATGTGCTCGCGGACCTGGGCCACGGCACGGCGGAACCGCCAGGGGAACGCGAGCGCCGCGCGGTTCGGACGCCGTGGGAAGGGCACCTTGTCGACGATGAGCAGCTCGTAGCCTCGGGCGGGCACGAGCCTGTGCTCCAGGCCCTCCTTCGTGCCCAGCACGAGCACGGAGTCGCCTGAGCGCTCGCGCAGCAGATCGGCGACGGCGAGCAGCGGATTGACATGGCCGGCGGTGCCACCGCCGGCCAGGAGGTACGTGGTCACCTGGTGACCTTACCCGTTCGGGCTGCAGGGACGCCCTTGCGCGTGGCGGGGATCGTGCGCGCGAACGCCAGCAGCACGCCGCACGCCATCATCGCCGACAGCAGCGAGGTGCCGCCCTGCGACATGAACGGCAGCGGGACGCCCATCACCGGGAAGATGCGCAGGACCACGCCGATGTTGAACAGCGCCTGCCCGATGATCCACACCACGATGCCGCCGGCGGCGATGCGGATGAACGGGTCGTCGGTCTTGCGGATCACGTGGAAGACGCCCACCGCGAAGACCGCGAACAGCACGAGCACCAGCAGGCAGCCCAGCAGCCCGAGCTCCTCGCCGATGATGGCGAAGATGAAGTCGTTGGAGGCGGCGGGGAGCCAGTACTTCTCCTGCGAGTTGCCGAGCCCCACGCCGAAGATCCCGCCGTTGGCCATTCCCCACATGCCGTGCACAGCCTGGTAGCAGCCGTTGGACGGGTCGCACGCGGCCGGGTTGAAGGCGGACAGGATGCGGCTCATCCGGTTCTTGCTGGTGAATGCGAAGCCCGCCACGAGGACCACGCCCAGCAGCAGCGGAAGGATGAACATCCGCAGCTTGGCGCCCGAGAAGAACAGGCATCCCATCACGACCATCACCAGCACCATCACGGTGCCCAGGTCGTCGCCGGCGATCACCGTGCCGATGGCGAGCCCCGCGACCGGCACGACGGGGATGAACACCTGGTGCCAGGTGCCGAGCTTGGCCTGCTTGCGCATGAGCACGAACGCGATCCACAGCGCCAGGGCGAGCTTGAGGAACTCGGAGGGCTGCAGCTGCACGCCGCCGATCCTCACCCAGTTCGTGTTGCCGTACGAGGACACGCTCAGCGCCGGGATGAACACCAGCAGCTGGAACGCGATGGCACCCAGCAGCACCGGCCAGGCCATCCTCTGGAAGAACCGCACCGGCAGCCTGCTGATCACGTACATCAGCGGAATGCCGATGACCGCGAACGTCCCCTGCCGCAGTGCCGCATCCAGCGGCCCCTTCGGGTTCGCGCTGGTCGCGGAGAGCACCATCACCACGCCGAAGATGGTCAGCAGAACCGCCGTGGACGCGATCATCACGAACTCGGTCGACGGCACCGTGAACAGGCGCCCCAACGAGACGCGCGCGGCGAGTCCGCCGCCCGAGGCGGCGCTGTCAGTGCGTGGCGGGCGAGCCGTCTGGGTCATCAGCGCTCCCCCGTTCGATCCATGCGCGCACCGCCGCGGCGAAGCGCTCTCCCCGGTCCGCGTAGCTGCGGAACTGGTCGAAGGATGCCGCGGCGGGGGCCAGCAGAACCGTGCCCTCGCCATCGATCATCCCTGCGGCGAGCTCCACCACGCGATCCATGACCTCTCCAGTGTCGGCGGGGACGACCTCGGCGACCGGCACGTGCGGCGCGTGTCGCCGGAATGCCGAGAGCACCGGCTCGCGATCCGCACCGATCACCACGGCGGCGCTCGCGGTGGAGCCGGCGTGCTCGACCAGGTCGCCGAGGGCGACGCCCTTCAGATCGCCGCCGACGATCCAGACCGCGCCGGGGTACGCCCGCAGCGACGAGGCGGCGGCGTGCGGGTTGGTCGCCTTGGAGTCGTCCACCCAGCGGATGCCGCGGTGCTCCGCCACGATCTGGATGCGGTGCGCGTCCATCGTGAAGGTCTGCAGCGCGTCGTGGATGTCGGCGGGTGAGGTGCCCAATGAGCGTGCCAGCGCGGAGGCCGCCAGGATGTTCTGCACGATGTGGGGGGCCGACAGGCCGACGGAGGCCAGCTCGGCGACGGTGGTCAGCTCCAGCGCGCTGTGCCGGCGGTCGTCGTGGAACGCGCGGTCGACGAGGATGCCGTCGACCACGCCCACGTCGCTGGGTCCTGGCGTGCCGAGGTCGAAGCCGATGGCGCGCGCGCCCTCGATGACGTCGGCCTCCTCGACCATGCGCAGCGTGGCCTCGTCGGACTTGTTGTACACGCAGGCGACCCTGGTGTTGCGGTACACGAACGCCTTGGCGGCCCGGTAGGCCTCGGCGCTGCCGTGCCAGACCAGGTGATCGTCGGCGAGGTTCAGGCAGCTGGCGGCGTGCGGGACGAGCTGCCCCGCCGGCGCGGACCGCCCCAGGTACCAGAGCTGGTGGCTGGAGAGCTCGACGACCAGGACGTCGAACCCGCCGGGGTCGCGGACGGCGTCCAGCACGGGGATGCCGATGTTGCCGCACGGCGCCGCGCGCAGCCCGCCGGCGGTGAGGAACGACGCGGTCAGCTCGGTTGTGGTGGTCTTGCCGTTCGTGCCGGTGATCAGCACCCATTCGGCGGGCGTGCCGTCGGCGCGCACGACCTTGTCTCGCACGCGCCAGGCCAGCTCCACATCGCCCCAGAGCGCGATGCCCTGCTGGATCGTCCACTCGATCAGCGGATGCGTGGGGGGGAAGCCCGGCGAGGCGATGACCACCTCGGGCGCGAACTCGCGGAGCGCATCGGGCACCTCCGCCAGCGAGCCCAGCTCGAGGCGCGCGCCGATGACGGGGATCAGCCGCGCGTACTCCTCCTTCGCGCTCTCGGAGAGCACGAGCACTTCGGCGCCCAGTTCGGTGAGCGTGTCCGCGGTCGAGAAGCCGGTCACGGACAGACCCAGCACGGCGACGCGCAGGCCCTTCCAGTCCGCGTGCCAGCTGGTGAGCGCGTCGAGTCGTTCAGTGATCTCCATGGCTCAGCCCGCCGTCGCCTGAGCGAACCAGTCGACGTAGAACAGCCCGACAGCGGATGCGGCCAGCAGCCCCGCGATGATCCACAGCCGCACGACGATCGTGACCTCGGCCCAGCCGCGCATCTCCAGGTGGTGGTGGAAGGGGCTCATCAGGAACAGCCGCTTGCCCCCGGTGATCTTGAAGTACGCCCGCTGAAGGATGACGGAGCCGGAGGACAGCACGAAGATGCCGGCGATGATCAGCAGCAGCAGCTCGGTGCGGGTCAGCACGGCCAGCGCCGTGATCACGCCGCCGATGGCCATCGAGCCGACATCGCCCATGAACACCTTGGCCTTGGGCGCGTTCCACCACAGGAAGCCGATCAGTCCGCCGACGAACGCCGCGGCGACGATCGCGAGGTTGAGGGGTTCGCGCACCTCGTAGCAGCCGACGGCGTGGGCGCCCTCGCCCACGCAGAGCTGCTTGAACTGCCAGAACGCGATGAGCCCGTAGGAGCCCACCACGAAGATGCCGGAGCCCGCGGCCAGCCCGTCCAGGCCGTCGGTGAGGTTGACGCTGTTGGAGGTCGCCACGCCGATCACGGCGATCCAGACGAGGTACAGGATCCAGCCCAGCACGGCGCCGAAGGCGAACAGGTTCAGCCAGGAGATGTCGCGGAACAGCGAGACGGAGCCGCTGGCCGGGAACTGGCCGAACTCGTTGGGGAAGTTCAGTCCGACGATCGCGAACGGCACCAGCACGAGCAGTTGCCCGACGATCTTGCGCCAGCCGGACAGGCCCAGGCTGCGCTGGCTGCGCACCTTCATGTAGTCGTCGATGAAGCCCACCGCGCCGAAGCCCACCATCAGCCACAGCACGAGGATGGCCGAGAGCCCGGGCGTCATGCCGCCGAAGAACGTGCCGGCGAAGTAGCCGACGATCGTGCCGAGGATGAAGATCACCCCGCCCATGGTGGGCGTGCCGCGCTTGGCCGCGTGACTGGGGTTGGCGATGTTCTCGGGCGTGCGGATCACCTGGCCCCAGCCGATGCGCCGGAAGCCCTTCAGGAACACCGGGGTCAGGAAGAGCGAGAAGGCGAGCGATATCGCGGTCGCCATAAGAAGGGACCTCACGAGAACAATTCTCCCAGACGATCGCCGAGATGCCGGAGCCCGACGGAGTTCGACGACTTCACGAGCACGCGGTCGCCGTCGCGCAGCTCGCCGCGCAGGTACTCGAAGGCGGCATCCTGATCGAGGATGTGCACGGCCTCACTGTCCCACGAGCCCTCGCCGACGACGGCCAGGTACAGCCTGCGGGCCTCGGCCCCCACGACGACGATGCGCTGGATGTTCAGGCGCACGGCCAGCAGCCCGATCTTGTCGTGCTCCTCGCCCGAGGCCTCCCCCAGCTCGCTCATCGCGCCGAGCACCGCGACGGTGCGCTCCCCCGGGCCCGTGATCTGCGCGAGCGTGCGCAGGGCGGCGGCCATGGAGTCGGGACTGGCGTTGTACGCGTCGTTGATGATGCGCACGTGCTCGTTGCCCATCGGCTGCATGCGCCAGCGCTCGGCGACCTGGACGGTCTCGAGCCTCGCGATCGATGAGGCGACGGGCACCCCCAGCACGCTCGCCGCGGAGATGGCCGCCAGCGCATTGGAGACGTGGTGCGCCCCCAGCACCTGCAGATGCAGCGGGAGCCGCTCCGTCCCGTGCACGATGGTGCTCGTGGTGCCGGAGGCCGACACGACGAGATCTTCGGCGCGTACATCGGCGATGGGCGACTGGCCGAAGCCCACCACTCTCAGTCCCCGCTCCGCGGCCAGCTCTCGCATGGCCCACACCCGCGGGTCGTCGGTGTTCAGCACCGCTGCACCGCCGGCCCGCGCGACCTGCACGAGCTCGGACTTCGCCTTGGCCGTGGCCTCGATTCCGCCGAACCCGCCGGCGTGCGCCATGCCCACCATCAGCACGACGGCCACATCCGGCTCGACGAGTCCGGCGAGGCGGGCGATGCTGCCGGGCCCCGCGGCGCCGAACTCGCTGACGAGATAGCGGGTGGAGTCTGTCACGCGCAGCATGGTCAGCGGGGCGCCGACCTCGTTGTTGTAGGAACGGACGGGCGCGACGGTCTCGCCCTCGTCCTGCAGGATGCGCGCCAGCATGTTCTTCGTGGTGGTCTTGCCGTTGGAGCCGGTGATCCCGACGATCCTCAGCTCTCCGGCATCCCGCACGCGTGCGACCACCGCACGGGCGAGGTCGGCGAGAGCCTGCACGGCATCCGCGACGACGATCTGGGACACGGCTGCATCGACGACGTGCTCGACGATCGCCAGGGTCGCGCCGTTCGCGACGGCCGCGTCGACGAACAGATGCCCATCGGTGGTCTCGCCGGGCTTCGCCACGAAGATCGACCCGTCCGTCATCTCCCGGGAATCCGTGTCCACCGATCCCGAGACCACGGTCTGCGGCGAATCCGCGCCTGCGAGGTGCAGTTCACCACCGAGGATCTCGGCGACCTGTGCGAGCGACAGCGCGATCATAGATCTTTCTTCCTGCGCGGCCAGCGGCCGGCTAGTTGAATTTCGGGAGCAGCGCGCCCATGGGCTGCGTGGACGGCGCGACGCGGTAGGTCTTCAGCACCTGCGTCATCGCCTTCTGGAAGGCTTCCGCGGTCGCTGCCGAAGATCTGATTCTAGTCGGCTCGTCGAGCGTGACCACAACGACGTACTGCGGATCCTCGATCGGCGCGATGCCGACCATGTTCGTGAAGTAGACGCCCTTCTTCAGCCCGCCGTGCCCGTCGGACTTCTGCGCGGTGCCGGTCTTGATGCCTATCCGGTACCCCGGCACGGCGACCATCTTGGCGGTCGAGCCCTGCACGGCCACGTTCTCCAGCATCTGCCGCACCTCGGCCGCGGTCTCGGGCTTGATGATCTGCTCGCTCTTGGGCTTGTCGACCTGTGTGACGGTCCCATCCGGTGCCGTGCAGGACTCCACCAGCGACAGGTCGATCTTCTTGCCGCCGTTGGCGAAGGCCTGGTACGCGCCGGCGATCTGCGCAGGGCTGACGGTGAAGTGCTGGCCGAACGTGGTGGTGTACAGCGACTGGCTGTCCCACTTGGACGGCTCGTCCAGCAGCCCGTCCGCCTCGGCCGGGAACCCGACCGCGGTCCCGTCGCCGACCCCGAATTTCTTCAGATAGTCATAGCGACTCTGCGGCGTGACCATCGAGCCGAACTTCGACAGCGAGACGTTGGACGAGTCGATCAGAGCACCGGCCAGCGTGTACTCGTAGACCGGGTGCTGGAACGGGTCGTTCACGACGGCGCCGTTGGGGAACTCCTGCCGCGAGGGTGCGGTGACGTGCGAGAGCGGGGTGGCCTTGCCCTGGTCGATGACGGACGCGGCGGTGATGGCCTTGAACGTCGAGCCCGGCTCATACGCGTCGGAGAAGACATGCGACTTCCAGAACGCGGGTGCGACGCCGTTGATGTTGTTGGGGTCCACGGCCGGGTACTCGGCCGCTGCCCGGATCTTGCCGGTCTTCGCCTCCACGACGGTGATGGTGCCGGACTTCGCGCCCTGTTTGACCGTCTGCTCGGCGATCAGCTGCTGCAGATACCAGTTCAGGTCACTGTCGATGGTGAGCTTGACCGTGCCGCCGTCGGTTGCCGGCACCGTGCGCTCGCTGCCCGGGATTCGGACGCCACCCTGGCCGCGCTGATACGAGATGGATCCGTTGGTCGCGGCCAGGCACTTCTGGTCCAGGCGCTCCACGCCGTACTGCGGGTCACCCGCGCCGTTGAGGAAGCCGACGAGGTTGCCGGCCACTGCGCCGTTGGGGTACACCCGCACGGACCGGGGCTTGTCGTAGACGTACGCCAGCTTCAGGTCCCTCAGCGCGAGGTGCTGCTCGGTGCTCAGCCCCTTCTTGATCGGCGCGTACTGCGAGAAGCGGTTCTTCGCCAGCGCGGATGCCACGATGCCGCGCACGTCATCGCCGGTCATGCCGACGATCTCGGCGATCCTGGCGCTGGCCTCGGCCCACGACAGCTTCGGCTTCTTCTTCGGATCGGGCTGGTCCTCGTAGTCCTGGATCACCTTCGGGTCCAACTGCAGGTCGTAGACCGTGGTGTCGGATGCCAGCACGGTGCCGTTCTCGTCGACGATGTCACCGCGTGCCCCCGGAACCACGGTCTTGGTGCCGAGCATCTCCAGAGACTGGGCGACGTTGTCGTCGGCGTGCACGATCTGGATGTCGACCAGCCGCAGGACGAAGGCGGACAGCACGGCGAGGATCACCGCGAGGGCGACGACGGTGCGTCGTCGCGTGCCGCGGGTGGCGCGTGTGGTCATGCGGCGGACTCCGTCCTGAGTGGGCTAGCGAGTGGTCGGTGACGGAAGTCCGTCGGAGATCGTCGGCGGCAGTGCGGGTTCGACGGGGGCCGTGTCCGCGGCCGCGCCGTCAGCCGCTGCACCATCCGCGGGCGCGTCGCCCGCCGGCGTCTGGTTGGCTGCCACGGGCGGCGGCAGCAGCGCATTGCCCACCTTGGTGGCACCGTTGGGAGCCACGGTGGAGATCCACGACGCGCCGTCGCCCGCGCCGTGCACGGCGCCGTCGCTGAGTCGGAGGTACGACGCGGAACCGGCGATGACCAGGCCCAGGGCATCCGCCTTGGCCGCCAGCGCCTGCGGCGAGCTGAGCGCGACCATCTCGTCGTTCAGTGCGCGCTTCTGCAGGTTCAGCTCGTGCTGCGAGTTGTTGAGCTTCGCCAGCGTGAAAGCGTCCTGCGTGGAGGCCAGCGACACGCCCATCTGCGCGACGCCGATCGCGAGCGCTCCCCCGACGGCGAGGGCCGCATAGGCGATCCGCGGCCTGCGGCGCGAGGTCGCCGGAGCCTCGACCGGGCGCAGTGCGCGATCGGGTTTCGGAGACGTGCGCGGCTGGATGCGCGGCTGGATGCGGGCGTTCAGCAGGCTCATGCGCTCTCCCGCAGCTTCTCGGCGGCGCGCAGGCGCACCGGGATGGCTCGGGGGTTGCGGGCGCGCTCCTCGTCACCGGCGAGCTCGGCGCCCTTGGTGAGGATCTTGAAGCGCGGAGCGTGCTCGGGGAGCACGACAGGAAGCCCGGCAGGGGCCGTCGAGGCCGCAGCCGCCGCGAACGCCTGCTTGATCAGGCGGTCCTCCAGCGACTGGTACGCCATCACCGCGATGCGCCCGCCGACGTTCAGCGCGTCCATGGCGGACGGGATGGCGTCGGCCAGCACGCTCAGCTCGGAGTTGACCTCGATCCGCAGCGCCTGGAACACCCTCTTGGCGGGGTGCCCTGCGCGCTGGACGGCTGCCGGAGTGGCGGCGATGAGCAGATCGACGAGTTCGCCGGAGCGGGTCAGCGGATGCTGCTCACGAGCCTCCACGATGAAACGCGCGTAGCGGCCTGCCAGCTTCTCCTCGCCGTAGCGCTCGAAGATGCGGCGCAGCTGCCCCTCGCTGTACTCGGCGAGGATCGTGGCGGCCGTGCGTCCCTTGGTCTGGTCCATCCGCATGTCCAGCGGCGCGTCCTTGGAGTAGGCGAAGCCGCGATCGGTCTCATCAAGCTGCAGCGACGAGACGCCCAGGTCGAAGAGGATCGCCGAGGCGCCCTGGGCGTGCAGGCCGATCTCGTCGTACACGCTGTGCACGAGCGTGAGGCGATCCGAGAACGGTGCGAGCCGCTCCCCCGCGATGCGCAGCGCGTCGGTGTCGCGGTCCAGGCCGATCAGCCGGATGTTCGGAAATCTCTCCAGGAAGGCCTCGGAGTGGCCGCCCATGCCGAGCGTGGCGTCGACGAGCACGGCGCCGTCGTGTGCGAGTGCGGGCGCCAGCAGCTCGATGCAGCGCTCGAGGAGCACCGGGGTGTGGATGTCGCGGAGGCTCATGGTCGTCTATCCCGTGACCTCCGGCTCTGATTCCTCTCCGCTCGACCCGGCACCGGGGAAGTGTGTCGGGGCTGAGCGGCGAGGCATCACAGCCGTGGTCAGAAAAGTCCGGGAATCACCTCCTGTTCCAGATCTGCGTAGGTCTCTTCGTTGCTCTCCAGGTACGCCTGCCATGCGGCCGCGTCCCAGATCTCGGCGTGCGCGCCGACTCCCGTGACCACCAGCTCCTTCTCCAGGCCCGCGTACTGCCGAAGGTGAGCGGGAATGGTGATGCGGTTCTGGCTGTCGGGCATCTCCTGGCTCGCGCCGGAGAGGAACATGCGCAGGAAGCTGCGCGCCTGCTTGTCGGTCAGCGGGGCCTGGCGGATCCGCTCGTGCTGCGCCTCGAACTCGGCGGTGCTGTACACGTACAGGCAGTGCTCCTGCCCGCGGGTGACCACGATGCCGCCGGCGAGATCCTCGCGGAACTTCGCAGGCAGGATCACGCGCCCCTTGTCATCCAGCTTCGGCGTGTGAGTACCCAGCAGCATCGACCATCACCCCCTCTGCATCCGGCCAATTCGAGGTGCGCACCACTTTACTCCACAACCCTCCACTTTCCTACAACAAATAGCGCCCATTCTCAGAGTCTCATACTGCACGCATGGCAGAACCCCCGGAATCACGCGGATTCACGGGGGCGGAGTGAGGTGGAGGGAAAGTGGAGGGAAAGTGGAGGGCGGGTGCAGGCGCGCCGCTGCTCACAGCCTCCAGAACATGAGAAAGCCCGGATGCCAGGCATCCGGGCTTCGCAGGGGGATCAGATCAGTGCTCGTCCTGCCGACGATCCCACCGATCGTTCATGCGATCCATGAAGGAGGCGTCGCGGGGACGGGCAGCCCGAGGCTTGGCATCCTCCGGTGCGAGGGAATCGGCGGTGCGGCGCACAGGGGTGAAGGCGAGCATCGCGCCGCCCAGCATGGCCAGGAACGCGACGACGCCGATGATGATGCCCACAGGACCGAGGCCCGTGCTGGCGACGACGGCGGCGATCAGGCCCCCGACGCCCACGAGCAGCAGGAGCGCCCCATAGACGAGATTGCGATAACTGAGCGAGCGATCGCCGGACGGCGCCGTCACGACATCCGCATCGTGCTTGAGAAGATGGCGTTCCATCTCGTCGAGCATGCGCTGCTCTTGTTCGGAAAGAGGCATCTCCGACCCCCTTGGTTCGTTCCTTCCACTCTACCCGTGCCCGGGTCGAGCGGCTAGCGGACCGTCGCCGAATTCCTGCATCTAGGCTGGGAATCGTGCCTTCTTCTCCTGTGTCGGATGCCGTCGCGGCCCGCATCGACGCCTTCCTGGCCCGAATGAGATCGGCCGGCGGCGAGTACGGCCCGGATGCCGTGCTGTTCCTCGATGCCGCGGCGGCCACGCTGGCCGGCGGGAAGCGCCTGCGCGCGAGGTTCTGCCATGCCGGCTGGATCGCCGCCGCGGGATCGCAGGACGGCTCCGAAGCGCTGTGGGGCCTGTGCGCGGCGCTGGAGATCTTCCAGTCCGCCGCACTCGTTCACGACGACCTCATCGACAACTCCGACACGCGCCGGGGCCGGCCTGCCTCGCACCGCGCGCTGGAGTCCGCGCATCGCGATGCCGGCTGGCATGGCGACGCCGAGGCGTTCGGCCGATCCTCGGCCGTGCTGCTGGGCGACCTGCTCGTGGCCTGGAGCGACGATCTGCTCGAGGAGTCGCTGCTCGGGCATCCGCACGCCGCGGCCGTCCGCGCGGAGTACGCCCGGATGCGCCGGGACGTGACCGTGGGGCAGATGCTGGACATCGCCGAGGAGTCCGCCTGGAGCGTCAGCGATCCCGGAGCCCTGCTCGAGCGCGCACTGCGCGTGGCATCACTGAAGTCCGCGCGCTACAGCGTGGTCGAGCCGATCCTGCTGGGTGCGACGCTGGCGGGGGCGGATGCCACTCTGCTGGCCTCGCTGCGCGACTTCGGCCACCCGGTCGGCATGGCCTTCCAGCTGCGCGACGACATGCTGGGCGTCTTCGGCGATCCCGCCCTCACCGGCAAGCCGACCGGCGACGATCTGCGCGAGGGCAAGCGCACCGCGCTGATCGCGATCGCCCGCGAGGAGCTCTCGGATGCCGATCGCGAGCGCCTGGATGCCGCACTGGGCGATCGCGACCTGTCCGATCAGGCGATCTCCGGGCTGCAGGAGCTGATCCGCGGAACCGAGGCGGTGGAGCGCATGGAGCGGATGATCTCCGGGTTCACGGACGACGCCGAGCGGGCTCTGGCGAACGCCGGGATCCCTGGCGACGCGGCCGAGGCGATGCGCGCACTGGGAGCGGCGGCCATCACGCGGACGGCCTGAGCTCAGGCCAGCGTGCGCGCGACCCGCCGCACCTCGCTCTTGTGCCCGTCGAGGAGGGCGGCGATGGGCGTGCGCCCGAGGGTGTCCTCCTCGGTGAACAGCCAGTCGATGACCTCGTCGTCGCTGAAGGCGACATCCTGCAGCGCGATGATCGTGCCGCGCAGCGACGACAGCGGCCGACCGTCGACGATGAACGCCGCGGGAACTGCGAAGGCGCCGTTGCGTCGGGAGCCGATCAGGAAGTGCTCGTCGAGCAGCCGCCGCACGCGGCCGGGAGTCTCGTCCAGCGCATCGGCGAGGTCGGGGATCGTCAGCCAGTCGGTGATTTCGGGAGCGTTCTCAGGCACGCATCCACTATCTCATCCCCTGCACGCCGCCGACATTCAGTAACTCCAGTCACACCAGCCACTTCTGTTGACAACTCTTTACATACGTGTCAGCGTGTCTACAGGAAATCAGGGGGGTTCTCGTGCACACTCGCTCGACCCGGTCGATGGCGATCAGACTCGGAGCACCAGCTGCTGTCATCGGCACCCTCGCTGCCGTGATCGCCGCGACGCCCTCGAACGCCGCGGAGCCGGTTCGCACTCAGCAGGCGCCGAGCGGAGTGCTCCCCACCGTCACACCGCGAGCGGCTGACGCCGCGCACCTGTCCTCGGCCAGGCCCACGACGTACGTCGTGCGGCCCGGCGACACCGTGTCCGCCATCGCGATCCGCAACGGGCTCCGCCCCGCCGACGTGCTGGCGTGGAACGGGCTGGGCTGGCGATCGATCATCCAGCCCGGCCAGCCCCTGCGCCTGACCGCCCCGGCGTCCCCCTCCGCGGCCGCGGCACCCTCCGCCCCCGCGGCGCCCTCAGCGAGGACCCACACCGTCGCTCGCGGAGACACCGTGTACGCGATCGCGCGCCGCTACGGCACCACCGTCGCAGCGATCATGTCCGCCAACGGTCTCGGGCGCTCCGCCATGATCATGCCAGGACAGAAGCTGACCATCCCCACGGCATCCGCCCCGGCTCCGGTGCCGGCCTCCTCGGCCGCGCCCGTGGCCTCCCCGAAGCCCGCAGCCCCGGCGGCACCCCGCACCCACGTCGTCGCCAAGGGCGACACGCTGTTCGGCATCGCCCGCACGTACGGCACGTCGGTCGCGGTGCTCCTGCAGGCCAACGGACTGGGCACCGGCAGCATCATCTACCCCGGGCAGACCCTGAACCTCACTCCCCCCGCTCCCGCTCAGCGCACCGCGACACTGGATGCCGGACAGCGGGCCCATGCGCTGCGCATCATCGCGATCGGCCGTGAGCTGGGCGTCTCCGACCGCGGCATCGCCATCGCACTCGCCACGGCCATGGTGGAATCGACGATGCGCAATCTCGACCACGGCGACCGCGACTCGCTGGGGCTGTTCCAGCAGCGCCCCAGCCAGGGCTGGGGCACTCCCACGCAGATCATGGACGTGGAGCGCAGCATCCGCGTGTTCTACGGCGGCGCGCACGACCCCAACGGCTCCGCCAGCAACGGTCTGCTCGACATCGCCGGCTGGCAGGGCAAGTCCTTCTCCGCGGCCGCTCAGGCCGTGCAGATCTCCGCGTTCCCCGAGCGCTACGGCCTGTGGGAGCAGCAGGCCATGCAGTGGGTCGCGGGACTGCGATGACGGTGCAGTCGTCATCGGATCGAAACCTCTGCGGGTGAGCCGTTCCCGGGGCTCACAGCCTGTTCTTCATAGACTCTTCCTGTGAACACTGCGCAGGCCGACCCCCTCATCGGGCGGCTTGTCGACGGCCGCTACCGAGTCCGCGCGCGGATCGCGCGCGGCGGCATGGCGACCGTGTACGTCGCGACCGACATGAGGCTCGAGCGGCGCATCGCCCTGAAGGTGATGCACGCGCATCTCAGCGACGACTCCGCCTTCCAGAGCAGGTTCATCCAGGAGGCCCGCTCGGCGGCGCGGCTGGCGGATCCGCACGTCGTGAACGTGTTCGACCAGGGCCAGGACGGCGAGATCGCATACCTGGTCATGGAGTACCTGCCAGGGATCACACTGCGCGAGCTGATGCGCGAGCAGAAGCGCCTCACCGTGACGCAGACCGTCACCATCATGGACGCCATCCTCTCCGGCCTGGCCGCCGCCCACCGCGCCGGCATCGTGCATCGCGACGTCAAGCCCGAGAACGTCCTGCTGGCCGAGGACGGCCGCATCAAGATCGGCGACTTCGGCCTGGCACGCGCCACCACCGCGAACACCGCCAGCGGCGCCCAGCTGCTGGGCACCATCGCCTACCTCGCCCCCGAGCTGGTCACCCGCGGCACGGCGGATGCCCGCAGCGACATCTACGCGCTGGGCATCATGCTCTACGAGATGCTGGTCGGCGAGCAGCCGTACAAGGGCGAGCAGCCCATGCAGATCGCCTTCCAGCACGCGACCGAGCAGGTGCCCCGCCCCAGCGTGCGCAACCCGGGCGTGCCGGATCAGCTCGATGAGCTGGTGCTGTGGGCGACGGACAAGTCGCCCGACGAGCGTCCGCTGAACGCGCAGGCGATGCTGGACCGGCTGCGGGAGATCGAGCGCGAGCTGGGGGTCTCCCCCGTCCCCACCGCGAACGCCGCAGCATCAGTGCGGCACGACTCCGGCGCGGTGACGAAGATCCTTCCGAGCGGAACCGCAGTGCTGCCCGAGGTCATCACTCCGGAGCCCTCCGACACCGACAACGGCGCCAGGCTGAGACAGCGCACGGCACGGCGACGAGCCCGCGGCGCGCTGCTGCTGTCCCTGGTGCTGCTGCTGGCCGTGGCCGCGGGCGGCGCCGGCTGGTGGTTCGGCTCCGGGCCGGGATCGCTCATCGCGGTGCCGAAGGTCGCGGGGATGACGCTGGCCCAGGCCGAGCAGGCCGTCAAGGCCGAGGGCCTCACCACGACCACCACGCAGCAGTCGTCGATCACCGTCGCCGAGGGGAGCGTCATCGACTCCCAGCCCGGCGCGGGCGAGCGCGTCGAGAAGGAGAGCTCCATCACGCTGATCGTGTCCTCCGGCCCGGCAGAGCACACGATCGAGAAGCTCGCAGGCAGAACGGCCGACGAGGTGCGGCAGATCCTGGAGACCAACAGGCTGAAGGTCGCAGGCACCGCCGAGGAGTACTTCGACAAGCTCGGCAGCGGCCTGGTGCTGAATGTGCGCATCACCCCGCGCGCGGGCGGTGACGCCTATGGCTGCGGTGACGGCTGCCAGGTGTTCGAGGACGATTCCGCAGTCATCCAGGTCTCCCTCGGCCCCGTGCCGAATGTGGCCGGGATGAAGCTCGACGACGCGAAGCGGACGCTGCAGGATGCCCGTCTGAAGGTCTCCGACAGCACGCCCGAGGAGTGGAGCGACACCGTCGACAAGGGCTCCGTGATCTCCCAGTCCGCCGAGCGTCCCGGCGGCGGCAGCTGGCGCCCGGGCGACACCGTCACGCTCACTGTGTCGAAGGGGCCGCAGCCCATCACCGTCCCGAACGTCGTCGGCATGACGCTCACGCAGGCCAAGGCCAAGCTCGAGGGCCTGGGCCTGAAGGCCAAGTACCAGGGCTGGGGAGACCTCCCCGGCTTCGGAGACATGGCGACGGTCGTCGAGCAGAAGCCCGCCGATGGCACGCTGCCCAAGGGCGGCACGGTCACGCTCACCCTCAAGCTGCAGGGCTGAGGCGCACCGCCGCGGCGAGTCAGCGCTTCTCGAGCTCCTCGGCCACGAGGAACGCCAGCTCCAGGCTCTGCATGTGGTTCAGACGCGGATCGCAGAGGCTCTCGTAGCGCGTGGCGAGGGTGGCCTCGTCGATGTGCTCCGAGCCGCCCAGGCACTCCGTGACGTCGTCGCCGGTGAGTTCCACGTGGATGCCGCCGGGGAACGTCCCCGCGGCGCGGTGCGCCTCGAAGAATCCGCGCACCTCGTCGACCACGTCGTCGAAACGACGCGTCTTGTAGCCGGTGGAGGTGGTGATGCCGTTGCCGTGCATGGGGTCGGTCACCCACAGCGGAGTGGCGCCGGAATCGCGCACGGCCTCCAGCAGCGGGGGCAGCGCGTCGCGGATCTTCTCCGACCCCATCCGGGTGATGAAGGTCAGTCGGCCCGGCTCGCGCTCGGGGTCGAGCTTGTCGATCAGCTCCAGCGCCGTCTCGGGCGACGTCGTCGGCCCGAGCTTGACGCCGATGGGGTTGCGGATGCGGGAGAAGTAGTCCACGTGCGCGTCGTCGAGGCCGCGGGTGCGCTCCCCGATCCAGATGAAGTGCGCCGAGGTGTTGTACGGATTGCCGGTGCGCGAGTCGATGCGGGTCATCGGCCGCTCGTAGTCCATCAGCAGGCCCTCGTGACCCGTGAAGAACTCCACGCGCTTGAGCTCGTCGAAGTCCGCGCCCGCGGCCTCCATGAACTTGATGGCGCGGTCGATCTCGGCGGCCATCCGCTCGTAGCGCTGGTTGGCGGGGTTCTGCGCGAAGCCCCTGTTCCAGGAGTGCACCTCGCGCAGGTCGGCGAACCCGCCCTGCGTGAACGCGCGGATGAGGTTCAGCGTCGAGGAGGCCATGTGGTAGCCCTGCAGCAGACGGCCGGCATCCGGCTGCCGGGACTTCTCCGTGAAGTCGTAGCCGTTGACGATGTCTCCGCGGTACGCGGGCAGGGTGACGTCGCCCCGGGTCTCGGTGTCACTGGAGCGCGGCTTGGCGAACTGCCCCGCCATGCGCCCCATCTTCACGACCGGCATGGAGGCGCCGTAGGTGAGCACGACGGCCATCTGCAGCACGGTCTTGATGCGATCGCGGATCTGGTCCGCCGTGGCGCCGGCGAAGGTCTCGGCGCAGTCGCCGCCCTGCAGCAGGAAGGCCTTGCCTGCCGCCGCGCGCCCGAGCTTCTCGCGCAGCGCATCCACCTCGCCGGCGAACACCAGCGGCGGCAGCGAGGCGATCTGCGCGGAGACCTCGGCGACGCGCTCGGCGTCCGGCCACTGCGGCTGCTGCTTGATGGAGAGGGATCGCCACGCGTCGAGTTCAGGGTGCGAGGGAAGCATCCACCCAGCTTAGTGTCCGCGCGACACGCGCGATCGCGCTGTGACCGTGCGCTGATCCCGCTCGTTCAGCGGCGCTTCGACGCCTGCTGCGGCAGGCGGTCCTTGACCGTGGAGGCGTACACGTCGTCGTACTCCTGCGCGCCCAGGCGCTGCAGAGCGACCATGATCTCGTCGGTCACCGCGCGCAGGATGTAGCGGTCGTTCTCCATGCCCTCGTAGCGGGAGAAGTCCAGCGGCTCGCCGATCAGCACGCCCACGCGCCCGATGCGCGGGATGCTGTGCCCGATGGGCATGACCACGTCGGTGTCGACCATCACCACCGGGATGACGGGGACCTTGGCCTCCAGCGCCATCCGGGCCAGTCCCGTGCGTCCGCGGTACAGCCTGCCGTCGGGGCTGCGGGTGCCCTCGGGATAGATGCCCAGCAGATCGCCGCGTCCGAGGATCTGCAGACCGGTGTTGAGCGAGGCCTCGGAGGCCTTGCCGCCGGAGCGGTCGATGGGGATCTGGCCGGTGCCCTTCATGAAGACCTTGGTGGCCCATCCCTTCAGCCCGCGCCCGGTGAAGTAGTCGCTCTTCGCCAGGAAGGACATCGGCCGGTCCAGCAGCAGCGGCAGGAAGATCGAGTCGGCGAAGGAGAGGTGATTGCTCGCCAGGATGGCCGCGCCGGAGGCGGGGACGCGCTCGCGCCCCACGATCCAGGGTCGGAAGACCGCTTTGACCAGCGGTCCGATCACGACGTACTTCATCAGCCAGTAGAACATCGTCCTGAAGTCTAGCTCTGCGACCGTCGCGCGACCGAGTGTCAGATTTTCTGCGACTGGATGTCATGACCTAGACTCGGGGTGTCACCCGTCAATCCGGTACCGAAGGAGCTGCCGTGACCCAGTTCGAAGTCCCCGCCATCGTCCCCGCCGACCCCGAGGCCAGCACTTCCGACCTGCTGCGGATCCGCGTGCAGAAGACCCCCGATCTGGCGCTGTTCTCCGTGCCCGACGGCGCCGGCTGGCGCGACATCACCGCCAAGGACTTCGAGACGGCGGTGATCGCCCTGGCCAAGGGCTTCGTCGCCTCCGGCATCCAGCCCGGCGAGAAGGTCGGCTTCATCGCGCAGACCACCTACGAGTGGTCCCTCGTCGACTTCGCCCTGTTCTACGCGGGCGCGGTGATGGTGCCGATCTACGAGACCAGTTCCCCCGCCCAGATCCGCTGGATCATGGAGGACTCCTCCGCCATCGCGCTGATGGTGGAGTCGCCCGAGCACTTCGCCCGCGTGGACGAGGTGCGCGGCGACCTTCCGCTGGTGCGCGAGGTCTGGCAGATGCACCTCGGCGCCATCGACACGCTCACCGCCAAGGGCGTGGACGTGGAGGATGCCGAGATCGAGCGCCGCCGCAACCTCGCCGTCGGATCCGACATCGCGACGCTCATCTACACCTCCGGCTCGACCGGACGCCCGAAGGGCTGCGTGCTCACGCACAGCAACTTCGTCGAGCTGTCGCGCAACTCCGCGAAGGCGCTCGACGACGTCGTCTCGATGCCAGGCGCGTCCACACTGCTGTTCATCACCACGGCGCACGTGTTCGCCCGGTTCATCTCGGTGCTCGCCATCCACGCCGGCGTCCGCACCGGACACCAGCCCGACACCAAGAACCTGTTGCCGGCACTGGGCTCGTTCAAGCCCACCTTCCTGCTGGCGGTCCCTCGCGTGTTCGAGAAGGTGTACAACTCCGCCGAGCAGAAGGCCGAGTCCGGCGGCAAGGGCAAGATCTTCCGCGCTGCGGCGGCTGTCGCCGTCGAGCACTCCACCCTCCTCGAAGAGGGGAAGAAGGTCCCGTTCAGCCTGAAGCTGAAGTTCAAGCTCTTCGACAAGCTCGTCTACGGCAAGCTGCGCGAGGCCATGGGCGGCAACGTCGCCTACGCCGTGTCCGGCTCCGCTCCCCTGGGCGCGCGCCTGGGCCACTTCTTCCACAGCCTGGGCGTGGTGATCCTGGAGGGCTACGGCCTCACCGAGACCACGGCGCCGGCCACCGTCAACCTCGCCGACAAGTCCAAGATCGGCACCGTCGGGCCCGCTCTCCCCGGCGTGGGCATCCGGCTCGCCGACGACGGCGAGATCGAGGTCCGCGGCATCAACGTGTTCAAGGAGTACTGGAACAACCCGGAGGCCACCGCCGCGGCGTTCCACGACGGCTGGTTCCGCACCGGAGACCTGGGCAGCTTCGACTCCGAGGGCTTCCTGACGATCACGGGACGCAAGAAGGAGATCATCGTCACCGCCGGCGGAAAGAACGTCTCCCCCGCCCAGCTCGAGGATCCGATCCGCGCGAACTCGATCATCAGCCAGGTCGTGGTGCTGGGCGATCAGAAGCCGTTCATCTCGGCGCTGATCACGCTGGATCCGGAGATGCTGCCGGCCTGGCTGTCCAACAACGGACTGCCCGCGGACATGTCGCTCCAGGATGCCAGCACCAACGCCGCCGTCCGCGACGAGGTGCAGCGCGCCATCGACCGGGCCAACAAGACGGTCTCGCGCGCCGAGTCGATCCGCAAGTTCACCATCCTGCCCGTGGAGTGGACCGAGGCGAGCGGCCACCTCACGCCGAAGATGTCGATCAAGCGCAACGAGATCCTGAAGGACTTCGCCGCAGACATCGCCGAGATCTACTCGACGACCACGCACACCACGACGACCCCGATGGGCTGAGAAGTCCTCAGAACCAGTCGCTCTCTCGGACCTCGCGCATGGCCTGCTTGCGGGTCTCGCCCCGCAGCCGCCCCAGGTAGACCATGCCGTCCAGGTGATCGGTCTCGTGCTGCAGGGCCTGGGCCAGCAGCCCCTCGCCCTCCAGCACCACGGGGTTCCCGTCGAGGTCGATGCCCTCCACGCGCGCCCACGGGTGCCGGGGCGTGTCGTGCCACAGTCCTGGCACCGACAGGCATCCCTCGCCGATCTCCACGGCCTCGCCCCGCACCTCGGTGAGCACGGGGTTGATGACGTAGCCGATGTCGCCGTCGATGTTGTAGCTGAACGCCCGCAGTGCCACGCCGATCTGGTTGGCGGCGACGCCCGCGCGGCCGGGCACCTCGACGGTCTCGACGAGGTCGGCGATGAGGGCGCGGATGCCGTCGTCGATGGTCTCGACGGGCGCGCACTTCTGGCGCAGCACAGGGTCGCCGTAGAGGCGGATCTCACGGACCGTCATCAGGCGGCCTTCGCCCGCAGGCCCTCGACCAGCACCGCGGCGATCTCGCGCACGGCCCGCCGGGTCTGCGGCTGCAGGCCGGCGAAGTCGATGGCGCCGCCGCCGGCGATCTGCGGGTCGTACGGCAGGCGCAGCACGTGCGCGGCGCGGGTGGAGAAGTGCGATTCGAGCTCGCCCAGGCGCACCAGCGGCGTGCCGGGCGTGGACTGGTTCAGCACGACGATGGCCTCGCGGGCCAGTTGCGCGTACCCGTTGGTCTCCAGCCAGGTGAGCGTCTCGGACGCCAGCCTCGCCTCGTCGACGGAGAGTCCGGAGACCACGACGATCCGGTCGGCGAGGTCGAGCGTGGCGCCCATCACGGAGTGCACGATGCCGGTGCCGGAATCCGTGAGCACCAGGGAGTAGTACTGCGCGGCGACGGTCGCGACGTCGCGGTAGTCCGCATCGCCGAACGCCTCGGACACGTGCGGGTCGGCATCCGACGCCAGCACGTCCAGACGGGTCTGATCCCGCGCGACGAGTGCGGACAGGTCGTGGAAGCCGCGGATGTCGTGCTGCGCTCGCACCAGGTCGCGAACGGACTTGGTGTGGCCGCCCACGATCCGCTCGGCAAGCGTGCCGCGGTCGGGGTTGGCGTCGACGGCGATGACACGGTCCTCCCGGGCGTCGGCCAGAGCCATCCCCAGCAGCGCCGTGATGGTGGTCTTGCCCACTCCGCCCTTGCGGGAGAGCACGGGCACGAATCGCGCGTCGCCCGACATGGGGGCGGCGATGCGGGCGCGCAGCGCCTTGCGCTCGCGCGCCTTGCGCCCGTCGCCGATGTTGATGCGGCCGCCGGATGCCGCGTACAGCAGGTGGCTCCAGGCGCCTTCGGGCTCCGGCCTGGTCAGGTGCGCGGGATCCAGCAGCCGGTCTGCGGTGAGCAGATCCGCGCTCTCGCGGCCGGAGTCGCCCAGGTCGTCGATGCGCTTGGAGACGAGGGTCACCTCGGCGGGGTGCTCGTGGTCCGCGGTGCGGTGCGCGAGCTCGGCGGCGGGGCGGGATGCGGGTGCGCGGTCATCGGCGGCCACGGTGGTCTTCTCCTCTGACGTGGGGGCCCTGCGGGCACGGGATTCCTCGGATGCGGTGCGCGACGCGGGCGACATGGCCTCGCGCAGCTGCGCCTTCGCCGCTGCGACGGCGGACTCCAGCTCGGACAGTCCGGCAGCAGCAGCGGGCTGTGTCTCGGAGGCGGGCGGCGCCTCCGAGCCTGCGGCGACCGGGTCGCGAGGCTCCGGTGCAGCGGGTTCCCCCGACGAGACAGGCTCCGACGAGACAGGCTCCGACGAGACAGGCGCCGGTGCGACAGGCTCCGGTGCAGCCGACTCCGCGGCCACAGCCGCCTTCTTGGCAGCGTGCTTCTTCTTCGCACGGCCGGGCTTCTTCATCGCGCTGTGCGTCAGGGCATCCGGATCGGGTGCAACGGCGGCAGTCCGGTGGGCAGCGGTGTCGCGCTCTGCGGGAGCATCCTTCTCGTCCGCGGTGGGCACCGCGCCGGTCGCCGGCACGACGACAGCATCCTCGACACCGCCATCCTCGGCATCCGCAGCATCCGCCGCAGGCTCCGCGACAGGCGTCTCCTGCTCGTCGACGACCTCGGCGACGGCGACGGCAGGCTCCGCCGCGGTCTCCGCTGCCTCGACGTCCACCGGGACCTCCTCGGCCGGGAGCTCGATGATGATCTCCGGCTTCTCCTGCCTGATCCGGGCGAGCACCTCGTCGTCGGCGACGGCCGAGGTGTCGATGATGAGATCCGAGACGACCTCGCCGCCCACGACCTCGTCATCGACCAGATCATCGTCATCGCCGCCGGTGGGCAGCGTCACGCTGACCTGGGCGGTGCCGTCGTGCGGGCCTATCGCGATCGTGTCCGACGACGCGGTGTCATCGAGCACGCCCAGCGAATCATCCCCGTCGGGATCGACGATGTTCTTCGGCGTCACGGTACCAACTCCCTGCTCCGGCGCAGAAGTGCGCCCGCCCAAGGTTAGTGCGCCGGACGGACCACGACCAAAAGATCACCGGCGTCGACCTGCGCGGTCTCGGCGATCACGAGCCGCTCCACGACGCCGTCGACGGGGCTCGTGATGGCGGCCTCCATCTTCATCGCCTCGATGGATGCCACCGGATCACCGGCCTTCACGACCGCCCCCTCCTCGACCTTCAGCGTCACCGCTCCGGAGAAGGGAGCGGCCACCTGACCGGGCTTGGAGGTGTCGGCCTTCTCCGCCTCGCGGACGTCGACGATGACCGACCGATCGCGCACCGACACCGGCCGCAGCTGGCCGTTGAGGGTGGTCATGACCGTGCGCATCCCCTTGGGATCGGCCTCGCCGATGGCCTCCAGGCCGACGTACAGCCGAACGCCGCGCTCGATCTGCACCGCGTGCTCGGCGCCCGGGACCAGCCCGTAGAGGTAGTCCGGAGTGTCCAGCACGGACAGGTCACCGTACTCCTCGCGGTTCTGCCGGAACGTCCTGGTGGGTCCGGGGAACAGCAGCTCGTTGAGCATGGCGCGCCGCTCGGCGGAGGTGCCGTCCAGTGCCGTCTGCTGCTCGTCGCTGATCGGGGTGATCCCGCGCTTCGCGGCGCGGCCCGCGAGCACCTTGCTGCGGAACGGCTCCGGCCAGCCGCCGGGCAGATCTCCCAGCTCGCCGGCCATGAAGCCGACGACGGAGTCGGGGATGTCGTAGTGCTCGGGGTTGGCTGCGAAGTCGGCCGGGTCTGCCTTCACTGCGGCGAGGTGCAGCGCCAGATCGCCGACGACCTTGGAGGAGGGCGTCACCTTGGGAACGCGTCCGAGGATGTCGTCGGCCGCGGCGTACATGTCCTCGATGAGCTCGAAGTCGTCGGCGAGACCCAGCGCGATGGCCTGCTGGCGCAGGTTGGAGAGCTGACCGCCCGGGATCTCGTGGTGGTACACGCGGCCCGTGGGGCTGGTGAGGCCCGACTCGAACGGCTTGTACAGCCGGCGCAGCGCCTCCCAGTACGGCTCCAGGTCGGAGACCGCCTGCAGGTCGATGCCGGTGTCGCGCTCGGTGTGCGCGAGCGCCGCGACCAGCGCCGACAGCGAGGGCTGGCTGGTGGTGCCCGACATCGGCGCGGAGGCCGCATCGACGGCATCCGCTCCTGCCGCACTGGCAGCCAGCAGGGTCGCGAGCTGACCGCCGGCGGTGTCGTGCGTGTGCACGTGCACGGGCTGATCGAAGCGCTCGCGCAGGGCCGTGACGAGCTTCGCCGCCGCGGCCGGGCGCAGGAGGCCCGCCATGTCCTTGATGCCGATCACGTGCGCTCCTGCATCGACGATCTGCTCGGCCACGCGCAGGTAGTAATCCAGCGTGTACAGGTCCTCGGCCGGGTTCAGCAGGTCGCCCGTGTAGCAGAGGGCCGCCTCGGCCACGGCGGTGCCGGTGCCCAGCACCGCGTCGATGGCCGGTCGCATCTGCGAGACGTCGTTGAGCGCGTCGAAGATGCGGAAGATGTCCACGCCGGTGGCGGCGGCCTCGCGCACGAACGCGTCGGTCACCGCCGTGGGGTACGGCGTGTAGCCGACTGTGTTGCGCCCGCGCAGCAGCATCTGAATGGCGACATTGGGGAGAGCCTCGCGCATGGCCGCGAGCCGCTCCCAGGGGTCCTCGCCCAGGAAGCGCAGCGCCACGTCGTAGGTCGCGCCGCCCCACGCCTCCACCGACAGCAGCTGCGGGGTCATCCTGGCCACATACGGGGCCACGGCGACCAGGTCGCTGGTGCGCACGCGGGTGGCGAGGAGGGACTGGTGCGCGTCACGGAAGGTCGTCTCGGTGACGGCGAGTGGCTGCTGGGCCCGGAGAGCCGCTGCGAAGGCCGCGGGCCCCTTCTCCAGAAGCAGCTGGCGGGAGCCTGCCGGAGCGGGCGCGCTCAGGTCCAGCGCCGGGAGCTTGTGCGCCGGCGGCAGCACCAGCGGGTTCTCGCCGTGCGGCTTGTTGACCGTGGCATCCACCAGCCAGCGCAGGATCTTCGTGCCGCGGTCCTTCGACACGCGGCCGCGCAGCAGCTCGGGGCGCTCCTCGATGAACGAGGTCGACAGGTCGCCCGCCTCGAAGGACGGGTCGTCGAGCACGGCCTGCAGGAACGGGATGTTGGTGGAGACGCCGCGGATGCGGAACTCCGCCAGCGCACGACGGGCGCGCGCGACGGCGCTGTGGAACGAGCGCCCGCGACAGGTCAGCTTGGCCAGCATCGAGTCGAAGTAGGGGCTCACCTGGGATCCCGCCGCGGTGGTGCCGCCGTCCAGGCGGATGCCCGCACCGCCCGGCGAGCGGTAGGTGGTGATCTTGCCGGTGTCGGGGCGGAAGCCCTGCGTGGGGTCCTCGGTGGTGATGCGGCACTGCAGGGCGGCGCCGCGCAGCTGGATGTCGTCCTGCTGCAGGTCCAGGTCCGCCAGGCTCGCTCCCGCCGCGATCTGCATCTGCGCGCGCACCAGGTCGACGTCGGTGACCTCTTCGGTCACGGTGTGCTCGACCTGGATGCGCGGGTTCATCTCGATGAAGACGACCTCGCCGGCGCGCGGACCGGTGGTCTCCAGCAGGAACTCCACGGTGCCGGCGTTCTGGTAGCCGATGGAACGGGCGAATGCGATGGCGTGCCGGTGCAGGTCGGCGCGGATCGCCTCGTCGAGGTTGGGCGCCGGTGCGATCTCGATGACCTTCTGATGCCGCCGCTGCACCGAGCAGTCGCGCTCGAACAGGTGCACGGTCTCGCCCTGCGCGTCGGCGAGGATCTGCACCTCGATGTGCCGGGGGCGCAGCACGGCCTGCTCGAGGAACATCCGCGAGTCGCCGAACGCCGCACCGGCCTCGCGCATGGCCTCGGCCAGCGCGGGCGCGAGCTCGCCCTTGCTCTCCACGCGCCGCATGCCGCGTCCGCCGCCGCCGGCGACGGCCTTGGCGAAGAGCGGGAAGCCGATCTCGTCGGACTGCGCGACGAGCGCGTCGATGTCGTCGGATGCCTCGGTCGAGCGCAGCACGGGCACGCCCGCCTCGACGGCGTGGTGCTTGGCCTCGACCTTGTTGCCCGCCATCTCCAGCACGTGCGCGGGAGGGCCGATGAACGTGATGCCCGCGGCCGCGGCCTTCTCGGCAAGCTCGGGGTTCTCGGACAGGAACCCGTAGCCCGGGTAGATGGCATCCGCCCCGGCATCCAGCGCGACCCGGATGATGCCGTCCACATCCAGGTAGGCCTGCACAGGGTGACCGCGCTCGCCGATCTCGTAGGCCTCATCGGCCTTCAGCCGGTGCAGGGACCCGCGGTCCTCATAGGGGAACACCGCGACCGTGCGCGCCCCCACCTCGTACGCCGCACGGAATGCGCGGATCGCGATCTCACCACGGTTGGCCACCAGGATCTTCTGGAACATGCACACCTCTTCAGAGGTCGATGCGCGCAGGGTCTGCGCGCAGAGCGGGGGCTGAGTGTGTCCCCAGACTAACGGCACTCCGGGTGCTCTCCCGACCGCGTGACTCGCCCGAGGCGTGCGGAGGTGACTCACGGGAAGGGCACGGTAACGTGTAGGAGTGCACGTACTCAGCGTCAGCTCCCTCAAGGGAGGCGTCGGCAAGACGACCGTGACCCTCGGTCTGGCTTCCGCCGCCTTCGCCCGTGGCATCCGCACACTGGTGGTCGATCTCGACCCCCAGTCGGATGTGTCCACCGGCATGGACATCCAGATCGCCGGCCGACTCAACATCGCCGACGTGCTGGAGAACCCGAAGGAGAAGGTGGTCCGTCAGGCGATCACCACCAGCGGCTGGGCGAAGGTGCACCCCGGCACGATCGATCTGCTGATCGGCAGCCCGTCGGCCATCAACTTCGACGGCCCGCACCCCTCGGTGCGCGACGTGTGGAAGCTCGAAGAGGCTCTGGCCACCGTCGAGAGCGAGTACGATCTGGTGCTCATCGACTGCGCGCCGTCGCTGAACGCCCTCACCCGCACCGCCTGGGCCGCCAGCGACCGGGTGATGGTCGTGACCGAGCCCGGGCTGTTCTCCGTCGCCGCGGCCGACCGCGCGCTGCGCGCCATCGAGGAGATCCGCCGCGGCCTCTCGCCCCGACTGCAGCCGCTGGGCATCGTCGTCAACCGGGTGCGCCCGCAGTCCATCGAGCACCAGTTCCGCATCAAGGAGCTGCGCGACATGTTCGGCCCGCTGGTGCTGGCCCCTCAGCTGCCGGAGCGCACGTCGCTGCAGCAGGCGCAGGGCGCGGCCAAGCCTCTGCACATCTGGCCGGGAGACTCCGCGCAGGAGCTCGCCGGCGATTTCGACCAGCTGCTGGACCGCGTCATCCGCACCGGTCGCGTGCCCGTCCCGGAGAACGGCCCGCTGGCCTGATCAGCCGACGTCTCGACAGGCTCGGCGCGTCGAGGTGAAGGGTCAGGCAGTGCGCTTCTTGCGGCGCGCGGCCAGCTCGTCGACAGGGTCGGGCGCCGTGGGGTCGAACTCCACGAGCGTGGACTCCACCTCGCGCAGGACCTTGCCGACGGCGATGCCGAAGACTCCCTGGCCGCGGCTGACAAGGTCGATGACCTCATCGTTCGACGTGCACAGGTAGACGGAGGCCCCGTCGCTCATGAGCGTGGTGCCGGCCAGATCGCGGATGCCGGCGGCGCGGAGCTGCTCGACCGCGGTGCGGATCTGCTGCAGCGAGATGCCCGTGTCCAGCAGTCGCTTGACGAGCTTGAGCACCAGGATGTCGCGGAAGCCGTACAGGCGCTGCGATCCCGAGCCCGTGGCGCTGCGGACCGTGGGGACCACCAGCTCGGTGCGCGCCCAGTAGTCCAGCTGCCGGTACGTGATGCCGGCGGCGCGTGCGGCGACTGCGCCGCGATAGCCGACCTCGTCGTCCATGGCGGGGAGACCGTCCGTGAAGAGGAGTTCGGTGACGAACCGCGGGTCGCCTGTCAGCTCATCCGCATTCATGCTTCTGTCCTCTCCTGAACGAATACCTCAACGCTAGAGCAGCACCCCACCCGCGGCAACGACATCAGCGTCGCGTCGAAGGTGTGTCGCAACCGGTTCGTTACGAAAGCGCTCGATCCAGAGCCTGCCGCACCATCAGGCTCCGCACGGAGTCGATGTGCGTGGCCAGCTCCGGGGCCAGCTCGGCAGCGCGGCCGCGGGATGCGGCATCCGTCCTGCGCAGCAGCGTGGACAGCGCCGACTCGATCAGCGCCGCCTCCCGCTCGGCGTTCTGGCGCAGGCTGCGCAGGTGGCGCGGCTCGATGCCGTGCCTGGCCAGCACGACCAGCCCCGACAGCAGCGAGGCCACCTGATCGGTGTAGGTGTCGGACGCGACGATGAGGCCGGCGCTGACGGCGTCGTTCAGCAGCTGCGGCGTGGCACCCGTGCGCGCCAGGAGCTCGTCACGTCGGTGACGGCGCGCGGGAGGCGTGATCGACCGCGGGACGAGGTCGGCCCAGGGCTGCCCCTTGGCCTCCGCCTCGTCGAGCTGCTCGCGGATGACGCTCAACGGCAGGTAGTGGTCGCGCTGCAGGATCAGCGCGGTGCGCAGGCGCTGCACATCGTGCGGCGAGAACTTGCGATAGCCGGACTCGGTGCGCGAGGGGCTGACGATGCCCTGCACCTCGAGGAAGCGGAGCTTGCTGGAGGTCAGCTGCGAGAACTCGGGCACCAGACGTGCCAGAACCTGGCCGATGCTGAGAAGCGCGCCCGCTGCAGTGCGCTCCCGTGCGGCTCCGGCCGCCGACATCAGTCGTTCGCCGTCGGGAGATCGATCGGGGAGACGAAGAAGTTCATCCGGAACTTGCCGATGCGCAGCTCGTAGCCGTTGGACAGCTCGCTGCGATCGACCCGCTCGCCGTTGACGTACGTGCCGTTCAGCGAGCGCTGGTCGATGATCTCGAACGCGCCTCCGGCGCGGGTGATCTCCGCATGACGGCGCGAGACGGTCACGTCGTCGAAGAAGATGTCCGCCTCGGGGTGACGACCCACCGTGGTCACGTCGGCGTCGAGCAGGTAGCGCGCCCCCGCCAGCGCGCCGGAGCGCACGAGCAGAAGGGCGGAGCCGGCCGGGAGCGCCTCGATGGCCGCACCCTCCGCCTCGGTGAGGTCCGCGCCGAACGGCACGAAGGAGAGATCCGACTCGTGTCCGAACGTCTGCGTCACATCGTGGCGCGGCTCGCCGCTTCGGTGGATGGCGCCTCCGGCGCCGTTCCTGCTGTCGTCTGTCACGGGTCTCCCTCCTCCGGCCTCCCAGCCTATCGGATGCGATCGGGTGACCGGGAGGGGGATCCGCAGTCTTCCTGCAGAACCGTGCTCATCCCGCGCGCGGCTCAGACGATAGGCTTGTGGGCATGCCACATTACGATGTCGTCATCCTCGGCGCGGGCCCTGGCGGCTATGTCGCCGCAGTCCGCAGCGCTCAGCTCGGACTGTCCACCGCCATCATCGAGGAGAAGTACTGGGGCGGTGTGTGTCTGAACGTCGGATGCATCCCCTCCAAGTCGCTCCTGAAGAACGCCGAGGTCGCGCACACCTTCACACACAAGGCCGAGTTCTTCGGCATCTCGGGTGATGTGACCTTCGATTTCGGCGCGGCGTTCGACCGCAGCCGCAAGGTCGCGGAGACCCACGTCAAGGGCATCCACTTCCTGATGAAGAAGAACAAGGTCACCGAGTACGACGGTCGCGGCACCTTCACCGGGCCCAAGGCCATCTCGGTGGCGAAGTCCGACGGCACGACCGAAGAGGTCACGTTCGAGAACGCGATCATCGCCACGGGCTCGACCGTGCGCCTGCTGCCCGGCGTGCAGCTGAGCCAGAACGTCGTCACCTTCGAGGAGCAGATCCTCACCCGCGAGCTGCCCTCCTCCATCGCGATCGTCGGCGCCGGCGCCATCGGCATGGAGTTCGCCTACGTGCTGGCCAACTACGGCGTCAAGGTCACCATCATCGAGTTCCTCGACCGCGCCCTCCCCAACGAGGACGTCGAGGTCTCCAAGGAGATCCAGAAGCAGTACAAGAAGCTCGGCATCGACATCCTCACCTCCACCGCGGTGAAGACCGTCACCGACAACGGGTCCTCCGTGCACGTCACGTACGAGACCCGCGACGGCGTGCCCGGCGAGATCGACGCCGGCAAGGTGCTCATGTCGGTCGGCTTCGCTCCGAACGTGAACGGCTATGGCCTGGAGGCCACCGGCGTCGCCCTGACCGAGCGCGGCGCGATCGCCATCGACGACTACATGCGCACCAACGTCCCCGGCATCTACGCCATCGGCGACGTGACCGCCAAGCTGCAGCTCGCCCACGTGGCCGAGGCGCAGGCCGTGGTCGCCGCCGAGACCATCGCCGGCGCCGAGACCCAGACACTGGGCGACTACCGGATGATGCCGCGCGCGACGTTCTGCCAGCCGCAGGTCGCCAGCTTCGGTCTCACCGAGGAGCAGGCACGCGCGACCGGTCGCGAGATCAAGGTCGCGAAGTTCCCGTTCAGCGCGAACGGCAAGGCCAACGGCCTGGGCGAGCCGGTCGGCTTCGTCAAGCTGATCGCGGATGCCGAGCACCTCGAGCTGCTCGGCGGCCACCTGATCGGCCCCGACGTGTCCGAGCTGCTGCCCGAGCTGACGCTCGCGCAGAAGTGGGACCTCACCGCCCTGGAGGCGGCCCGCAACGTGCACACCCACCCGACGCTGTCGGAGGCGCTGCAGGAGGGCTTCCACGGCCTCGCGGGGCACATGATCAATCTCTGAGCCGCACTCGCTGCGCGGAAGGGCCCGATCCATTCGGATCGGGCCCTTCCGCGTACTATGCTCGTCGGGCAGTTCTCGTGAAGGAGAAGTCGTGGGCATCCTGGAAGCCGTCGCCGTGATCACGGGCGTCGCGTCGGTGATCTACCTGGCATACGTCCTGCTCCGACCAGACCGCATCTGATGGCGTGGTTCCTCACGGCGTCGGCGCTGCTGGCCGTCGCCATCGTGCTCGGCCTGATCTACCGCCCGCTGGGCGACTACATGGCGGCCGTGTTCACCTCCGGCCGCGACCTGCGCGTCGAGCGCCTCATCTACCGGCTGTGCGGCATCGACCCCACCAGGCAGCAGTCCTGGCGCCGCTACCTGGCGTCGATCGGGGCGTTCTCGCTGGCCGGCTTCGTGCTGCTGTACGCCCTGCTGCGACTGCAGCCTCTGCTGCCGTACTCGCTGGGTATGCCGGGCATGAGACCCGATCTGGCGTTCAACACCGCGGCATCCTTCGTCGGCAACACCAACTGGCAGTCCTACTCCCCCGAGCAGGCCACCGGCTACGCCGTGCAGATGGTGGGGCTGGCCGTGCAGAACTTCGTCTCCGCGGCGGTGAGCATGGCGGTGGCGGTGGCGCTCATCCGCGGTTTCGCCTCGCTGCGGGGGCGCAGCGGACTGGGCAGCTTCTGGGTCGATCTCGTGCGGGCGAATCTGCGCATCCTGCTGCCGCTGTCCGTCGTGATGGCCGTGCTGCTGATGGTCGGCGGCGTGATCCAGAACCTCAGCGAGCCCGCCGCCATCACGACCGTGTCGGGCAGCACGCAGACGATGCTGGGCGGGCCGGTGGCCTCGCAGGAGGCCATCAAGATGATCGGAACCAACGGCGGCGGCTTCTTCAACGCCAACTCCGCGCATCCCTTCGAGAATCCGACGGCGTGGACGAATCTGCTGCAGGTGATCCTGCTGCTGATGATCCCGTTCTCGATGCCGAGGATGTTCGGCACCATGGTGGGCGACCAGCGCGCGGGCCTCGCCCTGCTGATCACCATGATCGTGCTGTTCGCGGCGGTGTACATCCCGCTGACGGTCTTCGAGTACGCGGGGTCGGGCACGGCGCCGATGCTGGCGGGTGGCGCCATGGAGGGCAAGGAGCAGCGCTTCGGCATCGTCGGCTCCACGCTGTTCGCGACGGCGACGACCGGCACCACGGGCGGCGCCGTGAACTCCATGCACGACTCGTACACGGCGTTCGGCGGGCTCATGCTCATGCTGGACATGACGCTCGGCGAGGTGGCGCCGGGCGGCGCGGGATCCGGCACCTACGCGCTGCTGATCCTGATGGTCATCGCCGTGTTCCTGGCGGCACTGCTGCTGGGCCGCTCCCCCGTGTATCTGGGCAAGCGCCTGGGGGTGCGCGAGCTGAAGCTCGTCAGCATCGCCATCCTGGTGCTCCCGCTGCTGGCGCTGGGCGGGATGGCCGCGGGCTTCGCGATCCCATCGGTGCGCGACGACCTGCTGGACGCCATGAGCAATCAGGGTCCGCATGGACTGTCGGAGGTGTTCTACGCCTTCGTGTCGGCCGCCATCAACAACGGATCCGCGTTCGCGGGCCTGAGCGCGAACGACCCGATGCTGAACGTGCTGATCGGGGTGATCATCCTGCTGGGCAGGTTCATCCCCATCGCCCTCGTGCTGGCGCTGGCAGGGTCGCTGGCCGCGCAGGGAAAGGCCGCCACCAGCGGTGAGCTGCCCCTGCACCGGCCGCAGTTCGTGGTGCTGCTGGTGAGCCTCATCGTCTTCATCACCGTGCCGGTGTTCGTCCCCGTGCTCCTGGTCGGCCCGCTCGCCGAGGGGCTGATGGGATGAGCACGCGGACCGCCATGACGCAGGGCGACGTGATCGCCGTGAGCACCATCGGCACGGTGCTGGTCGATGCGCTGCGCAAGTTCGACCCGCGCTACCTGTGGCACAACCCGGTGCTGCTGCTCACCGAGATCGGCGCCGCGCTGACCACCCTCATCGCGATCGCCGAGCCTTTCGCGGGCGGCCCGCCGCCCTCGGGCGGGACCGTCATGCCCACCGGGTTCACCTGGATGCTCGCCGCCGGCTTCTGGGCGTGCCTGTACACGGCCACGCTGGCCGAGTCGATCGCCGAGGGCCGGGGGCGCGCGCAGACGGCATCGCTGCGACGATCGCCGTCCGGCACGACCGCGCACCTGGTGGCCGACTACGACCGGGGGCGGGATGCCGGGGCATCGGCGGCCACGGTGATCGACATCGACGCGGGCGGCCTGCGCCCCGATGACGTGATCGTCGTCGAGGCCGGCGAGCTGATCCCCGCCGACGGCGAGGTGCTCTGGGGCACGGCCGAGGTGGACGAGTCCGAGTTCACCGGGCAGGCCGGCACGGTCACCCGCGCCTCCGACGGCGACCGCACCGGCGTCACCGGCGGCACGCGCGACACCTCCGATCGCCTCGTGGTGCGCGTGACGGCCACCCCCGAGGCGGGCGCCGTGGAGCAGACCATCCGGCTGGCCAGCAGGTCGCGGCGGCAGAAGGCGCCGCTGGAGGTGGCGTTCAGCGCGCTGCTGGCATCCTTCTCGATGTCGTTCGTGCTGCTCGTGCTCACGCTCAACGCCGTGGTCTCCCCCGTGGCCGCGCCCGTGTCGATCCCCGTGCTGGTGTCGCTGGTGGTGTGCCTGATCCCCACCGAGATCGCAGCGCTGATGTCGGTGACCGGCATCGCCGGGATGTCGCAGCTGCTGCGACGCGGCGTGCTGGTCACCTCGGCGAAGGCGCTGGAGACCGCCGGCGACATCACGACCGTGCTGCTGGACAAGACCGGCACGGTGACCCTCGGCAATCGACGCGCGATCGCGTTCGTCCCGGTGGGAGGGAACACCGACCAGCGGCTGATCCGCATGGCTGCGGAGGCGTCGCTGGAGGACCCGACTCCCGAGGGCGCGTCGATCGTCGCCCTGGCCGCGGAGGACGGCGTGGAGCCTGTGCATCCGCACGCCGAGAGCGGCGTGTTCGTGCCGTTCAGCGCCACGACGCGCCTGTCCGGCGTCGACCTCCCCGACGGCACGCGCATCCGCAAGGGGGCGGTCTCGGCGGTCGCCGCGTGGCTCAAGCAGCAGGGCACGCAGCCGCCGCGCGAGGTGCTCCTCGAGCTCAAGGAGGCCGCGCGGGCCATCGCCCGCACGGGTGGCACGCCGCTGGCCGTGGCCATGAAGGTGCCGGGCGACCGGGGCCGAGCCCTGGGGCTCGTGCACCTGCAGGACGTCGTGAAGGAGGGCGTCCGCGCGCGGATCTCCCACCTGAGCGCGCTGGGCGTGCGCAGCATGATGGTCTCCGGCGATCACCGCCTCACGGCCGAGGCCATCAGCGCCGAGGTCGGCATCGACGACTTCGTCGGCGACACGACGCCGGAGGGCAAGCTCGCGATCATCCAGCAGGAGCAGAAGCGCGGCCACCTGGTGGCGATGAGCGGCGACGGCATCAACGACGCGCCGGCGCTGGCGCAGGCCGACATCGGCATCGCGATGAACACCGCGACGGCGGCGGCCAAGGACGCCGCGAACATGATCATCCTCGACGACGACCCCAGTCACCTCGTGGACATCATCGAGGTGGGCAGGCGCCAGATGGCCACCCGAGGCGCGCTCATCACGTTCAACTTCGCCAACGACGCGGTCCGCTACTTCACGCTCTTCCCCGCCCTGTTCGTCGGCGTCTTCCCGGGCCTGGACGCGCTGAACATCCTGCGCCTGCACACCCCGGCATCCGCGATCCTGTCCACCGTCATCTTCAGCACCGTGGTGATGGGCATCCTCATCCCGCTGGCGCTGATCGGCGTGCCGTACCGCACCAGGGAGCTGCGCAAGGCCCTCACCAGGAATCTGCTGATCTGCGGGATCAGCGGCATCCTCGTGCCCATCGTCGCCATCAAGGTCATCGACCTCGTCGTCAGCCTGCTGCCGGGCTTCTGAGAGCAGGATGCCATGACCGCTCGTGCCAGTCACCCGCTGCGGATGCTGTGGACCGCTCTGCGGCTCACGCTGGTGCTCACGGTGATCCTCGGCATCGGCTACCCGCTGCTGATCCTGGGGATCGGCCAGGCGACGATGCCCGCGCAGGCGAACGGCTCGCTCGTGCACCGCGCCGACGGCTCGGTGGCCGGCTCCTCGCTGATCGGGCAGAGCTTCGCGGATGCCGGCGGGAAGCCCCTGCCGCAGTACTTCCAGCCCCGCCCGTCGGCCGCGGACTACGACACGCTGGCGTCGGGTGGCTCCAACCTCGGACCGGAGAACCGCGAGCTCATCGCCCAGATCACCGAGCGCCGCGCGCAGATCGCCGCGTTCGACGACGTGGACCCGGATGCCGTGCCTGTGGATGCTCTCACGGCGTCCGGCTCGGGCCTGGATCCGCACATCTCTCCGGCGTACGCCGCGATCCAGGTGCGGCGGGTGGCGGATGCCCGGGGGCTGAGCGTCGGCGAGGTGCGCCGACTCGTGGCCGCGCACACCGCCGGTCGGGACCTCGGCTTCCTCGGCGAGCCGCGCGTGAACGTCGTGGAGCTGAACCTGGCCCTGGACGCGCTGAAGAAGGGCTGAGCTCAGGCCCCGAGGGCACGGGCGAGCTTGGAGCCGGAGGACGGCGGGCGGCCGCCCGCCTGCTGCACGGCCTGCTCGACGGCGGCGAAGAACGCCTCGCGGTCGGGGCCGTCGGCGGGGGCAGCGGGCCCCAGCTCCATCTCCCACTCGCGCCAGGCGCTGCGGGTGCCCGCGCGCAGGTCAGTGGCGCGCACGTGGTCGTCGACGAACTCGGCGATCACGCCTGCGGCGCCCACGAGGTGGAAGGCCGTGCGGGTGTTCTCGATGCGGGCGATGGGCACCAGCTCGGCACTCGTCCACTGCGCGACGGTCTCCGCCACGGCACCCGGCATCCGGCCGTCGTCATCCAGCGGCCAGCCGAGCTCCAGACGCCCCTCCCCCTGGCGCGGACCCTTGATGTGCCAGCCGGCGTCCGGCCCGCCGGTGCGGCGCCGCAGGGCGATGCCGTGCTGCGCGAGAGCGCGGTCGTCCGTGTCGAGATAGCGGGCGTCCAGCTCGCGCAGCTCGCCCTCGGTCACGCTCACGACTCCGGGCACGCGCGACCAGTCAGGCAGCGGCGTCGAGGCATCCGCGTCGTACTTGCGCTCGATCTCGAAAGTGCGCTGCGGGTCGCCCGCAGCGCCTGACACGGGATCGGATGCCGCGGGATCAGTCATCACTGGGCGAGATGCCGTCCTCGGACTCGACATATCGGAACGCCGTCTCGGTCGGCCCGTCGTGCGCGCCGGTGTTCGTCGGCGCGCCGTCGCGACGATAGGTGAGCATCGTCTCGCTGTAGGGCAGGATCAGGGTGCTCTGATCGGCGTCATCGAGCGGGAGGATCTGCCCGTCGAGCGGACCGCCGTGAAGTCGTGCGAGTGCCATGTGCTCACCATAACCCCCTGCGGGGACATGGCGTGCACGCCGCGTCATGCCGCCACGATGGCCAGCGCCGCGCCGAGGATCATCCACGGGCCGAACGCGATGCGCGTGGAGCGGTTCGCGCGCCTCAGCGCCATGAGCACCAGCGCGAACAGGGCGCCCAGCACGAACGCCGCGCACGCGCCGAGCATCAGCGTCCACCAGCCGTGCCAGGCCAGCACCACCCCGATCACGGCGGCCAGCTTCACATCCCCGCCGCCCATCCCCTGCCGCGATCCCCAGTGCATGGCGGCGTAGAAGGCGCCGAGGACCAGACCGCCCAGCATCGCCCGCAGCATCCGCTCGGCATCGCCGGTCGCCAGCGCCTCGACGATCACCAGCACCACCAGCGCGCCCAGGGTGGGCAGCACGATGCGGTTGGGCAGCCGGTGCGTGCGCGCGTCGATGACCAGCAGCCCCAGCCCCACGCCGGCCAGGGCCAGATGCACGAGCAGCACGGCCATGGCGTGGAAGGTCATGCTCGCAGGCTAGAGGAGATCGACGATGCCCCGCAGAGCCCTGTGGACAACCATCCTGTTCGCAATGTCGGATGTGCGATCTAGTCTTCGAATCGGACTTGAATTATTCGAAACAAGATTCGAGGATGGATGCATGGGGATCGGAACGATCGCGGCGCTCTCCCCCGCGGATGAACGGGCGGGGGACATCCTTCGGCTGCGCCGTGAGATCAGCCGGATGCAGCGCCGCCGCAGCGAGGATGCCGTGCTGCCGCTGCACCCCGCACTGGCGGAGCTGCTCCCCGGCCGCGGGCTGCAGACCGGCACGGTGTACTCGGTCTCGCCCTCGCCGAGCCTGATCCTCGCGCTGATGGGCGCCGTCTCGCAGCGCGGCAGCTGGTGCGCCGCGGTGGGCATGCCCACGCTGGGGCTGGAGGCGGCGGCATCCTTCGGCGTCGACCTGTCCCGGCTGATCCTGGTGCCCTCGCCGGGGCAGCGCTGGCTGGCCGTGATCTCGGCACTGGCCGAGGTGGTGCCACTGATCGCCGTCAGCCCCGGCTCTGCGGTGCGGGATGCGGATGCCGCGCGTCTTTCGGCCCGGTTGCGGGACCGCGGATGCACGGTGCTGGCCGCCTCGTCATGGCCGCAGAGCGAAGGGCTGATCAGCCTGCACGACCCGCACTGGTCGGGGATCGGCGAGGGCTGGGGGCTGCTGTCGGATCGCACGGTGACGGTGACCGCGCAGACCCGCTCGGCCCCGCGCCCGCAGAGCCTGCGTGTGCAGCTGCCCGGAGGGCTCGGCGGCGTGCAGGCCGTCCCCCAGGCCCTGCCGGCCCCCTTGCCCACCCACCCGCGCTGGGCGGTGGCGTGATGGACGCGATCGATCCCCTGCGGATGCACGTGCTGTGGTTCCCGGACTGGCCGCTGCGCGCGGCGCTGGGCGCAGCTCCGCCGCATCCGCCCACCGCGCTCGTGCGCGGCAACGTCATCACGGCCTGCACGGACTCGGCTCGCGCGCACGGGGTGCGGACGGGGCAGCGCCGACGGCTCGCGCAGAGCAGGCTGCCGGCATTGCGGATGCTGCCGCACGACCCCGCGCAGGACGAGCGCGCCTTCCGGCCGGTGCTGCGCCTGATCGAGGCGCACGCACCGGGCGTGCACCTGCTGCGCCCGGGCCTGGCCGCCCTCCGCTCCCGCGGGATCTCTCGCTATCACGGCGGCGAGGAGCAGGCCGCTGCAGCCCTGCGGGAGGTGCTCGGCGAGGCGGGGTATCCCGAAGTGCGAGTGGGCGTCGCCGACGGGGCGTTCACCGCCGAGCTGGCGGCACGAGGATCCGGGGACGAGGGCTGGGCGGTGATCCCTCCCGGTGATGCCGAGTCGTTCCTCGCACCGCTGCCACTCGAGGTGCTGGGCGAGCCGGAACTCGCCGAGCTGCTGCGGCAGCTGGGTGTCGGCACGCTGGGCGGGTTCGCCGCCCTGGACGCGCTCTCGGTGCGGGAGCGGTTCGGTGAGCAGGGAGCCCGGCTGCACGCGCTGGCACGCGGTGCGGATTCTCGGCCGCTGACGCCCCGCGCACCCGACCCGCAGCTGAGCAGGCGCGTCGAGTTCGAGACGCCGCTGGGACAGTCCGATCAGATCGCGTTCGCCGTGCGGCAGACGGCGGATGCCGTGATGCTGGCCCTCGCCGACGCCTCGCTGGTGTGCAGGGAGGTGCGCATCGACCTCACCGACGACGACGGGGCGGTCACCTCGCGCACCTGGCTGCATCCGACCTGCTTCGACGCCCCCGACCTGGTGGATCGGGTGCGCTGGCAGCTGGAGTCGCTGGCTCCGCCCGCCTCGGACAGCGGGCAGGACTCCGACGCCGCGCACGCCTTCCGCGGGATCGTGGGGGTGCGCATCGCGCCCGTCGCGGTCGACGATGCGGCGCACCACCAGCCGGGGCTGTTCGGCTCCGGCACCGATGAGCGCCTGCATCACGCCGTCTCGCGCGTGCAGACCATGCTCGGGCACGCCGGGGTGACCACGGCATCCGTCTCCGGCGGTCGGATGCTGGCCGACCGGCAGCTGCTGACGCCCTGGGGCGAGCGCCCTGTCGTCGAGCGCGATCCCGGCCGCCCGTGGCCGGGAAACCTGCCGGATCCGCTGCCGGCGGAGGTGTTCACGCCGATGCGGCCCGTGCACGTGACCGGAGCCGGCGGCGCGGTGATCAGCGTCGACGCCCGTGGCGCCCTGTCCTGCCCGCCCGGCCTCATCGACGACAGCGAGGTGATCGGCTGGGCGGGCCCCTGGCCGGTGCATGAGCACCGCTGGGACGCCGCGAGAGCCCGCTCCGGCGAGCGCTTCCAGCTGCTGGACCGGCAGCACCGCGCCTGGCTCGTCTTCCACTCCGAGGGCTCCTGGTGGGCCGAGGGCAGGTACCGCTGATGGGCTTCAGCAACCCGCCGCTGACCTGGAAGGCGCTGCAGCGCACCCTGGAGGCGCCCACGGCCCCGGCATCCGCGGAGCCGCTCGCCCCGCGCCAGGACCCCGGCCCGCTGAGCAGGCACCGGCCGCCGGCATCCGCTCCTCCCGTCACCCGACCTGCGGATGCCGTGCCCTATGCCGAGCTGCACGCGCACTCGTCGTACTCCTTCCTCGACGGAGCCTCCTCCCCCGACGACCTGCTGGCCGAGGCGGAGGCCCTGGGGCTCACCGCCCTCGCCATCACCGACCACGACGGCTTCTACGGCGCGGCGCGGTTCGCCGAGGCCGCCGAGTTCACCGGCGTGCAGACCGTGTTCGGCGCGGAGCTGTCGCTGGGCTCGGCGGGCGGGACGAGGGCCCCCAGCCGCACCGGCTCCCCCGACCCGCTCGGCGAGCACCTGCTGGTGCTGGCGAACGGAGTGGAGGGCTACCACCGGCTGGCCGGCGCGATCACCCGCGCCCAGCTGCGCGGCGGGGAGAAGGGCAGGCCGCAGTACGACCTCGACGACCTGGTCGCCGCCGCCGGCGGGCACTGGACGATCCTGACCGGATGCCGCAAGGGCGCCGTGCGGCAGGGGCTGGAGGGCGGAGATGCCGGCAGGCCGCTGCGCCGGCTGGTCGACCTGTTCGGACAGGATCACGTGGCCGTCGAGCTCATCGATCACGGCGACCCGCAGGACACCCGCCGCAACGACGCCCTCGCCGAGCTCGCCGCAGCCCTGCGCCTGCCGGTCGTCGCCACCGGCAACGTGCACTACGCCACCCCCGAGCGGGCGGGGCTTGCCGAGGCCGTCGCCGCCGTGCGCGCCACCCGCAGCATGGACGACCTCGACGGCTGGCTGCCCGCGCACGGGGCCGCGCACCTGCGCAGCGGCGCCGAGATGACCGCGCGCTTCCGCCGGTACCCCGGCGCCATCGCGAACGGGCTGCGCATCGCCGCGGAGGCCGCGTTCCCGCTGCGCCGGGCCAAACCCGACCTGCCGCTGCAGGAGGTGCCGCCCGGCGAGACGCCGATGAGCCACCTGCGGATGCTCGTGTGGCAGGCGGTGCCGTCGAGGTATCCGCGGCTGGACGATGCCGGCCGGGCGCGCATCGCCCGCGAGCTGGACGTCATCGAGGAGAAGGACTTCCCGGGCTACTTCCTCATCGTGCACGGCATCGTCGAGGAGGCCCGCCGCCGCGGCATCCTGTGCCAGGGCCGGGGGTCGGCTGCGGCGAGCGCGGTCTGCTACCTGCTGGGGATCACCGCCGTCGATCCGATCCTGTACGGACTGCCGTTCGAGCGGTTCCTCGCCACCACCCGCAGCGAGGAGCCCGACATCGATGTGGACTTCGACTCCAGTCGCCGCGAGGAGATCATCCAGTGGGTGTATGCCACCTACGGCCGCGAACGCGCCGCGCAGGTGGCCAACGTCATCCAGTACCGGCCGAAGAACGCCGTGCGCGACATGGCCAGGGCCCTCGGGCACTCCCCCGGGCAGCAGGACGCCTGGTCGAAGCAGGTGGACGGCTGGAGTTCGGGCATCGAGCCCGCGGTCGACAACGACATCCCCGCCGATGTGCTCTCCTACGCCGGCGAGCTGCTGAAGGCGCCCCGGCACCTGGGCATCCATTCCGGCGGGATGGTGCTGACCGCCCAGCCGGTGGGCGAGGTGGTGCCCGTGGAGCACGCCCGCATGCAGGACCGCACGGTCATCCAGTGGGACAAGGACGATGCGGCCTGGATGGGGCTGGTCAAGTTCGACCTGCTGGGCCTGGGGATGCTGTCGGCGCTGCGGCACTGCTTCGACCTGGTGGCGGAGGCCACCGGCGAGGTGTGGACGCTGGCCGGCATCCCGAAGGAGGAGCAGGCCGTCTACGACATGCTGTGCCGGGCGGACTCCATCGGGGTGTTCCAGGTGGAGTCGCGTGCGCAGATGGGGCTGCTGCCGCGGCTGCAGCCCCGGGAGTTCTACGAGCTGGCCATCCAGATCGCGCTGATCCGTCCCGGCCCCATCCAGGGCGGCGCCGTGCATCCGTTCGTGCGGCGCAAGCTGGGGCAGGATGCCGTGACCTACGCGCATCCGGTGCTGGAGCCGGTGCTGTCGCGCACGCTGGGCATCCCGGTGTTCCAGGAGCAGCTGATCCAGATGGCGACGGTGCTGGGCGACTGCACGGCCGACGAGGCCGACCTGCTGCGCCGGGCGATGGGCTCCAAGCGCGGGCTGGAGAGGATCGAGCGCATCCGGGATTCGCTGTACGCGGGGATGCGAGAGAAGGGGCTGAGCGAAGAGCTCTGCGACCGCATCTACGCGCAGATCCAGGCGTTCTCGAACTTCGGCTTCGCCGAGTCGCACTCGCTGTCGTTCGCGCTGCTGGTGTACGCCAGCTCCTGGCTCAAGCTGCACTACCCGGCGGCGTTCCTGGCGGGTCTGCTGCGGTCGCAGCCAATGGGGTTCTACTCGGCGTCATCGCTCACCGCCGACGCCCGCCATCACGGGGTGCGGGTGCTGCGGCCCGACCTGCACGCCTCCGGAGCCCTGGACGGGCTGGAGCGCATCGAGGACGGCCCGGATGCCGAGGGCTCAGGCCCCACGGGCCTGGACTCCTGCCTGATCGCCCCGCAGCCGCCCATCGGCAGGTTCGACCGCACGGCGCCCGATGTCTCCGCCGCGCACCGCCGCGACGGCCGGTTCGCCGTGCGGCTGGGCCTGTCGGGCGTGCGCGGGATCGGAGTGAAGCTGGCCGAGCGCATCGTCGCCGCGCGCGACGAGCACGGGCCGTTCCGCGATCTGCACGACCTGGTGCGGCGCACGGATGCCACGGCCGCGCAGCTGGAGGCGCTGGCCACCGCCGGGGCCTTCGAGTGCCTGGGGCTGACCCGGCGCGAGGGCATCTGGCTGGCAGGCGCCGCCGCCGAGGACAGGGCGCGCTTCCTGCCCGGCACCACGGTGTCCGTGCAGCCGCCGCTGTTCGCCGACCAGTCCGGGTACGAGAGGCTGGCCGCCGACCTGTGGTCCACCGGCGTCTCCACCGACGATCATCCGATGACGCACCTGCGGCAGGCGCTCGACGCCCGCGGCGTGCTGACCTCCGCCCAGCTGTACACGCATGAGGCGGGCCGACGCATCGAGGTGGCGGGCGTGGTCACGCATCGGCAGCGCCCGGCGACGGCCAGCGGCGTGACGTTCCTGAACCTCGAGGACGAGCACGGCCTCGCCAACATCATCTGCACCACCGGCGTGTGGAACCGCTACCGGCGCATCGCCCGCGACTCCCCCGCGCTCATCGTGCGCGGCATCCTGGAGCGCTCGCCCGAAGGCGTCACGAACGTGCTGGCGGACGCCTTCGAGGATCTGCGGACCGGTCTCGCGCACCGCTCGCGGGATTTCCGGTGAGCGCGGCGCGAATCCGCTCAGGCCCGCGCGATCGGCACCGACCAGAGCACCTCGGTCTCGCGGTACCCCTCACGCGTGTACAGCCGGCGGGCGGCGTCGTTGCTGCCGAACACGTTCAGCGCCAGCGTCTCGAGCCCCGCGCGGGCGGTCTCCGCAGCCGCGGCGCGCAGCGTCTGGGTGCCCAGGCCCTGTCCGCGCCGGTCCTCGTCCATGGCGATGTCATAGATGAACGCCTCGCCGTCGCCCAGGTGCACCCACAGGATCCCCGCCCGTCGGTCATCACGGTCGCGCACGATCCACAGTCGGTGGTCGGGCGTGCGGGGCCCGAAGGGCAGCAGCTCGGCCATCTGCGCGGCCGCCACGCGACGGGAGTCCTCGATCGTGGGCTCGGAGCCCGAGGCGAACCGCTCCTGGGCGTAGTCGTCGTCGGCGATGGCCCGGTAGGCGGAGAAGCCCTCGTCGTCCATCGGCATCAGCCGGATGCCCGTGGGCGCGGGCACCTCGGCGACGGCGATCCGCATCTTCGTCGCCACTCTGCGCGCATGAGCATGCTCGGCGAGCGCCGCCATGCGCTCCTGGCCCGCGTACGCGCTGAACTGCCAGCTGCCCGACCAGCCGGCATCCGTCGCCAGCGAGTCCAGCAGCGGCCACAGCACGGCGGCACTCAGCCCCGGCGCGTGCACGTCGGCCAGCACGACCCCGTCCTTCCCGGGCAGCGCCCACACGATGGCGGTGTCGCCGGCGGTCGTCCAGATCTCGCCGTGATCCTGCTCGGGGACGGCCGCCTCGATCCCCTCCGCGACAGCCTTCGCCGTGTGCGCGCGCGCCACCGCATCCGCCAGCAGCTCACGGCGACGCGCCGTCCCGGCGGCCTGGATCCAGGTCACCAGTATCGGTCCCCCGGCTCGGTGGGCGTCTTGTCCGCCCCGCCCCAGCGGTCGGATTCCGCCTTGGCCGCCTCTGCAGCGGATGATGCCTCTCGCAGCGCCTCCTCGGCGTCAACGGCGGCCGGCCGCTCGGGATCCTCCGGTCGTTTCTTCTCCATGACCACACTCTAGGCACGTGCCGTGCCCGGTGGGCGGAGCGGTGTCAGTCCTCCGGTTGCTGGGCCCACTCCTCATCGTTCGGTGCGATCTCGTTCGCCATGTCACGGAGGAAGCGGATCACGACATCACGCTCCGCCGGCGCCAGCCGTGCGGCGGCGTAGAACCGCCTGGACTGCTGTCTGCCCACTGTCTCCATGGCCGCACGGTGCGTCGCGGGGGTGATCGAGATGGCCAGCGCGCGGCGATCGGTCGGATGGGGTGCGCGCACGACGTGCCCACCGCGCTCCAGCCTGTCCAGCAGCTTGGTCGTCGAGGCGGACGAGATCCGCAGATGGTGCGCGATGCCGCCGGGGGTCGCGATGATTCCGCGGTGGGAGCACACGATCAGGTAGTGCAGCGCGCGCATGTCGGTGTCGCCCAGCCGCATGTAGCGCCGGGATGCTTCGGAGAGCTGCTCTTCGGCCTCTCGCAACTCTCCGAGCGCGGCCATCAGCGCGTTGATCTGACGGATCTCGGCCACGGGGATGCCGTCGCGCTGCACCAGGACGTGCTCGGGATCGCTGTAGTCGACGTCGTAGAGGTCGGCGACCTCGAGGCCGTCCGGAGCCGGCGATGCGGAGCGCACCGGGTCGGCGGGAAGAGCGGATTCCTCGGACATAGGAGCATTCTATTCAATTGCTGGAATCAAGCCAGGTTGTTTTCTCGCTTGGCTAGCAATATCCTCTTCCTGGGAACACTCGAGAAAGGCCCGCCATGTCGCTTCGCTCCGAAAGCACGCACCGATCCTGGCCGCGGGTCCTGCTCTCCTCGGCCCTCATCCTGATGTGGCTGGTGGGTGCGGGTCTCGGCGGACCGCTGTTCGGCCGGGTCGATGAAGTCTCCTCCAACGACGCCACCGCGTATCTTCCGGATTCGGCGCCCGCCACCGAGGTGCAGAGATCCCTCGGTGACTTCCTCGGCTCCGACTCGATCCCCGCCGTGGTGGTCTTCTCGTCCGAGACGAAGATCGACGACGCGGTGAAGGGCGAGATCACCACCGCGCTCGACGCGGCCACCGATGCAGAAGGCGTGAAGGACGGCTCCTCCCCCGTCCTGCTCTCCGAGGACGGTCTGGCCGCCCAGGCGTTCGTCCCGATCGATGCGGATGCCGATGTCGGCGAGGTCTCCGCGGCGCTGTCCTCCGATCTGAAGAAGAGCGTCCCCGACGGTGTCGCCGTGCACATCACCGGGCCCGCCGGCTTCACGGCCGACCTGCTGGCCGGATTCTCGGGGATCGACGGCATCCTGCTGCTGGTGGCGCTGCTGGCCGTGCTGGTGATCCTCGTGATCGTCTACCGCTCTCTGCTGCTGCCGGTGATCGTGCTGTGCACGAGCCTGTTCGCGCTGTGCGTTGCGCTGCTGGTGGTGTGGTGGGCGGCGAAGCTCGACATCCTGCTGCTGAGCGGGCAGACGCAGGGCATCCTGTTCATCCTCGTCATCGGCGCCGCCACCGACTACTCGCTGCTGCTGGTCTCGCGGTTCCGCGAGGAGCTGCACACCACCTCCGACCGCTGGGCGGCCGTGCGCGGAGCCTGGAAGGGCGCGTTCGAGCCGATCCTCGCGTCGGGCGGGACCGTGATCGCGGGTCTGCTCTGCCTGCTGCTGAGCGATCTGAAGTCGAACAGCACGCTCGGCCCGGTCGCGGCGATCGGGATCGTGTTCGCCATGCTGGCCGCACTCACGCTGCTGCCGGCGTTGCTGGGCCTGTTCGGCCGGGCCGCCTTCTGGCCGCGCCGACCGAAGCTCGAGCCCGAGTCGGCGACGCCGGGGGATCCGCTCCAGGGCCGCGGTCCGTGGCAGCGCCTGGCCCGCGGCATCCGCCGTCATTCGCGCGCGATCTGGATTCCCACCGCGCTGGTGCTGGCGGTCGCCGCCGTCGGCGGTCTGCAGTTGGATGCCAGCGGCGTGCCGCAGTCCGACCTCGTGCTCGGCTCGTCCGAGGCGAGGGACGGCCAGGCCGTGCTGGGCCAGCACTTCCCCGGCGGATCGGGCAGCCCGGTGTACGTTCTCGTGGATCAGTCGAAGCTGCAGGATGCCGCCGACGTGCTCCTGGCAGACAAGGGCATCGACGGCGTCTCGGTGACGGCATCCGACTCCCCTTCGGGCAGCGCGCCGGTCACCGAGAACGGGATCACCGCACTCGGCCGCCCAGGCACGCCCGCTCCGGATCCCACAGTCAGGGACGGCCGGGTGCTGCTGCAGGGAACGCTGACGGATGCCGCGGATTCGCAGGCGGCCGAGCTCACCGTCCAGCGACTGCGCGCAGACCTCACGGGTACGGATGCCCTGGTGGGCGGCGTCACCGCGACAGCGGTCGACACGAACGCGGCGTCGATCCACGACCGCAACCTCATCATCCCGGTGGTCCTGGCAGTGATCCTGATCATCCTCATGCTGCTCCTGCGCTCCGTCGTTGCACCGCTGCTGCTGATCCTCACGACCGTGCTGTCGTTCGGCTCCGCGATGGGCGTGGCAGCCCTGGCGTTCGGCGGTCTGTTCCACTTCCCCGGCGCGGATCCCGCTGTGCCGCTGTACGGGTTCGTGTTCCTCGTGGCGCTGGGCATCGACTACAACATCTTCCTGATGACCAGGGTGCGCGAAGAATCTCGCAAGCACGGCACCCGCGAGGGCATCCTGCGCGGGCTCGCGGTGACCGGCGGCGTGATCACGTCTGCGGGGCTGGTGCTGGCCGCCACCTTCGCGGCGCTGTCGGTCATCCCCATCCTGTTCCTCGTGCAGATCGCCTTCATCGTCGCGTTCGGCGTGCTGCTGGACACCTTCGTGGTGCGCTCACTGCTGGTCCCCGCACTGAGCCACGATCTGGGGCGCGTGATCTGGTGGCCCTCGCGCCTGAGCAGGCACGACGGTGAGGAGGAGGGACGCCCATGAGGCTCTGGTCACTGCATCCGTCACAGCTCGACAGGGCGGCGCTGGTCGCGTGCTGGCGCGAGGCGCTGCTGGCCCAGGCGGTGCTCGCGGGGCGCACCCGCGGGTATCAGCGGCATCCGCAGCTGGAGCGGTTCCGCGCTCAGCCGGATCCGCTCGCGGCCGTCGGCGCCTACCTCACGGGCGTGGGAGAGAAGGCCGATGCCCGCGGCTACCGGTTCGACCGCTCCCGCATCCTGTCCCCCGCACGGCCCGCTGCCAGGATCGCCGTGACCGACGGGCAGCTTGCGCGGGAGTGGGAGCACCTGGGCGCCAAGCTGGCCGTGCGCAGTCCAGCGGATGCCGAGCGCTGGCGACGCTCGGAACCCCGGCCGCATCCACTGTTCCGGGTCGTGCCTGGAGAGGTGGCGTCGTGGGAACGGGCAGGAACCATCGCGGACTAGGCCCGGCGGGCACGGATGTCAAGGGTCTTCAGAGCGGATGCCGTGCGGCTTAGCCTCTGATCGCCGCAGTTCACGGCATCCGACGAGCCGAGGGAGACGCTCATGCCGAACCCCGCTACGCCCGAGACCACGGCGACGTCACTCCCCGGAGTCGCCCCGTTCGACGGCCAGTTCCGCTCGAAGTCCGGCGTTCTCGTCCTCGAGCTCCATGAGCCGGCCGATTCCGGCGAGGTTCATGCCCTCATCGCGCAGTCGCCCGACACGACGCAGCCGCGCGATGTCATCACCGCTGTACCGCCGGGTTCCGCCGTCGCTGCGCTGCGGCGTGAGCAGTCCGTGACGCTCGAAGAGTCGCAGCGTCGCCTCGGGCATATTCACGAGCTGCGCGGCGACGGCGATGCCGTACAGCGGCGTGCTCATCTCGGGTTCGGTCATGTCTGCGAGTCCTGTCATTGCGAAGATCATCACTTTGGTCTATAACAAATCTACACCAGCGAATGCAGATGGTCTGCATTCTCCATCTGAGCCCGTTCCTCCGGGCCGATCGAAAGGAGCACATCATGGGAATGACATTCGATCCGATCAGCCAGCTCGATCGTTTTGCTGCGAGCGTGCTGGATTCCGTTCGATCCCCTCGCCTGATGCCGGTGGATCTCTTCCGCGACGGCGAGCGCTACGTCCTGCACGCCGATCTCCCCGGCGCGGACCCCGGCTCCATCGACGTCGACGTCGACGGCACCCAGCTGAGCATCCGCGCGCAGCGCACGGCGGACACCGGTGAGGGCTCCCGGTGGCTCGCGCGCGAGCGCAGTTCGGGTTCCTTCCTGCGCCAGTTCACCCTCGGCGACGGCGTCGACATCGACCGCATCAGCGCCTCGTACGAGAACGGCGTGCTGACGGTCGTCATCCCGGTCAGCGAGCGGGCCAAGCCCCGCAGGATCACCGTGGAGTCGTCATCGCACCGGGAGGAGATCGCGGCATGAGACAGGACACCCCGTTTCAGGAAGGAATGACACGATGACGACATCCGCTTCTGCACTCGACCGCTTCCTGGCCGACATGGAGTACCCCGCGATCACGGACGATCTCGTGCGCGAGGCGTCACGCGATGGGCTGCCCTCGGACGACATCGCCGCGCTCAGCGCTCTGCCGATCGGACGGTTCGACTCGTGCTTCGACGTCCGGCGTGCGATGACGCCGGCCCGCGCTCACGCGCTCGCCGCCGCCTAGCGCTGCGGGGTCTCGCTCACGGGTGCGCCTGCACTCGCGAGCGAGACCCCGGCGTCCTGGTTCCGCTCACCGCACGAGTTCGACGGCGCGCTCGAGGTCGCCGACGAAGGCGCGGAAGCCGCCCGCGCGGCGGGTGATCAGCGGCGCCCCGGTATGCTTCGACCATGGTGCGGCGCTGGCTGGGGCGTATGCAGCGGACGCTGCTCGTGTCTCCCGAGACCCTCACCGCCGATCCCCGGATCATCTCCCGCGCACTGCGGACGGACGAGCTCCTCGAGGTCGCGGGAGTGCGGCGCATCGCCGAGCTCGGCCCGCGGAACACGCGATTCGTGGCACCCGGCGTGCTGCGTCACCCCGCCTCGCGCCTGTCGATCCTCAGGGATGCACTGGAGGACGGCATCCGGATGCTGTTCGCCGAGGCCGACCCGGCCTGGGACGACGCACCGCTCACGGCTGCTCTCCCGGTCATCGTGCACAGGCTCGACGATCCCGCCGCATCCGAGCGCGGTGCCCTCTACGGCGCGAACGTCCTCGAGCTGCTGCGCCACACCCTGGCGTCCGATCCCGACGCCACCGCGCGAGCGCTGCGCGGGATGAGCACCAGGCATGTGCCGCAGAAGACGATGCGGATGCTGCCGGCCGAGCTGCCCGTGCAGCGCCTGCATCCGCTGCGCCGACTCGCAGGCGACCCGCGGGGGCCCGTGTACCTCGCGGTGGGAATCTATTCGGCGCTGCGCGCCCTGCCGGTGGCGTTCCTCCCGCAGTTCCACGGCAGCCTGCTGGTGCTCTGGCTGATCGACATCCTCACCGCGATCCCGTACACCTGGGGCGTGCTGGCGATGCTGTTCGCCCCGCGGCGCAGCATCCGCGCCCTGGCGACGCTCACCACGATCGCGACCTTCACGGCGCCGTACGTGTACTTCTGGCTGAACGGGCGGGACTACCCGCCGTTCGTGGTGGCGGTCATCGCCGTGCTGACCGTCTGCAGCATCTCGATCGAAGTGGTCAAGTACGTGCAGGAGCGGCTGCTGCGCCGCCGCTACCGCAGCGCCCTGGTGGCCGCGACGGTGCGGATGACGCCGGTGAGGATCACCCAGGCGCCCGAGGCCAGCCAGACCACGACGGTCCAGGGCTCGGCGATCGGGTAGAGCACCACGAGTGCGGCGGAGGCGATGATCCACACCGCCGTGGCGATGAGCGTGATCGCCCGGAACCGTGCCACGCGCAGCGGATGAACGAATGCGATGGGCGCCCAGGTCAGCAGCGAGAGCACGACGACGACGACGGCGTTGAACAGTGCGCCCGCGCCCAGCAGCCACAGGCCCAGCGCCACCACATTCCACGCGGCGGGAAAGCCGAGGAAGTAGTAGTCGCCGGTCTTCATCTTCGTGTTGGCGTAGCAGAACATCGACGAGACATTGATGAGCAGCAGCAGGATGAGCGCCGCGGCGCCGTCGCCCAGAAGGCCCTCCCGGAACAGGAACAGCGCGGGGATGAGCGTCCAGGTCAGGTAGTCGATGATCGAGTCGAGGATGACGCCGTCGAAGTTCGGCGCGTAGGTGCGCACCTCCGCCTTGCGCGCCAGGGTGCCGTCGACGCCGTCCACGACCAGGGCGATGCCCAGGTACAGCCACATGAGCCGGGGCTCGTCGTCGAAGAGCGCCAGCAGCGCGAGGGTCGCCCAGATCACCCCGGTGAGGGTGAAGGCGTGCACCGCCCAGGCGGCGATAACGCGAGTGCGTCGAGAGGGCATGACCTGATTCCTGATGGTCGGGTGGCAGACGATCGGCGTCGATCATCCGCGGAGGGCGGACTCTCTCCACGCTAGTGCCCGCGCGCGGGGGCGCCGGCGAGTCCGGGCGGCACGCCGGGACATACGATGGCGGGATGGACCGCATCCGCACGCTCGGCATCATCGGCGCAGGTCGGCTGGGGTCCGTGCTGGCGCAACTGGCGTCGGACGCCGGGTACCGCGTGCTGATCGCGCGAAGCGGCGACCCCGCCCCCATCGCGCGGGCGATGGCCGCGGTCGGCGCCGAGGCCCGTACCGTCTCTGCCGTGATCGACGATGCGGATGCCGTGGTGCTCGCGCTTCCGCTGGGCGCCTACCGCACGCTCCCGACCGAGGAGATGAGCGGGATGCTCGTCATCGACGCCATGAACTACTGGTGGGGCGCCGACGGCATCCGCCCTGATCTGACGGACCCGGCGACCTCGACAAGCGAGCTGGTGCAGGCGCATCTCGCGGGAGCGCGGGTCGTGAAGGCGCTCGGGCACATGGGCTATCAGGACATGGCGGAGGAGGCGCGGAAGGTCGGCGATCCTGCGCGCAAGGCCATCGCCATCGCCGGGGACTCCCCCGACGACCTGGCGCTCGTCGCCGGGCTGGTCGATGCGCTGGGTTTCGATGCGGTGATCGCAGGCCCCCTGGCCGCCGGGATCATGCTGGAGCCGGGTTCCGAGGTGTTCGGCGCGGACGTCGGCGCTGAAGAGCTGCGCGGGATGCTGGACGACTTCGCGAGCTCGCGGCGCGGGATCGTGGTGGCGAAGGCGCGGGGCGGCGCGATCTGAGCCGGGCTACGCGGTCGGCTGAAGCGTTCCGTCGACGAGCTTGACGATGATGGAGCAGTCCTTCCTCGCCTGGCCCGCATCGACGACCCGCTGGAACATCTGCATCACGTGCTCGCCGACTTCCCCCACGCCGATCCTCCTGCTGCGGAAGATCACGAGCATCCTCACCTGCTTCTCGCTCGAAGTCCCCGACCCCACGCTGCAGGAGATCACGCGTCGCACCGGCCTTCCCGCCAGCACCTGGTCCAGAACATGGTGAGAGAGGGCTACCTCGACCGAGACGGTGATCGCTATCGCATCGGACTCCGTCTGGTGCAGTGGTCGATGCCCGGCACGTTCGCGCTGGACATCGTGCTTCTGACCAAGCACATTCTGCAGGAGCTGCGCGATCAGACCGAGGAGTCCGCGTGCCTCTACGTTCGCGATGGTGCGCTCCGCACCATCGTCAGCGTCGCCGACACGCGTCACGTGATCATGCGCCCGTTCCGCGTGGGGCAGGTGCTGCCGCTCCACGCCGGCGCACCGGGCAAGATCTTCCTGGCGTTCGATCCGGATGCCCGCGAGGCGCTGCTGGGCACCGAGCTGATCGAGTTCACGGCCTCGACTCCCACCAGTATGGAGCGGCTGGACGAGCAGAGCCGGGTCGCGCGAGCACAGGGATACTCGGCGGCGTTCGGCGAGCGGCACATCGATGTCGGCTCGATCAGCGCCCCGGTGTTCGGGCACACCGGGGAACTCGCCGCAGTTCTGGGGATCGGGTTCCCGATCCAGCGAGTGGGTCCGGAAGACGCGAGCAGGCTGGGGCCGGTCGTCGCGGCTGCCGCACGATCGGCGAGCGCTGCCTTGGGAGCCCCCGGACGCGAGTGATCGTCGCAACGCCCGGCGTGTCGCCTCCACCCGAACATGGGCGAGGCGTCGAGCAGGAGCTGGGGACTCCTGGTCGACGCCTCGCTTGGACCGCTCGAGCGGTCTCATCCCCCCCCGCGGTCATCAGCCGTCTGATGTCGGCAACGGATCGGCTGGTTCTGGGGAAACCGTGCTTCTCCGGCGGCGACAGGCAGTGACCGTGGTGCGACTCCAGACTATGGGCGCTGTCAACCTGCACGGAACCCGCTGATTTTCAGATGGTGAAAGCGCTAAAGCGCCGAGCCCGAGAGGCCCTCGGTGCCGAGGCGCAGCGACAGCCGGTTCGCCGTGCGGCGCAGCTGCTCGGCGATCAGGGCGGTGTCGGGTGCCGGTCCGTCGGTCGGCAGCGATACGGCGAGGGATGCCGTGATGCCGGGTGCGAGCACGGGAACGGCCAGGCAGTTGTACCCGATGGCGTACTCCTGCTCGTCGCGGACGGCCGCAGCCGGACTCTCCAGCTGACGCAGCAGCAGCTCACGGTCCCGGATCGTGTAGGGCGTGAGCTCCTCGAGCACGTGTCGTGAGAGGTAGTCCGCACGCTCCTCCGGCGTGAGCTCCGCCAGGATCTGCTTGCCCAGCGCGGTGGCATGGGCGCTGGAGTGCAACCCCACCCACAGCTCGACGCGAGGGCTGGACACCGCATCGACGATGTCCACAAGATGCACTTCACCGTCCTGATAGCGGGACAGGTATGCGGTGGCTCCGATCCCGTCGGCGACATCGTGCAGCGACTCCCGAACACGTGCCACGAAGACCCCGGCCGCCTTGGTGTCGCTCAGCCCGGGAAACCTCCCACCCAGCACGAGCCCGTCACGCTCCGCCGCCAGATACTGCTCGCGCATGAGCGTGCGCACCAGGTTGTACGTCGTGCCGAGGGTGAGGCCCGCCTTCTGCGCGATGACCTTCGCGGGAAGGGGTCGCGAGGAGTTCGCGACGATGTCGACCAGGCGCAGGGCTCGCTGCACGGAGGCGATCAGAGTCTCACCGCCCTCAGGGGTCTCCGGGGGCATCGTCTTCTCCTCGTGCCGGCGGGATATCGCCTTCCCCTGCGCGGCATTGCGCTGGGGCCGCCGACGATCACCACCGGCAGTTGTCCCTGGCCAATCATCGCGCCTGGCGGCGGCGCAGACGAAATGGATGCGGGTCGGAACGACGGTCGTCGGGGGCGCCAGCACGGACGCATGAACGCGAATGGTCCGGGACCTCTATCCCGGACCATTCGCGTCCACGTGGGCTGTTGGCGCAACCACTTGTGGTGCGGATCATGGCTATGAGGCGTTGCCGCTTTTCCTGCAGCGGAGACCAGGTTTTCCTGCGGGCGCTGACTACTCCACCCCCATAGCGCCGCCGACAGATGACATGTTTCGGCGCAAACGCGGGCCTCGCGGCCGCGCGGGGACGCGCCGCGATGTATCCGCGTGACCAACCTGGCAGTGCACGATGAGCGGCCCGGCGGGCATCGCGTGCAGGTGATCTCATTCCTCTACCGTGACGCTGTCTACGCCGGGGCGCCTGCGGCGTGCTCGACTGCGGAGCACGCGCGCCGAACTCGTTCCACCACGAAAGATCACCATGGCGTCGCCTCATCCTCATCCGTCCACTCCGAGCGGGCGAGACCGAATGTTGGCCCCACCGGAACGGATCCCCCGCCAGCCAGTCATCCCTTCGCACACAGGCACTTGACGGTAGGTATTAGCTGGGTAATACTTATGGAGCAGTCAAGGAAGGACTGAACATGGAAGACATGGTGGAAGTGCGCGTTAACGTCCCGTTGGCTCGTGAAACGGAGTTCTACCGCTGGTTCGCAGACTGGCGCGACGGCCGGCTAAACGAACTATGGCCGGCATCGCCGACCAATGGGGGCACCTCAGCATCACCGAAAGCGGAGCTAACATACGCTGTCGCCTGGTGGAATCTATTGCGCCGCAATGAACGCGATCTTTGGACCCTCTGGATCGACTCCGCCCCGCGGTTGCTCAAGGCGAAGGAGATCGTCGAAGCCCTCGAGCTGAGTGGTCCGCGCGAGATTCCCGGCATTCTGTCCTGGGTGGGAAGGAAGGGGAAGAAGGTCGGGTTCAAGGTGACGTGGCGGTTCACCTCTGACCCCGACGACGGCTCCCCCACCTACGGGATCGACGACCCTGACTACGCGGCGCTTCTCAAGGAAGCACGCCGGCTCGCTGAGGAGAGAGCGTGATGAACGAACGCTCAGACATCTACCCCGACTTCGAGGACGAGCAAGACAAGGCCTGCGAAGATGCCACAAGCGAGCGAGAGTATGCCTCACTTGATCAGGCATTCGAGGCTCACCGTATTCCGATGGAGAACCGGGATCTCATCCGCCGCGCGGTAGCACTCGCCGGCGTCGAGCGCTACACAGGCACAGCCAGCTATATCAAAGCCCACCGAAACGACGGCGGCCCGACCCTCCGCATTCACTACGGATACACAAACGGGTTCAGGAGTGCCGACGAAGCCGCCTCCTTGGGCGACGGCGTGCAGCCGTGGCGAAGTGCACGGACGAAACTCTGGGGAATCAGCCACCCCGTGAACAGGACAAGCTCTCGCGCCGGCGGGCAGAAGCAAGTCAGACGGGACTATGGTGTCTGCCCTGAGTGCTTCACGACATACCACCCCAACGGCACTTGCGGCTGCGTGTGAACCCATGAAGTACAAGAAGGGGACGCGACCAACTGCTATCCGGCCTAAGCCGAAAAAGAAGCATCGCAAACGCCGGTACGTGCTTGAACGGATGAAGAGGCGAGCGATGAACCCTTTCGTGGTACTCGGAATGAATCCGTCGCACGCGAACCTGAAGGTTGCAGACAAGACGGTGGCTCGGGTGGCTTCTGTCGCCGCTGAGAAGGGGCACGACGGCTGGATCATGCTCAACCTGTACCCGGTTCGCGGGTCTGATCCGCGCCGTCTCGATGCCTATGACAGAAGGCTCGCACGCAAGAACGCGCGCGCCATCGTTAAGAGACTGAAGAAGTACGGCGTGCGGGAAGTCGTCGGCGCTTGGGGCGACTTGAAGGTACCGGCGCTGAGAAGAGCAAAGAACTTAGTTCTCGCAGAGCTTCGGGCCGCGGGTATCGAGATCTACTACTACGGGGCTCTCACGAAGGCGGGCAACCCCCGCCACCCGAATCCGCGGAAAGGACGATGGGATGTCGATGGAAAGCGGAACCTCCTCGCGTTCTGAGCGTGAAGCCCTTCGACTGCTCCGCGGGATTGCCGGCTCTTCGTAGTTGAGGGTGTAGCGGTGCTGGTTCGCGGATAGGGGTCGAGGTCTTCCAGGATGGAAGTTCCTACACTCACCATCTGCCGGAAGACCTCGACTTGAACCACCCTATGTTCGCGACC